>Ga0182024_10002431_pt1 | contig 46193 bp, 44 predicted proteins | sample P32metaG_FD_120480 | JGI IMG/M metagenome (GOLD analysis project Ga0182024, IMG submission 120480) | Permafrost microbial communities from Stordalen Mire, Sweden - P3-2 metaG (Illumina Assembly) | ecosystem: Environmental > Terrestrial > Soil > Wetlands > Permafrost | place: Sweden: Stordalen... | reverse complement strand
TGGTCTTCAACGACACGCTGATGCAGTTCCAGTCCGACGTGCTCGGCGTTCCCGTGGTGCGCCCGACCGTCGCCGAGACGACCTCGCTGGGCGCCGCTTACGCCGCCGGCCTCGCGGTCGGATTCTGGGCGCAGGTGGAAGACCTCCGCGAGAACTGGGGCAAGGACAAGGAGTGGACCCCGCACATGGACAAGGCTGCCGTCGACCACGAGTACGCACTCTGGAAGAAGGCGGTGACCAGGACCTTCGACTGGGCCGAGTGACCGTGCACTGAGGCAGATGTAGCAGACTGAATTCGTCCTCCGCGGGACGTCCCGGACGGCGCCGTCATCTTCGGCGTCGATCGGGGTCCCCGGAGGGCGATCAGCGACCAAATTGGCGAGAGCCAGGCTGAAAGGAGGTCCACAATGGCCGGCGAGAGTCAGGAACCAGGAGGCGTTCCCGGAGCGGACGAGCATGAGCATCAGGGCTCATTCGCCACGGGCGAAGAGACGATCGTCCATCACCCCGAGCGCGAAGACGAAGAAGGAGATTTCGCCACCGGCGAGGAGCAGTCGAAGCCCTTGCACGAAGGCAGCTTTGCGGAGGGCCAGGAGGAGATTGACCACCATCCTGAGAACCCCGATAACAAGGGTGACTTCGCGGAGGGCCAGGAGGAGGAGCATTCGCACCCGGGTTAGATCAGAACCTCCCGGGTGATCGAACGATCGCTGCGGACCGATTCGATACGCTCAGGTCAATGGGAGCGGAGAACACGACGATGAGCTCGCTCGAAGCCGATGTCCTGGTCATCGGAGGCGGCTCGACGGGCGCCGGTGTGGCCCGCGACGCCGCGCTGCGTGGCTTCTCCACCATCCTGGTGGAGCGCCGTGATCTCGCCGACGGTACCACTGGTCGATTTCACGGGCTCCTCCACTCGGGCGGTCGGTACGCGGTCAAGGACCCGTCGGCGGCACGCGAGTGCATCGCCGAGAATCGGATCCTCCGTGTGACTGCCGCGGATTGCATCGAGGACACCGGAGGGATGTTCGTCTCCACCCCGTGGGATGACCCGGAATACGGCGACCTGTTCCTCGAGGGCTGCGAAGCGACGGGCGTCCCCGCGGAGGAGATCCCGGCCGCGGAGGCACTCCGTCGCGAGCCGCGTGTGAACCCCGAGATCCGGCGTGCTTTCCTCGTGCCGGACGCTTCGCTCGACCCGTGGAAGCTCGTGTGGGGATGCGCTCGGTCAGCAGAGGAGCATGGGGCGCGGATCCTTCCATATCACCGTGTTCTCGAGCTCGAGGTTGATGGTGACCGGGTCGTCGGCGCACACGTTCGCAGCGAGCACAGTGGCGAGGACCTCCGTATTCACGCCACTGTTGTCATCAACGCAGCCGGTGCGTGGGCCGGCCAGATCGCGGAGCTGGCCCATTGCAAGGTGAACGTCCGAGCCGGGATGGGCCTGATGATCGCGATGAATCACCGGCTCGTCCACATGTGTGTCAACCGATGCAAGCGACCGGCGGATGGGGACATCCTGCTGCCACTTCGCACCGCCTGCGTGATCGGGACCACCGACGTCTTTGTCCCGGATCCGGACGAGACCGAGATCCGGCAGGAGGATATCGATCTCCTCCTCGATGAGGGAGAGAAGCTCGTGCCCGGATTCCGCCAGGCGCGGGCACTGCACGCATGGGCGGGTGTCCGCCCTCTGTTCGAGGAAACGGCGGAGGTGGCAGAGACTCGCGATGTCACCCGCTCGCACGCACTGCTCGACCACTCGGCGCGCGAGGGCGTCGCGGGATTCCTGACGATCACCGGCGGCAAGACCACGACGTTTCGCCTCATGGCGGAGGCTGCCGTCGACGCGGCGTGCCTGCAGCTGGGCGGACCGCGTGCCTGCCGCACCGCAGAGGTCCCTCTCGCGGGGTCCGAGAGCCACGTGCTGTACCAGATCGGCAGCAGGCTGGCTGCTCGCGAGCCGGTTCCTCGAGCGGAGGAGATCATCTGCGAGTGCGAGTTGATCACCAGGCATCGGCTCGAGGACGCGATCAAGCAGCGCGACACCACCAGCCTCGACGACATCCGCCGCCTGCTCAGGCTCGCGATGGGGCCGTGCCAGGGCGGGTTCTGCATCTATCGCGCGGCGGGCATCCTGCATGCGGGCGGGAGCATCGACCAGGCGGCTGCAAATCGAACCCTGCTCGACTTCCTCGAGGAGCGGTGGAAGGGGCTGCACCCCATCCTGCACGGCGACCAGCTGCGCCAGGCGAGGCTGGATGACTGGATCTTTCAGGGGATTCTCGACGTGGAGCACCTGCCCGCATGAGCTACGACACCCTCGTCGTCGGCGCCGGCATCGCAGGCCTCACCGCAGCGCTTCGTCTCACCGAGCAGGGGCAGCGTGTGCTCATCGCCGCCCGAGGGGTCGGCGCGACTCACCTCGCTCCCGCGACGATCGACGTGCTCGGCTACCTCGGCGATGCGCGCGTCGAGAGCCCAGCCGGGTCGATGAAGGCGCTGCTGGCGGCTTCGCCCGATCACCCCTACCGGCATATCCCCGCTGATCAGCTTGCAGCGTCGCTCACGTGGTTCACCGCGCGTGCCGGCACGTTGGGCTACGTGGGCAGCCTCGAGGAGAACATGCTCCTCCCCACAGCGCTCGGCGTGCCCAGGCCCTCGGCGCTCGCGCCGCAGACGATGTCGGCCGGCGACCTGCGCGCAGGCGGTCGCTTCGTGTTTGTCGGTGTCAAGGGTTTCAAGGACTTTCACCCGGCGCTCATCGCAGAGAACCTGGTTCGCGCGGAGCTTTCGCAGCCGGTCACTGCTCGCGCGGTGGAGCTCGAAGCTCCGCCCGGTGGGCTCGGCGACCTCAGCGGGAGGGTGATCGCCGGTCGCTTCGACGACGACGATCTGAGCCACTGGCTCGCCGGCGAGCTCGTGAACCGAACCGAACCTGACGAGCGCATCGGCGTGCCCGCTGTCCTCGGTGTGCGCAGCGCGACCGAGACGTGGGGGGAGCTCGAGAGAACGTTGGAGCGGAAGGTTTTTGAAGTCTCCACGCTGCCCCCGTCCATCCCGGGGATACGCCTCTATGAAGCGATGGCACGCGCGCTCCGGGCAGGGGGGGCACGGATCGTGCACGGGGTCCGCGTGGTCGGCGCGCATGCGAACGACGGACGCATCGCGTCTGTCGATGTTGTCAACGCAACCGGGACCGTCTCTCACCCCATCGGGTCGGTCGTGCTCGCCTCCGGTGGATTCGCAAGCGGCGGCCTCGAACTCGACTCGTTCGGCGTGACGCGTGAAACCGTGTTCGACCTGCCGCTGATCGGCGTCCCGACGACCGAGAGGGTTCGATTCGCACCCGGATATTTCGATGCGCAGCCGCTCGCCCGCGCGGGCGTCGCCACCGACGATCTTCTGCGCCCGGTGGACGCTGCCGGCCGCCCCGTCTACACGAACCTCCACGCCGCGGGAGCGATCGTCGGCGGTGCGGTCCCGTGGAAGGAGATGTCGGGCACGGGGATCAGCATCGCCACCGGGTATGCGGCCGCCGAGGCAATCCTCGCGCCGGCCACGCTTGCGGTCTCGGAGGCCGTGCGATGAACGATGTCATCCGCGACTCGCTGGATCACTGCGTCAAGTGCACGATCTGCGAGTCGTTCTGTCCGGTCTCGCAGGCCACGCCGCTGTTCCCGGGACCCAAATATGCCGGCCCCCAGGCGGAGCGGTACCGCGGCGCCGGACCATCGCCGGACTCATCCGTCGACTATTGCTCGGGGTGTGGGATCTGTACGCAGGTCTGCCCGCAGGATGTGAAGATCGCTGAGATCAACTCGCGGGCTCGAGCGAAAGTGTGGGAGCGGCGCGGGATACCGCTGCGCAACCAGTTGATCGCCCGCCCGACGGTGATCGGACGCCTGGGGACGCCGGTGGCGCCGCTGGCGAACTGGGCACTCCACAATCGCGCTGTTCGCACGGTCGTGCAGAGCGTCATCGGCATCCACCGCGACGCGCCGATGCCGAGCTTCGCGGGGAAGACGTTTCAGCGTCGGTCACGCAATCATCACGCCGCTCCGGGCGACGCACCTGCGGTCGTGTACTTCCACGGGTGCGGGACCAACTACTACGAGCCGCACGTCGGCGAGATGGTCGTCGCGGTCCTGGAGCACAACGGGTTTCGAGTGATCGTCCCCGAGCAGGACTGCTGCGGACTCCCGTTGCAATCGAACGGCAATTTCCCGGCAGCTCGCACCTACGTCCGGCGCCTCGTCGACCGTCTTGCACCTCACGCGCGCGAGGGACTGCCGATCGTCTCGAACTCCACGAGCTGCGGACTGATGCTCAAGCGCGAGGCGCACGAGATCCTCGGCATCGACGAAGAGGACCTGAAGATCGTGAGCGGATCGATGTTCGATCTCTGCGAATTTCTGGCGGGTCTCCATGAGCGCGGCGCGCTGCGCACCGATTTCCAATCGCTGCCACTGACCGTCCCTTATCACGCCCCGTGCCAGCAGCGTGGTCACGGCATAGGCAAGCCGGCACTCGACCTTCTCGCGCTCGTCCCGGACCTGAAGATGATCGAGCTCGATGTCGACTGCTGCGGCATCGCGGGTACGTACGGGCTCAAGAAGGAGAAGTACGAGATCTCGATGACGGTCGGCAGTCGCCTCTTCAGCGATATCACCGCGACAGGGTCCGACCTGGCTGCATGCGACAGCGAGACGTGCCGGTGGCAGATTGCGCACGGCGCCGGTGTCACCGCGGTGCATCCGATCGAGCTGCTCTTCCGGGCGTATGGGCTCGACAGAACCAGCCGGCAAGGACTCGTCGCCGCCGCGATGCGGTCTGCATCGGTTGACGGATGACCATGGCGAAACGCCGCACAGCGCAACCCGTCGTCGAAGAGTCCCCGAGCGGACAGGCGGTCGTGCGCGTCGACGACGTGTTGCTCTCGCGCGGCGAGCGCGGCACGTGGCTCATCGACCTCAAGGTTTGGTCGGCGGGCGGCTACCGCTCCTTGCAGATCCCGATCGGAAAGCATCGCGCCATCGATCGCCTTGCCCGCGAGCTCAGAGGGAGCGAGAACCCGTCCTGACGGGTGACGCTTCGGTCCCTAGCCGCGTTCGGGATGGGACTCGGCCATCTCGCCCCGTGGGAGCACGCTGCGCGCCCCGACCAGCAGCGAATCGCACACCAGCGCGACGCAGCGCTGCCGCTGCGATGTATCCATGAATGTCGGATCCGTCTGACTGATCCCGGCCATCATCGCCGCGACATCGCTGATGGTGACGTCCGGCCGGATCCGTCCAGCCCGCTGCGCGCGCTGGAGCAGCTCCCCGACGGCGACAGTGAGCTCGCCCGTGATCTCCTGCTTGGTGGCGCTCAGATCGACCCCCGATGCGGCCATCGCATCGGCCAGTGCCTTGAAGTTCGCGAACTCGTGGCACAAGTTCCGGACGAAGCTGACGAAGGCATCGCCGGCGTCTTCGGCTGCCGCAGCCGATCGCGCGGCGTCGACGAGCGGGCTGATCCGGGCCATGAGCAGCGCCTCGAAGAGCGCGCTCTTGGTCGGGAAGTTGCGGTAGAGGGTGCCGACACCCACCTGGGCAAGCTGCGCTATGTCGTCGATGGGGATGTCGATGCCGTGGGTAGCCATGAGCGTCGTGGCCGCCTCCAGGATGCGTTCCCGGTTGCGCTGCGCATCCGCGCGCAGGTGCCGCTCAGATGCCGGTGGCGCAGCTTCGAGCTGCTCTCTCCCAGTCGTCCCCATGCTCATCGGTCGTCCTGACTGCGTTTGACAAACGGAACCATCGTTCCGTATAGTACCCCATAACCGGAGCCCACGCTCCGATTCTACCGCAAAGTGAGGTCGAACGACATGGAACCGAGACGCATCAACCCGTGGCTCGTCCTGGTGATCGTGGGCATCGCCCAGTTCATGGTCATCCTCGACGCGACGATCGTGAACGTCGCACTTCCCTCGATTCAGCGCGGGCTGCACTTCTCGCCGGCGAGCTTGCAATGGATCGTGAACGCGTACACGCTCGCGTTCGGAGGGTTTCTCATGCTCGGCGGCCGGGCCGCCGACCTGCTGGGACGCCGTCGGCTCTTCCTGATCGGGATCGTGCTGTTCTCCGCAGCCTCGCTGATGAACGGGCTCGCGGGCTCGGCCGGGATCCTGGTGGCCGGTCGTGCGCTGCAGGGCCTTGGCGGCGCGCTCGTTACGCCGGCAGCGCTCTCCGTGCTGACCACGACGTTTGCAGAGGGCCGGGAGCGGACGACCGCACTCGGCGTCTGGAGTGCGATTGCGGTCGGCGGCGGGGCGATCGGCCTCCTGCTCGGTGGCGTGCTCACCAGCCTGCTGTCGTGGCAATGGATCTTTTTCGTGAACGTTCCGGTCGGTGTCCTCGCGTTCGCGCTGGCAGTTCGATTTGTACCGGAGAGCCGCATCGAGAACGCGCGTGGTGGTGTCGACATCGCGGGAGCCGTGTCGGTGACCGGGGGACTTGTGGTCCTTGTGTATGCGCTGGTCAATGCACAGACGGCTGGGTGGATATCGTTTGAGACGCTGGGACTCGGAGCCCTCGCGGTGGCACTCCTCGCAGCCTTCGTAGTCCTGGAGACGCGACTCCGCCACCCGCTGATCCGGCTCGGCATCTTCCGGATGCGCTCGATCACCGGTGCCAACGCCGCGATGCTCCTCGTTGCCGGCGGTATGTTGGCGATGTTCTTCTTCGCTTCCATCTACGTCCAGGAAGTGCTCGGTTACAGCGCGTTGCGCGCAGGGCTCGCCTTTCTCCCGGTCACCGCGGGCATCATCGCGGGCGCGGGGCTGTCGCAGCAGCTCATCCGCCGGGTTGGCGTTCGCGCAGTCGGGCTGACCGGCATGTCGATCGCGGCGGTCGGACTCATCGTCCTGAGCCGGATTCCGGTGGCCGGCACGTACCTCGGGGATCTGCTCCCGGGGCTGATGATCATGGCCGTCGGCATGGGGCTCACCTTCGTGCCCATCACGCTCATCGCGACCACCAACGTGGCCCCGGAAGACGCCGGCCTCGCTTCAGGGCTGCTCAACACCGCCCAACAGCTCGGCGGTGCGATCGGATTGGCGGTGCTGTCGACCCTCGCAGCGAATACCACCGCGAATACGCTGTCAGCACTCGGACACGCTCCCAGCCCGGCAGACGGCGTCAGCGCACTTGTCTCCGGCTTCCATGTCGCGTTCCTGGTCGGGGCGTTCATGATGCTGTTCGGAGCGGTGATCCTGGGAGCGACGGTTCGTCGTCGCGACGTCTCGAGGATCGACAACAGCAACGAGCAAGCGGAGCCGGCGATCGGCGCGGCCGAGCCGGTCGCCGAGCTGATCGGCAGTTGATGCCCGGCGCACAGCGGCTGCTGAGCAGATGTGTGCACGAAGGACGAAGTCTCTCGACATGAGTTCTGACACAGTGACTGACGATGACACCGATGCATGCACCCTTCCGTCGTATCGATGCCGGTGCGAGTGAGATGGCAGTGAGTGCGACGCCCGAAGCAGGCGGCAGCAGGCGCGACGACCCTTCGCCGGCCGTGGCGCCGATCAACCAGGCCAGGTGGCGTAACCGAATACGCGCTACCGGCACTGTCCGGGCGATGCGCATTCAGGAGACGGAGACCGGGTCCAGTCTCGGTTGCGAGATCGGCGATGAGGCCGGCAGCCTTCTTCTGGTCTTTCCCGGGCGGCGGCGCATCCCCGGGATCGAATTGGGCGCCAGAGTCCTCGTCGAAGGGATGGTGGGACTCTGGCGCCGCCAACTCGCGATTCTGAATCCGTACTACGAGCTGGTCGGAGACTAGCCCCGAGGGCAAGGGGGTGCGCGGGGCTCAGGCGATGGCGCGAACGTCGGCGCCGGTGCAATCGTCTGGGCCGACCGCGGTCACGACCATCCGCTTGGTGGCGGTGAGCGACCCCGCGAATGGGGCGTGGTAGGTTCCGGAGAGCGGGGCGACGTCCGCGTAGTCGCGACCGACCGCGACGGTGATGTACTCATATCCGGTCGCGCGACCGTGGGTTGGGTCGAGCGACAGCACCCGGGCATGTCCCCCGCAATCCGGCACGAGGACCTCGACCCAGGCGTGCGAGCCACCGAATCCGAGCATCTGGCCTGAGACGTACCTCGACGCGAGTCCGAGACGGCGGGTCAGCGCGAGCAACACGTGCGCGTAGTCCTGGCACACCCCCGCGCCACGAGCCAGGGCTTCCGCCGCCGTGGTCCCCACCGACGTCGCGCCGTGCTCGTAGGCCAGGGCGTTGTGCACGCATTCGTTTGCCGCGGACGCGAGTGCGCCGCCGATCAGGCCGCTGGTTCGCAGCTCCTCGGCCAGAAGGTCGATGGCGTCGCCCGCGCCCGTGAGCGGCGTGGCGTCGAGCAGATCACGATCCTCGAGCATCGCGGCGGGCTCCAGGTGTGGGCCGTGCTGCGCGTCGCGCTCGACGATGCTGGAGGTGATGAAGGTGACCTCCCGCTCAACCCTCGGAATATGCAGCGTGACGATCGTGTTCCCGTAGGCGTCCACGGTCGCGTCGACGCGGCGAGGAATCGCATTCACAACGCTGAGGCGGCGGCTGAGACGGCGCTGATCACCGTGAACGCTTCGCGGTTGGACGACGAGTCGCTGCTGCAGCGACCGCACAGGTCCCTCGTAACGATACGTGATGCGTTGGTGAATCCTGTAGCGGGTTCGCTGCACGCGGTTCCAGTCCACCTGCAACAGGTCCGAGGACCAGAGCGCCGAGTCCGGCTTGGATGTCACGGCGAGTCGCCCGTGAATTCGCCGACCACCGCAGGGTCGGCACTGGACCAGGGTTGCGCGTCGATCGGCTCTGCCACAACGCGCATCGCGCGAAGCGGTGCCGCACCGTAGTGCGTCATCATCGCGATGTCAAGCGCGTCGCGACCGCGTCCGATGAGCACGCGGCCGGTGCGCCGCATGTTGTTGCGTGGGTCGAACGTGTACCAGCGATCGCCGACGTAGGCTTCGAGCCATGCCGCGAAGTCCATGGGCTCGTCCAGCGGGAGCACGTCGATGTCGGGCAGATACCCGAAGCAGTATCGCGCCGGGATGTTCAGTCCTCGGAGAAACGTGACTGCGAGATGGGCAAAGTCGCGGCAGACGCCCTCGCGCTGCAGGTAGACATCCGTCGCGCCTGTCGACGGTCCGCTGCTGCCGTGACGGAAGGTGATGTTGTCGTGGACCCAGTCGACGACCGCCTTCGCACGCTGCCATCCCGGGGCCACATCGCCGAACAGCCGCCACGCGGTGTTGCCGAGCTGGTCGGACTGGCAGTAGCGACTTGCCAGCGTGAAATGCAGGGTCGAGTCCGGCAGGTCGGCGACCGCCGTCTGCGTCGCGGCTTCGTCGATCTCGTCGATGGCGGCGTCCACATCGACCTCCGCCTCGTACCTGATGCGCGTGCTGCCGGGACCGATGACAAACCGCTGACAGGTATTCCCGTAGAGATCGGTGTACTCGTGGAGGTGGGTCGGGGGCCAGGTTTCCACACCGGCGCTGCTCAGCTCGCGTACCGCGTCCGGGCGCGGCTCCACCTGGAGGACGAACGCGAGCGGCCACTCGAGGTCATGGAGAAATTCACAACCCACGCGAATCCGTCGACGGCTCGTGGGGGCCTCGATCACGATCCTCACTGTACCGCCGAATCGGTGCGTGTGAACCGATCCCGCTGCACAATCGCGGGCACGACTCCTTGTGCACCGCGACCAATGACCAGGCGGCGTATGCGGAGAGTACTGTCCGGAGATGACAACCGAGGCCGGCACCGCTCCGGGGCTTGCCTTCGGACTGCCTCGTGCTGCCGACGAATGCGTCGACCTCGACGGTGTCGTGCGGGCTCCGTATGCCGAGTTGCTCTCGACCCTCGAGCGCGCCTCCGGGACGCTGCCGAGGATCCGCCGCGATGCGCAGCGATGGTTCGCGGACCGTGGGGTCACGTTCGGCGTCCCCACCGAGGGCATCGCGCCGATCTTCCCTTTCGATCCGGTGCCGCGCGTTCTCTCGTCCGGCGAATGGCGATCGCTCAGCCGCGCGCTGTCGCAACGAGCCATGGCCCTCGACCTGTTCGTCTCCGACTGCTACGGGTCGCAGCGGGCGATTCGCAACGGCGTCGTCCCAGGACGGCTTGTCTACAGCAGCAGCGGGTATCTCCGCGACATCGTCGGCATCCGCCCTCCCCGCGCGACCTGGTGTCATGTCTCCGGCATCGACGTGGTGCGAGTGCAGGGCACGTTCCACGTTCTCGAGGACAACGTGCGCATTCCCAGCGGCATCGCATATGCGCTCGAATCAAGGCGCGCGATGGAGTCGCTGACGCCGGACTGGTTCGAGCTGGCACCGGTGCGGCCCATCCACGGGTATACGGGACGGCTGCGTCGCATCCTGCAGCGCATCGCCCCGAGACAGTGGGACGCCGATATCGTCGTGCTCACTCCCGGCCCGTTCAACGCCGCTTACTACGAGCACCGGCTGCTCGCCGACGAGATGAACGCGACTCTCGTCGAGGGACACGAGCTCATCGTCGTCGAGGATGAGGTTTATCGTCGCGACGCCGAGGGCGTTGCCCAGCGTGTCGACGTCATCTATTCTCGCGTCAACAGCGAGTGGCTCGATCCGCTGGTCTTCCGCAGGGACTCGATGCTCGGAGCACCGGGCCTCATCGAGGCGTGGCGTCGGGGCAATGTCGCCATCGCCAACGCACCGGGCACGGGCGTCGCCGACGACAAGGTGATCTACCCGTATGTTCCCGCGATGATTCGCTACTACCTCGGCGAGGAGCCGCTCATGGACAACGTCGCCACCTACGACCTCACCGACGAACGGCAGCAGGCCCACGTTGTGGCCAACATCGACCGGATGGTGTTGAAGCCGGTGGATGCCAGCGGAGGATACGGGATCCATTTCGGCAGGCTGATGTCATCCGCGGAGCGGACCGCTTTTCTCGACGAGGTCAAGACCGACCCCCGGCAATGGCTCGCGCAGGAGGAGGTGGCACTGAGCCGGGCGGTCTGCCTGCGGGCGGGCGGCGGCTTCGAGCCGCGCGCCGTGGATCTGCGCCCCTTCGTGCTGCTCGACGAACGGCCGTGGATCGTTCCCGGAGGCTTGACACGCGTCGCCGGGAACCCCGGGGAACTCGTGGTGAACTCTTCGCAAGGTGGTGGGAGCAAGGACACCTGGGTACTGACACGCTGACCTACTCGGTGTCGCACCGCACCGTCCTGCGGTACACGGCGCCCGTGGCCATCTCCTACAACGAGGTGCGCATGCGACCTCGCGATCGCGGGTCGCAGCGGACGCTGGCGTTCTCACTGGTGAGCACCCCATGGGCGGTGCCACGAAGCCGGCTTGACTACTACGGCAATTTCGTGCATCGACTCGACGTCACGATCTCCCACGACGTGCTCGAGTTCACTGTTGATGCCGTCGTCGAGAACAGCGAACCACGCCGCCGCCGGCTTTCGGAGTGGGAGCAGGACGCGCTCGCGAGTGACCCACGGCTCGAGTTCGTGCTCCCGAGTCCGCGAGTACCCCTTGCGGAGAACACCCGAACGCTCTGGAACGAGTGGAACGGCACCGACACCAGCTTCGACAGCATCCTTGCAACCGCACAGCGGATCCCGCGGGAGCTTCGCTATGTGAGCGGTGCAACCACTGTCGAATCGAGCATCGACGATCTCCTCGCCGGCGGTGCCGGCGTGTGCCAGGACTTCACGCACCTCTTCCTGGCGATGGTCCGCGGGGCCGGATGGCCGGCGCGATACGTCAGTGGCTACCTGGGGCCGGTCGATGAGGAGAAGGTAGTTGAGGGCCAGTCGCACGCGTGGGTGGAGGTGTGCGGTTCCGATGGTCGCTGGGTGGGCCTCGACCCGACGCTCGGACAGCACGTCGGCGCACATCACCTCCGCCTGGCGGTGGGTCGTGACTATGGCGATGTGGCTCCGCATCACGGCCTCTTCTTCGGCGCGGCGACGGGAGCGCCACCCGAGGTCACGGTGCGCATCGCTCGCATGTCCAACCAGCAGGTGGAGCACGTCGAGCATCACGCCGCGGTGCACTGGCAGCAACAGCAACAGCAGCAGTAGGCGACCGGTCAGGTCCAGGGTCGCGCCGACCTGGCGGCCCAGTAGTGGTCCGCAGGCTCGGCAAGGTCCGGAAGGTCAACGGGAGCAACGTCGAGCGCCCCCAGGTTGCTGGCCAGCTGCTCGACGGTGGCGGCGCCGCTGAGCACGACCGAGACCCACGGCTGCGCCAGGACTGTCGCGATGGCGATCGCGTCCGGGGTGACGCCGGACGCTTCGGCCGCCCTGCCAAGGGTCGTCTCCGGGCCGCCCTCGCCACCCGTGAGCGTGAGCCTGCCGTTGGCCAGAGCCTCCTTGACGATCACCGCCCATCCCGCTGCCGATGCCTCGCTGAGCGCCGGTCCCGCCGATGGCTCGAGCACGTTCCAGGTCGCCTGCACCGACGAGAACAGCGGCGCGCCGTCGACCTCGACCTCGAGCGCGCGGCGGATGGTCTCGGCCTGCTTCGGACCGGTGGTCGTGATGCCGATGAGCAGGCCTTCCGATCGGTGGCGCATCAGCGCCGCGAGCAGCGGCTTGTCATCAAGCGCACCTGATTCGATGGTGAGCGAATGCACCTGGTATAGGCGAAGGTGGTCGCCGAGCAGCGCGCGTGTCTCGGCGTACTGGCGCTCGAAGTTCGCCAGGGAGAGGTCCTTGACCTCCTGCACCGGAGCGCTGAGATCCCATGCTCCAACATAGGTGTATCCCCATTTCGAGCCGACGACCAGGTCATCACGATCGCCCCGGTGCGCCATCCACTCGCCGAGAAACGTTTCCGCGTCTCCGTAGGACCGTGCGACGTCGACGTAGCGCACGCCGGCGGTGTACGCGGCGTCGAGCAGCTGCCACGTCCGCTCGCGGAACACGCGCTCAGAACGATCAATCCCGAAGTCGGCGTCGCGATTGATCGTGATGTAGGCCGGCCGGCCGGTCGCTGCGAGCCCGAGACCGATACGGCTTACGACCGGTCCGGTGCGACCAAGCCTCACACCCTCGCGAGATGAGGCGCGATGGTCGCGGCTGCCATTCGGCTCGAGCATGCCCCCATGGTGACCGCGAGTCCGTCGGCACGACAAGCTCCCGACGTACGATCGCTGCGTGGCGTCGTTGATCGTGGATGGCAGTGACCTGGTGGTCAAGATGTCCGAGTTCGAGAAGTTCGAGGCAGTGCACAGCGACGTTCACGTCCCTCTTGCGGCGGTGCGAAGCGTCCGGATGGTCGACGACGCCTGGCCTGAGCTGCGCGGGATTCGCGCACCAGGGACGGGCATTCCAGGGGTGGTCGCCGTGGGCACTCGAAGGGGCTCTTTTGGCAAGGATTTCGCCGTCGTGCACGGGACGGGAGCGGCGGTCGTCGTCGAGCTCGACGGTGCGGCCTACTCCCGCCTGATCGTCACCACGCTCGATGCGGAGAGCATCGCGGCGGAGATCCAGCGCCACCTCATGTCCTCGGCGAGCGGGCCGCCGCTCAGCGGCTTACGGCTCGCTCCGCCGAAGGGCAAAGGCGCCGGTCTCTCTTCCTGAAAGGCACGAGCGCTCCTGCAGCGTCAGGGGATGAAGATCAGCCCCTTCGCCTGGATGGTGGTCACGGCTGGTGTGATCTCGCCAGTGCGGAGATTGAGCTGCCCAAGGTAGTTCGGACTGTCGACCGGCGTATTGGCATCGCCAGGGGTGACAGCAACATATGCGGTTCCTCGGTCGAACTGACCGTGCACCGCGAAGATCTCGCTGTCCACGCCGTCGGTGGCCAGCAGTGTTCCAGCCACGTCGGTCACCCACGCGGTGTCATCCACGGCCTGGGAAAGATCGAGGACCGCAAGATGGGGCGTCGCGCTGGTGGCGCCATCGACGTAGATCTGTTCCTCGTCGCCCTGGCTGTCCAGCACGAAGTCACCAGCGAACCTGGAGCTGCTCGCGGGGACGACCTCGTTGGAATCCGGGTCTGTCAAGGCCAGAGCCACCTGCTGTCCATGGGAGGCGGTGTTCACGTTGGCGACCGTAGCGGTGCTGTTGTCCAAGAACACCGGCTGCACCACGGCAACGCCCCCGGCCTCGAGCCTCACCCGGTACACGGCTGGGCCATTGGCAACCGTCGGCGCCGATGCACTGATGAGAATCGCACCGTGGTACACCGATATGGCGTCGGTGCCCCCTCCGTGAGGGAGCGGGTTGAGGCTGTACTTGTAGTGCTGCACCTGGTGCCCGATCGGTGCTCCCGGCGAAATGATGAAGAGGCTCGAGTTACCGTCCTCATTGACGGTAACGATGAGGCGGTGGCTCGCTCGATCCGCGGTCGCACCATCTGCATGTCCGGTCACCTTCCACGTCGCGACCCGGTGCCCTGCGATGTTGTAGCCGACGACGTCGCTCGCGGTCGCCCCTGTCGGGCTGGGCTGGCCGCTCGGCCCGATCCCGTTCTGCCAGACGACGTAGACCCTTCCATCCAGCCAGGTGATGTCATCGGGCTGGGTCATCGTCGCTGTGCCGGTTGCAAAGACCCGGACCGACAGCGTGGCGTTGCCGGCCGGGGCCGCGGCGAATGCCGGCGCACCGGCGAGCGTTGCCGGGACCCCAATTGCCATCGCGACTCCGGCGATGATCCAGCGACGCTTCTGGTGTCTCACGACTCTTCCTGACCTCTCTGCTGATCGAACGTGCAACGCCACCACTCTGATCAGGAGATGGTTAATTCGGGGTAAAGAGTCCGGGCGCCTGCCCAGAGCTGCGGGCCGTTCGCACCCGCCGCCCTCGGACGGAGACGGGACCAATGCGCGACCATCTCGTGCATGCAGTCCGCTCCGACACCGTGTCACCAATGATCTCCGACATCGTCAGCGCCGTCGATGCGCAGGTCGGCGAGGCAATCGAGGGCGCGAACACGCGTCATCACATCCGGCGACTGACCCGCAACGGCTGGGAGGGTGCGCTCCGCGGCGATGGCGACGGGTGGGCCGCGTCTCGGCCTCGGCGTGATGGCAACAGCATGCGCGTACACATCGACGGGACGTCAGCGCTGCCTGCGATCGCGGCGGCCGTGCGCGACGCGCGATCCTCCGTGCACGTCGCCGGCTGGACAGTCGACCCAGGGTTTGCCCTGGAGCGAAACCCATCGGTGGTCACCGTCCGCAACATCCTGGCAGAGGCAGCGGATCGTGTCGACGTCCGCGTTCTCGTCTGGGCGGGGGCACCGATGCCGGTCATGCAGCCATCCCGAGCGAAGGCGCGCGATCTCATGGATCGATTGGTGCGTGGCACGAGGATCCATGGCGCTCTCGATCGGCGCAATCGCCCGATGCACTGCCATCACGAAAAGCTCGTGATCGTCGACGGCAACCAGGCATTCGTCGGGGGCATTGACCTGACCGCTCTCGCCGGTGACCGGTTCGACGGAGCGCCACACGACCACAACAGCACGCTGGGGTGGCACGATGCCGCAGCGCACCTCGCAGGCCCCGCGGTGGCGGATGTCTGCTCGCACTTCGCGATGCGGTGGCAGGCCACAACCGGGGAACAGCTTCCAGACGTGGTCGCGCCGACGGCCGCAGGCGACAGTTGCGTCCAGGTGGTTCGGACAGTCCCCGACCACACGTATCAGGCGCTGCCTCATGGCGACTTCAGCGTCCTCGAAGCATACATGGGCGCCCTTCGGCGGGCACGCCGCCTCATCTATCTCGAGAACCAGTTCCTCTGGAGCGCTGAGGTGGTTCAAGTGCTCCGCGAGAAGTTGCTGCAGCCGCCCACCGATGCATTTCGACTGTGCATCATCCTGCCGCGACATCCCAACAACGGCAACGACGATACGCGCGGCCAGCTCGGATTACTGCAGGCAGCGGATCATCATCACCGCCTGCTCGTCGGCACCCTCGGGCCTGGGCGCGGGCAGCATCCGCATGTCTACGTGCACGCAAAGATCGCGATCGTCGACGACAACTGGTTGACGATCGGCTCCGCGAACCTCAATGAACATTCACTCTTCAACGACACGGAGGTCAACCTGGTCACCGACGACACGCGTGTCGCCCGCGGCGTGCGCGAACAGTTGTGGAGCGAACATCTCGACCACGCCTGTCACGGGGCCGATCCGCTGGAGATCATCGAGACCGAGTGGCGGCGAGCGCTGGCTCAGCGACCACCATATGAGAAGCCTCTGCGACCGTTGCCCGCTGTTTCGCGGCGCTCGGCGCGATTGCTCGGACCGCTCAAGGGACTGCTCGTCGACGGCTGACGGTGCAGCCGGCGCCGGGATCGCTGCTCGGACGCTACGCCCGGGAACGTCCGCGCATGAGGTACCACGCGATGAGGATGAGCACGATCACGACGACCACGTAGACGATGATCTCTTTGGTGCCGAACACGGTGAATGCGAGCATGGCTCTCTCCTTCGTCGGTCGCGCTGCCGGGTCTGCCGCCACTGCGGGTATGGGCGGACATCCTGCTGGGTGGACATCCTGCGGTGCCGACATCCTACGTTGATCGTGCGCCCCTTCGCTCCGCCGCGGTCGCCCATCGCCAGGGCACCTAGAATCCGCCCATGCGACGGGTCATCGGACGCGGCCGGCGGCTGCTGACAGCTCCCGGCGTTCGAGAGGGCGGCATCGTCGCCTTGATTCTGGTGGTCGGCCTCCTCATGCGCCTGCCGAATTTGAATGGCCCGCTGCTGGCCATCTCGTCATTCCGGCAGACCGAGACGGCCTATCCCGCACTCATCTATCACCAGCAGGGAATCAACCTGCTGGCCCCGCAACTCCCCGTGCTCGGCAGGCCCTGGCAGGTTCCGTTCGAGTTTCCGCTCTTCCAGGCGATGGCCGCAGTCATCATGAACCTCGGCGGCGCCGCCGACTGGTCGATGCGGTTCAGTGGCGTGATCTGTTTCATGGCGACTGCGGTCGCGGTGTGGGGGATGGTGCGTCATCTCTCCACGCGCACCGCCGCCGGAATCGCGGTGCTCATTTTCGTCGCGTCGCCGTTCAATGTCTGGTGGAGCCGGGCTTCGATGATCGAGTACATGGCGACGGCGTTGTCGGTCGGCTATGTCTGGGCGGGCATGATCTGGATCGACAAGCGCCAGCTGCGCTTCGCGGCGCTCGCGATCGTCCTTGGCACCCTCGCCATGCTCGTCAAGGTCACGAGCGCGGTGTTCTGGATGGTCCCGTTGCTGCTGTACTGGGGCATGGTTTCGAGACCGCCGTGGCGTCTGTTGTTGCGCGAGCGTTTGCGAACATCTGCGACGCTGTTCGCCATCCCCCTGGTCGCCTGCGTGCTCTGGACGCATTACGCCGACGACATCAAGGCTGCGAGCCACGCGACGAGTTGGATGACGAGCGAAGCGCTAGTGGGATTCAACTTCGGTTCGATCGGTCAGCGACTGGATCCCCACCAATGGAGCAAGATCATCCACCCGTTCGACTCCCTCGTGACGGGCGTGCCGATCTGGCTCTTCGCGGCGGTCTGCGTCATCGCGATGCTGCGCGAGCGACGCGCAGTGTGGGTCGGGATCATCCTGGCGGGCGCACTCCCCGTCCTCACCTTCATGAACCTCTACGCGGTCCAGGCGTACTACCTGGCGGCGGTGACACCGGCGGTCGCGGCAGTCGCCGGCTACGCGCTCGACGGCGTGATCAGTCGCGTACGTGCGGCGCCGCTGCGCGCAGCGGCGATTGTGGTCGTCGTCGTGTGGCTCGGGACATCCCTCTACATCCAGCGCGATTTCCTGGCATCGAGCTACGCGACTCCCACACCGGACCCGGCGAACATCCTGCCTCAAGCGCGCGAGATCGACGCTGGAACCAAACCGCAGGATCTCATCGTGTTCGACGGACTCCAATGGTCACCCGCGGTGCCGTACTACGCACGCCGGCGAGGGATGATGCTGGTACAGATCATTGTTACGCCGAAGCTGCTCAATGCGCTCCCCGGTCAGGGATACACCTACCTCTACACGGTCACCCCGCATCCGGGTCACTTCTCCGCGGATGCGCTCGCCGTCCTGCAGCGCTGGACCTGGTTCGGCGATGTCAGTGCGCACCTGTTCCGTGTGGGGGCGACGTATCTGAGCGTGGACACCACCTACGTTGCAGCGGCAGCGGAAACAGCGCAGCCCTCTGGTGATAGCTCATTGATTACCGGAACTCGAACGCTCGTCTGCGACGGATCGACGAGCGACATCACGGTGCCGCCGCGATCCACGATCACGATGGAGCTCGGGGATTCCTCACCGCCACACGGCATGACGCTCGCCGTCAACGGTCACTGGATCCCTGCCGAAAGGACCGTCGTTGTCAACTCGGATGCGACCTCGACTGGCTCGGTGCAGCTCGCGTGCACCGGCGGTGCCGACCTCGATCTCACCGGCGTGTACGCGCAACAACCCTGACGCCAGGCTGTGGGGCGGCCCCGAAGAAGGCATCGTCGAGCATCCGGCGCACCGCGGATTCGTCCGGTGCGATCGCATCGTTGCGGCATGCCTCCACAACGCGACGAGCCGCCTCGTCGAGGCCGTCCTCCGGCATCCCGATGGCGGCAAGCGAGGGCGGCAACTTGAGCCGCGTCAGCAAGCTGAAGACGGCGGCCGGTGGATCGTCCGCGTCGAGCAGCCGCCGCACCTCCCCCATGGCGTCGGGCGCCAGCGCACTCACCAAGGCAGTTGAATGAGGAAGGACCACTGCGTGGGTCTCCGCGTGGGGCAGGTTCCAGCCACCGCCCAGAACGTGGCAGGTCCGGTGGTGAACGGCGGTTCCCGCCTGGGCGAGCGCCGCGCCGGCAAGGCAGGCTCCGACGAGGTTGCCCGCATGCGAGGCCAGGTCGTCCGGGTTGGCGGTCACGCGCGGGAGGCCTTCGGTCAGACGGCAACCGCCTTCGCGAGCGAGCACGCTCGTGATCGGATTCGCGCCCGCCGACCAGAGCGCCTCGAGGCAATGAGCGAGTGCGTTCATCCCGGATGCGGCGGCAAGCCGGGGCGGCATCCCCAGGCACAGCTCCGGGTCGTAGACGACCGTCCGGGGCAGCACGCGCACGTCAGTCCAGGTCTGCTTACGGCCCTCCCTCGTCCGGCCCCAGATCGGGGTCATCTCCGATCCCGAGTAGGTCGTCGGGACAGCCATGAGCGGCAGGTCGCAGGACTGGACGATCGTTTTCCCGAGACCGATCACCGAGCCACCCCCCAGCGTGACGACTCCGTCTGCGATGGCGTCGCGAGCAGCGCGGACGGCCTCGTCAGCCACACCGGTCGGACCATGCTGCGTGGAGGTCCGCACCACCCCGACACACGTGTCACCAAGCCCGGCGCGCAGGCGATCGAGTGCGTCCTGCGTTGCGGTGCCCCCGGCAACCACCAACAGGCGGTGCACCTCGAGCCGGGCAACCTCGTCCGGAACGCGCTCCAAAGCGCCGGTAGCGAACACCACGCGAGCGGGAAGGGCCGACCAGATGAATGCGGGAGTCACTGTCGCGGTTCCGGCTGCGGGTTCCGCGGACGCTCCACCCACAGGAAGCTCGTGAAGTTCTCGTCGAGGTCCTGCAGGTTGTCCTCGACGATGCGCAGGCCGTTCAGGTCGGCGAGGATCCGGCTCCCCATGGTCGCGATGGAATCCGGAAGCGCACCCGTTCCCAGGAGCTCGGCCACCTTGGCCTGATCGATGAGATCGCCGTCGCCGCTCGTCTGCGTGAGATTCGCGTATTTCTTCTCGAGGTTGGTGCGGCACTGGCGCAGCACCTGAGGGTGGGCCATGACCGTATCGACCTTCGAGAAGTCGGCGCCGGACGCGATCATGAGCGCGTGCGAGATCTTGATCGCGAACTCCTCGACAATGCCGAAGCGATACCGTGCCATCGCCGCAACCGACTCGCCCACCATCCCGCCCACCGAGTTGTGAATCGCGAACACGCCGCGATCGATCTCTCCCTCGTGGAGCGCGCGCAAGACCCGTTCGGTGGTATGCAGGTACACGATCTCGGACGGAGTCTCCGGCGTGCGGCTCATGTAGTAGCGCGCGGCGTCCTCGTTGAAGCTGCCACGTCCCCCCTGGATACCGACGACCACCCGGTCGGTCACCAGCCGGTTCGGGAGCAGCAGGTCGAAGACGGAGTCCTGGGCCTCGGAAAGGCGCAAACGCATCGCCTTCGTATGAGGGTTGAGGGTCTGCAGGTCGACGAACAGTTGCCACGTGTCGTTGCTCACCTGCGAGGTGACGTCCTGCAGCCGTCTGGTCCCAAGGGTATCGATTGGTGTCGGCGCAAAGCCGAAGCGCTCGAGTGTCCGACCGACGAAGTGGGTGACGCCCTGACTTTCGGCTGCGAGCCGGTCGTGTTCATCGGCAGGCATCCGCACGACCACGAGTCCCTTCGAAGCGAAATAGCCACTCCATGCATCAAAAGCATCGGGTGGCATGCGATAGCCGTCGATCACGATTGACTGACCCTCGATACCGCTCGCGGCGACGCTGTCCGGACCGAACAGCGGATGCGTGAGCAGCGCCTGATAGCCCGAGGGCAGATGACGAGTGAACACCTCGCGCGGATGCACCTTCACAGAGAGGACGTCGATGAGCGTTCGCATCCCGCCGATCTCCTCGAAGTACCGCAGGTGCGCTTGTACGGTGGCCTCGAATGCAGAGATCGGAACGCAATAGAAGACGGCGTCCGATCCGAGCGTGTCGCGTAACGAGGCCGACCGCAACCCCGCACGCTCCGCCTCGGCGCGCTGGCCCGGATCGGAGTCGTACACGCTCAGCGCAAAGTCGCCCTGCAGCATCGATGCCCAGAGGCGTCCAAACCGGCCGAGGCCAACCACGCCGGCTGTCGCCGGCAGGCCGCTGGTCATCACCCGGGCTAGTGTACGAGTGCGCGGCGAGCCACCTCCGCACCGCATACCGGAGCGTCGGTATGGTCTCCGTTGTATGGCAACCCCAGCCGAGGGTGAGACGGCCGACCGCAGCGTGCGCGACACGGCGCGGCAGGAAATGCCACGTGCGCTGCGCGACGAGGTTCGCCTGGTCGGCGACGCCCTCGGTCAGGTGATTGCCGAGCACGGCGGGGAGGGGCTGCTGGCTGACGTCGAAGCGCTGCGCAGAACGGTGATCCAGGCGCGGGCGGAGGCCGCCATGCGGGACGGCTATGCGAACAACGCCGATGCGCTCGTGTCCTCGTGGTCGCTCGATCGCGCGGAGCAGGTGGCGCGCGCCTTCGCATGCTATTTCCACCTCGTGAACCTCGCTGAGGAGCGGTACCGCGCTCGGGCGCTGCGCGAGGCCGATTTCGGAGCATCCGGGCCGGCGGAGGCGCTCGCCACCTCACTCACCACGGTGCGCGCCGAGCTGGGCGCTGCCGGACTCGAAGGGCAGCTCGCCGCGCTGCGCGTTCACCCGGTGTTCACCGCGCATCCCACCGAGGCACGCCGGCGCGCGGTGACCTCCTCGCTCCGGCGCGTGGGCGTACAGCTCGAGCGATTCGCCGATCCACGGGTGTCGGAGGCCCGGGCCCCGGAGATCCGCCGGCGATTGCTCGAGGAGGTCGACGGGCTTTGGCTCACCGCTCAGCTGCGCAGCCAGGAGCTCCATCCCCTCGATGAGGTGCGCACGTTGATGAGCGTCTTCGACGAGACGCTCTTCCGACTCGTGCCCGCCGTCTACCGGGAGTTCAGCGCTGCGCTCGACGCCGACGAGACAGGCGCACATCCACCGCCGGCCCCCGCGTTTCTGCGATTTGGAAGCTGGGTCGGCGGGGATCGCGACGGCAACCCGCAGATCACCGCCCACGTCACCCGGGAGACGATGCTGATCCAGTCGGAGCACATTCTCCGCGGGCTCGAGGCGGCGGCCACGCGCATCGGGTCGGGCCTGACCGCCGACGCGGAGACGACCACCCCCGACCAGCCGTTCCTGAGCAGGCTGCGGTCGGCGCAGGAGATCGGTGGCGGCCGCGCTGCGGCCATCGAGGCGCGGTCCCCCGGAGAACCCTTCCGGCAGTTCCTGCTGATCGCCGCCGAACGAATCGAAGCCACACGCCGCGGCGAGGTGTCGCTGGCATACGCAGGACCGGACGAGCTGCTCGACGACCTTCACTCCCTCCAGGACGCGCTGGTGCGAGCGGGAGCTCCACGGCTCGCGTACGGGGAGCTGCACGGGCTCATCTGGCAGGTGCAGACCTTTGGCTTTCACCTCGCCGACCTCGAAATCCGCCAGCACAGCGGCGTGCATCGCAGGGCGCTCGCCGAGCTCCGGACCGCAGGCACACGCTCAGCGGAGACCGACGAGGTGGTGGCGACGCTGCGCACGATCGCGCTGTTGCAGCGAGAGATGGGTGTGCACGTCTGTCATCGCTACGTGGTGAGCTTCACGGAGGGCGCGGCGGACATTGCGAACGTGTACGCACTCGCCGATCTTGCCTGCGCACCGAACGCGGCCCCGGAGCTCGACGTCGTGCCGCTGTTCGAGACCATCGCGGATCTGCGCCACGCGCGCGCCACGCTGGACACGATGCTCGACCTCGAGCCGGTGCGCAGACGGATGGTCGCGTCCGGGCGCGCCGTTGAGGTCATGCTCGGCTACTCCGACTCGGCGAAGGAGAGCGGGCCGGTGACCGCAACCCTCGCGCTGTACGCCGCCCAGGCCGACCTCACCGCATGGGCGGCGGAGCGCTCCGTGAAGCTCACGCTCTTCCACGGACGGGGCGGTGCGCTGGGGCGTGGTGGTGGCCCTGCCAATCGCGCGGTGATGGCTCAGGCCCCCGGGTCGGTGGCAAGCCGCTTCAAGGTCACCGAACAGGGAGAGGTCATCTTCGCTCGCTATGGAAACCCGACCCTCGCCCAGCGCCATCTCGAGCAGGTGACCTCGGCAGTGCTCTTGACGTCGACACCCGCGGTACGTCACCGCACCGAGCGCGCGGCGATCCGGTTCGAGGCGCTGGCCCGAACCCTCGATACCGCAGCGGGCGACGCGTATCGCGAGCTCATCGACATCGAGGGATTTGCGGAGTACTTCGCCGAGGTCACCCCGGTGCGGGAGCTGCCCCGCCTCCACCTTGGCTCGCGCCCGGCAAATCGCGGGAGTGACCGGAGCCTGGGATCACTGCGGGCGATTCCCTGGGTCTTCGCGTGGTCGCAGATCCGTCTGAACCTCCCCGGCTGGTTTGGCGTGGGCAGCGCCCTCGCGGCGGCACCGCTGGATGAGCTGCGCGTCGCATATGCAGAATGGCCGCTGCTGAACGTACTCATCGACAACGCGGAGATGAGCCTCGCCAAGACGGACCGCTTCATGGCCACCGAATACCTGCGCCTCGGGAGCCGGCCCTCGATCGCAGAGCGGATCCTCGATGAATATGACCGCACAGTCGACGGCATCCTCGCCGTCACCGGTCAGTCGCGCCTCCTCGAGCGACGCCGGGTGCTGTCCTGGGCGGTCGAGCTACGCAACCCGTACATCGACGCGCTCTGTCACCTGCAGCTGCGCGCCCTGCGTGCGCTGCGAAGGGGGGACGCAGACGACTCCGCCCGTAGACGTCTCGAGCAGCTCCTGCTCCTGACCGTCAACGGCATCGCCGCGGGTTTGCAGAACACGGGATAGCGGCGGTGTGCCACATCGCGCGGCGTCACGGGTGTCGGCGGCGTCGGGAGTCCGGTTCCGCCGATAATCCGCAGGTGATTGACGGCGGGCGGATCGAGCTCCGATGAAGATCGGCGTTGTCGGGATCGGCAAGATGGGCCGGCCGATTGCGGAGCGCCTGATCAGCGCCGGCCACGACGTGGCTGTCTGCAACCGCTCCGAGAACGCCGGAGTGCAGTCCCTGAGAGACCGGGGCGCCACGGTCCGGGCATCTCCTGCAGATCTGGCGACAGGCTCCGAGTTCATCCTCACCGCCCTGCCGACGGAGGATGCGGTGCGGCAGGTCTACGCAGCGATGTCTGCAGTGGCAGGCGCCGGTCAGGTCTACGTCGACCATTCGACGGTGAGCCCGGCACTGAACAGGCAGTGCGCCGCCGACCTCGCAACCCGCGGTGCCGGGTTCCTGGACGCGCCGGTCTCCGGCGGTCCGGCGGGCGCCGAGGCCGGGACGCTGACAGTGATGGTCGGCGGTGACGAAGCGACCTTCAACCGCGCCCTCCCCGTCTTCGAGGCGTTCGGGAGCAAGATCCGGCTCTGCGGGCCGGTGGGCGCGGGTCAGGCCATCAAGCTCGTCAACCAGTACCTCGTCGCCGTGCACACCATGGCCGCGTCCGAAGCCGCCGCGCTCGCGCTGCGACTCGGCGCAGATCTCGGCACCGTGCAGGACGTCATCGGGACATCATTCGGCAGTTCCGCAATGCTGCTGCGCAATCTTCCGCGCTACATCGCTCGCGACTTCAGCCCGGCGACGCCGGTGGGGCTCATCGCGAAGGATCTCTCGATCATCCACGCCGAGGCCGTGAATGCCGGCGTACCGCTCTTCCTGGGGGGCCTCGTCGAGCAATGCTATCTCGAGGCGAAGGCGCGCGGATGGGCCGGCGAGGACATGTCGGCCCTCGTGAAGTTCTGGGACCGGCAGACCGAGCCCGGCGGCACAGACCCGGCCGGCTGACGTGCCCCGTTTCGCAGCCAACCTGACGATGCTCTGGCAGGAGCTAGATCCCTATCAACGGTTCGAAGCCGCCGCGTCGGCCGGTTTCACCCACGTCGAGATGCTCTTTCCGCACCAGCTCGACGCCGATCGTCTCGACTCCACGCTTTCCGACCTCGGTCTCGAAATGGTGGTCTTCGACCCCGCAGCCGGGGATTGGGACGGTGGCGAGCGCGGTCTGCTGGCACTCCCGGGACGCGAGGAGGAATTCGTCAGCACGGTGCAAGCGGCGATCAGCCTGGCAACTCGCATCGGGACGTCGAAGCTCAACGCATTGGTGGGTGTGCCGCCCCCGGGTGTGGACAGTGATGTGGCGCGCGCAACGGCGATCGCGAACCTCAACCGTGTCGCGCCGCTCGCGCACGATGCGGGCATCACACTGCTGGTCGAAGCGATCAACAACGTCGACATGCCCGGGTACTGGGCGAGCACGGTCGCAGCCGCGGCCGCCCTCGTGCAAAGCGTCGACCACCCGAGCGTGCGGCTACAGCTCGATCAGTACCACGCGGCGATGGCCGGCGAGGATGCCATCGAATGTCTGCACAGATATCTCCCACTCATCGCGCACGTCCAGATTGCGGACGTCCCCGGACGGCACGAGCCCGGCACCGGAACGCAGCGCATCGGCGATTTCCTCCGCGAGCTCGACGGCGTCGGATACCAGGGCTTCGTCGGCCTCGAGTATCGCCCGCTGACCGACACCCCGTCGAGCCTCGAGTGGATGCGAACAATGGACCTGCTTCGAGACTAAGCCCCACCCTCGCGCCGGCGCGCGCGGAGATCCTGGGTTGCACGCCTGGTCGCGCGGCGCAGAAGCGCCCGCGCGTGGCGCATCGGGTCGGCAGCACGATCGATCTCGTCGAGGGAGATTGCCGCACCAAAGAGGCTCGGCAACGCATCAGCCACCGTGCCGGCGATGGCGATGCAGGGGATTCCCCGTTCGCCGGCCCTGGCCGCGACCTCGGCGGGGGCCTTCCCGGTCGGTGTCTGGCTGTCCAGCCGCCCCTCACCGGTGAAGACGACGGCCGCGCCGTGCATTGAAGCATCGAGTCCCACCATGTCGCAGACCAGACCGGCCCCTCCCACCAAGCGCGCCCCGATGAGCGCAAGCCCGAAGCCGCATCCACCGGCGGCGCCGGACCCGGGCAGCGCAGCCAGATCGCTCCGGCTCACTCCGGACGCGAGTGCAGCGAACCGCGTCAGCGCTCGCTCGAGGCGGGTCACATCGGCAGCGCTCGCGCCCTTCTGGGGCGCGAACATTCGCGCCGAACCCTGTTCGCCGAGCAGTGGACTGCGAATGTCGCACGCGACCTCGATCGAGCAGCCCGCAAGCGCCCGCAGCGCAGCGGACACGTCAATCTGTGCGAGTTCCGCCAGACCGGCACCACCCGACGCGATCTCCTCGCCGCGCGAATCAGTCAGATGACCGCCGAGTGCCTGGAGCAGGCCGGCCCCACCGTCGGTGCAGGCACTGCCACCCACTCCGACGACGATCCTCGTCGCGCCTGCACTCACCGCGATCCGGATAAGCTCCCCGGTCCCGCGGGATGTTGCGTGGAGCGGGTCGAGTTCGCCGCTGCCGAGACGGCGGAGCCCTGACGCTTCCGCGAGCTCGACCACGGCGTCGTTGAGTCCGGACCACCCCAGCCGCGCGATGACGGGTCTGCCGGTGGGACCGGTGACTCGATGACGTGTGATCCGTGCGTCACCTCCTCTCGCAGCGAGGAGGACGTCGAGCGTGCCGTCACCGCCATCAGCGACCGGCACCTCGATCGCATCGCCGCCTGCGTCGCGGACACCACGCGCCATCGCTGCCGCTGCCGCCGCAGCGGTCATCGTGCCCTTGAACGCGTTCGGAGCACAGACGGCGATGAAACTCCGCCAGGATGCCGTCCGACTAGAACCGGCTGATCGATGCATAGCCGCCCATGGTGAGGAATCCTCAAACCTGTGCGACGGTCAGAATGATCCAGTGACCAGCCGGGCCATGACAGTGGGACTCGGTGCGGCGTTCGTGGCTGCCTCGACCCTCAGCCCACTGGTACTGAAAACGACACCGTCGGACCTCGACCTCTACTTCTGGCCCTCCGCCGAGACCGTCGTCCACGGTCACCCGCTGCTCATCTATTCCGCTCATCTCCACGACGCGTATCCCAATGCGAACGGCCCGCTCGGCCTGGTGCCACTGATCCCGATCGCAGCCCTTGCCAACGCGTTTGGATGGGCCGGCAGCCTGGCCGCTCGCGCTGCGTTGAGCGGATTGGTCGTCTCTCTTCTTGTGCTGCTGCTGGCGTACCAAATGGTTCGCTTCACTTCGTCGGCCCACGGCGAACGGCGCCGGCCAATCGCCATCGCGTGCACCGTACTCATCGCGCCTGCGATGTGGATCGCAGTTCTCGACTACGGCCATGTCGAGCAGCCTTTGGAGTTGTGTCTCGTACTGGCCGCGATCACCTGCTCGCTGCGCAACCGAAACGCACTGTCGGGGATCGCTCTCGGCGCGGCGGTGCTCACGCGCACGATCGCGGGATTGTGCGTGATCCCGTTCCTCCTGGCGCCACTCGCGACACGCCGGATTCGTCCGGCGACGACCACCATCCTGGCTGCGGCCGTGATCATCGGCGCGGGCCTCGCACCGTTCTTCGTCGCCGATGCGCAGGCGGTCGTGCATTCGTTGCTCACCTATCGCGGCGCGCTGCCGATCGGGGGCGGATCTTTCTGGATCATCGCGCGACAGACGTCGTGGGCGAGCCTTGCCAGCGCGGGAGACGTGTACGTCGCGCTCACGGTCGCGGTCGCACTGGTGGCGATCACGCTGCGCCGCAAGCCGGCGGTCGCGACAACGCATGTCGGCCTGGCCGGCCTCGTCACCGTCGCATCGTGCTGCTTTCCGCTCTTCGCGAAGACGGTCTTCCCCTACTACCTGCTCGAGCCATATACCTTCGCGGTCGCCTGGTGGCTCGCACACCCCGGCAGCGCACGCACCTGGCGAGCGCTGGTCCCGCTCCTGCTCACCGTCGATGTGTTCATCGTCAAGGCGGCGTCGACAGGACCATTCAGCGCGTGGGGGATCGCCGCCGGTGTGGCGTCATCGGCGATCGTCGCCCTCGCTGTGGCACTCGTGACGTTCGACTTGCTCCACCTCCCGGCACATGCTGCGGTTGCGCACGCCGCCCGCCCGGATCATCGTCCTCGCAGCGCTCCGGCAATCCCGGACGCGAGCACGTGACCGATCAGCGCGGTCGCTTCCTGCTGCTGGGCTCTGGTGAGTTCGAGCCGTGGGCTGCGGCGGCGGAGCGGTTCGCGCTGTCGGAAGCGACGGGCGACGGGTCCGTCGCCGTCCTTGCGACCGCAAGCGGACGCGAGGGGGAGGCGGTCTTCGAGGGCTGGACCAATCGTGGCCTCACCCATTACGAGTCGCTCGACATCAGAGCGCACGCCGTGCGTGTGCGCACGCGCGTCGACGCGCTCAACGCGAGCGTGGCCAAGCCGCTCGACGACGCGAGCATGGTGTTCTTCAGCGGCGGAAGTCCAAAGTACCTCGCGCAAACGATCGCAGGGACGCCTGTGTGGGACGGTGTGCGGCGGCTCCTCGATCGAGGTGGCGTGTTCGCCGGATGCAGTGCGGGCGCGATGATCGCGGGAGCCGCCGGGCTTCGGTTTCCTTTCGCGAGCGGGCTCGACCTGCTTCCGTCGACCGCTGTGGGGGTCCACTGGGATGCGCTCTCGGGCTGGTGGATCCGCTGGCTGCGCGACCTCGCACCCCGGCGGTTACCGCTGCACGTGCGATTCGTCGGCATCGCCGAGCACACCGCGATCGCTTCCGATGGCGAGGCCTCGAGGATCTTCGGGTCGGGCACCGTGGACATGCGCTACGGCCGTGAGCGACGGGCGTTCGTGGCAGCCGAGCGATTCCCGAATGACGCCGAGCGCGGACGTCGGGTCAGATCAGGGTGACGATGAGCATGATGCCGGCGGCAGCCATGAGCGCCGTGGCGATCCATACCAGCGAATTGCTCAGCACCCCGCTCCGATGCTCTGCCATCACCCTCCGATCGCGAGCAAGCAGCGCGATCAATGCCAGGATCGGTGGAGCAACAAGCCCGTTGATGATCGCCGTCACCACCAGTGCCTGTATGGGATCGATGTTGAGAAGGCTCATCAGCAACCCACCGACGAGCGCCACCAGAATGAGCCCGTAGAAGGTTGGTCGAGACCTCGGCGTCTCGCTGAGCCCGCCGCGGAAGCCGAAGAACTCCTTGACCGCATATGCAGCACTTGCGCTGAGCACCGGGATGGCAAGCAGACCCGTGCCGATCATGCCGACTGCAAACAGCACGAAGGCGAACGGCCCCGCCAGAGGCTTGAGCGCCTGTGCGGCCTGCTGCGCGGTGTCGATGCCCGTGTGTCCCGACGTGTGGAGCACCGTCGCGGACGTGAGGATGATGCAGTACATCACCACCTGGGAGAACAGCATTCCCACGGACACGTCGATCCGCGCAGCCCGCAACTCCTTGCGGCTGGTGCCACGGCGCTCGCGCTCGGTGGTGCCGCCGGCAGCCTTCATCTCGTCGACCTCACTCGACGCCTGCCAGAAGAACAGGTAGGGGCTGATCGTCGTGCCGAGAATCGCGACGACGATGCCGAGGAAGTCCTTGTTGAACTCGAAGCGCGGGATGACCGTTGCCTCCAGGGTCGCGAGCAGCGGTGGGTGCACGATGAAGACCGTCACGACGTAGGCGAACAGCGCGAGTGTCAGGTATTTGAAACAGCGGAAGATCACCGAGTACGTGAGGCGGAGCTGCATGAACCCGATCAGCAGGGCCACCGGGATGAGAAACCACGCGGGGGCTATGTGGCTGCCGGTGAGCAGCGATCCGCCCGCTGCCACAGCACCCAGGTCCGCACCGACATTGATGGTGTTGGCGCAAAAGAGGAGGACGATGCAGGCGCCGACGATGCCCGACGGAAACTTCCGGCGCAACGAGGTCCCGAGCCCGACACCGGTGTGCAGCGCAATCCGCGCACAGGCCTCCTGCACGGCGAGCATCAGGGGGAAGGTGAAGATCGCGAGCCAGAGCGTCCCGAGACCGAATTGGCTGCCCGCCTGGGAATAGGTCCCGATTCCAGACGGATCATCGTCGGAGGCACCGGTGATGAGGCCGGGGCCAAGGACCTGGATGATTCCGGCAGGTCCCCGTCGAGCCTCGTCAAGGCTGCTCCGTCCCGCTTGCGGCGACCCGGTCGCCGCTGGTGCGTTGGCGTCCTTGGGGACGGCTGCGGCCGGCGGTTCGTCTTCGACTGCAGTAACACGTGACGCGGCAGCGAGCAGCGGATCTCGCCGCTCGTCGGCGTCAGGGGGCTCTCGCCGGCGAGGTCCCATGCGGTCGTCGTGCCGTCCGCTAGGCCGATTCGACGCGGGCTGCCCAGCCCAATCCGATACCGCCACCCCGGAAATACATTGTGCTCCCCATACGGTCGGTTGCTCAGTAAATGTTATAGCTACGCTACCACATTGAGCTTCCGAACGCCCGGGCAGCGTGCCGAGCGGTGACCGGCGTGTAACACGGTGCGCGCGAGGCGTCGGATACCGCGGCACGCACGCGGGTACCCGCGTTTCATTGGGAGTGCATGGGCGACTCGCGGTCGCCGCACGAGGAGGATCGCTGCATGGCGTCGCCGGAAAGCCCCACGGCCACCGCGGAAGCGGACAAGGAAACGAGGCAATGACTCAGCTGTTCCGACGCAACCGGGCGAGCGCGGGCACACCGGAGCCCGCACCCGTGCTCAATCAGAGTACGGGCATCGTCTGCATGCTCCCCGGCTGTTCGAACGACACGGCGCAGGCCTGCGCGTATCGGGACGGACGGGGACGCGCCTGTGGGTCCGCCTACTGTCCCGAACACGTCGTGTCCACCAACGGGAAGTTCTACTGCCGCCGGCACGCCGGCGTGGTGCGCGCGGTCGGCGATCAGGGAACGCCGTCGGGTGGCTTGCCCGACCTCGACAACCGTGCGCCCTCGCTCGTGAACTGGATCGCCCGTGATCTCGATCAGAACGTTCGCAGGTTGCTCTCCGGGAGTGCGCGCTCTGGCGAGTCCGTCATCGCCGACGAGACCGTGCATGTGGCGCGAGACTTCAACCGGAAGGCGCGATGGGAGAAGAGCTGGCGGCTCGTGGACCACACCGGCGTGATCCTCAAAGTGACGATTCAGGTGCTTGAGGAGAACGACTCCCTGGTGCGCGTCCACGTCGGCAGTGGCGTGATCGCGGACGGCGTTCCGCCGTGGATCGTCCGCCGCGCCGAGGACAGCGACATGGCCACTGACCTCGCTCAGCGCCAGCGCTTCTACATGTGGCTGGATGAGAGCATCTTCATGGCCGTGGATCGGTTTCGGACCGATCGCCACAGCCTGAGCTAGCGCTCGGGCGAACCGAGCGCGATCAGTCGCTGCGGGCGCAGGGCTGGGGGATCCCGTCGAGCGCTCCGGACACACAATGGACCGACGCTTTCCCGGGAACGTACACCGTGACACCGCCGGCTCCAAGGCATCGCCACGCTCCCGACTCCCACAGCGCGCAGGTTCGTTCGTCGATGCCGATCAGCACCGCCTCCGGCAGGGCTGCGCGCGCCGACGGAAACCACTTTTCACCGAACGTGTCGTGATGGGGGAGCACGGCGGCGTCCGGCACCACGACGAGCCCGGGAGCCGCGCGTCGCTGCGTGTGGCCCGGGAAGGATTGACGAACCAGGGTGTCCGAGCACAGCGCCATCGCACCGGCTGATGATCCGGCCAGCACGCCGCCACCCCGCCAGGCGGCGATGATGGCGCTGCCGACCGGGCTGTCTCGGAGGACCGATGCCACCTGCCCGGGATCACCGCCAGGGATGTAGCAGAACCGTGAGTGCGCGGCTTCGTTCGCGAGCGTTGCGTCGTGCGCCTGCTTTCTGGTGTACACGGGAAGCTCAGAGACCTCCAGGCCGAATCGACGAAACCACGCCTGCGCGTGCCGTACCGCCAGCTCGGGACGGGATCGCGCTGCGGCAGTCGCTAGTACGTAGGCAGGGCCGCGCACCGACGCTGCGAGCAGTGCATCGTGCGGCTCATTGCCAGGGTGAAACTCATCACCGCCCACGAGCGCCAACAACCCTGCCTTCGCGGGCGGCAAGGTGCGCTCATCCATCACGCACCGTCACCGGCTGAGCGACGGCGACGTTCCGTGTGCGACGTGCTGTCGAAGCGAGCGTCAGGCGGTGATGCGTTGCGCTTGGAGAGCCGCCTCGAGACGCAGTCGAGCGTCAGCATCCCGCCTCGCCTCAACGACCAGATCTGACAGGGCGCGACACGTGTCTCGCTGCTGCAGATACTGCTTGATCGATCGGCTTTCAGCGTGGTCTGCACGGCGCTGCTGCCACCAAATCCAGGCCATCCGGGTTTCCTTTCTAGACGCACCAAGTCTACCTCGGATGTTCTGCTTGCGTTGACAGGTCACCAAGTGACGGCGATGTACTTGCTCTCCAGGAATTCGAGGAGGCCGTCATGGCCGCCCTCACGACCGAGACCGCTTTGCTTGACACCGCCGAACGGCGCCGCCGGGTCTGAGACAAGCGCACGGTTGAGCCCAACCATCCCGGATTCGAGCGCCTCACTGAAGCGCAGGCCTCGCTGCAGGTCGCGGGTATACACATACGCGACGAGCCCGTACTCGGTGTCGTTCGCCATCGCGACCGCCTCTTCCTCGGTGTCGAAGACGACGACCGGCGCCACCGGCCCGAACACCTCCTCACGCAGGATGGCCGCGTCAGCGGGCACGTCGACAAGAACGGTCGGCGGATAGAAGAAACCGGGCCCGTCGGGTGTCGAGCCCCCGACCGCGATGTGGGCACCATCGCGCACTGCGCTTGCGACGAGGGACACCACCTTGTCGCGACCGGCGGCATTGATCAGCGGTCCGAGTTGCGTGCCGTCCTGCAGTCCGGGGCCGATCCGCAGCGAACCCATGGTTTCGGAGAGGCGTCGGCTGAACTCCTGTGCGATGCCTCGCTGGACCAGGAAACGATTGGCTGCCGTGCAAGCCTCGCCACCGTTGCGCATCTTTGCCACCATGGCGCCGGCGACGGCGCTTTCGAGATCGGCATCGTCAAAGACAACGAATGGCGCGTTGCCGCCGAGTTCCATCGAGCAGTTCACGACGCAGTCGGCCGCCTGCTGGAGCAGCCCACGGCCCACCTCGGTTGAGCCCGTGAACGAGAGTTTCCGGACGCGGGAATCGTGCAGCATGGCACTGATGACCGGCCCCGAGCGCCTCGAGGGCAGGACGTTGACGACCCCGGCAGGGGCACCAGCTTCCATGAGGAGCGCGCCCAGAGCGAGTGCGGTCAGCGGCGTGTCCGACGCCGGCTTGAGAACGACGGTGCACCCCGCGGCCAGCGCCGGTCCGATCTTGCGGGTCGCCATCGCTGCGGGGAAGTTCCACGGAGTGATGAGAACGCTCACGCCAATCGGCTGGCGCAGCACGAGGATCCGGTTGGTTCCGGCGGGCGCGGTCTGCACGTGCCCATCCGCCCGAACTGCCTCCTCGGCATACCAGCGGAAGAACTCAGCCGCGTATGCAACTTCGCCGCGCGCGTCCGGCAGCGCCTTCCCGTTTTCCTGCACGATCAGACGCGCAAAGTCCTCGGCACGCTGGGTCATCAGCTCGAACGTTGTGCGCAGCACCTCGGCACGCTGCCGCGGCGGTGTGGCCGCCCACCCGGGGAGCGCGTACGACGCGGCGCTCACCGCGGTCAGCCCGTCCTCGACCGATGCGTTTGCCACGACTGCGATGACGTTGCCGGTCGCGGGGTCATCGACGTCGAACGTCTGCTGGTCGGAGGCGTCCATCCAGCGGCCCGCGATCAGCAGTTGCGACGGTGCGCCGACTGCTTCGGCGCGCAGCGCGGTCGTCATGTCTGCATTGCCCTCTCGATGGTGGTGACAATGCGCTCGACTGAGGGGATCGCCATGTCCTCGAGCGCATCTGCGGACGGGAGCGGAATATGCGGCGTGGTGATGCGGAGCGGCGGCCCGTCGAGGTAATTGAAGCACTCCTCGGCAACGATCGACACGAGCTCGGCGCCCCATCCGCACAGGCGGGGATTCTCCTCGACGGTGAACAGGCGTCCCGTCGCGGACACATCGCGAAGTATCGTCTGCGTGTCGAGGGGCACGAGGCTCCGGACATCGATCATACCTGCCTCGATACCGCGTTCGGCGAGGGCGTCAGCGGCAGCAACCAGGCGCTCGACTGCCGTGCTCACCACTCCGTTCTCCCTCGTGGACCGGCCTGCCATAGTTATAGCGTTGATACAGCATAAACTGATAGCCATGAGTGGTGATTGCGGCGCCCCAGCCAAAAAAAGGACCCCGGAGAGCCTCCGGGGTCTTCCCCGCATCGGCGGGACCTAGTGGTCACCTCGATACGGCGTCAGCGTGGGTTCCAATCGGAGAACCATCGCTGTTCCTCCATCTGGTCCTTTGCGGACGTCACAACGCGCTAGCGCGCTGTACCGCGTCGTGCATGCGACCCGAACGAACCTGCGTCAGGTTGAGTGCCGGTAGGCGACGCTGATCCGCGGCCCAGCCGATGCCACCTTGGGAACGGCGTGCAACCACGTGCGCTGGCTGCTCCCTCCCATCACGACGAGATCCCCCATACCGAGCCCCAGTGAAAGCTCCGTTCTCCCCTCACGCGGGCGCATGACGAAGCGACGAGGATGACCGAGCGAGACGGTGGCGACGATTGGATCGACGATGCGCTGCGGGATATGGTCTCCGTGCCATGCGACCGAGTCACGGCCGTCTCGATAGAGGTTTGCGCTGACCGAGTCGAACTTGCGCTCATAGCGCCGCACCAGGAGCTCGCGCATTCGCCGGATGACGGGCGGGAGCGTTGCGAGGTCTGCGGGCGCCGGCCATCGAGCCACCAGCCGCGGCGTGACGACGACCTTGCCGTACAACTCCTGGGTTGTCGACTCCCAGGGTGCCGACGCCATCAACTTCTCGAACAGGGTGTCAGCCCCGCTCAGCCACCCGACAACGTGGTCGACCCACGCGGTGTCGTCAAGCTGATGCCGATTGAGACGGGCGAAGTCGGCGTCGGGCGAGGCCTCACCTTGCGCGAACAAGGAAGGCTGCCAGGGGCGTTCGGCTGGCTTGTCCGGATCGCTCGAGTCGTTGGCGTTGGCCGAGTCGTCAGGGAATTCCACACCTCTTCTTTACCGCAAGGCTCCTCACCCCAAAACGGGCCGGCCGCATCGTCAGACAGCCACGTATCCCGGTGGCGCGCCGCTGTTCGCGGCGCGCGTTGAGGTACTTCGTCGCTATCATCTACTCTGATAGTATCGTTATCAATACACCAACCCCGTACACGCCCGAGGTACACACGTTGCCCACTGACGCCATCGCGCTCCTGAAAGCAGACCACCGCGTCGTCGAGGAACTCTTCAAGAAATTTGAGAAGAGTGGCGAACGAGCCCTGAAGACGCGCCGGTCACTTGTCGACCAGATGCTGCGCGAGTTGGTGACGCACACCTACATCGAAGAGCAGGTCTTCTACCCGTTCATCCGGTCGCTCAACAAGTTGCTGAATGACGAGACCCTCGAAGCGCTGGAGGAGCATCACGCGGCGAAGGCCACGCTGGCGGAGCTGCAGGTGATGTCCTCGTCCGAGGAGCGATTCACACCCAAGGTGACCGTTCTCATCGAGAGCGTGCGCCACCACGTGAAGGAAGAGGAGCGCGAGCTCTTTCCTGAGGTGCGGGAGGCGTCGAACCGAAGCGATCTCGTGGCGTTGGTCCCCGCACTGGAGGCAGCGAAAGCGAAGGCCCCTTCTCGGGCGCTGCCCAACGCGCCTGACACGCCCAGTGGCGAGACGAGCTCGCCGTCCTCGCTTGGCAACGTGCTCGATCACGTGACGGGCGTCACATAAGGGACCCGGCTGGCGTACTGAGCTGCAGACGTCCCCGTGCGCATGAGAACCTGTCGCGACGCGGCGATCCTCAGACGCCCACACGTATTCGTTCCGGCATGATCTGGCGCTCGCTCCGTGACGTTAAGAGTGAGAGGAGGACCATGAACCGAGACAGCCGAGGCCGGTACGTCCCCTCGCCCGCGTTGACGCTGGCACGGAATCTGCGTGCCATCGCCACGCTGGTGTACGGATGGAGGAATGCCCCAGGGTTCGAGCTCTGGCAGCGGATCGACGGTGAGTTCCGCGTTCTACACCACTGGCCCGAGCAGTGAATGACCTTCCGATCGAAGCTACGTGGTCCGCGAAACCGGCGTAGCGATGATGTCAGCGTTTCGGATTGTCACGCACGCTCGTGGCTGACCGCCCGTCCCTCGAGTGCAACTTCGGCGAGAGGCTCCTGATCGTGCGCCTCCTCGGTGGCGCGGTATGTCACGACCGCGATCAAGGCGACGACGATGCAGATCGCCGCCGCTCCTCCAAAGATGCTCGCGGTCGCGGCATCCGCCCTTGATGATCCCGCAGCTGTGTAGATCGCGCCGCTGATTCCCAGGCCGGTGATCACGCCCGCGTTGCGCGCGGCGGAGAGCAGCGCCGCGGCGCTTCCCAGCGCATCTCGAGGTGCCAGGCGGATCGCCGCTGCCGTGTTGGGCGACGAGAACAATCCGTTGCCGCATCCGACCATGAAGAGCCCCATCAACAACAGCGGCCAGGAGACGCCATGTGTTGCAAGGGCTGCGAGCACGAAACCAAGGGCAGCGAGGCCCATCCCCGTCGTGGTCACCAGCCGAGTCCGCCGCGCATCACCCATCCGCCCGCCGGCGCGCGATGTCGCCCCCACCCCAATACCGATTGGGAGAAACGCAAGGCCGGCGATCACCGGCGTCACACCGTGTGCCTCCTCGAGCCAGAACGGGAGGATTGCGAAGCACGACATCAGCGTTCCGGTGCTCAGCAGCGTCGCGACGGTCGCGGAGATGAATCTCGATTGGCGGAACAGCCTCCCGTCGACCAACGGCTTGCGTGCGATCAGCTCCGCCGGCAGCAGCAGCAGGAGGGCAATCCAGGCCACGGAAAACCACGCGATCGCAGGAATCTCGGAGAAGGCCGGCGCTGCGAGTGACGAGATACCCGCCCCCACGCCGAGAAACATCGTGGACAGCAGCACTGCGCCGGGAATGTCGACGCTGCTCTCGCGGTGGGCGACGCTGGACGGCACGGCGGTGAGCGTGAGGACCACGCCCAGCGCGCCGAGCGGCAAGCCGGCCCAGAAGACCGCCTGCCAGCCACCGACAGCCACGAGCAGACCGCCCAACGGTGGACCGACCAGGCCAGCCACCGCCTGGGTGGTGACCATGACCGCCACCGAGCGGCCGGTTCGGCGGCGTGGCACGTGCTCGGCGATGAGCGCCAGGCTGCCTGCCATCAGCACTCCTCCCCCGACTGCCTGCACCATCCTCCCGACGAGCAGGAGCGTGAACGACGGCGCGGTCGCGGCAACGAGTGAGCCGATCCCGAACAGCGTGAAGCCACCGATGTACGCGCGCCGGCGTCCGAACCGATCAGAGAGGCGACCGATCGTCGGGAGCGTGGCCATGACCACGACCAGGTAAATCGCGATCACCTCCTGCCCGGACGCGAGCGGGAGGGCGAAGCGTTTGGTGATGGGTCCGAGGGCGACCGCGACGATTGTGGCGTCGAGCATTCCGACGAATGCACCGAGCGCGATCGCCCCCACCAGCCATGAGCGCCGTGCGGGATTCATCCAGGCTCCACCGTAGCAAGGTCATGAGGAACGACGGGGCTTCACCCTACTCGGGTAAGCGCGAGATGGCCGACCGGCAGCTTGAGCGCGCCGCTTGAGCTGCCTGCCAACGGGGTCACGGAATGCCTGAGGCCCGCCATCAATCGTCATGCCGTGTCAGCCGGCCGAGGCTGAGGTCTGATGACGAGCCGGGACGCGGTAGGCTGGCGCTAGCTGGATCCGGACACCGCCGGCGCGATCTCGCCGCGGCCGGCTTGTTGGAGATCCGGAGGCAGCACAACCGAGAGTTGCTGTCCGAGCACCTCGAGCCGCACGCGCCACTCGATGATCGCGTCCCGTTGTTCCGACTGCGTGTCGGGGAGTCCGGCGAAGTCGCCGTCCGGCATTGCAGCGACCAGGGCATTGAGGTACGCATCCTCGAGGATGTACGTATGCGCATAGGGTGCGTTGATTCCAGTCAGCGTGGCGTTGGCGCGCTCGAGCGCGTTGATGTCGACCATGTACACCGCGAAGCTCTGTTCGAGTCGACCCATCGCAGCGGTGGCCTGCTGACCGGTGAGACGGTGGTCTCGATATGCATCCAGGATGGGATCTGCTGCCTCCAGGAGATGATTCACCCCCAGCCGTATCGGTTCTACCGCGTCGACATATGCGCGCAGCGAAGAGGTGGAGATGCCGGACGCGCCACACGCCGTGACAAGCAAGGCAGCAGCGCACGCGGTGATCAGCGGTGCTTTCGTGCGGCTGCCTCGTCAGTAGCCGTATCCGCCACTCGAACCACCGCTGGCAGTCGCGCCATTCATGTGGCTCACGGCGAGCATGACGACGACAACGATGACGACTGCAAGCACGACGGCTCCAATGGCCCATGGACGCGGCATCGCAATTCCTCCGTGCACGGCGATCTGTGGCCCTCTCGCCGACTGTAAATTCCTGCATGAACGCATAGCGCGCGGGGTTACACGCCGCATGGCTGCGGTGTGCATTCTTCCCCGGCACTGTATCCCCGCGTCGTATTGCATCCATGCAGTGCTTTCCCTTCCCCCGGAGACCCCTGGCGCCGCGCCGGGGGTCTCTTCATGTAACCGCGCAACGTATTTATGCTGGCGTGAGTCAGGAGCCAGGAGGACCACGAAATGAATAGGCGTCTGTATCTGACCGCTGGGCTGGCAACGGTCTGCCTCGCTGCGTGTGGGGGTGGCACGTCCCCGGGGTCAGGCACACCCCCTGCCGCAAGCGTCGGTGTCGCCGGCGCGAACCTGGGAACGCCGACGATCAAGATCGCGGCCACGGGACAGCTGACGTTCGATCCGGCGATGACGACTGCTCATGTCGGAGACATCATTCAATGGTCCAACACCGGCTCAGTCGAGCACACCATCACCTTCGACAGTCAATCGTCTCTGAGCGACCCATCGCTCGACCCCGGCGGCATATGGGAGGCGAAGTTCACGACCGCGGGGACATATCAGTACCACTGCAGCATCCACCCGAACATGGTGGGAACGATCGTGGTGAGCTGAGACGCGAAGCGCTTACGGCGCCGACGTATCAGCATCGTGCTGCACAACCCTGCTCGCATCCTGCTCGCGGGCCATAAAGCTGCCGAGCTCCTCGATGGTGCTCATGATCGGAGACGGGAACACCACGGTGGTGTTCTTGTCGACACCAATCTCCACGAGGCTCTGCAGGTTGCGCAACTGGAGTGCGACCGGGTGGGCCATCATGATGTCGGCTGCAACGCCAAGCTGGTCCGCCGCGAGCGCCTCGCCCTCGGCGGCGATGATCTTGGCGCGCTTCTCGCGCTCGGCCTCCGCCTGACGGGCCATCGCCCGCTTCATGCTGTCCGGGAGCTGGATATCCTTCAGCTCCACGAGCGTGACCACCACACCCCAATCGGCGGTGGCGATGTCAAGGATCTCGCGAATGCTCAGGTTGATTCGATCAGTTTCGGCGAGCGTCTCATCCAGCGTGTGCTGACCGACCACTTTTCGCAGCGTCGTCTGGGCGATCTGGTTGATGGCCGCAACCACGTTCTCGATCGCCACCACCGATTTGACGGCATCGACGACCTTGTAGTACGCGACTGCTGAAACATCGATGCTGACGTTGTCGCGCGTGATGATTCCCTGCGACTGGATCGGCATGGTCACGATGCGGAGCGAGACACGGCGGAGCAGGTCAATGACCGGCACGATCGGCCGCAACCCCGGCTTGCGGATGCCGATCACCCTGCCGAGGCGGAAGTGGACGCCGATCTCGTATTGCTGAACGACGCGGATCGACGCCAGCAGACCGAGCAGGATCACGGCCACGACGACGATCGCTGCGACGACGAAGGCGTTCATGAACAGCACCATCCACTATAGCCAAGGCTTCGCCACATCGTGCCCTCGCCTCCCGATGCGCCGTCCCGGTGACGGCAGACCACGCGTCTCACATCACAGGTACAGGGACGAGTTACAGGAGGCCGGCGCTCCTAGACCGCCACCTCGCTGTGCATCCCCCACTGTGTCCTTGGCTGACACCGGTTCACACCGGCCACGTCCTGGCTGGTCGAACTCGGCGGTTACTTGATGAGCATGAACTCCGAGGTCGTGGTGTGGTCGCTGTACGAGTGCGAAGCGACACCGATCGCCTGCACCGGCGTCAGATACGGCGCGATCTGCTGGTCAAACGTCACACGGACGTCTGCGGGCAGGACTGCACGCACGGCGGCGACGAGCGCATGCACGTTGAGATAGAACATGCCGTTGTTGCTGCTGCCGACCTGGCCTGCGACGGCCTGGTACTGCGGCGACGTCGTGATGTTGCTGCCATGCCTGGCATCGATCACCGCGCGCACCTCGGCAGGAGTCGACGCAACAATCGCCCAGCCGTTATCGACCGCCCACGATGGGCTGAGCTGAGCAGGGGTCACCCCGCTGATGGTGATGGTCGAGATTGTCACGCCCTGATATGTCGAATGCGTTGCCGACGGCGAGCCGCATGCCTGTGCCCCGGAGCAGATGGTGGTCGCCAGTTGATCCAGAAAACTCTGCACTGCCGCGGACGAGTCCGTGGCGAGCAGGAGAGCGCCGGACGGGACTGTCGCACCGGGGACCTGTTCGACCTCGATCCCCGCGTCACCGGTCAGGTGATTGATGATCCCCGTCGATCCGGTGATGCCGAGTTGAGTCAGCGCCTGGCTCCCGTCTGATCCGAGACCTGGGATGGCCAGGGACACGAGGCTCTTCAGCATCTGAGGAAGTCCATCGATGGCCGCGAAGCCGAAAGCACCCTCCGGGACGTACGCGAGCGCGCCGTTGTTGTGGGCAGCGATTCCGAGACCGGTGCGTGCCGCGGCGCTGAGCTTGGCGGCATCGAAGTCGACGGTTCCCGAGACGCTGATCCCCGTCGACGAAGCAACCACTGCTTCACCCACTCCCTCATAGCCCTGCAACTCCGCCGCTGTCCCCGCCGCCGTGGCTGCGGGGATCAGGGCTTCTACGCGGGGCATGTCGAGGTAGAGAAACGCGATACGATCACTCGGTACCCGGGTCTGCGCAGTCGCGTAGTCACTTTCAGAGGTGAGGTTCGCGTGCTTGCCCTGCGAGGTGTCGATGACTTCATCGACGGCCGCTTCTGACGACCCGATCATGACCGTGTGATCGGTGATTGCCCATACCTGGCTGCTCCCTGACGAGTCCTCGCCGGCATTCACGGTGACGCCGTCGTAGGTCGCGGTGGTCCAGTGGAGCACCTTGCCCGACGGTCCGGATTTGTATTTGGCGAACATGGACTGTGCCGCAGGATCGTTCGTGCTCGCAAGCAACGACACAACGGCCGGGACGGGGCTGTCGGAACTCTTGAGCACGATCAGCGAGAGTTGCGAGCCGAGCCAGGTGCGCACGTCGGTGTGCGAGAGACCGGAGGATTGCAGGCTGCTGTCGAGCCAGTGGTTGATCGTGGCGTCGCGAGACGAGCCCGCCAGGCCTGGAAACTTGGCCAGGAGGTTGTTGAGGGAGAGTTGCTGTCCGACCGACGGCTGGAGGTCGAGGTTGACATAGACAGCGGTGTCACTTGGCGCGAACGACACCATGGAATCGGCAGTGCCGCGCAGGATGCCGAAGGCCAGGACTGCTGCCGCGACTCCCCCGGCTACCAGGACAGCGATGCCGGCGCCGGCGACGGCTCGGAATGCCCGTGAATGCCCTCCGTCATCGTCCGGTGCATCGGCGGCATCCGACGTCGGCGGGGGTGGTTCGTAGTCCGGGGGCGCCGGAGGCGGATTGGCCGGCGGCTCCGGCAGTCCAAACGTGCTCATGATCGTGCCCCACTGGTATTGCTGTGGCTGATCGCCGGCGCTGGGCCGGCGGTGCCGTCACAGCCGCGACGGCCCCTGTTCCCTTCGCTCATCAGGTGGAAAGTGTGCGGGGCGGGTATCAATCCCTCAGACCAGTGCAACTGGATTGTTCCCGCAGCGGCCACGAACTGTTGCATGCGTCCCAGTCGGACGACCGAGTCGCAAGACGTCTCCCGGGTATCCCCTGAGAGAGGAGATCGTATGCGGGCTCGCATCACTCGATAACGTTGTGACCATCTCTCTGAGTTGCGGCGCCTGAAAGAGGTTGTAGTGAGCCTCCAGATTGCGAGCGTTCCTTCTACGCCTTGAGACGACGGCGGCTCCGCCGAATCATCGCTCCCCGGGTTCCTGATTCGAGCATTGCGGGCATTCAGCCGTCGTCGGCCATGATGTCGGCAAGGGCGGGCGCGGTGGCGCCGGGCAACACGGTGCTGATGAACGACTTGACGGCCTCGTTGAGACCGACATCGTGGCCGGCCGCCTCGGAGAGGTACCAGCGATGGTCGAGGACCTGATGGAAGAGCTCTGCCGGCTCCAGGCGCCCCCGAAGCGCCTCCGGAACCGCGGCAATCGTGGGCTCGAAGACGTCGGTCAGCCAGCGACGGGCGGCATACGTCTCCGAGACCGGACCTCCGGTGGACGTCTCGAGCTCGGTCCGGTAGCGCGCGAGATCGCCGAGCAGCCGTCGCGCCTGGTTTTCCTGGACCTCGAGGCCGGTGAGTGCCTGGAGGGTCCGAACGTGGTGACCCGGCTCGACGACTCGCGGCTGCAGGCGAAGATGGTATTCGCTGTCCTGTGCGGTGACCTCGACTTCCTCCACGTCGAACCCGAGCTCGTTGAGGCGCTGCAGCCGCTCCTCGATCCGATACCGCTGGTCAGGGGCGAACGCAACCTCTCGGACGAGCTCCGACCAGAGTCCCTCATACCGTCGCCGAAGCTCCTCGGCTGCCCTGACCGGGTCCATGTGATGGATAAGCCCCTCGGCGGTGACGTCGAGCAGCTCGCCGACGATGTTCTCCTCCGCGATCATCACGTCCTGGTTGCGCTGGCCGTCGCTGAGCTGTGGGTGGAGCTCGCCGGTCTCCGTGTCGACCACGTACGCGCCCAACGCTCCCGCATCGCGCCGGAAGAGCGTGTTGGACAGCGAGCAGTCACCCCAGAAGAATCCCGCCACGTGGAGCCGCACGAGGAGGTTCACCAACCCGTCCAGGAGGCGATCACCCAGCGCCTCGTCCGCTCCGGTGGCCCCGAGAACACGGCGGTACGGCAGGGAGAAGTCGAGGTGGCGGGTGATCAGGATGGCTTCCAGCTCGTCGTCAACCGGATCGCGAGCGTGCCCAACCCGACGGCCGGTCACCAGCGCCGCAACCTCGACGACCGGGATGAAGAGCCGGTCCAGCTCCGCAAGCAGCCGATACTCGCGCTCCGCGAGACGGGAGGGCAGCTCCTTGAACGCGTAGATCGCGTCGCCATAGCGCAGGAATCTGACCACATGCCTCGAGATCCCACGTGGGACGTCGACCAGGCGCTCGTCACGCCAGGCCTCGAGGGGAAGATGCCATGGCAGGTCGAGGAAGTCCGGGTGTCCGGTGCGCCTGCGCATCTGGAAGTCCACCGCCTGCGTCGTCACTCGCGCCGCCTCTGGGGGTTCGATAAGGAGGTCGACGCACGATGACACATGCGCTCCTGGGCTGCCCAGGAGAAGCGACGCCCTTGCTCACGAGCAGCATGACCGCCGCTTTCGCGTGCGATGAGTCTCGCGCGTTCGTATCGTCGTACAGAGTGACCGGACAACTCACTGAAAAGGCGGTAGCTGGGTTGCGTCGGGAGTCGAGCCGGCCGTTGAGCGCGCACTGCATTGTCGATGAGCTGACCATCATCATCGCCCCGGTCATCATGGGCGGCAGCAAGCGACTCTTCGATGGCTTCACCCGGTCACCCGATCTCGAGCATCTCGGCGTGCGACAGTCGCCCGTCGCGACGTTCATCGACTATCGCGTCAAGCGCTGACTACGACGAGGCCCCGGTCAGATCATGCGGTCGGATGACGATGATCCGGGGGGTCCGCTCCGCCGGCGAAGAATCAATGGAACGGCGAGCCCGATGATCACCGCGCCGATGATGACTCCCACGATCACGGTTTTCCCGATATTCGCGAGCGCACCACTGCCCTGGAGGCTCGCTGTGTCGGCGGCGCAATCGCTGAACGTCAGGTAGGTCTCGTAAACGCCGCGCACCAAGTCGGTTCGATACTCGGGGCCATCCAGGATTGATTGCGCCACATTGATTTGCCATGTGGCGTCGTGCACCGCGGACTGCTGCAGGTACGCCGTCTCCTCGGCCGGCGTTCCACTGCGCGCCAGCAGATCGTCGATCGTGCGTGCGACAAAGCCGGCGTCGGAGCCGCCTGCATCCGTGTAGTACTCGGGCGTGGCGAGGATCGTTTCCATGAGCGTCTCATCCGGCGTCTGCAGCGACGGGACGCCGCCGCGAAGCACGCCTTCACCCGTGACAGTTTCGCCGGCATATGGCGCACGGAGCAGCAGCGTCTGGTAGTCGAGCGACACCACGCGGTCCAGGTAGGCGAGCGCGCCGACCATGTCCGTCGCGAAGTCCATGTGACCTGTGGCGTCGTTCGTGTATTTGTTCAGCGCCGCATTCAGCTCTGCAAGGGATGGCCGACGACCAAGGAGATCCTGATAGACACCTTCAATCAAGCCCGTCTGCGTGCTCTGGTGGTTCTGGTAGTACTGGGGACTTCCGAGCACGCTCGCGATGATGCTCTCCTCCGTCGAACCGCTGGTGAGCGACGTGAGTGCCGTCGCGAGCTCGCCAGGCGTTGGTGTCTGGACAGGGCCGTTGGTGCATTCCTCCGCACCGAGCACCTGGCAGGTCGGGTGCAAGTAGCTGTTGAAGAACGATGTGATCTCGGCCGTGCGGAACGCCGGGCTCGAGAGCACCTGGTCCGCAACTGTCATTCGCCCGGATGAATCACCGCCGGCGATAGCGGTGCTGAGCACGGACGCGCTCGCCAGCTCGGCGGAGCTCGGGGCCCGGCTCAGCAGGTCCGAGTACAACTTCGACATGAAGCCTGTCGGTGCATCGCCCGCAGCGCTGTAGAACTCAGGCGTTGTGGCGATTGTCGCGACCATCGTCGTTCCGAGTGTGCCGGTGTTGGAGCCGGATCCCGGAAGACGGTTGACCCACATCGCGAGCTCGTTGCTGTCGGGATAGCGATTCAGCAGCGTGTGAAAGGCGCTGTCCACACGGATCGCTCTCGCCTCCGGACTCAGCACGACCTCCTGTGCGAGCTCACTTCGTGCCGTGTCCCCGGCGCTGCCGAGGCTCGCGAGCGCGGTTGCAACTTCAACGGGCGTCGGATCGCGTCTGAGCACGTCGTCGTAGAGACGCGTGACGAAATCGAGTGGGTTGGAGCCAGTGTCCTTGTAGTACTCAGTCGACGCGAGCAGGTCGATCTGGATGGAGGTTCCGTCGGCGCCCGCAGCCAGTTGCGCCGCGTACGCGGCGAGCTCCTGCGCAGTGGGGTTGCGCCCGTAGCCCCCAGAGCATGCCGCCCCTCCCTCAGGTGGCCCGCCGCCCGACTCGCTTGGCCCCGGACCGACAATGAACGGCGGAGGGGTTGGAAGCGGGATCGGCGTGGGCGTCGGGATCGACCCTCTGGACGAGGATGACGTCGGGTTGTTCGACGATGTTCCGATTGACGTCGGGCCCGATGTCGAAGTAGGGGTTGGGAAACCCGTTCCCGTTGGTGTTGGACTCGCCGTCGCTGTGCCCGTGGGGGTCGGCGTCGGTATGCCGGTCGGAGTCGCTGTTGCTGTCGGAGTCGGGGTCGGGACGGGCGTTGGACTGGGTGTTGGAACCGGCGTTGGCGTCGGTGTCGGGACCGGTGTCGGCGTCGGCGTGGGCACGGGCGTAGGTGTCGGTAATGAAGTGACGGTGAATGAGCCATTGGTGGCCGTGCTTACGGGGACTGGGCACGTGCTTGTTGTGTCATCGCATAGGACGGCGCTCACCGTTATCGGACCGGGGAGCGCGTCGCCGGGGACGGAGCCGGTGATCGTGCCACTGCAGCTTGTTGGATCCGCTAGCCCGGGTGGCAACGCATTGTTCCCTGGATCGCTCCACGCGGCGTCAATCTCGAGCGCGTCGGTCTGAGCAACCCCGCAGTCAGGTTGGTCCCAGTTGTAGGAGTACACGACCGGTGTGCCGACCGGTCCGGAGCTGATCCCGGTCAGCGTCAGAGTCGGCGTTGCCCCCGCCTGGACCGACCCCGCCGTCGCGACCGGCACGACGAGTGCACAGACAAATATCGATACCGCGAGGCCCGCCCCCTTGCGCATCCGGCGAGTTTAGCCACACCGCA
>Ga0182024_10002430_pt1 | contig 46198 bp, 42 predicted proteins | sample P32metaG_FD_120480 | JGI IMG/M metagenome (GOLD analysis project Ga0182024, IMG submission 120480) | Permafrost microbial communities from Stordalen Mire, Sweden - P3-2 metaG (Illumina Assembly) | ecosystem: Environmental > Terrestrial > Soil > Wetlands > Permafrost | place: Sweden: Stordalen... | reverse complement strand
CTGGCTTCAATGAGGACCACAATAATGCTGTAGACGATCGCTTCGGCTTCCTGAGCGGAGCGCACCGCTTCTTTGTAGTCGACTTTACTGACGGTGTCGCCGCCGTCGGTAATGACCACCATCACTTTTCTCCCCACGCGCGGGACGAGCGCATGAGATCCCAAATAAAGCGCGTCGTAGAGCGCAGTAGCCGACCCCAGACGAATGCGGTCGATGCCCCGATCCACGGCCTTGGCATCCGAGGTAAACGGCACCACCTCACTCACAATTTCACTGAACCCGTACAGGGACAACGCGTCTACAGGACGCAAAATGGCATGCACAAAACGACGCGCCGAGCTCAATTCCAGAGGAAGGTCTTTGCGCGTGCTCAGGCTGGTGTCGATGTCAAGCACGATCGAAAGCGGCAACGCCGATTCCCTATCGAACACCGAGATTTTCTGCGGCTTTCCGTCCTCCAGCAACGCGAAGTTGTCCTTTAGCAGATTGGCGACCGGGGCCCCGTGCTCATCGGTGACCGTGACGAACACGTTCACCAGCTTTACGTCCACTTTGATGGTGGTATCGGTGTTGTCTGCGTCTTTGTCTTTTTCTTTGGGCCTGTTCGTACTGGAGTTGGGCTGGGTTTTGGTGGTTCCAGCGCTGTCCGAAGCCCATGGTGGTTTGGGTATCTGAGCGTGAACTATGGCAACGGCCAGAATGAGAAAAGCAATCAGATGTCGCATTAGAAGGGTGCGGGTTGCGTGCGCGAACTTGGCGGCATGTTGGCCGCAAAGAACTAATCTTGTCACTTAGATGCAGGCCTTCCTGAATGGGTGCCCTCAGCCCGCGGAATCTCGGCTGGGAAAGGTTCGCCATCGGCCCACACCGCTCCGTCTTCGAAATGCTCTTTTTTCCAGATAGGAACAGTCCGCTTGAGCGTGTCGATGAGCCAGTGGCAGGCATCAAAAGCCGCCGCCCGGTGCGCTGACGCCACCACAATGAGCACGCTGGTTTCGCCGATTTCGAGGCGTCCCAACCGATGAACAATGGCAACATCCCGCACCTGGAATTGAGCGAGTGCCTGTGCGGCTAATTCTTCCATCTGCTTCAACGCCATCTCTTCGTAACCTTCGTAGTCGAGGTAGAGCGTGCGCCGTCCGCGCGTGTGCTTCCTCACTACGCCGTCGAACATAACAGCCGCGCCGTCTTCAGGATGTTTGATTTTTTCGAGGACACTTTGGGTGTCAATGGGTTCGCGGACGAGGGCACAATGCGCTGAGCTCCACGTTCCGCCGCTCACCGGCGGCAGCAGTGCGATTTCGTCCCCCGGCTTCAGCTTCGCATCGGGGGCGGCATATTCCTGATTCACTGACATCGCCATGGAAGCAGCAAACTCTCTCAGCCGCGGAATTCGTTTTTCGTAGTGATTTAGCACGTCGCTGACAGTAGCGTCGTCGGGTAAGTCCAGGGAATCACTTCCCCGCCCGGCAAGGTCTTTCAGCATACCGAAAAATAAGACACGAACTTGCATGATGCCCAAGGCTAGTCTATCGCCGGAATGGCCCGAGGGACTCCAAGATCGAAATGCCAGTTCCCTTTCGAGAAATGGCATTTTCGCACAGCGATCGGGCTACCGCTTTATTTGTGAGACTTCTCTTCGTGCGGCGGGGGTGACGGAGCCCTCTCGGCTGGTCGCGGAGCTGGTGCCGGCCGCTGCCGCTGCCAGTTGTTGAATTTCTGCTCTTCACTCTTCTGCTGTTCCGGCCGTTGCTCAACCGGGGGAGCCGTTCTTACCAATGGATGCGTTTGACCGTTCTCCGTTGTCGTTGGAGGACGCGGCACCGTCCGCTGCACCGGCGCCCGCTGTGCGTCTTCGGGCCGAGCGGCTTGCTCCGCCGGTGGCGGCGTCCCCTGTACCACCAGGCGAGGGTTCACCGGAGGCCGTGGCGGATTCGCGCTGCGAACCGGCGGTTGCGGCGTTCCCGGAGTTTCCGTGCGCACATTCATCGTAGCCTGACGCTGCTCGAATGAGGCCTTGGGCGGCGTGGGGTTCCTGGTCGCAATCACTCGCCGGTTCACTACCGCAGCCGGAGGTATTGCCCTCGTTGGCGCCCCCGCACCCAACAAGCTCGCTTTGGCAGGCCTGATTTGTGAATCGCAGGCAACCGGAGCTTCAGCAAGCTGCCTGGCATCCACCTGAGCAAGATTTCTAGCTACCGGACGAGCATTCACGAAGGTATCGTGCGAAACCACCGTGACTGCGTTATTCACATGTTGGTTGACGTAGGTAACCCGGTTGGTCGTGCGTGAGTTGTAAATATTGGTCACCTGCGCAATGTTCACGCGCGTGTTGGTGATGTTGACGTTATTCACGTAACCCCGGCTGGTTCTATACCACGGCACAAAAACCTCGCGCGGACCAAGCGGGAACCATCCCACGCCGGCTCCAAAAGAAAAGCTGAACCCTCTTCCGCCGACGAACGCGACGAAGGCAGGCGCATAAATCGGCCGCACCACGATCGGGCCTGGGACCCAAGACCAACGCGCCCCGACAAACGCCCAGCGTCCGTAATGGAATGGCGCGAAACCCCAAGGCTCGTCTTCGACCCAGGTCCAGCCCCAAGGCTCGACGAACACCCAGTGCCCGAAACGATAGGGAGCCCATCCGACGGCTACACCTGCCGGCGTCCATACTGGCCCATAATCGGCCGCGTAACTCCACGAACCGTTGTCATCGAGGTCCTCATAGCCAGTCATCTCGGTGGAGATGTAATTCGCGGAGTCAGACTGGTCTTCGCGCCGATCGCGGCTGAAAGCAAAATTATCGAAATCGTCGGAACCCGGAACCTGGGCAATTTGATGGTCGAGTTGATCGGTCCCATTGAATGTGGCCTGCTGACCGGCAATTACATCGTATGAGGAACCGCCGCCCGTGACCTCGCCGCGGCCTCGCCACACTGTCGTGATGGTCTGATCGCCGTTGGCATTCACATCAATTCGATATTCGCCCGCGCTCTGCAGCGCGAACGCCAGATTTGGAGTGTCCACTTCGAAAACATCGCCGTCATCGAGATGACGGACTCTTACGATTAAAGTACCCTGCGACAACTTCAATTGCGTGGTTTGGTCATCGAGATCCAGGAAGGTAAGGCTGGTTTCCGAATCCATTCGGATGGACGTCGAGCCTATCTGCACTTCAGCTCGGGAGTCCTTGTCCGCCCAAAGATTATCGCCAGTTGTAAGGGGACGGTTATTGACGGCTGTCACCCAATCACCTTCGCCCCCCGGTTGGAAAGAAACCGATCCCGTGGAGTCGTCGAGTCGCGCTATGCGGCCCGGAGGGTCTCGTGCCGGAGCCTGATCTTGACTCTGGCCTTGGTCTTGGACCTGGGCTTGCGCTTGGTCCGGTGGCTGGTCTTGCGCCACGGCGAGCGGCGCGGCTTGCGATTCCACTATGAGGCCTGCCAGGACAATCACCGCTAACAGGAACTTGTTCTTCATAGGATTGCCTTCCTTTTGTTGCGGGAATCACATCCGCGCGCTTCGCTCTTGAAAAAGAATACCCCTAAGTTGTATTGAACCCGGTTCCGGCCGGGAAGTTCTAGGAAGTTCTCTCCTTACAATGCTCTACCTGAACTTCCAAGGATTGGAATGTTCCTTTCCCACCAGCAAGAAAATGCCAGCGTTCGTTTCCGAGCGCTGGCAATTACTGAAGCGATAGGATTTGGCCTTAGCTTACCGACTGCGCCGTAAGAACTTTCTCGCGCTCTTCTTCATCTAGCTTTTCTTCTCGCGGAGTCGAGGGCAACGCCAGTTCCAGCACTTCAGGAATGGTCTTCACATAATGAACAGTAACGTTTTCCAGTTGTTCCGGCGTCAAATCTTCCTCAACGTTCGTTTTGTTCTCTGCCGGCAAAATCACATCATGCACTCCGGCACGCTTGGCAGCTAGAACTTTCTCTTTGACTCCGCCGATGGGAAGCACGTTCCCGCTCAACGTGATTTCGCCCGTCATCGCAGTCAGCGGTCGAACCGGTCTCCCGGTGAGCAATGACACCAACGCAGTCGCCATGGTGACTCCGGCGGAGGGCCCATCTTTCGGAATCGCTCCCGCCGGCACGTGAATGTGGATGTCATGCTCGGCAAAGAAACTCTCCTGAATCCCGAGTTGGCTTGCGTTCGAGCGCACCCAAGTCAGCGCCGCCTGCATGGATTCCTGCATCACCTGACCGATTTGCCCGGTCATGGTGAAGCCGCCCTTGCCTTTCATAGTGTTGGCTTCGATGAACAGAATGTCTCCACCCGAAGGCGTCCAGGCCAAGCCGACAACGACGCCAGCGCGCTTGGTGCGTTCAGCGATTTCGCCGTCCACGCGGACCTTGATGCCGCCCAGAAATTCCTGAATGATTTCCCGGGTCACCACCAGCTTGTCCGTTTTGCCTTCCGCCAGCCGCCTCGCCTGCTTGCGGCAGATGGTGCCGATATTCCGTTCCAGGTTTCGCACTCCGGCTTCCCGCGTGTAGTGGCGAATCAGATAGCCCATGACCTCCGGCGAAAACTCGATCTGCTCCGCCGTGATCCCGTTCTCTTCAATCTGCCGCGGCACCAGGTATTGAAACGCGATGTGAACTTTTTCCTCTTCGGTATATCCCTGGAGTTCGATGATCTCCATGCGATCGCGCAACGGCTCGGAAATAGGATCGAGCATGTTCGCCGTGGTGATGAACAGCACTTTCGACAGATCGAAGGTCACATCCAGATAGTTGTCGCGGAACAACGAATTCTGCTCTGGATCCAGCGCTTCAAGCAGGGCCGAGCTGGGATCGCCGCGAAAATCGCGCCCCACTTTGTCAATTTCGTCGAGCATAAAGACCGGGTCTTTGGTCTCCGCCCGGCGAATGCCCTGGATGATTTGCCCCGGCAATGCACCAATGTAGGTGCGCCGGTGACCGCGAATTTCAGCCTCATCGTGCACGCCGCCCAGAGAGATACGCACAAACTTGCGTCCCAGAGCTCGCGCAATCGACTTGCCCAACGAAGTCTTGCCCACGCCCGGAGGCCCAACGAAGCAAAGAATCGGACCCTTCATGGTCGGTTTCAAGCGTCGCACCGACAAGTAATCCAGAATGCGGTCTTTGACCTTCTTCAAATCGTAGTGATCGGTGTCGAGAATTTCTTTCGCTTTGGGGATGTCGACTTCGCCACCCGAGGTTTTTGCCCACGGTAGAACGGCCAGCCACTCAATGTAATTCCGAGTGACCGAATAGTCGGCAGCCATCGGAGACATGCGCGCGAGCCGTCCCAACTCTTTGAGAGCTTCCTTCTTCACTTCATCCGGCATTCCCGCAGATTCGATTTTCTGGCGAAGCTCTTCGGTGTCCCGAGCGCCTTCGTCCTGCTCGCCAAGTTCCTTCTGGATGGCCTTCATCTGCTCGCGCAAGTAATACTCGCGTTGCGTCTGTTGCACCCGGTCCTGCACTTCCGACTGGATCTTGTTGCGAAGCTGCTGAACTTCGAGTTCCTTGGCCAGATGCTGGTTGATCTTTTCCAAACGAATGCGCACGTCGGTGGTTTCGAGCGTGTCTTGTTTGTCGGAAGTCGAGAGTGAGGGCAACGATGACGCGATGAAGTCCACCAGCCGCCCCGGCTCCTCAATATTCATGGCGACGGTAGACAGCTCGTCCGACAAAGTCGGCGAACCCGCGACAATCTGCTGGAACAGAGTAAGAACATTCCGCTGTAGAGCTTCCACTTCAGAGCTCTTGGGTGGAATCGACTCAGGAATCGATTCGATCCGTCCGCGCATAAACGGAGTCAATTGAACGAACTCCGTCATCCTCACCCGCTCCAAACCCTCGGCAAATACAAAAAGACTCTGGTTGGGCATCTTCACCACTTTGTGCACGATAGCCAGAGTGCCCACGGTATAGAGATCGGTGGGTTGGGGAGCATCGACGCGCGCCTCGCGCTGGGCCACCACAACGATGGTCTTGTCCTCGCCCAGGGAGTTAATGAGCTGAACAGAGCTTTCCCGGCCGACCGTCAGTGGCAGAACCGCATGGGGGAACAAAACCGTATCCCGCACCGGTAGGATGGCTAGGGCACGATCTTCGTGTCCTTTAGTTTCTATAAGATCCGAACTTGCTTGATGTGCCATTTTTCACCTTGAGTGTAGTCTGCTCAAGTTTTGATGACCTAGAAGCCGTGAAAGATGCAAACGCCCTTACCTGTCTGCCGAGAGCGCTTTCTCAAGGCTGCTGGATTCTAACCCCTTGGGCCAGCTTTGTACCCAACCAAAGGTGCATAAACTGGACCATTACCCATGAAGCCGGTACTGGGATCCGGTACTTGGATGAAGAACCGGGTCACGCGGCGGGATAAATTCCCAGCACCTTTACCATATCGGCAAATTCCGCCAAGTCCCTTAATGCGCTGCGCGCGGTCTTGTCATCGCCGCGCAGGTAATCGACGTAGAAAACGTACTCCCAGGGCCGACCGCGCATGGGACGCGACTCAATCTTGCTCAGGCTGATGCCGCGCACCGCGAATACGCTCAAAGCCTTGTACAGTGCTCCGGGCAAGTTTTTCAAGCCGAAAGCGATCGAAGTCTTGTTGGCCCTGGGCAGAATTCGCCTGGTTTTGCGAATCAGGAAAAAACGGGTGAAGTTTCGTTTGTCATCTTCGATCCCCGCCGCAAGAATCCGCCCGTGGTAGACCGTCGCGGCGTGCTTTCCTGCGATCCCCGCGGCATCTCGCAGTCCGGTCTCGATGACATGTTTTACGCTGCCCGCCGTGTCGTAGAACGGCGTCGCCTGAATCTTGGGATTTTGCTGGAAGAAATCGCGGCACTGGTCGAGAGCCACGGGATGCGAATACGCCCGACGAATTTCTCTTCGCTTCACGCCCCGTGTTGCAATCAGGTTGTGCACAATTCTCAGGCGGAATTCGCGGTGAATAAAAACCTTGCGTGCCAGCAGGAGATCGAAATGCTCGGCGACCGATCCCGCCAGCGAATTCTCAATGGGAATCACAGCGGCCGTAACCGAGTCGCGCGCCAAACGGTCAAAGACCTCCGCCGAGCGCGCGCAGGAGACCACACTGCATCCCGGCACCATTTTCTTGGCCGCCTCGTGGCTGAACGAGCCGGCTTCCCCCTGGATGCCAATCTTCATGTGAGCAACTTAACTTCCGGCGCATGTGAAAGCAAATCTTTCTCGAGCACAACCGCATCCAAGCCATTCGAGTAGTAGCGCGGGAGCGTCTTTACCACGTCGTAGTGGTAGCGTTTGTAGAAGGCGAGAGCTGTGCTGTTATCGACTGCGGTCTCCAACCGGACTATGTGACACTTGGCTGACCGGAAGCGATCTTCGGCGGCGATCAGCAAATTGGACGCGATCCCCAACCGGCGGGCCGCTGGCAGCACGTCAATCGTGATGATATGACCTACACCTCGGCGATTGGCTTCCGCCACAATAAAACCCAAAATATCCAGCGCACGTGCGGCGTCATCTCGTTCGGACACCAACGTAAACGCCCCCGAACGCTTCATGTAGGCGGCCAACTCGAACCGCGTGTATGAAATTCCCGGCGGAAAGCATTCCTGGTCCAGCTTCCAGAGGGTGTCGAAATCCTCGCGCCGGAAGTCTCGGAGTTTGAACTTCACCCCGCCATTGTAAATTGCCGCGGCTCACGTGGACGCGGACGCCTCGTCTGCGCACCATGCCGACTGGGGCAGATAAGGGCACCCGCCCCTGCGTTTGCATCGTATTCGTCAAGTCGCGTCGGCGCAGACGCCCTCGTCTGTGGCTTTAAAAAATTCTTCTTGGAAATGGTTGCCGGAGCAGCACCTCAAGACGTACCATGGCAGCAGAAGGTGTGTGGTGCTTCTTCTACTGATCGACGGGCTGAGTGCCGCTGCCTTGGTCGGCCTCTGGTATCTTCTCTTCGCCAGCTACAACCGCCAAAAGGGTGCTGCGGCGCTACGCTGGGTGCAGATTGCCTGCTCCAGCCAGGGTCGCATCGTTGAAACCCGCTGGCTGGGCCCGTCCCGTTTGCAGGCGCAATTGAGCTTTGCCTCGCATTGGTTCGAGAATGCTAAAGTCACGGTGCGGCTCCTTCCCCGCCCTCTCCCTGTGCAGTGGATCATGAGCATCTGGCACAAGCACAAAGAAACTGTGACCTTCGAGGCTGACTTGGATGACGCGCCGGGCTTCCATCTCGAAGTCTTCCGCCATCGGTGGCTCACCGAAAAACCGAAGCATATCGCCGACGACTCGCGAAATTGGACAATCTCCCGCCCCGGCCCAGTCGTACTCACTACCCGCACCGAGTGGACCGACGAGCTCACCCCAGTTGTCAATACGCTGATGACTTCCAAAGGACACAGCTTGATCACTGTACGTTTCCGGCCTGAATCTCCGCATCTGGCTGCGACCGTTCCGCTCGACGCTTTCTCCGATGAACAAACCGCAGCCAACTTCCTGAACGTGGTTCGCGAGCTGGCCGCTGGAGCATCCACCTACCGAGAATAAGTTGCGGTAAGGACGAATTCCTCTTCATCATCTTTCTGCTTTCTGCGTGCTTGCGTTCCCTAATTTTCCTCTTTATCGCCTCCTTCTCCCGTGCTATCGTTCCGGCCCATGTCGGACGCCAACACTCCTCAATTCAATACGGCGGAATACGCAGGACAACCCGGAAGCGACCGCTGCCAATTTTGCCAACAACCTATCACCTCGCGGTACTATCGCGTGAACAATCGCATGGCGTGTCCCGCCTGTACGGAGAAAGCAGCACACGCGGTGCCGCAGGATAGCCATGCGGCTTTTATGCGTGCATTGTTGTTCGGCACGGGCGCGGCCATCGCTGGGTTGGCTCTCTACGCCACAGTTGAAATTGCCACGGGATGGATCATCGGCTACGTTTCGCTGGCCGTCGGCTGGATGGTGGGCAAAGCCATGATGGCGGGATCGAAGGGGCTGGGCGGACGGCGCTATCAGATCGCCGCCGTTCTGCTGACTTATGCGGCCGTCTCCATGGCGGCAATCCCGGTGATCATTTCTCACGCTGTTGAGCAGCGGAAGGCTAGCCGTCAGGCCCAGACCGAACAACCGTCTTCGTCGGATGGCGACTCCAGCCAGCCTGATCAACCCCGCGCCAAGCCGCGAGTAAATCTTCTCGCTGCCTTGGCTCAGCTGGCATTCATCGGACTTGCTTCCCCGTTCCTCGAGCTTCAGGACCCACTTCACGGACTTCTGGGTCTGTTCATCCTGTCCATTGGAATTCGTATCGCCTGGCAGATCACCGCGGGAACGCGCGCGTCAGGAATCCTTGGGCCATTCAGCAGTTCCCCACCAGCATCGACATGAGATGATGGAAGCTGGCAGAGCTTTTTGAAATCGTGTCTCCCATTACTTCTCAATTGACTGGAAACTGTGCCCGATGTTCGCGTCCGCTGGCGCCTGAAGCGCTCGAATGCGACCACTGTCATGCTCTGGTGCATGCCGAGGAATTGGAGCGCCTATCGAATGAGGCGAAGACCCTCGAAGCCAAGGGCGAACTTCAAATGGCTCGTGATCGCTGGCTCATGGGCATTCGGCTTCTGCCGCGCGCATCGAAACAAGCAGACTGGATCCAAGCCCACGCCCGCGAACTGGAATTGAAAGCGAACGCGAAGCTGGCGCCTCCACCGCCAGAGAACCAGTGGGCTAAAAGGCTGGGCCCGGTGGGAGTTCTCGCCCTCATGCTGGCAAAGGCGAAGACCATCCTGCTGTTCGCGTTCAAACTGAAATTCCTGCTGAGCCTGGCAGCGTTTATCGGCGTCTACTGGACGCTCTATGGGCCAAAATTCGGCATCGGCTTCGCCCTGCTGATTCTGATTCACGAAATGGGTCACTTCATTGATGTAAAACGGCGCGGCTTGCCTGCGGAAATGCCCGTATTCCTGCCAGGCTTCGGCGCTTACGTAAAGTGGCAGGCACTGGGCGTGCCGCTTGAAACTCGCGCCGCCGTAAGCCTGGCCGGGCCGCTCGCCGGATGTATCGCATCCGCCGCGTGTGCGCTGGCCTGGTGGAAAACGGGCGACGGTGTCTGGGCGGCGCTGGCGCGATCCAGCGCGTGGCTAAATGTTTTGAACTTGATCCCAGTCTGGATGCTCGACGGCGGGCAAGCCGCCCAAGCCTTGGGAAAAATCGAACGCCTGCTGATTTTAGCGGCTTCCGTGGCACTGTGGTTCTTGCTGGGAGAGAAAGTATTTATCCTGGTGGCGCTGGGCGCCGGGTTTCGCATGTTCATCAAAGACACGCCGCCGCATCCCAGCCGTGGCATTCTGATTTACTACATCGCGGTACTGACAGCTCTTGGCTTAGTGATGTGGATGATGCCCGGCCAGGGCTTCGGAACGCGGTAAAACCGATTAACTTTTCTCCGGCTCCGCCAGAAACCGGTAGCCCACTCCGCGCACCGTAAGCAAGTGCTCTGGCTTCGACGGATCGTCTTCGATATAGCGGCGCAGCCGGACAATAAAATTGTCGATGGCTCGCGTGTCCGTATCTTCGTGCACACCCCAAACTTCTTCCAGAATCGATTTCCGCGAAACGATGCGCCCATTGTTGCGGACCAAATGGCGCAGTAGCTCGGCTTCCATCAGCGTGAGGTGAATTGTGTTCCCCTTCACCTGCAATTCCAATTTGCCGAAATCAATGGTCCGCCCACGGAAGGAAAACGCGTCATATTCCGTGACCTCGGAATTCCTGGCTTCGGAACCGCCCGCGCGGCTTGCTTCGACGACACCCGCGGGGTCGGGTGGATTCTGAGAAGAAACCGACGATGCCGCGCTCATCCGCATCCATTCCCGGCGCCGCAATAGCCCCTGCAGCCGGGCCAGAAGAATCGCCAGCTCGAAAGGCTTGGGCAGATAGTCGTCGGCGCCCGAAGCAAATCCTTTCAGTACATCCTCCGGCCGGCCCCGCGCCGTCAGCATCAGCACCGGGATAAACTGCTTGGCCGCGCGCAGCTCCGCAGTCACTGCAAAACCATCCTTGCCGGGCAGCATGACGTCGAGCACCATGGCATCGAACTCTTCTCGCGGGCCAGAGTTTGCATTGGCAGAGCCCTGCTTGCCATTCCCTGGCTCAGCGCTGCCCAGCTCCCCCAATAGCAGTTCCAGCGCACTCTCCCCATCACCCACCACCTGGACAGAATGCCCTTCCGCCTCCAGGTTAAAGCGCAACCCCTTTGCCAGATGGGCCTCGTCTTCCACGATCAGCACGCGGCTCATGTCTGGCTCTCCCGCGAGATGTTTCGCGGCAACTGTAGAGTCACCGTCGTCCCATGGCCTTCCCCCACGCTCTCAGCCGACACGCGGCCCCCATGTTTCTTGGCGATGGCGCGCACAATGAACAATCCCAGGCCCGTACCTTTCACATGCGCCAGGGAACGATTAGGAACCCGGTAAAAGCGTTTGAAGATTCGCTTCAATTCTGCAGCGGGTATGCCGACGCCGTTGTCGCGCACGCTTAACTGGACATGTTTCTCGTCGGGCGTCTCCACCCGTACCGAAATATCTACCTTCTCCCCTGAGTATTTGATGGCGTTGTCGAGCACATTGGAAACCGCGGTGCGCAACTCCTCGGAATCGCCGTTGACTTTCGCACCCGCGCCGTTCCTCGAAACCTGCTCGTAGCGCAGGGTCTCGGGTTGAAGATGATGTCCGGTGCGAGCAGTTTCCACGCATTCCTTCACCAGTTCCGCAAAGTCCAGCGGTGCGTACCTGGACTTTCTTACCGCAGCCTCTCCCGCTTTCAATACTTGCTCGACCGTACCCAGCAGACGGTCGGTATCGTCCAACATGAGGCGATAAAACTCGTGCCGCTTGGCTTCGTCCACGTCGCGGCGCTGCAGGGTTTGAAGATAAAGGCGAATCGACGCGATGGGCGTCTTCAATTCGTGGGTAACTGCATTGATAAAGCTGTCATGCTGCTCGTTGCGCTTAATCTCGCGCACCAGAAAAGTAGTATTGAGGATAAGCCCGGCAGCGATCACGCCAAAGAAGATCACGCCCAGGAAAACTTTCACGTCCAGGCGCCAGTTCAGGATGATCCAACCAAAACCCACGGCCACAGCCAGGGCCGCCAAGCACACTCCCAGCGACAGGAAAGTAATAGTCGCCCGGCGCCGGCTGGTGATGCGCATGCGAGGATTCTACCGCGCAACGAGAAACATGCAGGTGGGAAATTCTCGATCCTGAAGGATTTCCGTGTTGATGGTTTCCGCTGTCATAGGAACTCGTGCCGTCGTTTGTGGAAGTACGTCAGGACAGCAAATACCGCAGCGAAGAACGCTAGATTTATGAGAACGAGATGGGTTACGCCACCCTTATACGGCATGAACCAGTGTGCAATCATTCCGATCATCGGCAGAACAACCCAGAGACATTATCAAGAGTCCGATGCGCATCTTTAGCAATAATCCAACTCCAGCAGCAATCGGCAGAAGCCCAGACAAAGCCAGAACAGCCGCAAACCTGACACTACCGTTAGTGATTGCCAGCCAACCGTAGCACAGACCAGCCAGCACGTTTATGACGCCAAAGATAACGCCGAAGCGATAGGGGCGATTCATCAGCACGACGCGATTCTAGCACTCATCGTACGAATCTCCCTCAGTCCAGATCCCCGCAAAAAAGTTACGGCACGGTTTTTGCCGTGCCGCGTGAAACCTGCTTTTATACAAAAGTTCCCTAGACTGACGCCAACTCCGGCTCGGGAGCAGCTGCAATTCTCTGCGGCAACTCTTCTTCTTTTTCTTTCTTCTTCAACTCTTCCAGCTTGACCCGATAGACCTGCTTGGCCAATCCTAGTTTGGTCAACGCCCAAATGCCATACCAGTTGAAATCCACTTCATACCACCGCAGGCCATGGCGCGCGGAAACTGGATGAGCATGATGATTGTTGTGCCAGCCCTCGCCGAAGGTCAAAATCGCGACCCACCAGCTGTTTGTGGAATCGTCTTTGGTGACAAAGCGGCGGGTTCCCCAGCTGTGTGTCGCCGAATTCACCAGCCAGGTTGCGTGCAGACCGACTACGGTTCGCATGAAAATTCCCCACAACAGAAACGGCAGACCACCGATCGCCACCAGAATCACGCCCAGCACAATCATGGGGACGTAATGATATTTCGTGATCCAGACATGAAATTTGTCTTTGGCGAGATCGGGCACATAACGCGCCAGCGTGGTCGTGTCGTGGTGCATCGACTTGCCCATTAGGATCCAGCCCATGTGCGCCCACCATTTGCCATCGCGGGGTGAGTGCGGATCGCCATTTTGGTCCGAATACTTATGATGAATGCGGTGCGTGGCCACCCAGAAAATCGGGCCGCCTTCCAGCGCGAGTGTGGAACAAACCGTTAGAACGTACTCGACCCACTTCGGAGTCTTGTATCCGCGATGGGTGAGCAGGCGATGGTAGCCCATGCCAATGCCCAGACTTCCCGAGACCCACCATAAGAACATCGCTACAAAAAGTGCTTTCCAGGTAAAAAAGAAAAGGGCCGCAATCGCGCCCAAATGAAAAAGCATCATGAAGGTGGCGGTGACCCAGTTGATTTCGTTATCGGCGGCTGCCCTGCGGTTAAGAGCTTCGAGTTCCATTAGCTGGCCTTTTCCTGTGCTCGGTCTTACAGCTTCTATCTCTTAACTTATCAGCGCAAATTACCTTGGTCTGTAATAGTTCTGTAATAGCGGAGCCAGGAGGTCATTACGACAGTAACTGCGGGAAAAGGCGTCAGGTCGGGAATTCGTGAGAACGGACCTGCTGTCGAAACTATGACACGCTTTGTGACAGGCTCCCTTTCACTTCCACGCCCGCCCATTTCTCGAGGAGAATCAAAGTAGCGGCGTAATCGAGGTCGGCATGCCCATCTTCCGCGGCCATCTCGTAGATTTCTTCCACGGTTTCGAGCCCGGGCAATTTCACGCGAGCTTCTTTGGCGGCGTCCAAAGCCAGCCGCAGGTCTTTGAGCATCAGCCGTAACGGGAAATTAGGCGAAAAGTCACGTTTCATGACGAATGGTGCTTTGTATTCCACCACTCCCGAGCGGACCATGGAAGCATTGATCAAAGGCATCAGGGTCTCGATATCAACTCCAAGTTTGGCGCCCAGCGTAAGAGCTTCAGCGAAACCTTCATAAATAATGGCGATTTGCAGATTCATGACCAGCTTGGCGGCGTGGCCCTTGCCGGTCTCTCCCATGCGGAAGATCTTTTTCCCCATGGAGTCAAATAACGGCTTTAACTTTTCAATGACGGCATCTTCTCCGCCGACCATAAAAATCAGGGTTCCGCCCTCGGCCGCGATCTTCGAACCGGTCATAGGGGCATCGACGTAGTCGACTCCACGCGAACTCACACGCGCGGCAAAGCTGCAAGTAGCGGAGGGCGCGATGGTGCTCGAATCCACGATGATCATGCCTTCCGCCAGCGATCCCTCAACTCCTTCAGGCCCAAACACCACAGTCTCAACCGCCTTCGTATCGGACACGCACATCCACACCACTTCAGCCCCGCGTGCCGCGTCGGCCGGCGTTGCCGCGCCGCGTGCACCTTCCACATCTTTTCCCGGCGTGCGATTCCACACCGTGACCTCATGACCAGCCTTGACCAGATTGGAGGCCATCGGCCGTCCCATAATTCCCAAACCTAAGAAAGCAACCCGCATTTGTTTTTCCTTGCTCCCGTGAACTGACTGCGAAATGCCCATTCATTAGAACTGACGCAGCGGGCATGGTCAAGCAAATCACCCATAGGGCCCACGCCTGGAAGGATCATCGCGGATACTGGCCGCATCGAATATCTTAGTGGTATGAGTGGGTGCAGAGCGTAGTAAGACGAAGTTCACATTCAGGTAATGTTTAGGCCAATCATTCAATGCTAAAAGCGACGTTTAGGAAAAATTCTGCATTGCGCGAACGCACCCGGCAGTTCGGCCGCCTGGTGCGGCACTCGGCAATCACTCCTCGTACCGGGGAGACCTACAAACCAAAACTGGTGTCGAATGGCGAATTGGGCGTGACCTTCATCGGCCATTCCAGCTTCTTCCTGCAAATGGGCGGACAGAGCGTGGTTCTCGATCCCAACTTCGCCCGCTGGTTGTTCGTGCTCAAGCGGTTGCGCAAACCTGGAATACGGCTGCATGACCTCCCGCCCATTGACGTGGTTCTCGTCACCCACGCCCATTTCGACCACTTGCACCGGCCATCGTTGCGGGCGATTGTTCAGCAAACCTTGCGCCGCCGAGGTGTACCGCCAATTATCGTTGTGCCGCATCACGTCCTGGATTTGGTGTCCGATCTTGGCTTTAGCGACGTAGTGGAACTCGACTGGTGGAACAGTTATCGCCATCGCGGGCTGACTATTACCCATGTTCCCTCCCGGCATTGGGGCGCGCGAATCCTGAAGGATTCGCATCGGGGATACGGCGGTTACGTGTTGCGGGACGCCACCGATCCCCACAACAAGCACTCGATTTACCACGCCGGCGATACCGCATACTTTCCTGGTTTTCGTGAGATCGGTCAACGCCTTGCCCCGGAACTGGCGTTGTTGCCGATTGGCGCTTACGACCCTCCTTCGTTCCGCAACGTCCATACCAGTCCCGCCGATGCCACCCGCGCTTTCCTCGATTTGAAAGCGCGTTGGATGGTGCCCATGCATTACGGCACCTTCCGCCTGTCTCACGAACCGATGGAGGAACCGCTGCAGCTTCTGGAGAAAGAAGCCAAGGCCGCTGGCATCGAAGACCGTGTTTTCGTCCTGCAAGAAGGTGTAACCCAAGTTTTTTGACAATTTTTTAATATAAGTGCGCTAGACTTCCTCTCCTAGGAGGTTCGCCATGGCTGAAAAAGTAAAAGCTGTACCTGAAGGTTTCCACACTCTCACCCCTCACCTGACGGCTCGCGACGCTGCACGCGCAATTGAGTTTTATCAGAAGGCATTCGGTGCTGAATTGCTTCACAAAGCCCTTACCCCGGATGGCAGGGTCATGCACGCGGTCCTCAAAGTCGGCGATTCTCTATTGATGTTGAATGACGAGTTCCCGGAATTTGGCGGGGCGTCATCGCCTTCTACCGGCGGCTCGCCAGTCACCCTCCACTTGTATCTGGAAAATGTGGATGCTGCCTTTGAACGCGCGGTTTCGGCTGGCGCTGCGGTGAAAATGCCTCTGATGGACCAATTCTGGGGCGACCGTTACGGCGTAGTTACCGATCCGTTCGGGCACAAGTGGTCTCTGGGCGCCCATGTCCGCGACGTGTCGCCGGAAGAGATGGCCCAGGCGCAAGTGGAAGCCATGGCGCAAATGCCCAAAAGCGCGTAAGAGAATTACATCGAAACCGGGGGCAAATTGCGAAGCGAGGGTCATGTACGCTCACCTCAAATTATTATCTTATAGATATATTTAAACGATAGATGGCTTTGCGTTCCGGTTGATTGATTTTTGTGTTCGGATGGCCTGCCCCCGACGCTCAGACGGGAGATCATCGATCGTAGGCATGTTTACAGCAAACGGCGTGGCATCCTGGAAGCAGATCGAAGCCTGAATTCTGGCTGTCGCCCAATATCCAAGGTTAGCTTGTAGTTTTTATTTATTAAGCCAGAAGGATGCGTAAGTCTCGCAGATTGTTTCCCGTAGGGCCCGTGACAACTGTATCCCCCAGCGCGTCGAAGAAAGAGTAGGCGTCGAAGCCTCCCAGATACGCCCCTGGGTCGAGCGCAGGCGCGCGCGCGCGCGCGCGAGAGAGAGTTGTTCCGTCCACGATGGCCCCTGCGGCTGGACTGTTGCCGTCAATGCCGTCCGTCCCCGCGCTGAGGACGGTGACGTGCTCGCCGCTTATCTTCGTCGCGCAATGCAGGGCAAACTGCTGGTTGCGGCCGCCGGTTCCTCCATCGGTCACCGTTACCGTTACTTCCCCACCAGAAATCAAACAAACTCTCTCCGACTTCTGACGCAGCTCGCGCAGCCGGCTTAAAAGATAATCTGCCGCGTGGGCGTAATCCCAGTCGTCGCAACTGTTGTCGATCTCCACGGTGAAACCCTGGCGCTCAGCTTCCACCTTGGTGGCATCGAGCAGCGTCGCATTCGACAGAACTGTCCACCAGCGCGAACGATGAAAAGCGGGATCGTCCGACTTCGGCGTTTCCTCCAAAGCATGGCGGTGAAACAATTCGCGAACCGACTCGGGGAATTGCTCGAGCATCTTGTACTTCGCGGCGATGGCATAACAATCTTCGACCGACGCCGAGTCGGGCATGGTCGGGCCCGAGGCCAGAGCATCCGGCATGTTGTCGGGAACATCGGAGATGAGGATCGAAACCTGCTGCGCGGGAGATGCGGCCAGAGCTAGCCGGCCCCCTTTTACCGCGGAAAGATGTTTGCGGACGGCATTGATTTCCGCAATCGGCGCGCCGGAGTGTACCAGTACGCGATAAGTCGCAACCAGATCTTCCAGGGAAATCTCATCATCGATGGGCTTTTCAACCATGGCAGAACCGCCGCCACTCAGTAAATAGATCACCAGCGACACTGCGTTCTGCGCGTTCAGCGACTTGAGAATTGCGTCAGCGGCGCGAATGGATTCCTGGTTGGGCAGGGGATGTCCGCCACGAAAGTAGCGAAATCCACGCAGTTGCGAAGCCTGCTCGGCGGAACTGTCCTCGCTCGAACTGGAAATGATGCCTTCGAATCGATCTCCCGCCCGCATTTCCAGTGCATTGGCTAGCGTGGGTGCAGCCTTTCCGATCGAAACTACGAATACCCGGCCGTAGGAATTCAAATCGTAAAGATCTTCGCAAACGCGCAAGACGCCGCGATCGTAATGAACATGCCGCTCGAAAGCGCGATCAATGCTGGATTCCGTGAGCGCGTGCTCGAAGAAATGCCGGGCCGTGACGCGCATCTCGATCGCGAGCCGCGCGCGGTCGGCGGGGGAAGAGGGCATAAGGGAGGATTATAAACAACGGATAGGTCTCGGGTATCAGGTCTCGGGTGTCGGGTTACCGGTGTCAGGAAAGCAGAATCACTTCCTTCAGCCAAGCCTCAATCGTTTCGCGCATTTCACCCAGACGCCCTTCAAAGAAGTGATCCGCGCCCTCGATCATAACCAGCTTTTTGGGTTCTGGGAGAGATGCGGCCAGCGCTTCAAGATTGGCCCGGAGGCCATATTGGTCGCGATCCCCACTGACGAAAAGCTTGGGCTTATTGCAAGATTGCAAAAGGTCGAAATCGTAGGTGCGGTCGTCAACCGGGGCGACGGGCACGCCCAATCCAACCAGAGCTTGGACACGCGCATCCGGACATGCGGCCCGTAATCCCACCGCCGCTCCAAAAGAAAATCCGCAAAAGATCAATGGCAGGTGAAATTCGCGATCGAGCCAATCTAATGCGGTGCGGACATCGTCCACTTCTCCATCCCCTTTGTCGTGGACGCCTTCGCTGAGCCCGGCGCCACGAAAATTAAAGCGCAACACGGGAAATCCGAAACTGTTCAGCGCCTTCATGGCATGAAAAACAACTTTGTTGTGCAGCGTTCCCCCGAAAAGCGGATGAGGATGGCAAACCACCGCCGCATGAGTGGCATTTTCTGTGCCAACGTTGAGCAGGGCTTCCAGGCGTCCGGCGGGGCCATCGAGAAAAAGTGAGCGTATGGAAGTGGATGGCGAGGTCATGGGTATGTGACAAGTCAGGATAGCAGCATTGGTTTTTGTGCACGCCTTCTGGACGTGCGGGATGCCCGGTTGGAAGGCCTGGGAGCGGATGTAACTTGAACACTCCTTGCCGGAGAGTTAGGATGAGCCCACAAAATCATGCGCCTGAAGCAGGCGCGTTTTGCCGGGACTTGAGCTTGGGGACAACAGTCTGGAGAGTACTGCAACGCATTCTGATCACAGTGGTCGTCACGCTTACGGTTATTTTTGTGGGCGTGAACTGGATCGCTCCTGTAGCGCGCTCTTTTTACCTCTAGCGCGGAAAGCTCCCCCGGTCGCCAGAGTGGTTCCAACCGAGTTGAAAGACCAACCCGTTTCGGAGGCTCCGGGAACGAGGCTCTCGTACTTCGGCTACGAATTCGAGATTCCGTGGAGCGATCTCGACGAGACCCCGACCAAGCTGTATCCCAAGGACAAGCCCGATAAGAGGATGATCGATCTGCGTTTCCGTTCCGGATTGCGAATAGTGGTTACTGCCATTCCTCCCCGCGAGTGGGTTAATGGCCTCGCCACGGAATTTAAAGTCCCTCCGCAGAGAATCGGGTCGACCTTCGGAGAATCCGACTACCGTTTTGCTAAGACCCTCTACGAGTTCACCCCAGACAAAATGAACCCCTGGTCCATGTCTCAGCGAGTTCACGGTGGGAAGGATTTCTGCTGCTCATCAAGTCCGTTGCGGTGCCGAAATCGGCGGAGACTGGGATCTTCAACGTGCCAAACTCGAGCTACAAGGGATTTCAGAAAGGCAACCCTCAGGTGCGGCAGGATGGAATTGCCGTTCACTTGTATTCAGAAGAAGGCAGCGTGGAGTTTATTTTCTTCGAAAAGGACTATCCGAACTCTCAAGGCATTACTCAGCCTGAGATTAATCGCATCGTTCAATCCCTTCGTAAAACTAGCCAGGACGCACCGACAGTCCCGCCAATTGCACGAAAGTGAACGCCGAGAGTCGCTTCGCGTCATGGCAATTCCCAGTTCTTGCGTGAGCAGTGCAACCGCCACAATTCTTGCCGATGCGGTCCGTCCCTACGTGTGATTTGCTGTGGTGAGGTATTCTCATTGCCATGGATTTCATCGCGTTGACCCGCCAACTGGTGGACATTGAATCCATCACCGGAAATGAAGGCCGGGTGGGCGATTTTCTGCACGGTGAACTCTTGCGGCTGGGTTATCAGGCCCAAAAAGTTCCGGTGGAAGACGCGCGTCACAATGTCTGGGCCACTTCCCCCGGGCAGCCGAAGCCGGCCATTGTTTTTTCCACGCACATGGATACGGTGCCGCCGTTTATTCCCTCGTCAGAAGACGCGAACCGCGTGTATGGTCGCGGCTCCTGCGACGCCAAGGGAATTATTGCGGCGCAAGTCGCAGCGGCGGAAAAGCTCAAGCAGCAAGGGATTCACGCGGGACTTCTTTTTCTGGTCGGCGAAGAGCGGGACAGTTTGGGTGCGAAGGTTGCCAATCAGCAATCTCAGAGCTGCAAGTTTCTGATCAACGGCGAACCCACGGAAAACCGCATCGCTGCCGCATCCAAGGGAACGCTTCGAGTGGAAGTGATCGCCAAGGGCCGCATGGCGCACTCCGCCTATCCGGAATTGGGTGAGTCCGCGATCGACAAGCTGCTCGAAGCTTTGAACCGTTTGCGCAACGTGAAGCTGCCAACCGAGGAAGACATCGGCCCGTCGACGGTGAACATTGGCGTGATCGAAGGCGGACGGGCCCCGAATGTGGTTCCCGACCACGCGCGCGCAAAGTTGCTTTATCGTTTGGTCGGGCCGTCCGATCAGTTGCGCAAAGATATCGTCGAAGCGGTGGGCAATCTGGCGCGGGTTGACTTCACTTTGGAAATCCCGTTCGTGCGATTGCGCACGCTGGACGGCCTGCCCACCATGGTCGCGGCTTTCACTACAGACATTCCCGCGCTGAGCCACTGGGGGCAGCCGCTGCTGGTGGGGCCGGGATCGATCCACGTGGCCCATACCGAAGGCGAGTATGTAGAGAAAAAGCAGTTGGGCGACGCCGTGGAGTTGTATTGCGCGATTGCGAAACAGCTCACCGCCTGACTTCCTACGAAAAAGCCCCGCCCTTTCGCACAGAACGCGAAAAGTACGGGGCACCCGGCTGATTGAAGATCTTAGATTCAAGATTTTTTCGTCGTTCTTCAATCTGAACCCCTCAATCTCAAATCTACAATCCCTCTCAAACCGATTAAACTTGAATCATGACCATTCAGGCTCTCAATTCCCTCTCCCGTGCCGCCTCCGCGTATCTTCGTTCCGCTATGCATCAGCCCATTCAGTGGCATGAGTGGGGGGAAGAAGCGTTTGCTGCGGCGCAGCGGGAGAACAAGCCGATGCTGCTCGACATTGGCGCGGTGTGGTGCCATTGGTGTCACGTGATGGACCGGGAGTCCTACGACGATCCCGAAATTGCGCAAATCGTGAATGAGCGCTTCGTTGCGGTGAAAGTGGACCGCGATGAGCGCCCGGACATTGACAGCCGCTATCAGGTCGCGGTCAGTGCCATCAGTGGGCAGGGTGGATGGCCGCTCACCGCGTTCCTCACTCCCGACGGGAAACCGTTCTACGGCGGAACTTACTTTCCGCCAGCCGATGGATATGGGCGTCCCAGCTTCAAGCGGGTGCTGCTTTCCATCGCGGACGCGTATCGCGAAAAAAATGGCGACGTGATGGAACAGGCACAGATGGTTGAGAGTGCGCTTGCGCAATCGGAGTCGTTTGCGGGAAGCAGCGGCAACTTTTCGCCGGGCCTGATTGGAGCCATTGTGAAATCCGCGGTGGACATGTTTGACGCGAAGAATGGAGGATTTGGAAATGCGCCGAAGTTTCCTCATTCCTCCGTTCTCGACTTGTTGATCGACCAATACGCGCGTTCCGGCGGCCAGGAACTAGGCGAAGTGATTGTTACCACGTTGGAGAAGATGGCGCGCGGTGGAGTGTACGACCAGTTGGCCGGCGGGTTTCATCGCTATTCGGTCGATGAACGTTGGGTGGTGCCGCACTTCGAGAAGATGTGTTACGACAACTCGGAACTGCTAAAGAATTATGTGCATGGATATCAGGCGACCAGCTCGGAGTTTTTTGCGGATGTCGCGGGCGACATCATTCGCTGGATGGATGAATGGCTGAGTGACCGGGAACGTGGCGGGTTTTATGCTTCACAGGATGCAGACATTTCGCTGGAAGATGACGGTGACTACTTCACTTGGACGCTGGAAGAAGCGCAGTCGGTGCTGACGGAAGGAGAAGCCAAAGTTGCGAGCTTGCACTATGACATCAACGAAATCGGCGAGATGCACCACAATCCGGAGAAGAATGTTTTGTATGTGCGGGCTTCGGTGGAGGAAATAGCCAAACGACTGGACATCACCCCGACGCGCGTTCAGGAGTTGCTCAAATCGGCGAAGGAAAAAATGTATGCGGCCCGGCTGAAGCGCACGACTCCGTATATAGACAAAACGGTGTATGTGGGCTGGAATGGGCTGTGCATTTCGGCCTATCTGGAAGCGGCCAAAGTGCTGCGGCTCGATGCGGCGCGGCATTTCGCGCTGCGTTCGTTGGATCGGCTTCTCGCCGAGGGATGGAATGCAGAGAGTGGATTGCTTCACGTGATCGCATATTCGGATGCCAGCGCGGAACGGCGGCAAGTTCCGGGCATGCTTGACGATTACGCTTTCACGGCAATCGCTTGCCTGGATGCATACGAGGCGACCGCTGACCTGAGATACTTCAATTTCGCGAAGAGTATTGCGGATGCGATGGTGGATCGCTTCTTTGATCCGCTGGGCGGCGGCTTTTTCGACACGGGAAAAACTGCGGAGGCCGAGAAAACTCTGGGTGTGTTAGGCACGCGTCGCAAACCTTTCCAGGATTCGCCCACGCCGGCTGGAAATTCAATGGCAGCCATCGCCTTGTTGCGGCTTCATGCTTTCACCAATCAAGAGAACTATCGCGACAAAGCTGAACAGACACTGGAAATCCTGGCCGGAATGGCTGACAAGTATGGAATATTTGCGGCCACTTACGGCATTGCTGCCGTGCACTTTTTGCAGCCGCATATCCAGGTCATCATTGTTGGAAGCGGGGAATTGGTGGACAAGCTTTACGCCATAGCTACCAAGGACTTCTTCTTTGGGAAGACTGTGCTCAAGCTGGAAAGTCATGTGGCCCCACAAAACTTGCCACCCGCGTTGGCGGCGACCATCCCTCAGCTTCCAGCGGTCAAGGAGGGAACGACGGTTGCGGTGGTTTGCTCGGGCTTCACCTGCCGGCCGCCGATTTCTGATCCGGAAGAACTGGCCGGATTACTTCGTGGCTCACTCACCAAGGCCCGCTAGAAGTGCGCTGAAAAATTCCGCAAAAAAGAGGGCCGACATTGCCTTCGCAAGTGTCAGCCCACAAGAGCGATAGCCGTCTAAGGCAGAGCCCTAAGTGATCGTTACTTGATGAACGGTCGCTCTACCTGAAATTACCATCTTGGCAACCAGTCTTGGGATTGCACGTTGGCATGGGTCCGTTCTCTGCCAGGGTCGGGGCAGCAATCATGACATACGCACAACCCAAACCTACCATCAGGATCAACATCCTGACCGCATGTTTCATGAGTTGTTTCTCCTCAATGCGGATCCCCTGGGAGCGGGAATCCTATTGGCCCCGAATTATATAGGCGGCGTCAACTGGCTTTCGAACCACAGCCCATCGGGTCGCGAGGGAAACTAACCGACGCGACTACAGCTCACCGTTAGTTTTTCCAATTCAACTTGGAGTTACAGAACAACTGTTCATCAAATACTTTAAGTTTATCGATAGGGTTTATTGCGCTGACGAGAGTGTTCCAAAAAACGAACAAAGTTGGGGACCCAGATTGACATGCGTGGATTGGCGCCAGAAGAAGATCGCCACTTAAGGGCAGCGAAGGCTTAAAACTTCCGCGGCAGACTAGTAAAGTTTGCCTGCAATCATGACCGGGGTTGAATGGGAGATTCGATTCGAGACCAAGGGTTCCGCGATGGCAGGTGGCTGGGCCATGAACGCATGGCCGTTCGTTCTTGAAAAGGCCCGATCAACCATGCCTTCAAACATGGGGATGAGTGAATCAGGGGTGCCCGGATGCTGCAAGTCGGTAAGGCTTTGATCCCATCGCTGGGAGGTCAGCAGAACGGTCATGTCATCTCGCGCCATCTGCTTCGCGGCCATGTATCCGAACCAAACCAAAATTGCGGTGTTGTAGGCGAACAAGATGATCAGGTTCATGTGGTCCTCGCGGAGGTATCCACTGGCCCGTAATCCAACGCTCACTTGTTCGACAATGGCGAAACTGCCAAACCCCAAGGCAATCCCGAAGCTGCGCTGCTTCCAGGACACTCCCAGATACTTGGAGAAGATCAAGAGGAACAAGACCAGACCGCACTGGATGACACGCACGCATCGCTGCACCGTGAGTACGGACTGGACCAACGGCCCGTGGGAGGAAGCCGGGCTTGCAGCGGCAACCACACCGGCCAACAACAGCATGACCAAGCCAGCCCATTTGAATAGAACGGACCCAAGATCTTTCAGCGCATGGAAGGGACCGAAAATGTCGAGAAAGATTTCATGAATCACCATGAAGCCGATCACCAGGGCCGCGCCGGCGCAGATCCAGTAGGTATAAAAATATGCTTCGTAGGTGCCCCATCTGCGGATGGGGAACAGAATGGCAAAAATTAGAACCTGGGACGCGATGTAGGTGAGAAAAACCGGGAACGTCTTGTGCATGCGGCGCCACAACATGGCCGCGACGATGCACAACTGCAGCGCCGGGTGGGCGATCCATAGCGCATTTTCAAGTTGGGGATGCATGTACGTCGTTTGCTTCCGGCCGCAGTCTTCCTTCTTTAGCAATTTGAGGTTAGCACTTTCAGACTAAGGGTCAATGGACGAAAGTAACCGAGGGTAACAGTTACCTTAAAAGGCGCGTAAGTGATTGTAAAAAAAAAGCATAGGTGCGAATCCCCGGAGGCGTCCGCAGATCGGCGTGGTTACCAATATGGGAATTTCAGAAAATAACTTCGCGAAGCCTGCTCGGATACCAAGTTCTGCGTTGGGTTACCGACTTAGCCGCTCCCGCGATTCATGAGCGACCATTGGCGAGTGTGTTTCTCCAATGAACAAGAAGTAGGAAGAGTTCCAGAGCGCGGTGGGAATCGTGCCTCGCGAGCGTGCAGTCACGATGATGTTGTATTGGTCAGAGGGTGCAAGGCTTTCGATGACAGGGAGGGCGGGTTTGGGTTCGACCAAAGCCAAATAATGGAGGAAGTGGTAAACGTCGGGTGATCCGTTGTATTCGGGAGCGACGAAAGAGACTTCGGCATTCTCTTCCGTGAAGTGCCAGGCGAGCGATGCCGCCAACGCAACAGCTTTTTCATAATCTTCTTTCGAGGCCGCGCCAATATCCGGATTGTCGAAAACGATGCGCAGTTTGCGTTCGTCCTCGCGATTGAACTCGCGCACTTTGAGCGAACCGGATTTCGCGGTGGCTTTCCAATCCACATGGCGCGCCGAGTCTTCCGGCAAGTATTCCCGGATGCGATACAAATCGGAACCACGCCCGCGAATGAAGGTCTCGAACTCACCTGTAATCAGCGGCAGCACTTCGAACAATTCGTCGGCCTGTTCCACTGCTGGGTAAACGATGATCTCCTGGGCCAAGGGGACGCGGCGGGTCTTGGTGAGGAATGCGAAAGGAAAGCGCGTGGCGAGACCAAGGCTTTCCTGCTGGTAACGGCCCCGACGGGAAAAACGTAGTTCGAGATCGGCCACAAGTTCGCTGCCCGCAGGAATGTAAGGGAAATAGGCCGAGCCTTCGAAAATTTCTGGCGGCGGTGCGGTATTTTCCGCAATACGTCGCAGTTTGCGGTCGGGCAGCCTGATCCATTGCTCTACAGGTGGACGACCCGGCGGCAGGCCAAACGTATCCGGCACCCAACGCCAGCGTTCCTCGGACTTCTTTTTCTTGAGCGATACAACATTCACGGAAAACGAAGGCAGCCATCGCCGTCGGTTGCGCAACAAAATCCGGGCCACCATGGCCCGGCGAGCAAACACATGCTCGGGCTGCCGGATATCCAGTTGCAGATGGCGCAAAACCATCGCCGACGCGAGTCCTGAAACCAGAATGGCAGCCAACATGGCGGCGACCACAATGTAGAGCAGATTGTTTCCGGTATTCAGGGCCGCGACCCCGATCAACAGCACAACCGCGACGTAGACGATTCCCGCGCGCGTGACTTCGTAGTCGAAAGCGTCGCGAAGGCGTGACCCCGCAACCCGGCGTGCCAGATACGGGACGGTGGTCAATCCCACCATGACTGCCAGCACCAAGGCGGTTGAGGCAAGGATGAGCGTGGCCCAGAGATTTCCCGACTCGCGCGAAACCGTGGAAAAGAGCGCCGCGCCAAAAGCAAGGACCAACCCAACAATCGCCAGCAAAAAGCGTACCCACACTTCGGGGATTTCCAGATGCATCGCTTGCGTGAGCCGCTGAGGAATGGAAAACCGCGGCGGTGGAGCGGATTTTGCGAAATGGTGCATGTACAGGACGGCGACTCGACGGGCTGCGGAGAAACTCTCTCAGGGCTAAAGCCCGCGAAAAAAACAAAGCTTCTATCGCAGCACTGAAGCGCTGCGCCACCCAAAATCAGAATTTCCAGCAGCCTGTTGAGCCTACCATTGGCCGGGAGGGGCAGCAATGTTACCCCGGTGAGCAGTCCGGCGATGCGAGGCCCTCAATTCTTTTTGTCATCTCTTTTTGTCATCGTTCAATTCGGACATCGCGCTCAGCCTGTCTTTCAGGCGGGAAACAATGGTTTGCCGTGGATTCATGCCGACAATCCGCTCCTGGATAGCGCCGTCGCCGTCAATCACCAGATAGGTGGTAAAAGCTCGCACGGAAAAGAAGCCCTGATCTGGCGGTTTGAGACCCGGAACTGTGGCCAGTCCATGCCCTTTTTCGCCACAAATTCGCGCCAAGCCTTTTCGTCATCATCGGCGCTGATGCTGATCAGTGCCAACTTCTGGCTGGGGTATTTTCTGGTAAGTTCCTTCAATTCTGGCACCGATTCACGGCAGCGGACACCCACGTGGCCCAGAAATCCAAGACCACGATCTTGCCTGTGAGTTGCTTTAGGGATAGCTGCTGGCCTTGCATGGTCGTGAGGTGAAAATCTGAAGCCAGGTCGTCCCTACCCAATTTGGGTTCTGCAATCAGCCTCTTCGCCTGTTCGATCATGGCCTCGTCCGGATTCAAAGCCAGACACTTCTGCAATTCCAGTACGGCCTCATCATCCTTGGACTGCTTAAACAGGACCTTAGCGAGATTGAGATGTACGGCATCAGGCTTTGCAATCATCAGAGCGTTCCCCTTCAGATTGTGGAAATACTCGTTGGGTATTATCGGCGGCGAAGTGCAGCCCTTTGTCGCTATTCTCGAGCACTTCCTGCGCGTTATCCAGGCGCAGGGAGGCGATCGCGATGCCCAAATAGCAATCCGCGCAAGAGTTGTTTTGCCGTTTGTTGGCCTTCTTGAAAGCGCTGATTGCGTCCGGATACTTTGCGGACGACAGTGCATCCGGGCCTTGCCTCATCTGCTCTTGAAACGCGGGGTCGGCGGAAGGTTGCGTCTGTGGAGATAAGAGCGGGAGCACCAACGAAAAAATGGTGCTCAAGCAAAATAGCGGCGAAGCGTACCTTCGAATTCCCATTACTCCGGTCCACTGCCCAAACGGCGGCATTTTGGTCTGCGATATTACCAGAGAAAGGGAAGCTCGGATTTGAAAAACAATTCAGTGACAGCAGGTCAGTTTGAAATTCCAATCCCCAAGTAAAATGTCATCCTGAGCTTGCGAACGATCTAGCGTGGAGGGATGTACACTTTCAGCCAGCAACTCTGTAGATGCGCGCGCGATCCCTCGCCGGAATATGTCCAAGCTGATCTGCTAACAAATCATTGGATCCCGCCCAGAAACTCCGCCACTGCGTGGTTGAATTCGTCGGGCACTTCTTCGTAGGGTAAGTGTCCCACTCCGTCAAGGATCCGCACCTGGCAATTCTCAAATTGCTTGTGCAACTGCACTGCCGAGGCGGGACTGACAGCGGGATCCGCGTTACCCCACAGCAACAGCGTGGGAATGTGGGCGATACGCGGCAGTGCGGATTCCAGTTCGCCCAAGTCGCGACTCCACGTACGTAGAACTCCGAGGCCGTGTTCGAAGACTCCAGGAATGGTGAATGGAGTGGAGTAGCCTTCAAGCGTGCCTGGACGGATGCGGCGTGGGTCACCGTAAAGCCGACGCAAAAGATAGCCGTGGGTGAAACTGAGATGAGGGGACACGCGCAGAAAAATCGGCGCCACAGGAGCGCTGCTCAAGAATGCCGCCATCCGCGCGCCTTTGCGTGACCAAGGGTTCACCGGCGCAACCAGGATCAAGCGCCGAATTCGCTCCGGCGACAAGGCGGCGGCCATCATGGACACTGCGCCACCATGCGACGTTCCCAGCAGATCGCAGGATTCCACGCCAACGGAATCGAGGAACAAGAGCAGACGCTCGGCGCTGGCCCGCAGACTACAGTCAATCCCCAAAGGACGGTCGGAGAATCCGACTCCCAACATATCCACCGCATGCACAGTTGCCTGCTGCGCTAAAACCGGGATGGCATGGCGCCAGGAAAACGAATACCCCAATAACCCGTGCAGCAGTAGGAGTGGCGGGCCGTCACCGCTGCGCAGGAACCGCATACGCGCTCCATCCAAAGTGATCCAGTGGTCCTCGATGGATTGAGTCAGCGGCGGATTGAGTTGCGGAACAGTCACCGTCTTTGCGTTCATTTCTTTTCTTTTCTTTCCCCAGAGACAACTCTTTGTTCGCCCCGAGATTCTATCTGGATGATATCGCCTCTTTCGCTTGCGTAGGGGAGCTTCGGCTTCCCTACTTTTTGCACTCCTGTGCTGGCGGTCGAGCCCACCAGCTTTGTCGCTTGCCTGCCGCGTCGGTCAGGAAGCAAAATCTGAACCTCTCTTGCGCGAGTGGAATTTCCGGCCCAACCTCAAAAGGTTCGCCGGTTCCCGTTTAGGAATGCCTGAGGCGCCGTAACATTCTCGGCTCCAACGAGTTACCAATCCTCACAGAAACCTTCCAAAAAACATAGCCTGGCGGGGACTGGCCTTCTATAATCGTGAAAGTCTTTTTTTTGAGGGCACTTAGAGGCTGCCTTATGTCTCTGGCCGTGGCACCGAACGTGCATAAGTTATCGCGGGGCAGCTCGGGTGCGAGCCCCGGGGTGCCGTTGCGGTCCATGAACAAGGACTTCCAAATCCGCTTTAACGCTGGCCTGCTCATCCTGCTGACCGTGGCGGCGGTCACTTTCGCGGCGATCAATTTTCAAAAGGAACGAGAATTCCAATCCCCCACGGACGGGATTCGATGGGTTGAGACTAGCGGCGGCTTGAAAGTCGAGCGGCTGGATGGCAACGGGCCGGGTGCCAAGGCTGGCATCAAGGTGGGCGATCAGCTTACTGCCATCGGCGGGCACGAAGTCCAGAATACCGCAGGTTTGGTTCGACAGATGTACGGGGCTGGAGTGTGGTCAAAGGCTACCTACTCGCTGATACGCCAGTCTGTGCCGGTAGACGCAGTGGTAATCCTGGCGCCGGTGGACAAATCGGTGAACCAATGCAAGCGCTTGATCGCCCTGATCTACCTCGGCATAGGACTCTATGTCCTCCTTCGCCGATGGACAGCACCGGGGTCCATGCATTTTTACATTTTCTGCCTGGTCTCGTTTATTTTTTACGCATTCAACTACACCGGGAAACTGAACGAGTTTGACTGGAGTATCTTCTGGAGCAATGAAGTCGCGTGGGTGCTTCAGCCTGCCTTGTTCCTGCACTTCGTGCTGACTTTTCCGGAGCGGCGTAATTTCGTGCGCAATCACCGCTGGATCATCCCGGCGGCTTACCTGCCTGGACTGCTGTTGTTGGCCATGTATGTTTTGTCCCTGACCCTCTTGCAGGCCACGGGGGGACTGAGCGGTGATCTTGACCGGCTGCAAATGGGCTACCTGGCCTTGTTCTTTATTGCGGCAGCGGGCGCGCTCTGGTATTGCTATCGCCGGGCGAGCACTCCGATCCTGCGGCAACAGCTGAAGTGGATTACCCGCGGCACGATTCTCTCCATCACGCCCTTTACGCTGTTTTATGTCATCCCTTATTTGACGGGCACGTTGCCGACGATGGGCATATCGGTGCTGTCGCTGGCTCTGCTGCCGTTGACTTTCGGATACGCCATCTTCCGTTACCGGCTCATGGATGTGGACCTCATTTTCAAGCGGGGCATGGTGTCCACGCTGGCGGCAGCGGCGGTTGTGGGGGCCTATTTCGCGGCATCGGCGGGCATCGCCGAACTGGTGCGCTTGCAAATACCCAACTCCGGCTCGATCGGGCTGGTGCTGGCTATGGTGATTGCGGCGTTGCTGTTCGATCCGGTCCGCAAATGGATCCAGGAGCGCTTTGACCAGTTCTTTTATCGCGCCCACTACGACTATCGGAAAACGCTGATTGAGTTCGGACGCGAACTCAACGCAGAAACTGACTTGGACAAAATGCTGAGCTCGGTGGTGGACCGCCTGTCGCGCACACTGATGGTGGATCGCATGGCGCTTTTCCTCGCGACCAGCGAGGGACATCAAAAATTCCTGCTGGCAAAGTCGTTTGGCATGACTCAGACCAGCGGGCTGGATTTCGACTTTCTGGGCACGCCTCGTCCCGAAATGGAAGCCGGGCACCTGTTCTTCGACAACACTCACCTGGTTCCGCGAGAGATGCCCAGCGCGCAAGAAGCGATCGCGAAGCTTGACCTCAACTACTACATTCCCTGCCGTGCCCAGAAGCACACGATTGCGGTAATTGGACTGGGTAAAACGGTGGAAGGCGATTTCCTCACCAGCGAAGATATTGAACTCCTGGAAACTTTGGCGGGCTATCTTGGCATCGCCATTCAGAATGCGCGCCTGTATGCGTCCCTGGAAAAGAAAGTCGCGGAGTACGAGCGGTTGAAAGACTTCAACGAGAACATCGTCGAGTCGATCAATGTGGGCATACTGGCGGTGGATCTGGCGGACCGTGTGGAGTCCTGGAACTCGCAGATGGAAGTCATGTATGCGCTGCCCCGCTGGCAGGCACTGACTCGTCCCCTGAGCGAAGTATTTCCCGCGGCATTTGTGGAAGAGTTCTATCGAGTGCGACAGAACTCGGGGATCCACAATCTGTACAAGTTTCGTCTGGGGACGCCGACGGGAGAGAGCCGGATCGTCAACGTTGCCATTGCTCCGCTGGTCACCAGGAATTTCAACGTGATCGGCCGGTTGATCATCATGGATGACATCACGGAGCGTGTTGAACTCGAATCTCAACTTTCCCAGGCCGACAAACTTTCCTCCATCGGCTTGCTCGCGGCTGGAGTCGCCCATGAGGTCAACACGCCGCTGGCGGTGATCTCTTCGTATGCGCAGATGCTCTCGAAACAACTTCAGGGCGACCCCGCGAAGGGCGCACTGATGGAGAAGATCACGCGGCAAACTTTCCGGGCGTCGGAAATCGTCAACAATCTGCTGAATTTTTCGCGAACCAGTGGAACTGAATTCAAGGACGTGGATGTCAACGGCATCATCATGGACACGCTGGCTTTGCTGGAACACCAATTCAAAACCGCAAAGATTCGCGTCCAGGATGAATTGTCCAATCATCTGCCGCGCATTACCGGCAATCCCGGGCGGCTGCAACAAGTTTTCCTGAATCTGTTCTTGAACGCCCGCGATGCCATGCCCGAGGGAGGAACTCTGCGGGTGATGACTTCCAACGGCGAAGGCGTCAGTGTTGTGGTTTCCGATACGGGGAGTGGGATCGCGCAAGAGCACATCCGCCGCATCTACGATCCATTCTTTACCACGAAAACGTCGCCGCAAGAAGGCCAGGGACGCGGCACCGGATTGGGCCTTTCGGTGACTTACGGCATTATTCAGGAACATGCCGGAAAGATCCGCGTGGAAAGCCAGCCGGGCGAGGGCACAACTTTTTATGTTGACTTCCCCCTGACCAAGAAAGCTGTCAATGTCTGAGGCCGCAGTAATCACGAGCCGCCACCTGGGCGACAGCTCGACTTCCCCAGCGGGTTCGATCCTGATTATCGACGACGAAGCCGCGATCCGCGAGTCGCTGCAGACCCTGCTGGAATTGGAAGGCTACAACGTCGATACCGCCGCCACCGGTGAGGAAGGGTTAGCTCGCATCGGACAGGGCACCTTCGATCTGGTGCTGCTCGACCTGGCGCTCCCCGATCGCGATGGCATGGACCTGCTGGCGGAACTCCGCACCCATGATTCGCAATTCTCCGTCATCATGATCACCGCATACGGGACGGTCGAGAACGCGGTCAAGGCGATGCAGGCGGGGGCCGCAAACTTCGTCCAAAAGCCCTGGGACAATGAAAAGCTACTGGCCGACGTGCGCGCCACCGTGGCCCGGCACCGCGCGGAAGAAGAAAACATCCAGCTCAAGCGCGCTCTTAAGCAGCGCTACAACTTTGAGAACATCGTGGGCAAAAGCGAGCCCATGCTGAAGATTTTCGACCTGGTGGCGCAGGTGGCACCCAGTCGTTCCACGGTGTTGCTGCAAGGCGAGAGTGGGACGGGCAAGGAGCTTATCGCCAAGGCCATCCATTTGAACTCACTGCGCCGCGACCGGCCTTTTGTTCCGGTCAACACCGGCTCGATGCCGGCGGACCTGCTGGAATCCACGTTGTTCGGACATGTGAAGGGTGCTTTCACCAGCGCCATCGCCTCCAAGAAAGGTCTTTTCGAAATCGCCGATAAAGGCACGTTGTTCCTGGACGAGATCGGGACTATGGGCATGGATACGCAGGCAAAAATTCTGCGCGTCCTGCAGGACCGCAAGTTTATGCACCTGGGTGGCGTGCACGAGTTGCAAGTGGATGTTCGCATTATCGCGGCCACTAACGTAGATCTTGCGCAGCACGTCCGCGAGGGCAAATTCCGCGAAGATCTTTACTATCGGCTGAATGTAATCACCATAGAACTTCCGCCACTGCGCCAGCGCAAGCAGGACATCCCGCTTCTGGTGGACTTCTTCCTGCAGCGATATTCTCAGGAAAATGAACGTCCGCTGCGGCGAATAACTCCGGAAGCGCTGCGGCCCTTGCTGACCTACTCGTGGCCGGGCAACGTTCGCGAATTGGAAAATGTTATGGAGCGAGCAGTCGTGCTTTCATCCGGCACCGAGATCGGGCCCGACTTGCTCCCCGACCAGATCGCCGGACGCGGTACAGCGTTCCCCATGCTGGAACATCGTGGAGATGCCTCACTGTTCGACATCATGGAAGATTGCGAGCGCCACATCCTTGTGGACATGCTCGAGAAGTGCAACTGGAACCAGACGGAAGCAGCTGAACGCTTCCACGTGCCGCTCTCCACCCTGAACCAGAAAATCAAACGCCTGAATATAGAGATCAAGAAAAAGACGAGAGAATAGCCGCGCGATACTCGCCTCTATCTACCTACTTCGTCTTTGAATCCGCATTCGCTTGTTTGATTAAAGCGATAGGCTGTGCCTTCAATTCGGAGGGCAAACCGACCCACAAGAATTAGCCTTGTCTTCACCTGTGAGCTCCATTCTCCATTTGACGTTATCCCCATCGGAGTCGACAGAATCGAAAGAAAGAGACTTGCCATCCAATTTGACGTTTTGAAGGTTAATCGGCGGATCCAGTTACAAACGACGCCAGAAAGCTGGCAAACAATGCGGCAACCCACAAGTGATGCCGGTAGACTGTTGGTAGGCGATGCATCGGTCTGGCGCAGAGTGCGAATATCACTGCAATCGCTGGTATCTGCCAGGCCGCATTCACGAGATAGGTCACGAATACCCGGTTAATCGCGTCCATGGTTTTCATCTCCTTGTTCGCGGTCGTCCTGTTGCTCGAGAACTTTCTTGAGTTCCGCTAATGTCTTGGGGTCGAGTTGCCTGGTCTTCTGAGGCTCATGAGCAAGGCTTCAGGCGACCGCCAAACAAACGATCTACCGTATCGCCGATTGCTTCTCGCATCGCCCTCTCACGGGTCAGTACGGGCCGATACTCGAAGGCCTTACCGCAAAGCCTTCGCTTGACCCGGCCTTTACGCTGGAGGACGGTGAGCATGGTTTGCACCGTCGTGTAGGCAAGCGACTCGCCCGCAAGGTTCTCCTGCACTGTCTGGACGTTTGCCGGCCCCACTTCCCACAAGACTTGCATGATTTCAAGTTCGAGGCGAGTGAGTTGCTGGTTCGGTTTGCGCTTTGAAAGCAGGTTTAATCTCCTAATGTGTTAGGAGATTAAAAACAGGCCATTGTGTTTGTCAACTAAGATTTTAGGAGGTTTTCACTTCTACCCGCGGAGAAGAGGTGCGGCCATCTGTGAATTCGGATGGTCTGCAGGGTGCCGCTGAAAAGAAATAATTCTTTATTGCGGCGCATGAGAGCTTGGCTCGCCTTCTGCTATAGTTCGATCAGAGTCGGCACCATGGCAGCATGTCGGCCGGCACTCCCTGAACGTAATGGAACTGATCTCGCCCACGGAGTTTGCCAAGGAGAAGGTCCAGGCGGTACAGGACTATGCGGTGCTCGCGGGCCGCTCCGTTTCCAACTTGTTTGGCCATCCACGCTACTTTGCGGACATCATCCAGCAGGCCGACCTTATCGGTGTGGGATCGCTTCCGATCATCGTGCTCGCCGGGTTGTCCATCGGAGCCGAGCTCGCTTTGAACAGCGCCGCCACCTTAGAAAAGTTTGGTTCGCTGTCCCTCATCGGCCAACTGGTTTCGGTCGGAATGGTCACCGAGCTTGGGCCAATCATCACCGGACTCATGGTGGCCGGACGGAACGCTTCCGGCATGGCCAGCGAACTCGGTTCCATGGTCGTGACTGAGCAAATTGATGCCATGCGGGCCCTGGGCACGGACCCCATTAAGAAACTGGTGGCGCCGCGCGTGGCTTCCACGGTGTTCATGCTCTTTTTCCTGACCATCATTGCGGACCTTCTGGGACTGGTTGGCGGTGGCATCATCTCCCGGCTCATCTTCGGAATTGATTCGCGCCAATACTGGAATTCAGCCTGGCAGGCGCTTGCGTTCCGGGATGTTTTCACCGGGCTGGTGAAGCCGGTATTTTTCGGGTTCATCATTGCCACTGTCGGTTGTTACTACGGAATGTCAACTCGGGGCGGAACCCAGGGAGTAGGCAAGGCGACCACTCAGGCGATGGTTGCGTCTTCGGTGCTCATTCTGATCGTGAACTTCTTTATCACAAAATTTATGATGGCGGTCTTGGGTCCTCACTAGGTCATGGCCGCACCTCCCGCATTGATCGAACGGCCGCTTAAGTCCACGCAGAACTCTGCCTCCCCGGTCATCGCGTTCGAAGATGTTTCCCTTGCCTTCGAAGATAAACAAGTGCTCGACGGGATCTCCTTCCATCTTCCCCGTGGAGAAAGCAAGGCCATCTTCGGGGTCGCTGGTTCGGGAAAAAGCACCATCCTCAAACTTGCACTGGGACTACTGAAACCGGACAGCGGAAGCATTTATGTGCTCGGGGAGGACGTTACTCAGATGCGCGAACAGGAACTGTTCGATCTAAGGCGGAAGATCGGGATGGTTTTTCAGGAGAGCGCGCTTTTCGATTCGCTGACTGTCCGGGAAAACGTGGCATTCCGGTTGATGGAGGAACGCAACATTTCCGAAGAAGAGATCGATCGGCGGGTGCGGGAAGCATTGAGCTTCGTGGAACTGGAACACACGGTGGACTTGTTTCCCTCAGAACTTTCCGGCGGAATGCGGCGCCGGGTCGCCATTGCCCGGGCAACCGTCACGCGCCCGGAAGTCCTGCTCTACGATTCTCCGACTGGTGGCCTGGACCCCGTAACTTCAACCACGATCATCGAACTGATCGTGAAACAGCGCGACGTGTACAAAACCAGTTCTCTAATGGTCACTCATCGGCTGCAGGATGCCTTCATCATGGCAACCCATTACTTTGATCGCAAAACAAACAAAATGCAGCCATCGCCACCGGGCGCCCTATGTGAAGCGCCCATGAACTTCCTGATTCTCCGCGACAGCAAAATTATTTTTGATGGAGGCGTCCACGAGTTGCAGGAGACCAAGGACGAGTACATCCGGGAGTACATTTCGTAGCCGGTCAGTCTTCGTCAGGCCAGTGTCTTCCGACCTACTTGCCCATGGCTTTCCGGCGCGCGGCCACATTGCCTTCCGTCCTCTTGAAGAACTCGCGGCTGAATTTGGTGCTCTTGATCAGTTGCTCCACATTGCGCAGCATGGTGGGACTGGCTTTTTTCCTCAACTCTTTTAGAAACGGATTTACTTTGGCGAAAAGGAAAAACATCTCACCAGAAAAGGATGGCTCCAAAAATAAGTCGGGACTAACCGCTCCATGCACGGCCAGAGACGCAGCCATTTCCCAGTAACCCGTCACCTGACGCAACCAGTTGTTCTCCTGAGTGCCCATTGCTCCTGCCACCTTCATAAAATCTTCGACGTTCTCGGGCCAGAACTGCCCCAGCCACCAGGCACGCGCTTTCCGCATTTCCGGTTCACGGCGCAGATCGTAGAGCTGCAAGATGATTTGAGCATCGGCGGCGGTCGGTTTCTTAGCCATTGGTATTCTCCTGATCTGAATTTAAATTACACGGATATTCGCAAAAGAGCAGTTACAGCGCGGGCGCGGGTGCCGACGCCGCAGCCTCTGGTGGCGGCTCTCCAGGTGCTGGACGTTCGTACTCACATTCTTTGTTTGGGCACGCGATGACCGGGCCTGATTTCAGGAATTTCTCAACCAGGAAATCATTGCCGCAGCTCGGGCATTTCTCCGGGATCGGTTTGTGGGCTGCGGTGAATTTGCACGTAGGATAATTTCCACATCCGTAGAACGTGTTACCTTTGCGCGCTTTTTTCTCCACCAGCTCGCCGTCTTTGCAGAGCGGGCATTTCACGCCGATAAAGTTTTGCTTCACATATTTGCATTCTGGATATCCACTACAGGCAGTGAATTCTCCATAGCGTCCGTGGCGGATCATCATATTTCGGCCGCATTTCGGGCACGGCTCATCCAGCGGAATGTCTGGAACTTTTTTGCCCTGGTCCAGGCGGCGAGTGGTCTTGCAATCGGGATAACCAGTGCAGGCCATGAACTGGCCGAAGCGCCCGCGTTTCAGGACCATCACCCGGCCGCAATTTTCGCAATATTCTTCCTGAGTGGTCTCCTGGATGTCGGCCGAATCCAGATCCGGCAAATTGATGGGATTTTCTTTGGTGAAATTGCAACTTTCCGGATTCTCTTTATCGTAGGAACTGCAGGCGTAGAAAGACCCGTGCTTGCCCCACTTGATCACCAGCGGCGACCCACAGCGCTCGCACTTTTCATCGGTGGGCTTTTCCATCCGCTTGATGTTCTCCATATGCTTTTCGGCATAGCGGAGATCTTTGGCGAATCGCTTGTAAAACTCGCCCAGCGTGTCAGTCCACTTTTCCTTGCCCTCTTCGATGTCGTCTAACTCTTCCTCGAGCCGCGCCGTATATTGGATATCGAAGATATCGCGGAAGTTTTCAACCAGCAAATCGGTGACGACGAGCCCAATTTCGGTCGGGGAAAACTTTCCGCCCAACTTCTGCACGTACTGCCGTTCCTGAATCGTGCTCAGAATTGCCGAGTAGGTGGACGGCCTACCAATGCCGCGCTCTTCCAACTCTTTCACCAGCGAAGCTTCGTTGTAGCGCGGTGGGGGCTCAGTAAAGTGCTGTTCCGGTTTCAGCTCTTTCAGCGTCAGCTTCTGACCCGATTCCAGCGCGGGCAACTTGTGCTTTAACTCTTCTTCCTCTTCGTCCTTCCCTTCTTTGGACTCTTCGTACACTTTGAGGAAGCCGTCGAACTTGAGCACGGAGCCGGTCACGCGGAACCAGTAAGCGTCGCTGCCGGATTTGGCATCGATATCAACCGTGGTCTGGTCGAAGACCGCGGGCATGATCTGCGAAGCCACGAAGCGCTGCCAGATGAGCTTATAAACCTTGTACTCATCTTCTTTTAGGTACTGCCTGATCTGGTCAGGATGATGCTGAACTGATGAAGGACGTATGGCTTCGTGCGCTGCCTGCGCCGCCTTCTTTTCCTTGTAAACATTCGCCGACGCCGGCAGGTATTCGCTGCCGTATTGCGTGTTGATGTACTCGCGGACTTCGGCCAACGCATCATTAGACACGCGCGTTGAATCGGTACGCATGTAGGTAATGAGACCGACCAAGCCTTCTTCGCCCAGTTCGACGCCTTCATAAAGGCGTTGCGCGATCATCATGGTGCGTTTCACGCTGAAACGAAGTTTGCGGGACGAGTCCTGCTGCAGCTTGCTAGTGGTGAACGGCGGAGTAGCGTTGCGACGCCGCTCCTTGCGATCGACGGTGCGAACCAGCCAATCGGCTTTCTCGATGGCCGCGCGAATCTTTTCAGCGTCCTCGCCGTTGGTGACTTCTATCTTCTCTTCGCCCTTGCCGAGAAACCGGGCGTCGAAGGCCGGGGGCTTGGGGCCCGCGAGATTCGCGTCGATTGTCCAGTATTCCTTCTTTTCGAAGGCCTTGATTTCGCGTTCCCGTTCGACAATCAGCCGCAGAGCAACGGTTTGCACCCGGCCAGCCGATAGACCACGCCGGACTTTATCCCAAAGTAGCGGCGAAACCTGATAACCCACCAAGCGATCCAGGACGCGGCGGGCCTGCTGCGCATCGACCAAAGCTCGATCGATATCGCGAGGATGCTCAAAAGCTTCCTGGACCGCACGCTTGGTAATTTCGTTGAAAGTAACCCGGCGGATGCGTTCGCCGCCTTCGTCTTTTTTCTTCTTCTTTTTTCCTTTGGGGCCTTCGGCCAGCTCTTCGGCCAGGTGCCACGCAATGGCTTCGCCTTCGCGGTCCGGGTCAGGCGCCAGATAGATGTGGTCAGCGGACAAGGCCAGCTTTTTCAGCCGGGCCAGAACTTTCTCTTTTCCGGGAATGACTATGTATTCGGTCGCGAAATTATCTTCGATATCGACGCCAAGAGTGCTCTTGGGCAGATCCTTGACGTGGCCGAGCGAGGCCTCTACAGTGAAGCCCTTCCCCAGATATTTCTGAATGGTCTTCGCCTTGGCGGGCGACTCGACAATGACTAAACCTTTGTCCACTAGGTCCTCAGTTGATGGATTCCTTTTTTTGAAGCTAGCATGAATGGGACGATGTCAACAAGTTTGTAGGTGGAAGCCCTCTGACTGACGGCTCAGAAGCTCTTCACAAAATTCTTGTCGGGCAACTACTTCACCTTGCCTGCCAACTCCAATTCAAACAGAACCGCAAAGATGTCAGAAGACGACAAGTGCGTTTCCAACTGCTCGACAATTTCATCGATGTAGGTGGATTCGTCGGCTTTCAGCAGCGCGAAGATCTTCTTTTCGTGGGGTGACAGCTCGCCTTCCTGGAATAGAGATGCGGTTTGGCCGGTCTGCGATTCATTGCTGCCCTCGGGCATGAGCGTAAGTCATACTTGCGGCGGGAGTTCCTCCCAAATGTCTTCCCAGGTCGCCGCCCGCTTTGCACCTTAGTTTGATCAGTGTGTTTGGGCCCCAGGAGTTTTTGTTGGTCACGTTGCCGGGGACGGCGAATACTTCACGGTTCTGCTCCAATGCGCAACGCGCGGTGATGCGAGTTCCGCTGTATTCAGCGGCTTCAATGACCAAGACCCCAGCGAGATTCCACTGACGATCCGGTTGCCGATGGGAAAATTCTGCGGCGTGGCAAACATGCCCATGGGAAATTCGGAGATCACTGCCCCGCCGAGCGCGAGCATTTGATCCACGAGGCGTGTATTTTCCTTGGGATAAATAATTTTGACGCCCGTGCCAAAAATCGCGACTGTTTTGCCTTTGGCCGCAATGGCTCCGCGATGCCCAGCCGTATCGACGCCGCGCGCAAGCCCGCTGAAAATCACCAAACCTCGAGCCGCGAGATCCCAGGCTAATCGCTCGGCCATGCCAATCCCATAAGGTGTGGGATGGGGCGTACCCACCAGCGCGATCCCCGGTTCCGCCACGGCGGCCACATTCCCCCGCACGAAGAGAGCCAAGGAGGGTCGTAAATCTGCTTCAATTCTGCAGGGTAGGCAGGATCTTCGAAGGCGACGATGTGAGCTTCTGCAGCAACTGCACGCGCGACCTCGTCGTGGGCGAGTTCCATGGAGTGACCTGTTCCCAGCGATTGTGCTGAAACCGCGCGAATGCCGGCAGCTTCCAGTTCAGTCAGCGATGCCGCAAAGAGAGCTTGCACGCCGCCGAAGAACTCAACCAAACGCCGAGCCTTGCCGGGGCCCAGACCCGGCGTGAGCGCCAAAGCGAGCCAACGCAGGGTGAGCGTTTCATTTCTTTTTTCATCTTTCGTGGGAGCCGCGACAATGGTTTCGGGCAATGGAACCTCCGGCGGAGCTATGGCGGACTCGATACGGCGTTAAAAGACGCGGTCAAGGTCAGATGACACAAGTTTGATAAAATTGATGAGAAAAGCATGAAACGCTTTCGAATTTCAGCCATTTCGTACCTGAATACTGCGCCTCTGATGTGGGACTTCGAGCATGACTCGAAAGAAGCTGAATCAAGCCACGCCGGTTCAGCCTTCGATATTTCCTATACCGTTCCTTCCCGATGCGCAGCAGAGCTGCAACAGGGTTCGGCGGACATTGGGATCATTCCGGCAGCGGCTTATGCCAGCATCTCCGATCTCGCAATCCTTCCCGGAGTTGCCATCGCCTCACGGCGAGCGGTGCGTTCGATCCTGTTGGTCAGCAAGCTTCCACTCGAACAGATCCACACCGTCGCACTTGATACTTCGTCTCTGACGTCAGTTGCACTGACAAGGATTTTGTTCACCAAGTTTTGGGGTGGGAACAGAGCTTTCAGCGCTGCGGCACCAGACTTGGACGAAATGCTGCAACAACACGACGCTGCGCTTCTGATCGGTGACCCTGCGCTGAAGGTGGATCGTTCACGTTATCCGACTTACGATCTTGCCGAGGAATGGATCCGTTTTACTGGAAAGCCTTTCGTTTTCGCGTTCTGGGCGGTGCGACAAGCAGCGATGAAAGATGCCGAGCCGTCACTCGATCTCGCAACAATTTTTCAGGAATCCCGAGACTGCGGGCTTCGACCCGACAATCTCGATCAAATCGCACAGAACTGGGCTCCGAGGCTGGGTTTGAGTGAGCCCAGCGTCAGAAGCTATTTGAGCGAGAACATTCATTATTATCTGGATGCGGTGTGCCTGGAGGGTCTGCGGCTGTTCTATCGTTATGGCGCGGAGATTGGCGTGCTGCGTGAAGCGCCTGAATTGCATTTTCTCGAAGCCGCCAAACCAGCCACCCTTTAATCAAGAGTGATATTTCGCTTTCCTACCAACCCCTCCCTGTAAACTGCTTCTAAGTCATTCGAATGCTGCCCTCTTTTCAACTCTTGCTTGCGATTTCGGTTTGGCGAACCCTGCACCGGCTGGGCGGGTTTGGCCAAATTCTGCTCGGAATTGCGGACAACTCTGTGGTTCCGTTGACCGGCAGTGCGGACGTTCTGACCATCTGGCTGGCTGCCCACCATCCGGATCGTTGGTCGTACTACGCAGCAATGGCGACGGTTGGCGCGGTGGTTGGCGGATACATCACCTACAGCCTGGCCCGGAAGGGTGGCAAGGAGACTCTGGAATACAAGTTGTCCAAGAAAAGCGCCGCCAAGGTTTGCCAGCGATTTGAGCGCTGGGGATTTGGCGCCGTTGCCATTCCAGCCGTCTTGCCCCCACCTTTTCCGATTGTTCCTTTTGTGTTGGCGGCAGGGGCCCTGCAATATTCGCGAAGGAAATTTCTGGGAGCGCTGGCGCTTGGTCGCGGCACCCGCTATACCATCATCGCCGGACTGGGAGCGCTCTATGGAACCAGGATCACTGCCTTCTTTTCTCATTATTACAAAGCGGCGCTGGGGATCTTAATCGGCCTTTCTCTCGTGGGAGCAGGGGGGGCGGTCTGGCAATATCTTCGCCATCGAAAAGAGAAAGGCACCCCTCGCGTCGCTAAACGGCGCAAGACGGCTTGATCCTGGCTCGGATCCGAGAGTAATCTTTTCCGCATGACTCAAACAACCAAGAGGGTGCTCGAAGGAGTGTTCTGGTTTGTTCTAGGCCATCTCAGCTGCGCGGTCATGCATCACCTTCACGACATGTCGTGGAAATAGACGTGGACCTCGATGCGAACACAACGAAGGGTTGGGTGCTCCACGCGAGATCCCCTTCGACTTCGCTCAGGGCAGGCTCTCGCCTCGCTGTGAAAGCGCGGGGTCTTCGGGATGGCCGTCTTCGTGATAACTCGTGATGTGAGCGTTTGATACCTGCTCCGGTTTGGAGCAATCGTCTCCGTTCCGCTAGAATTAGAATTGGAGTTTGCGAGAAACCATGTCCCTGACCAAGCAGCAAGCACTCGATCTGTATCGCTCCGATGACCTGATCGGCATTGGAATGGAAGCGGATGCGGTGCGCCGGAAACTCCACCCTGAAGGCGTGGCTACTTACATCATTGACCGCAATATTAATTACACAAATTTCTGCACCGAGTACTGTACTTTTTGCGCATTTTATCGTCCGCTGAAGGGCCCCAAAGCGAAAGAGGGATACATTCTCGAATTTGAGACCATCTACGAGAAGATCCGGGAAACCGTGGAACTCGGCGGTACGGGAGTTTTGATGCAGGGCGGACTGCATCCTGACCTCAAGATTGACTGGCATGAACAGATGCTGCGCGGCATCCGGGAGCGGTTTCCGAAGATTCATTTGCACTGCTATTCCGCTTCGGAAATCATCGCCATCGCCGAATACAGCGGACTCACGATTCGCGACACGATTCTGCGCTTACGGGATGCAGGCCTGGATTCGATCCCCGGTGGCGGCGCGGAAATTCTCGATGACGAAGTGCGCTATAAGATCGCCCGGCTCAAGTGCCTCACCGACGACTGGCTCAATGTACACCGCACCGCTCACCAGATCGGAATGCGAACCACCGCAACCATGATGTTCGGTGTCGGCGAGAATTACGAAAATCGCATCAACCATTTCCAGCGGCTTTACGAGCTGCAGGAAGAGACCGGCGGATTCACCGCATTTATTCCCTGGAGCTTCCAGCCAACCAATACAGCCTTGGGCGGCAGGCACTGGGACGAAGCCACGGCGGTCGAGTATCTGAAAACCTTAGCGATCTCGCGGCTGTATCTTTCCAATTTCCTCAATGTGCAGTCGAGCTGGGTGACGCAAGGCCTGAAAGTCTGCCAGATGGGACTGCGCTTCGGCGGCAACGACGTTGGTTCCGTCATGCTGGAAGAAAATGTCGTGCGGGCTGCGGGCGTGACCAATTGCACCACCGAAGAAGAACTCCGCCACATTATCCGCGATGCCGGTTTCAGGCCTGCCCAGCGGGACACGCTGTACCGGCAATACTTCTTGAACTAGTCCCGCGGTAAGCCTTTCATTGAGGTAAAATCATCTTTCCCATCGCGGGAGTTGCCCATGAAGTCTCGCCTCTCGCTTGCGTTCGTTATTCTGCTGACGCAAAGCGCAGCGAGCGCCACGATCTTTCCCCGCCACGAGAGCATTGGTTGACAAACTAAGACGAGAGCACATCAAGCCGATCCCCGACCCGTTTGTGCCAACCACGGCGCAATTGCCATTTGGGAATTAGTCCGTCGTGGATTCTCTTAACGATCCGGCCCCGGCGCCGCCCGACGCACCACGCGGTCGGGTACAATGGGGGTTTCAGAGTCGCGTCGGCATCGCCACTGAGAGACCTGCAACCTGAGTACCTTGCCCAATTCGCTGGCCGCTCTTGCCGCTTTTGCGGCTTCGAAGGGCATTGGGCCATACATCCGCCAGCATTTCCTCGACACTACGTTCAAAGGCCTGTATCAGGCGAACGCATTCGATATGGCGTTGCTGATTCCCTATTTCATCGTTCTGATCTTGCTGGCTGGCTATGGCATGCATCGCTACGTGCTAGTTTATCTTTATTACAAGCACAAGAAAAATCGCACTACGGAACCAGCGGAACATTTTGCGGATCTGCCGCGGGTCACGGTGCAGCTCCCTATCTTCAACGAACAATATGTTGTGGAACGGCTGTTGCAGTCGATTTGCCGGTTGGATTATCCGAGGGAGAAGCTCGACATCCAGGTGCTGGACGACTCCACGGACGAGACTGTGGAGGTGGCCCGTGGCCTGGTCGAGCACTACGCTGCCCAGGGATATCCCATCACCTATCACCATCGCAGCAATCGAGAGGGCTTCAAGGCCGGCGCACTGGCGGAAGGAATGAAGGCCGCGCAAGGCGAGTTCGTTGCGATCTTCGACGCCGACTTCACGCCGCCCGCGGACTTTCTGCTGCGCACCATCCATCACTTCACCGATCCAAAGATCGGCATGGTGCAGACCCGCTGGACGCACATCAATCGAAATTATTCATTTCTCACGGAAGTAGAGGCCATCCTGCTCGACGGCCATTTTGTACTTGAACACTCCGGCCGGGCGCGCAGTAACGTTTTTTTTAATTTCAATGGAACGGCGGGCGTGTGGCGAAGGCGGGCGATCGAGGAAGCCGGCGGCTGGCAACATGACACCCTCACCGAGGACACCGACCTCTCCTACCGCGCGCAGCTCGTAGGCTGGAAGTTTATTTATCTCCAGGACGTGGAATGCCCGGCCGAACTGCCGGTCGAGATGACCGCCTTCAAGACCCAGCAGGCCCGTTGGGCCAAGGGTTTGATCCAGACAGCCAAAAAAGTCCTGCCGCGCGTACTTAAGAGTGACCAGCCATTTCACGTGAAGCTTGAGGCCTGGTACCACCTGACCGCGAACCTGAGCTATCCGTTGATGATTGTGCTTTCGGTGCTGCTGCTGCCGGCGATGATCATTCGTTTTTACCAGGGCTGGTTTCAGATGCTCTACATTGACCTGCCCCTATTTATGGCGTCCACGTTTTCGATTTCGAGCTTTTATCTGGTCTCGCAGAAGGAATTGTTTCCCCGGCGCTGGCCGCGGGCACTTTTGTATCTTCCGTTTCTGATGGCGCTTGGGATTGGTTTAACCATTACCAACACGCGCGCGGTACTCGAAGCGCTGGTCGGCAAAAAGACTCCTTTTGCCCGCACGCCGAAATATCACGTGGAATCGAAAAAAGATAAAGTGCGGGCCAATAAATATCGCCGGCGCCTGGGGTGGGTGCCCTGGCTGGAATTGCTGATCGGCACTTATTTCGCGGTGACCGTGTATTATGCGGTGGAAAATGAGAATTACCTCACCGTGCCGTTTCTCATTCTGTTTGTGGTTGGATACTGGTACACGGGATTGATGTCATTGTTGCAGGGACGGTTTAGTGGCATTTCGCTCAGCGCAGACAGCCATACCAAACCGTTTCCGGTCGGGGTGTGAGGCGACCTCAGGCGCTCAAGCGCGTGGCCGTTCTAGTTGCTTGACGGCCCGACTAGAAGTCGGGTCCTTCCCGATCCGTTCATAAATGATGTTCTGGGATGGAGCGTTGAACTTATGCGCAAGCTTTCTGCTTTCTTTCTACTGCTATCTGTCGCACTTTTGACGCAGTTGAGTTGGGCGTTGGATCGTCAGCCCAACGCCGATTACCGGGCCCGTCGGCAGGCCCTTGCCAGCAAAGCCAGCGATGGGGCCGTGCTTCTGTTCGCGCCCGGTGAGGCCGAGGGGCCCAATGATCTCTACGGCTATCGCGCCGACAACAATTTCTTTTACCTGACGGGTTGGACCGAGCCTGGAGCGGCGCTGCTGATCTCTGCTGCGGCAGAAGCCGAAGGGGATTCCCCCGTTCGTCCCTATACCGAGGTTCTCTTTCTTCCCAACCGCAATGCTTCGCAAGAGCAGTGGACTGGACCAAAGCTCGGCCCGGAAAATCCTGATGCGGCCCGGCTCACAGGATTCGATAAAGTTGAAGCACTGGACAATCTACGCTCCGAACTAACCCACATTCTGCCTTCACTCCGAGCGGTGGTGTACACGGATGTTCCCGCATCGGGCGAAGTCTCCAACTCCGACGCGCCGTTGCAGTGGCTCAAACAGGCCAATGCCTTCCCGGTGTATGTGTCGTATCGCGACGTCAGACCCGCGCTTTATTTGCTACGCACGTTCAAGGACGCCGGGGAAATTGAACTTCTCCGCAAAGCATCGAATGCCTCGGTAGCCGCACAATTGGCTTCCATGCATGCCATGAAGCCGGGCAGCAGTGAACG
>Ga0182024_10002429_pt1 | contig 46200 bp, 37 predicted proteins | sample P32metaG_FD_120480 | JGI IMG/M metagenome (GOLD analysis project Ga0182024, IMG submission 120480) | Permafrost microbial communities from Stordalen Mire, Sweden - P3-2 metaG (Illumina Assembly) | ecosystem: Environmental > Terrestrial > Soil > Wetlands > Permafrost | place: Sweden: Stordalen... | reverse complement strand
TTCCTTTCGCCATCTTTATCGTGACGCTTTTCCTCTCGGTTCCCGCTCGCGCCCAAGAGGACGCCGAGGAATCGAAGGGAATGGATTCCGGCGGGTACAACATTCACCAGACCATCGAGTTCGGCTATCGCTCGAGCAACATCAACGGCAACATGAACACGTACAACACCTTCGAGAACCTTGGGTCCGGGCTGCGTCTGTTTGATTTTGAGCTGCAGATGCGCTCGCTCGACCACCACGGGGTGCTCTTCGACACGCTTACGTTCAGCAACTTCGGCTATGGCGGCGATCCGAACAACGTGTCGCGCATGCGCGTTGAAAAAAATAAATGGTACGACTTCCGGCTGCTCTTCCGCCGCGACAAAAATTTCTGGGACTATAACCTGTTCGCAAATCCGTTGAACCCGGCGGCATTGAACCCCGCAGGCTCCTTGACCACCGGCTGCTACGTGGGTTTGCCTACGAAGACTTTCCCTCAGGGCGCTCCGGCGTTCTGCTCGAACCCCGCCGTGGCCCAAAATAATTCACTGGATAGCCTGTATCTGGTGCGCCGCATGCAGGATTACGATCTGACCTTGCTACCTACTTCCAAGGTGCGCTTCCGCTTGGGATACTCGCGGAACCGCAATCAGGGGCCGGGTTCGTTCACCACCGATAGCGGAACGATTTCCGCTTTCGACGAGACTTATAGCTATACGACGAACGCGTACCGCGCGGGCGTGGATGTTCGAATCCTGCCACGGACGACACTCTCTTTTGACGCGTTCCTTAGTTATTTCAAGCAGGACAACACGGTGATCGACAATCCTGGTGTGAATCCGCAGAATTTCGGATTCGTCCTGGCGAATCCCACGGCGTTCGGCACCCCGAATGGAACGCCCGTAGACCTGGGAAACATTTGGAGCACACAAACCACCGCTGAGGCTCTACCCTGCGCGACTCCTATCGTGGCGGGCACTGCCAACACCGCGTCACCCACGTGCAATGCATTTTTGTCGTATAGCCAGGTTGGCAATCCGCGAAACTTTATGCCCACCGAGCGGTTTCGCTTCCAATCCAACTATTTCAAGAAATTCGAGATGTCCGGCTCGGCGGGTTACAGCACTAGCGACAACGTGATCCCGAACTTCCTCGAAAGGGTCAACGGATTGACTGCGCGCTCGGGCGAGCGCGGAAGTACCGCGGGAGGCCCCGCGACTGCGAAGCGCGTCTCCGTGAACGCGGATTGGTCGGGCGTGTATTCCATAACCGACAAACTCCGCATCCTCGATTCCTTCCGGTATGACAACTGGCGCATCCCCGGCGTGTGGGACACCGCCGAAACCGCTATCTACGGAACGCCCTCACCGGCGCCGGGTGTTGTTGGTCTGTTGCTGTCACCCGGGGTGTTTAACTCAACGAACTGCACGGCGGCCCTCAAGTACAACCAGGCGACTTGTCCGCAACACACCACAAGCTCCGCCGCCGATGTAACCAACGAAATTGCATCGCAATTCCTTGGGCAGAACATCAAATCGAATACCTTCGAGGTGGAGTACGATTTCACCAGGCGATACAGCGCCCACGTCGGCTATCTCTACACCAGCCGAACGATTGCCAGTATGGTGGCGACGTTTGACGTCGGGGAAGTCTATTTTCCGGGCGGAGCCACCGGTACGGCGGCCAACGATTTTCTCGCGGCACGGGGAGATTGCGCTTTGGTTGCCGGCCTTTTGCCGTCTGCTTGCTCGCTGATAACCACCGGTCCCTTGGCCGGCGCCATTTCCGAAGGTTCGCTGGCAAACCCGATACCAGTAGCGACGAACGACACCGCCCGCAATATCATTTCCATCAACAAACAGGCGGCATTGGTAGGCTTCGTCGCGCGTCCCATCGATGCCCTGCGAATCACCAGCGATTTTGAGTTCGGCTACAATGACCAGTCCTTCACGCGCGTCGATCCCCGGCAAGTGCAGTCCTACAAAGTTCATGCGAGTTACAAGCCGCGGCCCTGGGCGAACGTGGATGGCGCGGTGGAGCTTCATGAAAATCGCGACAACGTGGCGACCGTGAACAACATCGAGCACGATCGCTCGTACAGCTTCTCCACGATCTTGACGGCCAGCCCGCGCTTGTCCGTCGATTTCGGATACAACTACTGGAACGTTTACACCCAATCGCTGATTTGCTTTGCGTACTCGCAAACTTCCGCAAATCCCACGCCGCCTCCCACTACGGTGACGGCTTCGGCCTTCCCGGTAGGCGTGCCCTTGTTGCCCTCGGGTCCGGCGTGCCCGATTACCGGCGCTTCATCGCCTCTCGGAACGTTTTTGACCTACAGCAGCACAGATCATTTCGCCCACGCCGCCGTAATGTGGAAACCGATGAAGCGCGTGACCACGATGGTGGGTTATGGCGGCAGCTTTGTGCGCGGCAACACGATTTTCCTGAATCCCCTCACGCCTTCCGGCACGCTTGATTTTAACTATCAGCGGCCGTACGCATCGATTGTCATCGATATCGCTCGCGGGTTCAGCTACAAGATGTCTTGGAATTATTACGGGTTCACGGAAACGGGGAATACCAACCCCTTTGGACTTGCGCCGATTCAGTTGCAGGATTTTAACGGCAGTAATGCCACATTCTCGTTCCTCTATTCGTTCTGAGGGGGTGAGAGGGCGCGCCGGACTGTGGTATCTTTCCACATCTTTCCGGGATATCAAGGGTACCCGGCAGGATACGGAGCGTAGCTGGCTCCAAACTTAAATGGCTTGGAGGAAAACGTGGATCGATTCTTGAAGGTGTTCGGCATCTCGGTCTTGCTGGCTGGTGTAGGCCTCGCCGTTGTCCTCGCCTCCAGCGCTGGCGATCGTTCCGTTGCTGCTGCGGCGGCGGCGAGCGCGCAGGACGTGTACCTGGATAAATGTTCGGTGTGTCACGGGCAAGATGGTGCCGGCAACACCGCAAAAGGAAGAAAGCTGAAAGTGAAAAACGTTCGATCGCCGGAAGTTCAGAAGTTGAGCGAGGCAGAGATGATCGACATTGTTGCCAAGGGCAAAGGCAAAGACATGGACGGCTTCGGCAAGGAACTAGGAGACGATATGGTCAAGCAAGTGGTCGCTTATTACCGGTCGCTTGCCAAGTCGTGAAGCCAGTCGTCCGGCGCTATCCGCCATTTGAAAATTTCCTATCGCGGCTTGCCGGGGCCGGCTCAAGCGCTTGCCCGTCATGAACACCACACCGCTCATTCTCATATCTTTCACCGCCATCGCGGCCGCTCTTGGGCTGCTGACCGCTTTGCGGCCGGAATTGACCCGTGTGCGCGGTGGTAAAATATTTGCGTTTATGGCGCTGTGCATCCTACCCGCTCTGGCGATGTGGGCCGGCGTAAATGAGCACCTGGAACGCTCCACTTCCACCCAATTCTGTCTTTCCTGTCACGTCATGGCGGATTTTGGCAAGAGCCTCTATGTCGATGACAAAAGTTATATTCCCGCCGTCCACTTCCAAAATCATTTCGTGCCGCCCGACCACGCCTGTTTTACCTGCCACACCGACTACACCCTCTTTGGCGACTACAAAGCGAAATGGCGTGGTGTTCATCACGTCCTGGTGGAATATCTGGGAACCATTCCCAAGCCTGAGGACATCAAGCTATACACCGCGTACAACAATCGTGAGTGCCTGCATTGCCACGCTGGAATGCGCAAATATGAAGAAACTTCCTCGCACCATAAAAATCCCGAAATGTTAGCCCAGGCCGCAAGCAATCAACTATCCTGCATTTCCAGCGGTTGCCACGATACCGTTCACGATGTGGCCAACCTGAAAGACGCGACTTTCTGGACGCCCAAGGAGAATGGAAAATGACCGCAACAGTAATGGAACGCCGTATCCGTTTATCCGGCCTGCTGGTCGTTGTAGGACTGCTCCTTCAGATGTTGACTCTGCCTATGACTCACCCGTTGGCTTTCGTCGGCTTTATACTCTTGGGCTGCCCGCTGGTAGCCGCAGGAATGCTTTTCTTTCTCTACTTGCTGGTCTCCCACGAAACACCGTAAACCGGGCTGAGGCCCATGACTATCTCGTCGTAGCAGGCAAATGGCTCGATATTCCCGTTAACAAGATAAATGGCACCGCGACCATGAGCAGCACCAAAGCCAGCACCGCCCAGCTCCATGGATTTCCAAAATTTAAGGTGTAACCGATGCCAAAGCGTTTCGGCACCAGCAGCGCTGGGTCATTGGGATTGGAGTAAAACGATCCCTTCCACGCCGCATCCGGAGGTCGCGTTCCCGTGCGGCCCAAACCCAACAGCAGCAAACTAAATGTTCCGACCGCCACGATCGGCCCAAAAATAATCCAATTGGAAAAAGACGCGTGCTGGGGCATGCGGTCCGTCCTTTGCGCCCCATTGTAGTCGCAAACATTAAATTTGCCAGGCCAGCGTGTACCTTCCAAGAGCCATACCCGATTGACTGCCAACTGCATCGAGGATAAAGTTTGTGCTCTTGCGACAAGCCGAATGCACAAGCGCCATGCGTGAAAGGTGAACTATGCCCAAGTTTGTAATCGAGCGGGAAATGCCAAATGTGGGCAATCTGTCGGACAGCGAATTTTGTGCCGCCGCGCAGAAGTCGATACAAGCTCTCAGGGACATTGGCCCCCAGATACAGTGGTTGCACAGCTATGTAACCGGTAACAAAATTTACTGCGTTTATTTAGCCCCGGATGAAGCCACTGTCCAGAATCACGCGAGCAAAGCCGGTATTCCCGCCAACCGCATTTCCGCGGTGCGCAGGATGCTTGATCCCACCACGGCGGAGTAACTCATCTGGCCGAAAATTTCGGGGCCGTCGCGCCAGGGCACGCGCCAAAACACCTGCAATATCTGACTCGCTCATCCAAACGATAATGCTTCTTGTATCGCCTTGTCGGTTGCCATCGTCCAACCGTCCATCCACGCGGCCGCAGCTTTCGCCGGAGAAATGGATTGCCTAGCCAAGTCTAAAGCTTTGTCCAGACGGGTCTGCTCGCCCACTGGCAGGGCCGCCCCTAAAACACGGCGCATGGCCGCAGCCGATCCCGCCAGTCGCAAGGCCCGCTCGGGTTCGGACTGCAAGGCGGCGGAACAAGCCAGGCAGTCGAGAACGCGCGCAATACCGCGTTTCTGCCCCAGCTCCTGAAAAAGTTTCATGCTTTCCGCATAGTGTAAACGCGATTCCTTTTCCTGGCCTTGCTCGCGTGCCAGGTTCCCAATATCCGCCAGGCATCCAGCGACGCCCCACTTGTCGCCCAGCTTTCTGAATAGCTTCAGGCTTTGTTCGTACAACTCGCGGGCAACTGAAATTTCTCCCTGCTCCTGAGCCACATCACCCTGGTAATTGAGAGACCATGCCATGCAGGTGTTATCGCCTAATTCCTCAAAGATCACCCGGGATTGTTCATGCAAAGAGCGGGCCAGCTCGTAATTCTGTTGAGACTTCACTACGCTCGCGATGTTGCTGAGCGCGCGCGCCACCATCGCACGATCATTTAAAACGCGCCAGACCGTCAGACTCTCTTCGAACAGGGACCTGGCCTTGGAGACCTCGCCGTCGTCACGAGCGTTTGCCGCCAACGCATTCAAGGCGATGGCTACACCCCGGGTGTCGTCCAACTCCCGAGCAATTTGGAGGCTCTCTTCCATCAGCGTGGATGCTGCCTGGTGATCGCCCTGCTCGCTGGCTAACACGCCGGCTGCAAAGACCACCCGCGCTCGAGCATTAGAATGTGCTGCTGCTTCTCCAAGTTTGAGCACTTTTTCCAGGCGGTCGCGGCCTTCCGTCAAATGCTCACGCGTCTCCCAGAACCGGAAGAGCGCTGCCCCCAGGCGTAGTGCCCACTCCGCGTTTCCGGTGCGCGTCAACCAATCCAGCGCAGCGCGACAATTACTGTGCTCCACTTCAAGTAGCGTCACCCACTCTGTGTGTGCGGGATCGCCTGCTTGTGCCGCGCATTCTTCGGCCATTACCACACAGTAGGCAGCATGCGCCCGTTTTATTGCGGACTCCTCGCCACTGGCAACCAGGCGCTCCAGTCCGTATTCGCGAACCGTGTCCAGTAACGCAAAACGCGGCTCTCCCGTGGATTGCTCAATCTGCTGAACCAGGCTGTTGTTGACCAACGATCCCATACCGTCCAGCACGTCCACTTCAAGATCTTGCTTGGTGTTACAGACGGCCTCGATGCCTTCCAATGTGCACCCGCCCACAAACACAGAAATTCTACGGAACAATTTCTGTTCGGCGGGACTGAGCAGGTCATAGCTCCAGTCAATCGTTCCTCGCAGCGTCTGCTGGCGCATCGGCAGATCTTTGGCCCCACCTGTAAGAAGTTGCAGTGAACTCTCCAGCCGCGACTGCATTGCGGATGGTGACAGCAACTTGACGCGTGCGGCGGCTAACTCAATCGCTAGCGGCAGCCCATCGAGCCGGGTGCAAATGGTCGCGATGGCCTGCGCATTTTCCTCTGTGAGTTCAAAATTTGGCTTAACCGCAACGGCGCGTGCCATGAATAATGCGACGGTCGGATTCTTCGAGAGGATTTCGCGCGATGTGCCCGCTTGCAAATCTGGCAACGCTAGCGTAGGCACCGGAAATTCGTATTCGCCATAGATGTGCAAGGGCGCGCGGCTAGTCACCAGGACCCGCAATTTGTGAGCGACGGTAATTAATTCTGCCACCACCGGCGCTGCCGCTAGCATGTGTTCGAAATTGTCAAAGAGCAGCAATAAGCCTGAGCGCAGGTCCTGTAGATATTCCTTCAGGCTTTGGACGCTTACCGCGCGGCCGGTTTCCCTGATTCCCAATCCTTGCGCGATGATTGAGGGGATCAGCAATGGATCGGTTACTGCAGCCAGTCGAATAAAACATATTCCGCCGTCGAATCGTTCGCGTACTTCAGCGGCGACTTGCAGCGCCAGTCTTGTTTTTCCAATGCCGCCGGATCCGGTCAACGTCACCACCCGGACATCGTCGCGCAAAAGTAATTCCTTCACTGCGGTCACTTCTCGCTCGCGCCCGATGAACGCCGTGGCTTGGCTCGGCAGGGTGTTGAGGCGAGGAGTTGACTGTCGGGACGGCGCTTCGGGAAGCCGGTCGCGCATAGCGGCTAGATCTCTAGCCAAATCGTGAGTGGAGTCGTAGCGATCTTTGGGATTTTTTGCCAGACACCGTTCGATAATCCAGCAAAGTGGCGCGGGAGCTTGGGGATTTAACGATGCTGCAGCCGCAGGTTGATCCCTCAGGATCGCTGCAAGAATCTGAGCCGGACTCTGCTGCGGGAAGGCGCGTTTTCCCGTCACCATCTCATATAGCAGCGCACCAAAGGAAAACTGGTCGGAGCGGAAATCCAACGGCAGACCGTTGGCTTGCTCCGGCGACATGTAAGGCAGCGTGCCCAGCACCGCGCCCGGATTGGTTTGCGAGACACCCACAGTCTCGACATCCAGCAGCGCGTTCGTGTCCGAACTGATCACCTTGGCGAGACCAAAGTCCATAATTTTTACGAAGCCGTCGCGAGAAACCATCAGGTTTTCTGGCTTCAGATCACGATGCACCACCCCCGCCGTATGCGCTTTTGCCATTCCGTCGGCGATCTGAGTCGCGATGCGGATAATCGTCTGCAAGGGAATCGGTCCTGCCCGCAGTGTTTCACGTAGCAATTCGCCCTCGACCAGTTCCATAGCGATGTAGTAAGTGCTGTCAAACTGTCCCGTCTCGAAGATGGTCACGATATTAGGGTGGTTGAGTGCCGAGGCCGAACCGGCTTCCCGCTCAAAACGTTTTACATCTAGTTTGCTGTCCGAAAGTTTGCGGGAAAGAACCTTTATGGCCAGGTCGCGGCCCAGCCGGGTGTCCCGCGCGCGATAAACTTCACCCATCCCGCCGGCGCCGAGTGCGGCAAGGATTTCATAGTGACCAAATCGTGAACCAGGTCGGAGCGTAGGGGACTCGTTTTGATCCGACACGGTCTGCTCTGGCGGTTCATTCATTGAATTGTCCGATTCCATTGTGAACTGAGGCATCGTGCGTCTAATATCGTGCAGCATAACAAATTTTTGGAGGCTGCTTTGGATATTAGATCTCTGCAAAAGCCATTGAAGGAACTGTATCGAAGCGATCCGAATTCCTCGCGCATTACCATGACCGCCACTGGTGCGCAGACAGGTACACCCATGAGTTGTTCCGTGGACATTGGCCGCGCCATCTATCAAGCGGAGGCCCACAAAGGGGTCGGCGGTGCAGGCACCTCAGCGTGCTCCGGGGATCTGCTGCTCGGCGCGTTGGCGGCTTGCGCGCAAATCACGTGTCAGCTCGTCGCAACGGCTATGGGAATCCCCACTGAGCACGTGAAGGTTAGCGTAAGCGGTGACATGGACCTGAGGGGAACCTTAGGGCTTTCCAAAGAAGTCCCCGTGGGTTTCCAGGAAATTCGCGTTCAATTTGACATTGATGCCCCGCAGGCAACGGCTGAACAAATGAAGGCCCTGCGGGAAAAAACGGAACAATATTGCGTCGTGATGCGAACCTTGCTGCACCCGCCAAAAATAAATACCGAGTGGCCCAGCTCTTAGTCGCGTGAGGGTAACCGAGGACGTTGGTCATCGGTCTAGCCGTTTTTGGGAAACGGCGGCCGTGGCAGCGTGCAAAATGGCTGCAAAAATTAGCTTTTTGCACGTCGTGCCTGAATCGGCGTCTAACTACGGTGTCCAAATCCTCTGACCTGCTCTCAAATGCCCCAGCAAACGGGCCGTTCCGTTTTCTGATAGATTGCTGGCAGTTTGAGGGCAGTCGCACGGCGCCGGTCGCAAAAGACCGCGCAACCTTTAACCATTACACCGTGTAAGTTTTTCGCCTTGGCTGCGTACTACCTTATGGAAGCTCTGAGACCAGGACGGATGAGTTCGCCGGGAATAGCGGAACCGACGGAGGCCATCGCCCGTGCCAAGGCAGGGGACGCCCAGGCTTGGGGCCAGCTTTACCATGACTATGCTCCGGCGATTTTCCGTTTTTGCCGCCGGGCATTGCCGACCCGGGAAGACGCCGAAGACGCCACTATGGAAGTTTTTATCAAGCTGAAAGGGAAGATCAACCAATATGACTCCTCCCGGCCGTTCTCAGGCTGGCTTTATAAGGTAGCGGCCAATCATTGCTGGGATACTCTGCGCCGTCGCAAGATCCGCCAGGATAAGGAAACCGAAGATAGCGATGAGCTTCCTCTTGAGCATCCCGACCCGAGCCAGCTCGATCGTTTGATCGAGCAGCGCAGCAGTGCGGAAGTTCGCAAGGCGCTGGCCTGCCTGGGTAAGCGTGCGCGCATGGCGCTGGTGATGCGCTATTACTCGGATATGAGCTATGACGAAATTGCCGATGAGCTGGGCGTGCGGCGCGCTTTTGTAGGCGTCGTTCTACTGCGCGCGCGCCACGAATTGCGCAACGCGCTGGAAGGCAATGCAGCTCTGGCGGCGGGAGGGAAGGCATGAACGATTCGTCGAACATTCCAGACGAGCGTTTAGTTGAGCATCTGGATGAAATGACCGGGATGCTCTATGTGGAAGGTCAATTGGACCGCGCGCGTGCCCAGCAAGTCTCGGCGCATTCGCAGGACTGCTCTTCTTGCCGTATCTTATTGCGCGCGCTCGAACGGGAATCGCGGCTTCTCACCCGCGCGATGCTGGAAGAAGACGAGCCGCTTCCCTCGCGATTAGAGGCTTTTCAGAATAGCGCGCAGAAATCCATGCAATGGATTTGGGGCGCGGTTTTTGGGCTCGCCGCTACCGGGGTGTATGCGCTGTACACCGGATATGTCGAGCCTATGCAGCAGCGCTTCGAGCAAGCCGGGTTTGGCGGCAGCAGTGTTCTCAACTTAATGATTTTTCAAGGCGCCTTCTGGAAAGGATGGCAATCGATGGTCACTCTACTTGAGGTTTTGGCTTTGTTGACGATCGCCGGTTCGGCCGTGATGTTCTTGCGCAGGCGCATGCGCCGCGGCGGCTCGGTATTCGCCATGATGGTGGCGGGAATCTGCGCGGCAGCTTCCATGCCTTCGCCGGCGCTGGCCACGGAGTTTCGTAACCTGGGTGATACCGTGGAAGTCGGCAAAGACGAAACCATCAAGGGTGATCTTTTTGCGCATGGCCACCACGTAAAAATCGAAGGCACTGTCGATGGCGATGTTTACGTATTCTGCCAAGGTGCGGATATTGAGGGCCACGTCACCGGTGACGTTATTGCCTTCGCCCAAATGCTGCGCGTCACCGGCAAGGTTGACGGAAATATACGCTCCTTTACGAATACGACTTTGCTAAGCGGGAACGTCACCAAAAATTTGCTTACGTTCGCTGAGACCGTCACCATCGACCCCGCCGGTAAGGTCGGCGGCAGCATTACAACCTTCGTGAATACTCTCACCATCGACGGAGGTGTTGGCCGCGACGTTTTGGCCTTCGTCAATGAAACTGTCATTGCGGGAAATATTGGCGGCGGGATACAAGCCCAAGGCAATACTTTGAAATTTAACTCCGGAGCCCAAGTCAATGGCCCGGTCAAATTCAAAGGCGAGCACTCTCCCGAAGTCGCTTCCGGCGCAAAACTGGCGGTTCCTGTGGAGTTCACCCAGGTTGAACATCACAACCGTTACCAGGATAGTGGATTTTACGTCTGGCGAGTGATTTGGACCGCTGCGGTCATTTTGTTTGGCTTGGTGCTATTCTCGATTCTGCCGGCGTTCGCTCGAGCTACGGCGGACTCCGCAGAGCGCTACGGCGCCTCGTTTGGCCTCGGTGTGTTGGTTTTGTTCGGGATACCCATCGCCGCGATCATCGCTTGTATAACCGTGGTTGGCCTGCTCATTGGAATCTCTACTTTTATTTTATGGCTGGCCGCTATGTGGTGTGCGCAAATCGTAGTTGGCACAATAGTTGGCCAGTGGTTAATGGGCCGAACTAGGGAGACTTGGCAACTGATCGGGCGCATGACGGTTGGCGTTATTATTCTGCGCGTCGTGGAGATGATTCCTTTCTTTGGCGGCTGGGTTAAGTTTGCCGTGCTGCTGTGGGGCATGGGCGCCATCTCTCTGGCGATTTACCGCCATTTCAGTCCGCCACGTACCGCAACTGTGCCAGTGTCACCGGTTATGCCGCCGCCGTTGCCACCCAACACCACCATAGGCAGCCCGCAGCCCGCTTGAGGCGGGGAATGGAACTGGACAAGCTCACTTCGAGGGCCTGAAGGGATCCCACCCGCGCGCCTCGAGAACTCGTGGCTGGCCTTTGCCATCGGTTACCATGACTTCACGCGCCTGAGTGATTTCGCCGATCCGCGTGATCGGCACGCCGCGCACCGAACGCGGTAAGCGCTTAGCCTTACTCTTCGGCACGGTAAACAACAATTCGTAATCGTCTCCCCCATGAAGCGCCAACTGCAACGGATCGACTCCGCGATTGCGCTCCAGGTTTGTCACGCGAACGGCTGGAAGCAGATCAGACTCAACCATTGCCCCAACCCTACTGGCCTCGCACAATCTCCTCAGATCGCTCGACAAGCCATCCGAAAGATCCATCATCGCGCTTGCTACTCGCTCTTCGCTCAGCCACCGACCCAACTCCAGTCTAGGCTCAGGATACAAATGCTTTCGCAACCGCGCTTCCCTAGGGTTCAGGCGTCGCTTCCCCTCGCGAACCAACCGCAATCCCAACTCCGCTTCACCCAGCCGCCCGCTCACATATATAATGTCGCCCGGCCGTGCCCCAGAACGCCGCAGCTCCCGCCCGCGCCGCACTTCGCCTACCACGGTAACGTTAATCAATACCTCTCGCCGCTCGGTCGTATCTCCTCCCGCCAGCGAGCAACCGAACCGCCTTGCCGCCCGCCGCAGTCCCCCGAGGAAATCGTCCAACCACGAGCCCGCCAATTGTCGGGGCAATGCCAAACTCAACAGAAAGCAGCGGGGAGTTGCTCCCATGGCTGCTATATCGCTGACTGCCCGGGCCAGGCATTTCCAGCCAACCGCGTCCGGCGAATGCTTGTCCCGCAAAAAGTGCGTGCCTTCCAGGAACCAATCGCACGTCAGCACAATTTCATAGCCCGGGGTGCAGGAAACCAGCGCCGCATCGTCTCCCATTCCCAGCCTCAAAAACCTTGAGCGCACCGCACTCTGCAAGCCGCCGGTTTCCGCTCGCAGGGGCGTCCCCGCAAACGCACCCCTGATCCGCTCCAGAACGTTCTCCTCACTCCTCGGTCCGCGCCTTCGCAAGTAACCCTCTGGTCTATTCAATTCAGTACAGTAGCCCTTTATTTGCTGGAAACCTGTCCTAACGGACATGGAGCAGCTTTCCACATCCTGTTCCACGACCAGGCAAATACAGGATTGACTCTAACACCCGCCGAATCTAGTATGCCCCTGCGAGCCAAACCCAGCCCGCCGCTCGGATTTGCTATTATAGAGGTTGCTTGCTGGGGAGGTCGCAGCGCCTCGCGGTGTAGCAAACTGAGGGTTAGTATGTCCGGTAAGAACTACACTTTTTACATCGCCTCCACGCCAGGCAAGATGAGCAAGCTCATCGTTCCGGCCTACCAGTTACACGCTCTGGCTGTTCTCGCACTGATTGGCACCATCACCGTTGTTGCCGCGGTTGGGTCCTACTCCCGCATGCTCTGGAAGGTCGGGAATTACAACGCTCTCCGTCACGATCAGGAAACCCTCAAAAAGCAATATAAGCAGTTGCAAGGTACGGTGGTCGACACCAACCAGCGCCTTGACTCGCTGCAATCCCTGGCTACCGAAGTGGCCATGACCTACGGCGTGCTTCGTTATCATCCCGCGGCCTTTGATGAGCCGGATGGCCCTGCCGACGCCCAGGACAGCTTCGACCGTTCTGTCGAGCAATACACCTTTCTGAAGCGCAATGCCGCCGTGATCGCTGTCTCCAACGCCAGTTTGCGCCTGATGCCGGCCATGAGCTTCGCGGATTCCTCCTATACTCCATCCATCTGGCCGGTCCTCGGGCACATTACCGACAGCTTCGGCGAACGCATGGACCCCTTTAGCGGTGAGGGTGCATTTCACCGGGGCGTGGATGTGGCATCAGATTACGGCGCGCCTGTGCACGCCACCGCAGACGGCGTGGTGATCAATGCCGAGACGCACACTGGATACGGCCGCCTTGTCGTCATCGACCACGGATTTGGAATCACTACCTGGTATGCGCATCTTTCCGCGTTCTCCGCTATTCCCGGCGCGCGCGTCAAGCGCGGGGAAGTTGTCGGCTACACCGGAATCAGCGGCCGCTCCACAGGTCCCCACGTCCATTATGAAGTCCGTATGAACAACGCCCCCGTCAACCCCTGGCGTTACATGCGCTCCAACCCCACCGGCGACTAAACCCGTCAGGCTTTACCATTCTTCTCAATGTCAGCGATAGTGGCAGCGAGTGTTCCTACCACGTTGCGCTTCTCCACCTTGGCATTCTCAACGCGAGGCACATCGTCACGTTCTGTCTCACCACGCGGCGCCTCGCTTTGTTTCGCGAGACTCACGCCAGTGCTCGTAACTAACAAAATGAACAGCGCTCCCAGCGAAGATTTTGCGTAACCGAGTCAACGTTTTCATATTGCTCACCTATTTCTGCAACAGCTCCATCATATAATCCGACGCTTCCTTGGAGCGCATCATCGCCAACTTTTCCACCGCTCTCTTCTTTAGCCCCGGATCTTTCTCAGCCCTGGCAATTGCAATAAGCGCGGTAACGTTACCTTGCAGGAAATACGCGTTCAGCACTTCTTCGCGAATGCCGCGATCTGTTTCCCTTGCATATATTTCAGCCAGCGCTTTGCTGGAGTCATCCGAACGAACCAGCCCGAGGTTGCGCACCGCCGCGCGCCGCAGCTCGGGATCTTTTTCGCTTTTCACGGCTTCCCGCATTTTGTTTACATCGCCGGCCAGGAAAAATGCCTGCAAGATCTCGCGCCTGATCTCCGGAGAATTTTCCGTCTGATACAGCTGTTCCAATTCATGCTCGCCATGCATGAGGCCTAGCTGGCGAATCGCTTCTCCTCGCAGCGCGGGATCTTGTTCGCTCTTCGCCGCGGCGACCAAGCGTTCCTTGTCCCCGCCAATCATGTAACTACGCAAAATCGAGCGCTTCAGCGTAGCGTCCGTGGTAGAGGCATAAATTTCAGCCATTGTTTTTCTCGCTTCCGGGCCTCCAAATATTGCGAGATATTCAACCGCCTTTTTTTGCAGCTCAGGATTGCTTTGTCCGCGAGCAATTCGTCCGATGACTTCGCGTCCTTGCGGTGAGCCGCTCTGGGCCAGCACAAACATGGCCTTCGATTTTTCCTTTGGCGATGCTGGCCCTTGCAAAACTTTTTCAAGCATCGGCATAGCTCGCTCCGGGTCGCTGTTCATCAAACTTTGAATCGCCAACATTTTTAATTCTTCATCGCCCTGCGCTTCCGGCCGCGCCGGCTGACCGTTGTTTTGCCGGACTTCCATTTCTAACGCGCTTGCATCTTTCTGCCACCGGCTCTGTGGGAATCGACTTTTCAAATCCGCTAACGCCGCCAACGCTGCTTGACGTTGTCCCAAACGCTGCTCGGCGTAGGCCTGCCAGTAGAGCGCCGCATCGGTTTGCGGTCCGTTCGTTTTTGCCAACTCAGAAAACTGATCCCGCGCGTGCTCATATTGTTCGTCATCCAGGGCTTCGCGTCCGTTGTCGTACAGTTCTTGCAATCGATCCAGACGTTCTTGTTCGCGGTCCCGTTTCTCCTGCTCCTGGTCTCGTTTTTCTTGCTCTCGGTCGCGCTTTTCTTGCTCGCGATCGCGTTGCTCCTGGCCGGCGTCGGCTTGCAACTCGCTGGTGTCGTGCGTTGCTGATTCAGTTGTGTCTTGCGGTGATTGCGCAAAATTGTGCCAGCCGCTCCTGGCATACGCGCCCGAAGGCCCGGCCAGCAGCGCGAACGCGGCTGCGCAGATAAATGTCGCTACACGATATGATTTATTAATTCTCATGCCTGGTTATTCCTCTCCACTTTTGCGGAGCCGCTTTCTGCAGGCCCCTGCTTTCCTGTGTTTTCCCGCCGCTCAATCTCTTTGGTAAGTACGCGAACCTTAAACAGCAGCCCGTCGTCATCGATGCGCTGTCGTATGGACTTGAACTGTGCCGGTGTGACGTTCCCCGGACTGTGAGCGACGTCCAGAAGCACCCGCTCCAATTCGTCCAGCACATTGGCAATCCCCGTATCGCCTTCCTGCAACGCGGTCTGCCGGTACAGCCGGTTTTCCTCCAGCAAATCTTCCGCGCGCCGCCGTTGCGATGAAAGGTTCACCTGTTTCACGCCTGCCCCTTCGGGTTGCGCATTGGCAATTTCCATCAGCACCATCTCGGATCGCCCCAGATGTTCGCCCACAGCCAACAGCAACACTCGCTGGCGAACCTGCTCGGCAGTCAGCGCGGCATCTCCGTGGTCCACTCGTTTGCTGACGCGCCCTGCAAGAAACGCGACCAGCACCAGCGCGGCGACCAGCGCAGCCACGGTCAATCTTCGCGGCTCAAGGAACACCTGCCACCAACGGCTCCTCCTTTCCTCCAGCCGTGGTGCAATCTGTTGCCAAACACGCCGGCCGTATTCTTCGCCCGGGTCAGGGACGGGCAGCGCCTGGTAAGCCGCGAGCATTTCCGTGAGGCGATTCAATTCCGCCCGGCACTCCGCGCAGGAATTGATGTGCGCCGTCGCAGCCTCGCGCGCGGCACTCTCACCATCTTGGTAAGCGATCAGTTGTTCTTCGCTTAAATGCTTCATGATTCTGTTCCCATCGCTCGGGCTATCGCGCGCGGCGCGAACTGTGGCTGCAGCATCTCCCGCAACTTGTGCACTGCGCGAAACACAGTATTCTTCGCTGCACCCGAATTGGATTTCAGCGCCGCGGCAATCTCTTCAATTCCGCAACCGTCGCAATGTCTCATCACAAAAGCGATGCGCTCCGCGGGAGTCAAACTTTGCAGCGCAGCTTCCATCTGTTTTCGGAGCTCCACGCTTTGCGTCAACCGCTCAGGTGATGGCGCCACGTCGGGAATGTGCCGCAGCGGATCCTGCTCCACGTCGTCGGTCATCTCCGCGCTCGGAGCTTGCCTGCGGGCATCTTCCTGCTTGCGCTGGCGCATGCGATCGATGGTGTAGTTCGCCGCGATGCGATACACCCAGGTGGCGAAATTTGCCTGCGAGGCAAACTGTTCGAGTTTTTGATAAGCACGCAAAAATGCCTCCTGCACAATTTCCTCGGCGTCATGATGGTTGCCGGTCAGCCGGTACGCCAGCCGAAAAACGGTTCCGCTATGGCGCTCCACCAGAACGCGAAAAGCGTCGCGATCGCCCGCAAGCGTGCGCTCGATGGCAATGGCGTCGGCTGCCCGGACGCTCTCAACGCTTTCGTTCATTCGTATCCTTAGACAGGTTTTTGGCCTCCCGGTTAGGTCCGCCAGGCGACCGCCAGCCAGTTGATGGCCCACTTCGCACTTGCTACTCCTCCTGAAGCTTTTTGCCTTTGCAGTTGGGCTTTTTTGCCTTTGAGGTTGGCTTTTGCCTTTGAAGTTGGTTTTTGCCTCTGAAGTTGGGTGGCCCATCCTTGCGGTTTTTGCAAGGGTGGGGCTTTTTCTAAGCATTCCACTTTCTAACCAACCAACGCGAAAGTCGCATGGTGGTTTGAAATACCGTATCATTAGCGTGGATTTGCGCGCGGAACCTCTGCGCCGGCCAACAGCAGGAGCTAAAAGTTGATTCCCCGATACACCCGCGAGCAAATGGGCGCCGTGTGGCGCGATGCCAACAAATACGCCAAGTGGCTTGAGGTGGAGCTGGCCGCCACTGAAACGCTTGCGGAAGCTGGCGACGTGCCTAAGGACGCCGCAGGCAAAATTCGCGCCAACGCCAAAGTCGATGTCGCACGCATCCAGGAGCTGGAGTCGCGAGTGAAACACGACGTGGTAGCCTTCACCATGGCCGTCGGCGAATCCATTGGTGATCCAAGCGCCGCGCGCTGGTTTCACTATGGTATGACCTCCAATGACGTGGTCGATACTGCGCAGGCTTTGCAGGTCCGCGAAGCGTCCCGATTAATCGAATCCATGCTCGTGAAGTTTGGCGACACGCTCGCCAAACGCGCTCAGGAATTTCGTTCTACGCCGCAAATTGGACGAACCCACGGCGTCCACGCCGAGCCCATTACCTTTGGTTTGAAAATCGCCAATTGGTACGCGGAAAACCAGCGCAACCAGCAGCGCTTTCGCGACGCCGCCGCACAAATGGCGGTCGGCAAAATTTCCGGCGCGGTCGGCAATGCTTCGCATCTCGGCCCGGATATCGAAGAGCGTATCTGCCAGCGCCTCGGATTGATCGCCGCTCCCGTGGCTTCCCAGGTGATTCAACGCGACCGACACGCGCAGTACCTCAGCGCCCTCGCGCTGATCAGCGCCACGCTCGAAAAAATCGCGCTGGAGATTCGCCACCTGCAGCGCACCGAAGTGCGCGAAGCGGAAGAGCCTTTCGGCGGCGAGCAACGCGGCAGCTCCGCCATGCCGCACAAACGCAACCCGGTGACGTGCGAGCAAATCTGTGGACTCGCGCGCATCGTGCGCTCGAATCTGATCGCCTCATTTGAAAATGTAGCGCTGTGGCATGAACGCGATATTTCTCACAGCTCCGTCGAACGCATTATCTTGCCGGACTCCACCATCCTGGTCGATTACATGCTCGCGAAAATGACCACCATCATCGCGGACATGCGCGTTTTTCCCGAACGCATGCTGCGCAACCTGGAACTAACGCACGGCCTGGTTTTTTCCGGCCAACTGCTGCAGGACCTGGTGGAAAAGGGCATGCCCCACGACGACGCCTACAAAGCGGTGCAGGAAAATTCCATGGCCGCGTGGGAAACAGAATCGAGCTTTCGCGAGCGCGTCGCCAAAGACAACCGCATCGCCAAGTATCTCGATGCTGCCGCGCTGGCCCGCACCTTCGACTTGAAGCGCCAGCTTCGTCACGTGGACGCCATCTTCGCTCGCGTTTTCGGTAAGCAAACCACAATCACAAACAAACGCGCCGTATAGCATCCTTCATCGCGGATAACGGCTACGCGGAGGGTGCCCCACCCTCGGATTTCTGGAGGGTGGGGTTTTTAACGTGGAATCCCTCTGCCCGTCGAGCTGTTCGTCAAGCCGATCCTTAGAAAAATACAGTGTTGGGAGAAAACCCGTCATTCAGACCGGAGCGGCCAGTCTTTTTCTTTGCTTGCGAAGCAAGCAGATGGACTCGGAGTGGAGCAATCTCGATCTATGGCCTCAGGCAGCTGCATTTTTTTGTGTCGCATCAAAAAAAACAAAACGCCGGCTGATTTTCACCAGCCGGCGTTGACAGCCTCTTCTAGATTTAAACGCATCTAGCTGCGGAGGCGGACATTCAATCCACAAAACGCATCGCGAAAACCAAGTCGCGAACCCTTTTCACGAAAATTGATACTAACCAAAATTACTCCACGCGCTGCACATAACGTGCTTCGGTAGTGTCCACCTTTACACGGTCGCCTTCATTCACAAACGGCGGTACCTGAATTACCAGGCCGGTTTCCAGGGTAGCCGGCTTTCCCACCGCGCTGGCGGTGGCTTTCTGCAGCGTCGGCTCGGTCTGCACCACTTTCATTTCCATGGTATCCGGCAAATTTATGCCGATGGCTTTGTCTTCAAAAAATTCCACATGCACGATGGTATTGGGAATCAGATAAAACACCGTCTCGCCCAGTTCGTCGCGGGTCATCTGCATCTGTTCGTAATTCTTGGTGTTCATGAAGTGAAATTCGTCCCCTTCGCTGTACAGGTATTCAAATTCCACTTCATCGAGAATGGCGCGATCGACAAATTCTTCCGCGCGGAAGCGGTAATCGATCATCGTGCCGGTGCGCAGGTTCTTCATGCGCGTCTGCATGGAGCCGCGTTTGTTTCCGGGAGTGCGGTGATCGACGCTGAATACGGTATAGAGTTGCCCCTCATGCTGGATAACCATGCCGGGGCGAAGTTGTGTGGCTTTTGTGCTGCTCATAATCTCCCAATCAAATGTAGTTTCGGAAATTTCGCCGGGCGCCTGGATTCCCCAAAAGGGCCCACGAAATCACTCGAGGGACGCCGGAACCCTCTCCGGCGCTGAATCAACAGTATAAATCCCCGCATTCCACGCGGTCAATCGAATCGGCGCAGGTACGCAATATAGTCCCGTGAAAAGTACTTCATCTGAAATATTGAGATTTTGGATGTGTGCGGGAGTTGGCGGGTTAGGAGGTAACGCGTTAGATCCGCGGCGGTATGGCCTCAGCGTTATGACATTCGCAAAAAACAAGCCCATTCCTTCCGGCTGGGCCGGGAAGGAATGGGCGCTGCTTCGGTTTAGTATCGCGATTACGGGGTGACGTTAGTTTCCCGACTGCGGGCTGGTTGCGCTGTGGTCGAACTCCAACGCGAGGCGCTTCCCACTAGGGTAAATTGCGGTAAGTTCTCTGGAGCCATCTGGCTCGACGGCAGTGCTATAGGCGTCTTGGGGGTTTCGACTGGCCTGCTCAGTCACGTGGGCGGGTAAGGTAGCCACGATTTGTTTACCTTGCAGAAGTTTCACTTGAACCGCCGGGCCGCTGCCATCCCATTCCACCCGGTAATTGCCGGGTTCGACTGGTTTGCCATCGACAACGATCTTGTCAGTCAACTCAAGTTTTCCTTTATTGTTTTCCCCAGCGAGTACGGCCGAAGAAAGCACAAGTGCGCTACCAAAAAGCAGTGTTGAGATTCTCGACATTTTCATAAACAGCTCCTTTATTTTATTTCCGTGGCCGCTCCGTACAGGACACCGCACGCGTTGCCGCGGAATAGTTTCCATTCGTCTAGTTACTGAATTCGATGCGGGGAAAAACCAAAAGTTTTGTAAAGAGTTGTAAATAGGCAACTTTTCCCATCAAAAAAATGAAAGAGACGTATAAAAAAAATCGCGCATTCACAAAGAGCGCGCCAATCGGCTACCATCTTTGGAAATTGGAGCAAAGTGACTCCGACAACCAAGTTTTACGCCGGATAGGAAGAGAACTACATGCGCCGAATATGGCTGTATCTCTTAGTTCTTGTTTTCTTGCCAGGTCCAATTTGTTCTCAGGCTGGCAATGACGAATCCAAGATAATCGCGCTCGAAAATCTTTGGAATCAAATGCAATTGCATCATGATGCCGGCGCCATGGGAAAAATTCTGGACTCAGATTTTGTGCTCACCGATTACGACGGCGCGGTACTTTCCAAATCGCAATTCCTGGCTTCCATCCGCGATATTTCCGATCAATTAACCGTGGAAGTTTCAGAAGAGATGAAGCTGCACCGTCATGGCGACACGGTCATCGTCACCGGCGCAACTCACGAAAAGGGAACTAACAAAGGCAAGCATTACGAACACCGCGGCCGCTTCACCGATACCTGGATGCTAAGAAATGGCGAATGGCTCTGCGTCGCCAGCCATCTCGGGCTGCTCTCGTCCAAGTGACCCGCGTTGCGCTTAACTGGTTTCACCCAAGACAAAAATTGAGGAAATAGGTTGCATTCCGCTGCGAAGGTGACCACAATTCGCAATCGCTAGCGCGCCGGAATATTTCCCATCAAATTATTTTTGTTCGCACCGGAGGTGACATGCTTGACCGTCGCAACTTTCTCGCTGCCAGTACCACAGGATTGGCGGCAACTCTCGCTTTGCGTGGGAATCTGCTGGCTCAACTTGCAGACGCACCATCCTCACTGCCTGATCGCTCGCTCTTCGACAAAAACGAGGAGAGCTACTGGGCAGAATTGCGCAAGCAATTTCTAATTCCATCAGACGAGATTTATTTAAATAACGGCACCGTAGGCTCCAGTCCAGCGCCGGTCTTGCGCGCCATCTTCGACGGATACACCACTACCGAAAAGATGGATCAGCAGGATCCCGAGGATTACCCCATTTGGGGTTATGCCGCATGGAACGAGTTCCGCGATCCGCTGGCCGCGTTCGCAGGTTGCCATCGCGACGAAATCGCGCTACTGCGCAACGCCACGGAAGCCAACAGTTACATCGCCAACGGCATTGACATGAAGCCGGGCGATGAAGTTCTGATGACCGATCAGGAGCATCCCGGCGGCGAACAACCGTGGAACCTCAAAGCCAAACGCTACGGCATCATGGTGAAAAAAATCACTCTGCCGCGGCCGGTGAAAAATGCACCAGAAGTGCTCAACCTTTTCGGCGACGCCATCACGCCGCGCACCCGCATTATCTTTTTCAGCCACATCACTACATTCTCTGGGGCGGTTTTGCCGGCGAAGGAAATCTGCGCTCTGGCGCGTTCCAAAGGCATTCTCTCCGCGGTGGACGGCGCGCATGTGCCGGGCATGATGCGTTTCGATGTGCATGATATTGGTTGCGACATGTACTCCGCCAGCCCGCACAAGTGGCTGCAGGCGCCTAAAGGCTCCGGCTTTCTCTACGTTCGCGATGAGGTGATTGATCGCCTTTGGAACACCATTGTCACGGAAGGGTGGGACGACACCAAGATTCGTGCAGAGCGATTCCAGCGTATCGGCAGCTCCAACGTCCCCGCGCTTTGGGGCTTGCGCGCTGCCATCAAAATGGCCAACGACATTGGCCTCGATCGTATCGAACGCCGTCATCGCGCTCTAGCCGATTACCTGCTCGCCGAAATGAACAAGCGTGGCGCGATTTCCTGGACTTCGCCGGATGCCGCGCTTCGTTGCGCGATCGTCACCGTAAATGTGCCGCCGGTTCCGCGCATGGATTTAGAGAACTGGCTGTGGCACACACACAAAATTCGCATCCGCGGCGCCGACCCCAACAAGCTGCGATTATCCACACCGTATTATTTGCAGAAGAAAGACATCAACAGGTTTCTGGAGAAGTTCGACGAGTACAAACGCGAAAAGAAGCTGGCTTGATTGTCTTCGATTACGTAGGACGAGAATTGCGGATTTATCCGACAGCCTTATGGTTTCGGTGTGGCGCGGTCCTTGGCGGCGTCGGCCATGATTTTTTCTATTTGGTCAGGATCGCGCGGCAGGCGTTCGCTGAGAAATTTGTAGCCGTCTGGGGTGATGAGCACATCGTCCTCGATACGCACCCCTAGATTTTCTTCGGGAATGTAAATGCCCGGCTCCATGGTGATGACCATGCCCGGCTTCAAAGGCTCGCAATACTCGCCAGGATCGTGAACGTCCAGTCCAATGTGATGGCCGAGCCCATGAATGTAATACTGGCCGAGCGATTTGCCATGAAGGTCTTTGCCGTGCGAGTTGATGTAATCGTAAGAAACTTTATAAGCGCTGTGGCCGCCTTTTTTGCAGAGATCAATTCCCGGTTTCAGCGTGGCCATCGCCGCGTTTTGCGCGCCCAGCACAATGTCGTAAATCTCGCGCTGGCGCGCGGTGAATTTCCCATTGGCAGGCAAGGTGCGCGTGATATCCGCGGAATATCCGGAATATTGTGCGCCTACATCCAGGACGACGATATCGCCGTCCTCAATTTTTCGTGACAGCTTGTCATAATGCAGTGCGACGGAATTAGGTCCGGCGCCGACGATCGGGGCATAGCCTTCGGCTTCGGAGCCGCCCATGGCGTGCACCTCCACCATTTTTGCGGCGATTTGATACTCGTAAAGGCCTGGCCGCATCATTTTCATGGCTTCCAGTTGTGCGTCCAGCGAAAGCTCGATGGCCTTTTGTAGAAACGCAATTTCTCCCGGCGATTTAATTTCACGGAGAGCATAAATGTTTTGACGAATATCTTTCAGTTTGGCCTGAGGAGCGGCAATCGCGAGCCAGTCGACGACGGCTTTCTCGTGCGGGTAGCCGCCCAATTCTTTTTCATAGGGAAGAATGGTGTAAATGTTAGGGAAGCTCTTCGCCAGCTTCTCAACTTCCGCGCGCATTTCGGAAAAAGGTTTGACGGTAGTGAATCCGGTTCGCGCAACGATATCCGGATCGCTGGGCGACATGCGTACGCCATTCCATTTTTCTTTGTTAGGATCCTTAGAAGGCAAGAAAAGAATTTCGCGCGGTCCCGCCAAAGCCTCATCGTTTGCCGCGGCAGACGGGCCGTTGTCGTGTTTTGGAGGCGGAAAAATAATCAGCCCCGCGCCTTCTTCGTTGTGGCCGGTAAGATAGTAAAAACTCTCTTCCTGAGTGAAGACGTAGGCCTGCGAAACTTCTTCGCGCCCGGTAAAGCCCCACAGAATGATGGGGCCTTCGGCTTGCGCGGAAAGTTGCGCGCGACGCCCAGCGTAGATGATGTTCGGCTCGCGTTCGCGGCGTTGTTGCGCCGTTGATTGCGGCGCACTCAGGGCCGCGCCGAAACACAGCCCGGCCATCATAAACATCAAACAAGAAGACACTCGATTTCTACTACGGTCTCGCACTAAAGCCAAAGATAGACGAGACGCGCGTAAGTCTTGCGCATGGGCAGAAGCCTGACAACTCACGAATTCTCCTTGAATTACCACCACAAGTGATGCGGCCCGGGGCAAACGGGGATGTTTCCGGAATAGCACCCGGCGTAGAGGCCACGTTATACACATCAGCCCAAGCGCAAATAGCAACGGGTGCTCTGCTGCGGCGATTGTAGCTGAATTATTAGCGGCTACCAAAATGGCCGCACCCAAAAACCCGGACGGTTCACTTCGATAATTTTAGACGCAAATGAACAACCGTTGGCCAACTACGGAAGCTTTCCGCGCGGCGTGATACGCTGATTAAGATGGCAGTAAACAGCCATTTCGATGCACGGGGACTATGCGATTGCCCAAGCGATTCGTTCTATTTCTCACCTTCTTTCAAACAGTGTTAATTGTGGTTCATGGACTAATCTTTCTCACCTGGGTATATTTTTCGGCGCCTCATATTCAGGGACAAGACAACGGTTATGACTTCAGTCCCCTAAGTCATCGGGGCTTACTAATTGCATTGGCCATTTTGTCGGTCAGCTTTCTGGCTACATCCATAATTGGTTTCCGTCTCACCAATGTCGTTTTGCGATTTGTGTATCGCATTACGGCGGTGTGGCTGGGATTTGTAAATTACACGTTTTTCTCGACGGTGCTGTGCTGGCTGATTTATCTTGCCTTGCGGTTAGCGGGAGTAAGAATAGAGCGCCACTATTTCGCGTGGGTTTTGCTGGGATTATCTGTGGCGGTGACTGCTTACGGAGTGATTAATGGTGAGCGGACGCGAGTAAAACAGATTACCGTGAAACTGACGGGACTGTCGGAGGCCTGGCGTGGGCGTAGGGCCGTTTTAGTTAGCGACCTACACCTTGGAAACTATCGCGCGTTCGGATTTATTCGGCGCGTTATAAATATGGTGCTCCGCCTGAAACCCGATGTAGTGTTCATCGCAGGCGATTTGTATGACGGCACGCCTGCCGATCTCGCGCGACTAGCCGAGCCTCTGCGCTTGTTGAAGCCCCCGCTGGGCACATTTTTCGTGGAAGGCAATCACGAAGAATTCACGGATCACACCAAATATCTGAAAGCGGTGGCCGCTACCGGTGTGCGTGTACTGCAGAATGAAAAGGTAATTGTGGATGGCTTGCAGATTGTGGGGGTCACTTATCTGGATGCCACTTACGGCGAGCATTTTCGCAAAACGCTGCGAAAAACGGGATTCGATCGCGGGCAAGCCAGCATTTTGCTAACCCACGCGCCCGATCGCGTTCAGGTTTCCGCCGAAGAGGGAATCTCGTTGCAGCTCTCGGGGCACACCCATTACGGGCAATTTTGGCCGTGGACGCGCGTGGCCGCGCGAATGTATGGCAAATACGTTTACGGCTTGCAACGCATGGGCGAAATGCAGGTTTACACTTCATGTGGCGCGGGCACATGGGGTCCGCCATTGCGAGTAGGGAATCGGCCCGAAATCGTGGCTATCGAATTTGCTTGAACAAATGGCGCACTCTTCGAGGTTGCGCTGCGAATCCGGCCGCATCACGCTTCCGTCATTCCTATTCGTTTTGTTTGACGCAAAAATTCAAAAAGGTTAACCTCTGCGGTACATAACTCGGAGGTTAGCATGGCCGAATTCTTTGGATAAGCCTTTGCCCTCAAGATATGAAATCGTAGAGCCGCAAACTTATGACTATTTTGATGTCTCTGTGGCAAAAATCTCACCAGTTGGTGTGGCCAAACCCTCCGCGATTGATTTAGGTGAAAGAGCCACCGCTCCGACGCTTACTGAAAAACAACACGGAAGAATTCGTGAGCCTTGGAGCGACACCAACAAGGAAACTCCCAGTGTGAAGGAGAAAGATATAGATAAGTTTGAAGCCCCGGACGAGAGTGGTGGCGGGCCGACCATAGAAAAGTTTGCAGGAGTGCAGGAAGCTGTCGACGCGACAAGTCCTGACCAAAATATTACGAGAGAGAAACGCGCTGTGTGGATCGTGCACGGCATGGGCCAGCAGATTCCCTTTGAGACGCTGGATAGTTTGGCGAATGGCTTACTCGATGTGCTCCCCAACCCGACGCAAGTGACGCCACGGCTGCGCACTGTGAAGATCGCTGATCAAGTCTTACAGCGGGTGGAACTGGACGTCGACGGGATTGAGAAAGATCAGGCCGGCAAGCCTCTCAGACAATATGAACTACACCTGTATGAAACGTATTGGGCGCCCAAGACCGAAGGAGTCGCAAAACTGACGGACGTGGTGAGTTTTTTGTGGGATGGAGGACTCCGGGGCATCCTCAATAGCGTAAAGAGTTTTCAGCGAGCCATGTTCGGCGGCATGGCCACTTTTTCTATCCGCTGGCTGACTCCGTTTTGGCTTTGCCTGACGCTGCTAATTCTGGTGGCACTGACGGCGATCAACGCGGTGATCTTGGCCGCTGCCGGTGCGCAAACCGGTTTTGCTCCCCTCGTTTTTTTCAGAGCGCACTGGCCGCAACTCACCGCGCTGGCAAGCTGCATGGTTGCCGTGGCTTTCAGTTTCGGAGCGATGTTGTTTGTCGCCGATCTGGGTAAACCGCAAGAGTTGACAACACCCGGGAGAGTATTTATCGGTAGCCTTTGCTGGATGGCGATGATCTATACCATTCTCAACATCCTGGGCACCGCAGCGTTAATGATGGGGATCTTACATGTGGACTGGTTCAGCAGCGGCGACGGCTCATCGCCGGCCATCGCCCCTACTTGCACAGCAGGCGCAAATTCTCTGGGTTGGATCGCAAGCACGCGAAAGTTTGTCGTATGTCTGTTCGAAAAAATTCCCAGCACGCAACTTCAGAGCTTCGCCACGGTGATGATTCTGATAGCCGGAGTGTTAGTTGCAGCGACGATGATAACCAGGGCGGTGCTGCGCTCTTCCGAGAAACGATTGCAGGGACATTGGTTCTTAATGATTCTTTCGGTGCTTACTTTCGTGCTCAATCTCGTCGCGTTTTTTGGCCCGGTTTTGATGTTGTATGGATATTCAAGTTGGTGGACGTTGCCGGGCTACTTACATTTTCTGCAAAACCCTGCGTGGGTTTGGCCGTTCCTTATACTGTTCAGCGCCAAGGTGCGCGAAATAATGGTGCAATACGTTGGCGACGTGGTGATTTACGTGCGGCCCAACATGCTGGATCGTTTCGACGCGGTGCGAAGTGAAATTAAGGAAGCAGCTCGTTCGGTAGTGTCGGCGCTGTTTACCTCGTATGAGCTCCAATCAAATCCTGGCGCTGCGCCCGAATTTCAATACGACAAAATCGCGTTGGTGGGCCATTCGCTCGGTTCCGTAATCGCCTATGACACTTTGAACCGTCTGATGCTGGATGACTGGCTATGCGACGGAGCGCTGCAGGTGGCCGAGCGCACCGCAACCATGGTGACCTTCGGCTCACCGCTGAATAAGACGGCGTTTCTTTTTACGATCGAGGGAAAAGATACGCTGCACATTCGCGAAAGGCTGGCTTCCACGGTGCAGCCATTGATTATGAGTTATCCAAAATTTCGAAAATTGAAATGGATCAATGTTTTTTCGCGCAACGACATCGTTTCGGGAGACCTGAAGTTTTATGACCTGCCCGGATACCAGGACGACCCGGTTCCTCCTATCGCGGTGCAAAATATTAAAGATAGAGACGCGGCGGTCCCTCTCGTGGCCCACGTGGCGTATTGGAAGAACAAAACAGTGTGGCGGGAATTGCTGTCGCAAATCGCGTCCTAATAAATCGCCGCGGAAGTTCGCGAATTACCTAGTAGGTTAGAAGCCGGGTGCGCCTGAGGCCGCGGGTCGCATTTCCGGGCTTTCCACTTCGAACCGGAGATGCGCCAGGTAAGTTTGACCTAGCGACATGAAACCGGTGTACAGGTATCCCCATACAAACAGAAGCAGGAACGGCACGGTAGCGTAATTTTCATTCGCGACAGCGTAAACAACGGTGAGCGCGAAATACACACCCAGAAAAAGTTCCGCGTAAGGCATCCATCCGGCTTTATTTCTATACGATTTCTTGGCGTAGGAACCTTGCTTGCCGGCTATGTTGTATTTCGGCGTGCGCGCAAATTCGCTTTTCTTTCCGGCGATGGCTTCGATCACCGCTTGCGCGTTGCGAACGGAGATACCAATCCCGGTGGCCATCACGAAAGGCATATACAGAAAGGTGCGATACCACGTTTTGGGATGTAGCTCTTTCTGCGCCACCAGATAAAAGCTCGAAATCGAACACGTGGATGCCAGAAAGAGCGGCAGGTCGATAACCAGCATCTGAATCCAGCCCTGGTAGAAACGCACAATCATGGCCGGCAGCAGCATGGTGGAGAGCAGCACCATCAGCGGGTAGCTGATGTTGGCGGTGAGATGAAAAAATGCCTCGGACTTCACGTGCCACGGCACATCGGCCTTAAAAACTTTGGGCAGGATTTTCTTGGCTGTTTGCATCAGCCCCTTGGCCCAGCGCGCTTGTTGAGCTTTGAAGCCGTTCATATCCACGGGAAGCTCAGAAGCGCACTCGATGTGTGGCAAATATAAAAATTTCCAGCCCACCAGTTGCGCGCGGTAAGAAAGGTCGGTGTCTTCCGTGAGCGTATCGTGCTGCCACCCGCCAGCCTGATCAATGGCTTTACGGCGCCATACTCCGGCAGTGCCATTAAAATTAAAAAATGTTTCGCGGCGGGAACGCGCGCCATGCTCCACCACAAAGTGGCCATCGAGCAAAATAGTTTCTACCTGGGTCAGCAGCGAGTAGTCGGTATTGAGGTACGTCCAGCGGGTCTGCACCATGCCGATACCGGCGCCGCCGCTGGGATTCACGAAATACGGAATGGTTAGCTGCAAAAAATCCGGCGCGGGAACGAAGTCGGCGTCAAAAATGGCCACGAACTCGCCCTTGGAAAATCTCAGACCATTCTCCAGCGCTCCAGCTTTGTAGCCTTCGCGATTGCTGCGATGAATATACGTAATGGGCATGCCCTGAGCGGCGAAAAGCTCGACACAGTTACGTGCGACTTGCTGCGTTTCATCGGTCGAGTCGTCGAGCACTTGCACATCTAGAAGCTCGGGCGGGTAATCGAATCGCGAGATAGCTTCGACGAGGCGCTCGATAACGTAGCGCTCGTTGTAAATGGGCAGCTGAACAGTGACGCGCGGCCACTCGGTAACCGTCGGCGGCTGTGCAGGAACATTTTTGCGGTACGCGTAGTAGTTGTAAACCAGCCAATAGCGGTGCAGCCCGTACAGCGCCAGAATAAAAAGCACGATGAAGTAGGGAATCATCATCGCCAGGTCGAAACCATTGGCGTGGTAAACGCCCGAAAAGGTACGATCGGTGATCTTGTGCCAGTAATGGCCGAGAGAAGTTTGCGCGGCCAACAGAGATACGAACGATAGGGTCTGCACGATAGTTTATATGCCGATCGCGCGGTTTTACGGGGCGCAACGGCGTGCACGATTATAGTGTAAAACTGCTCCGAAACCTCATTTAGGAATGGGGGGAAATACAGTAGACCTCCAGGGGGATAGACGACGGGAAAGTCGCTAAAAAACCTCATTCCACGGCAGACTATTCTCGATTCTCGACGCTGGTTATTGGAAAGTTCTAAGGATGATGTCATTCCGGTGAGCGCACTTGAGGGACCACCTCAGGGATGAGCCACATGTTGAAGACGCGAGTGTAAGGCCATTTGTACGGCACCAACCCCGCTTCGCCGAGGACCATGGCTTGGTATCCATGCTGTTCTGCAAATTCCAACTGTCGCTGGTACACTCCGGGTTGCTCGATCAGAAAAGACAGCGAAACTTCGAAGACAATTATGGGGCGGAATTTACCGACCACAGCGCTCGCTCCTTCCAGCACCGGAAGTTCGTACCCTTCCACATCGATTTTTATCAGGCGAATAGGGATGGCACTGGCGGCATAGAGGACGTCAATGGTTCGCGCCGCGACATCGTAAGTGACCATTCCGTCGCGGCGCGGAATTCCTACGCGCCCCCAGGCATGGCCCTCGGCACCGGGTACCGTCGTAAGCTCCACACGCTGCTCGCGATCACTCACTGCGTTGTCGAAGGTGGTGATGCGATTGCGCAGTTTCGGATTGGCCTTTACGTTTTCCTGCAAGCGGTCAAACGAGTACGGATTTGGCTCGAATGCGTGGATTTGGCACTCAGGGAAGATATGCGCAAACAACAAGGAGAAAAATCCTATGTTTGCGCCGACATCAAGAATGAGGCCGGGCCGAAGTTTCAGCGCTTTATAGATGCGAACATCTTCTCGCTCATAAAAACCACTGGCCATCTTGAGGCTTTTCGGATCATCCGGTCTCAATACAAAACGAAATCCAAGTGGAGTAGGGACTGCAACGGGCTTCCTAACCACGACGGGAGTGAGAGCCGTGACGACTTTCTTGAGTATTTGCGTGATCACAGTGGGCGAGTCATCTTAGTCTAACAAACAGCAGGGGCTTCGCAATCGCGGGACGCCGCAAGGCGCTGAAGTAAGCAGCTCGCCGACAGGGAGACGTGCAGCACTTCCTGTGGATGTCCGAAAGCAATCTGAATTTTTTGGTAACCGACAGGCGTAGTTGGGCGTCCATAGAAATAGACCACACTGAGAGAACCGTGTGGCCTAACCCGTTCTGGACCCTAGGTGTGAAAGATCGCGCAGGCGGATTAATGTATGGATCGTAGAGACTTTCTTCGTAACACAGCGTACGGACTTGGCGCGGCATGGCTAGGCGGCGACGCCGCCCTGGCGCGCGCGGGGTTTTTGAGTCAGCCACTCCCTCGCAAATTTGCGGCTGCGGATATCGTGACGCTCGGTAACACCGGGATTACCACCAGCCGCCTCGCGATGGGCACCGGCACTGTGGGATCTGGCCACCATTCTAATCAAACGGCTCTGGGAGTCGCGGGGCTTTCCGCGTTGCTGCTGAATGGGTATGGACAGGGTCTGCGTTTTTTTGATGCGGCGGATGCTTACGGTAGCCACCCGCATGTGGCGGAGGCGTTGAAACATGTGCCGCGCGATAAGGTCACGGTGCTCACCAAGACGTGGTCGCGAGATGCCGCTTCGGCGCGCGCGGACCTGGATCGCTTCCGCAAAGAACTGGGCACGGACTACCTGGATATTTGTCTGATGCACTGTGTCACGGATGCGGACTGGACAGAGCGCTACCGGGGCGTGATGGATGTATTTTCCGAGGCCAAACAAAAAGGCATTATTCGCAGCCACGGATGCTCGTGCCATAGTATCGAGGCGTTGCGTGCTGCGGCGAAGTCGCCCTGGGTGGAAGTCGACTTGGTGCGCATCAACCCCATTGGCTCGCACATGGATGCCGACGCCGACACGGTGGTCAGCGTGTTGCGTGAAATGCGCGCGGCTGGGAAGGGCATCGTAGGAATGAAGATTCTGGGGCAAGGAGATTTGAGCGGGCGCCAGGATGAAGCGTTGAAGTACGCATTATCGCTGGGGCTCCTCGATGCCTTTACTATCGGGGCGGAAAGCAAGAAGCAGCAGGATGATTTAATTCGCCGAATTGGGGCCGCAGCATGAATGGAATTCTGCGCGTTTTATCGCGTTGCGACGAGAAAGTAGCGACTGCTTTGGAACTTGCATTCTGACTTACGTGGCCAACGGTCTTCCAAACCCCATGCGTACCTAAGGAATTAGCACGATTTTTCCCGCTGAGCCGGGCTCGAGAATTTCTTTGTGGGCGCGCGCCGCCTCCGCCAGTGGAATTTCCTTGCCAACGACAGGGTGCATGGTGCCATTAGAAAGTCCGGCGTTCAGCCCGGCATAAATTTCCTTGGTTTCCTGCTCGGTAATGGCCCAGAGGGTAAAAGCGCGAATGGATCCGCGCTTGCCCATAAGCTCGCGAGGGTTAATGGTGGTTTCGCCGCGATTGCCGATCACGATCACTCGCCCGTTGGTGGCTAATAGTTTCAGGTCCTTGGGCAGATTTACGTTGGCGAGCATTTCCAGAATAATGTCGAGACCTTTCCCGCCGGTGGCTTTCAGGATTTCATCCTCGTAACCCACCTTGGTGTGATTGAACGCGTGTTGCGCGCCTTCACGTTTGATGAGCTCAAGACCCGGTTCCGTCCCAGCCGTCCCAAAAATTATGAGTCCTATAGCGCTGGCAATCTGCAACGCGGCGGTCCCTACGCCGCCACTCGCACCATGAATGAGGACTGTTTCGCCCGCGTGCGCCTGGGCGGAATGGAAAAGCGCGTGATACGCCGTGGCATACGGAACCCATACCCCCGCGCCTTGCGCGAATTCAATATCATCCGGCAGCAATTGAACCTGATTTTCCTGCGCCAGAGTGTATTCGGCGTACGAACCGGAGAGTGTGCGCGCGGTGTAAACGCGGTCGCCGGCTTTCACTTTGGTGACGCCGGGACCAACAGATTCAACCACTCCAGCAGCGTCCGACCCAGGGGTGTACGGCAACGGTGGCTTGATGGCGTAAGTTCCCGCACGCTGGGCCGCCTCGTAGGGATTGACCCCTGCGGCGCGCACGTGCACGAGCACTTGTCCGGCCGCGGGAGTAGGTGTCGGCACTTCTTCCAGCTTCAAAACTTCCGGCTCACCAAATTGGCTGACGCGAATCGCTCTCATCAAAGCCTCCAATTATTTTGAATAATAAATTTTCGGATTAGAAATGTTCGTCAACAACCACGTTGGTCACGTCTTTTTTGTCGAGCAATCCGGATTCGCGGCCCCACGCGGTGGTCTGCCAATTGTCTTTACCTTTTTTCTGCGGTATCCATGGCGGCAAAGTAAGGTTGAGATGCACGGCCAGCGCATAGACGTAAGGCTCATACATCGAACGCAGCTTAAGGAGGTTCGCGTCAGCTTCTTGGCCATCGTGAAGTTTCATGCCCAGCCCCGCGAGCGTGTCGCGAATTTGGCGCAGATCTGCGCTGCTGAGTCGTTCTGTCTCCGGGGCGCGTGGAGCCGTGTTAAAAACCTGCGACAGATCGACGACCGCGTGACGCGCAATCGCAAAGGTAAGCTCAGCTTGGCGCTCGCAGGCGCCTTCGATACCCGTTCTTATCAAAGCGCAAGCGTCCAAGATGGCCGTCAGCGAAGCGATCCAGGACTGATTGTCATGTTGCGAACGGAAATACGCGAGCACCGGATACGAAAGATGGCTTTCCATCAACTCCGCGCACCACGATTCCCATTCTCGTAGCAGATCACGTAAAGCTTTCTGACCTTCCGGGTAACTGTAACGGCGCAGAAGTTCGCCAGCGGTTGGCGGCGTTCCTGCACGCGCGTCGAGGAGAGAGATGTTTACTTCGCGGCGAGAAAAAGAGCCGTAGATGAAAGGAAGATATCCAACGATAACCGCAAGAAAGCCATAACCTAATCCGGCTTCGGCAACGAGCAGGAAGCGCGCTAACGGAAAGCGCGGAACAGCATCACCGAGGCCCAAAGTGAAAAACGTGGTGGCACTGAGGTACAAATCCATGGCGAAACCGGCGTGGCTCGGCTCGTGGACATCAATCGCGGAACCCGCGCCGTACTGCATCATGCCGAAGCTCAGCACCAAGCTAAGCGCCCAAACAGCGATTAGCAGTAACAGAGAGCAGGGTCCAAAAATGCCGAGCAAAGTTTCCCGAGTTTTGCGGGAGGGAACTGTACCGGTTACAGCTTTCCAGAACGCCCATGTCGCTCTGTAGAAGAGCCGCGCCAAGCGGATTTTTCGCGTGACGCGGCGAGGAAGAATAATGGCCTCAAAGGCGTCAACCAGAATGACGATGGCTAACGCCAAGCCGCCGAAAAGCGCGAGTGGGTGGGGAACGATATGCGCCATTTAATTAGTCTTTCTGGTCCTGCGTGCTTTGCACGCGCGAGATGGGCATGACAGAAAGCGTTTGGTGGTTCAGGATTGCAGGCGCGCGTTCACGGTAATTTCGGCTTTGAACAATTTCGAAACCGGGCAGCCGGTTTCAGCGGCTTTGACAGCAGCATCAAATTTGGCTTTATCAGCGCCGGGAATATTGGCGACGAGATCGAGATGGCTTTTGGTGACCGAAAAACCGTCGCCTACTTTCGCCAGCGTAACCGTCGCGGTGGTTTCCAGTTTCTGCGCGGTCATGCCGGCGATGCCGAGCTGTGCGGACAGCGCCATGGTGAAACATCCGGCGTGCGCGGCAGCCAACAATTCTTCCGGATTTGTGCCGATTCCATTCTCAAAACGGGTGCTGAACGAATATTGAGCTTGCTTCAATACGCCGCTGTCCGTCGATAAAGTACCTTTGCCGTCCTTAAGTCCGCCGGTCCACACTGCCGATGCTTTGCGATCCATATTTGCCTCTTTTCTTTGCGCCGTCACGTAGACATTCGATTCTGCGCGATTGAGGAAGGGTATATTGGGCGCAGCAAGATGTCGAGACGCGGGTTTGTTGGATCTGATGATGGAAATTTTCAAGCATACAGCGCACCGGCCGTGGCCTTTGCCGGGTGGTCCATGGATCATGAAGCAGGAGTGGCACGATTTGTTGTTCGCGCACTGGGCGGTGCCGGCGAAGATATTGCGACAGCTTATTCCGCCCACGCTGGAGATAGATACGTTTGGCGGGCACCTGGAAACAATATTCGAAGAAAGCAATGCCCCAACTGGCGAGGATGACTTTCCAGAGCGCTTCGTTGCGATATTTCAGGTGGCCGTACCAGGCGAAGGTCATGAAAATATTTGAAATGGTGAGCAGAATAATTGTTCACATTTGCGGAAATGTTCCTCGACGTGAATAGCAATGCGTCAAGAGCTGATGGCAAATACAGACTTCTACGCGGATATCAAAGCCAAGAAATTCTGATTCGACGAACCTGGAGCTTAGACGTTGAGAGTGAGTGAGACGAGGTCGGGGCGGGTAGGCGGCGGGATGGACGGCATTTTGGAGCGATCGACTGGATTGTAAAGTGTGTCGCGCTCGACGGGGACACGGCCTGCGGCGCGAATGAGCCGTTCGAGTTCCGCGCGCGAGGTAAATTCAGAGGTAACCGCGCCGGCATCGTGATAAATCTTTTCTTCCACGACCGTCCCGTCGAGGTCGTTGGCGCCAAAGCGCAGCGCGATTTGCGCGATCGCGGGAGAGAGCATGACCCAGTAAGCTTTGATGTGCGCGAAATTATCGAGGAGCAAGCGCGATACCGCGATGTTACGCAGATCGGCGTAACCGGTGGGCTTGGGAATGTGCGCGAGCGCGGTGTTGTCCGGGTGAAATGCCAAGGGAATAAAAGTGACGAAGCCGTGGGTCTGGTCCTGAAGCTCACGCAACTTGAGCAGGTGATCGACGCGCTCTTCTTCGGTTTCCACGTGGCCGTAAAGCATGGTGGCGTTGGAATGAAAGCCCAGCTCGTGGGCCTGGCGCGCGATGCTGAGCCACATCTGGCCGCTCACTTTGTGGTCGCAGATCAGTTTGCGCACCCGCGGGTGAAAAATTTCAGCGCCTCCGCCCGGCAATGAATCGACGCCTGCATCCTTCATTTTTTGCAGCGTTTCCTTGATGGAAAGCTTGGCGATGCGCGCAAAGTAGCCGACTTCTACCATGGTGAAGGCTTTCAGATGCACGGTGGGGCAGCGCTGCTTCAGGCCGCGAATCATGTCCAGGAAATATTCAAACGGCAGATCGGGATGCAGGCCGCCAACCATGTGGAACTCAGTGGCGCCTTCGCGCACGCCTTGTTCGGCGCGCTGATAAATTTCTTCAAGAGCGAACGTATAGGCGCCAGGCGCATTGGGGTCGCGCCCAAAAGCGCATAGCTTGCAATGCGCCACGCACACGTTGGTGGGATTGATATGCCGGTTTACGTTGAAATAAGTGACGTTGCCGTGGCGCTTTTCGCGAACGTGATTGGCGAGCCAGCCCACGGCGAGCAGATCCGGAGAGCGATAGAGCGCGACGCCGTCTTCTTGCGAGAGCCGTTCGCCGGCTAAAACTTTTGCGGCGATGGGCTTCAAGCGCTGGTCGGTGATAATTAAATCTGCCACGTAAGTAGAATGCCTCTTCCCAGACGAACTGCCAATATTTCCTTCATTTCGAAGGTTTTGACGAAATCAAACGCGCCAGAGAGCTACTGCGGCGCCCCAGAATAAAAGAAACGACATACCAATATAACCGTTCATTGCGAAAAACGCAGCGTCCAGCTTGCTGAGGTCGTCGGCTTTCACGAGCGAATGCTCATAGGCGAGCAGGGCGGCGACTACAGCTATGCCCAGCCATGCCGGCCATGGCAGCGCGAAACTGGCGGCGAGCCATAGCAGCAGCAGGACCACGCCGGCATGCATGATTCGCGCGATGAGCAGCGCGTTGGCGACGCCGAACCGTTGCGGAATAGAGAAAAGTCCGGCGCTGCGGTCATACTCAATGTCCTGGCACGCGTACAAAACGTCGAAGCCGCCAACCCACAACGTGACGGCTGCGCAAAGAATCAAGGTGCGCGAATCGAAGCCGCCAGTGATAGCGATCCACGCGGCTGCGGGAGAAATACCCAACGCGAAGCCGAGAAAAAGATGCGACCAGGTGGTGAAGCGCTTGGTAAAGGAATAGAAAAACAGAATGGCCAAGGCCAGCGGCGCAAGTTTGAGCGCCAAGAGATTCAGCTGCCACGCGGAAAGAAAGAAAATGGCGACGGCGATCAGCGTGAAGGTCCACGCGAATGGCACGGAAAGCAATCCGGTGGCCAGCGCGCGCTGTTTGGTGCGTGGATTTTCGCGGTCGTAGCGCAGATCCACGATGCGATTGACGGTCATGGCGGCGGAGCGAGCCGCGACCATGGCAACTACCACCCATGTAAGTTGACGCAGCGTGGGCCAACCGTGATGAGTGGCCCGCGCGCCGAGCAACGCCCCAGTCAGCGCGAACGGCAAGGCAAACACGGAGTGCTCGAACTTGATCATTTCGAGCACGATTTTGATGCGGTTGGGTCTTTTCAGACCGGGAACGATGCCGGGTGTTAATTCCGTAGCCAAAGCCGGCCTCAATTCTCTTCGCTGCGGTGATCCAAGCGCCGCGCCAAGGCCAAGTCACGTTTCATTTGTGGATGGATTTAGTGTCGCAACGAGGTGGGAGCAAGTCAAGATTCGGCGAGTCCGGGTGCGATTTGGTGCGACATCGTTATACTCTAGTTTCCCGGCGGAAGGAGAGCCCGATGGCGAATGCGATGGCGAGCGCCGCACCGTTGGAAACGGTTGTAGAGTTCATCAAACGGATCAATGCGGGAAATGTGGACAAGTTGTGTGAGCTCATGACCGAAGATCACGTGTTCCAGGATGCGCTGGGGAAGCGGTTTATTGGGCGCGAGACTTTGCGGGGCGGCTGGAAGATGTATTACGAGATGGTTTCTGATTACAAAATTCGTGGCGAGCAATTTTTTGTGGATAAGAATCTTGTGGGAGTGTTTGGCACCGCCAGCGGCACCAGCAGGCGCAACGGTAAATTTTCCAGCGAGGGTTTCTGGGAGATACCGGCGGCCTGGAAAGCTGTCGTGCGTGACGGGCTGATCGCCGAGTGGTGCGTGTACGCGGAGTCCTCGCGCGCGTGAAACTCGTGAAAGTCTCGTTGAACCTCGCGGACAAAACGAAAAATCCTTATGACCGAATCTGACCTGCTGCAGTTGCTAGATGAAGTGCGCTCCGGGGCTCTGGCTCCCAGGAAAGCCATGGAGCGGCTGAAACTTTTGCCGTTTGAAGATCTGGATTTTGCGAAGGTGGATCATCATCGCGCATTGCGTCAGGGATTTGCAGAAGTAGTATTTGGAAAAGGCAAAAGCGCCTCACAAGTTGCAGAAATCGTGACAGCGCTGCTTGGGAGAAAGCCTGGTCGACAGAATGTTCTGGTGACGCGCGCCGATGCGAAGATGTTTGCCGCCGTGAAACGAGCTGCTGGCAAAAAGAATGGAACAGTGACGTTTCATGGGCTGTCTGGCGCGATCACCATTGAGCGCAACAAGGAAATATCTGGCAAGGGCACGATTGTGGTGGTTTCCGCGGGGACCAGCGACATTCCCGTCGCCGAAGAGGCGGTGCTTACCGCGCGCCTGATGGGCAATCGTGTGGAGCATCTTTATGACGTGGGCGTTGCGGGGATTCACCGGCTGTTGAAGCACAGCGAAAGATTGATGCGCGCGCGCGTGATTATTTGCGTGGCCGGGATGGAAGGGGCGCTGCCGAGCGTGGTGGGTGGATTGGTTGCGGTGCCGGTAATCGCGGTGCCGACCAGCGTAGGTTACGGCGCGAGTTTTGGTGGCGTAGCGGCTCTGCTAGGGATGTTGAATAGTTGCGCGTCGAATGTGACGGTCGTGAACATTGATAACGGTTTTGGCGCAGCGCGCGTGGCGAGCTGTATCAACCGGTTGTAGTGAAGGCTAGAGAAAATTCTTCAGCCTCAAAACAAAGCAACTGGTTCTAGGTTTTCTAAATAAAAATCATTCAGGCTTTAACAGGACCTTCATTACGCCGGGTTGCTGCGCGTACTGGATTGCGTCTGGAGCCTCGCTTAACGGAAATGTACGGGTGATCATCGGGCCTGGGTCAACTTTTCCGGAGCGTAGTAGCGCGATGGCTTTCGCGAAGGGGCCGCATCGCGAACCGACCAGGGTGATTTCTTTCACCACTAGCGGCCAGGTCTCCACCGGGGCGGCGCCGTGAAATGTGGATTTGAGCACCAGGGTTCCCCGCGGCTCGGTCATCTGTTGCGCCAGAGCTAGACCGGAGGGCGATCCGGTGGCTTCCACGACTAAAGCAAAATTATCTTTCACGCGCTTCAGATCGGAAGCGTCGCCGCGAACGATTTGAGTGTCGATACCGGCTGCGGCGGCCTGCTGCAATTTGTCTTTGTGTTTTCCATACATGACGACGCTTGGCAGGGCGGTTCGCAGGACGCGGGCGATTAATTGCGCAAGTTTGCCGTCACCCAGGACGGCGGCCTCGCGAAATTGTTTTGCGTTGATCTGCGCCAGGATTTCGCAGGCAGCGGCAAGTGGCTCGACGAAAACCGCTTGTTCGTTGGTGATGGAATTGTGAATAGGATGAAGATTCTCGATGGGCAACGCCAAATATTCAGCGAACGCGCCATCGTGATTCACGATGCCGAGCACAGTGCGGCGCGCGCAATGCGTTTTGAGGCCGCGGCGGCAGAAGGCGCATACAGAGCGATAACCATAGGCGGAACACGAAACATTGATTCCGCCAGTGACGCGTTTGCCGAGCCATTTCGCTCTTTCTTTTGCGGAAACGCCATTGACGGTGGCGACTTCGCCGACAAATTCATGGCCGGGAACTCCACTAAAGGCGTGATAACCGCGAAGGATCTCCACGTCGGTGTTGCAGATACCGGCAAGGAGAACGCGCACGAGCGCCCAGCGCGGACGAAGTTTCGGGAGCGCTTTGTTTCGAGCGACGAGTTTTTTATTTTGAACCGTGAAAGCCAGCATGGAATGTTTTGCGTACTAATGTTCTCTGCACTAGCGCAGCGCGCCAGCGAGCGACGCCGCCAGTTGCGGCTCCTGCTCGGGAAAAACAGTCCGCAGATCGAGGATTACGCGGTCTTCCTCCATGCGGGCGATAACTGAGACGCCGTTAGCGGGCCGTCGAAGGCGTTGCTCTAATTTTGCAGCAGTAAACTTCGCACTAGATATGCGAATAATCTTTGAGGGCAGGGATTGATCTGGCGTGGATCCGCCGCCGGCCAAAGAAAAGCCATCCGCGATTTCCATCTCGACGTCAGCAAACGTCAAAAGTGCCCGCACACGCCGCAGGAAATTTTCCGCGCGCTGCTGCAATTCCTGCGCCGTCGTGCGAACCATGCGTTGGGCGGGGATTTCGTCCCACGCGGACCGCAGATAAGCATTAAGGGTGACCTCCAACGCGGCGATGGTGAGCTTGTCGACGCGCAGCGCACGAAATAGCGGATGGCGACGCACCCGCTGCACCAATTCTTTTTTGCCGGCGATGACTCCGGCTTGCGGACCGCCGAGAAGTTTATCCCCGCTGAACATCACCAGGGAGACGCCGGACTCGATGCTGTGGCGCACGGTGGGTTCCGCGAAACCGCTGGCGCCCAGATCAACCAGAGAGCCGGAGCCGAGGTCCTCCACTAGCGGCACGGAAGTTCGTTCGCTAAGCGCGGCGAGTTCATCGAGCGAGGGCTTTTCCGCGAACCCCGTAATTTTGAAATTGGAGGGATGCACGCGCAGCAGCACGCGAGTGTTTTCGTTGAGGGCGTTTTCGTAGTCGCGCAGGCGGGTGCGGTTGGTGGTGCCAACTTCGCGAAGAATGGCGCCACTTTGCGCCATGATTTCCGGGATGCGGAATCCATCCCCGATTTCGATCAGCTCGCCGCGAGACACAATAACTTCGCCGGCCTTGGCGAGAGCCACAAGAACCAGAAGAACGGCGGCCGCGCAGTTGTTCACGACGATAGCGTCTTCCGCGCCGGTAAGCCGCGCGAGCAATGCGCTGGTGTGATCATCGCGTTTGCCGCGAGCGCCGGATGCCAAGCTGTATTCGAGATTGCTGTATTGCGTGGCGGCGTTTTTTATGGCCTCGACCACGCCGGCAGATAGCGGGGCCCGGCCCAGATTAGTGTGCAGGATGACGCCGGTGGCGTTAATAACCGGCTGAAGCGAGGGCTGCAGGATGCGCTCAGCTTCCGCCGCAATCAATTCTTCAATGGAATCGAAATCGAGCGTTGTGACCGAGACCGATGGACTGATGGATTGCGGAGCGGCGATCCGCGCGCGCACCGCACTCAACACGTCGCGTAGCAGCACAACGAGCAAATCGCGATCCATGCGCTTGGCATACGCCGCCAAACGCGGTCGCAGCAGCAGTTCATCGATGGAAGGAATGCGCCGCAGCAACTCTGCCTGTTCGGCGGATATCGCCGGTTTCGCTGTCGCAATCCGGTAGGCACGATGTTTACGGGGTTTTCGGGGGTCCACGGCCATATTTCAGCACAGGCCAGCGCTGCAGGGCAATGTAGGCTAAGCCGCAGCTGCGGTACTCGATTCGCACGAAACCCCGCGAGTACGATTGACCGCAGCCCACCGTGCTTCTAGCATATTAGTTAGAGGGTGTCCTAGAGTGGCCGTAACGACCACCACCACGATTGATGAGGAATTGAACCAGTTCGAGCGCGACATCCGCCAATTGAAGATCGAGTATGAACAGTATTTTGGCGGTGGACGCAAGCGGCCGCCGACGGAAATCGAATGGCGCCTCGAGATGGTGGCGAAGCGCTATGCGGAGCGCAGCGGCGAGCTGAAGTTTGGCCAGCGCTTTCGCTACAACAACCTCACGCAAACTTACGCAAAATATAAAGACGTTTTTCGCAAGCGCCTCCAGCAGAAAGAAGAAGGCAAAGTGTCGCGGCACTATGGTTCGGCGGCCAAGAAGATTGAAGCGGAACGCGAAGAAAAGCGCGCAGCAACGCAATCAAAGGCCGACGCCGTAGACGCCAAGAGACGCGCGGATAAGGCGCTGTTTCGCGTGGTGTGCTCCGAGCCGGAGCAAGAGTCGGACAAGATTACCAAGCTGTATGAGGCCTTTCTGGACGCTAAACAAAAAGCGGGCGAGGATACCATCAAGTTTACGCGTTCGAATTTCCACGAATTTGTGATGAAAAAGACCAAAGATTTGCAGAAGACCAAAAATTGCAAGGACGTCGAGTATATTGTGGAAGTTACAGAAGGGCACGTCAAACTAAAAGCCCTGGTAAAAACTTAGTTCATTGCGTAAGTATTTTGCACCTGCTGGATTCCTTCCTTTAGTTTCCCTATGTCCGTGAGATTTCGCTAACGCCGAGCGAATAAAGAACGCAGCGAATTTTCCGCCGCGTTTTGCTTTCGCCGCTGCGCGGCGCTTACACTGTTGACCTTCTTATAGGGAGGAAGCAGATGCCGGTGCAGCGCGCATTGATCAGTGTATTTGATAAAACCGGAGTACTGGAGTTTGCAAAGCGGCTGGCGGCGCTGCGCATTGAAATTCTTTCCACTGGCGGCACAGCCAAATTGTTGCGCGACGCTGGCGTCACGGTGAAAGATGTTTCGGAATTTACCGGCTGGCCGGAGATGCTGGGCGGCCGCGTCAAGACGCTGCATCCGAAGGTGCATGGCGGATTGTTGTTTCGGCGCGGGCATGCCGAAGATCAGAAGCAAGCGGCGGAACACGGAATCGCGCCCATCGATCTAGTGGTTGTGAACCTCTATCCATTCGCGGAAACGGCCGCGAAGGCGGGACTCACGGCCGAGGATTTGATCGAAAACATAGATATTGGCGGGCCCACGATGTTGCGGTCGGCGGCCAAGAATTTTGAAAGTGTGACGGTGGTAACCGATCCGGCGGATTACCAGCGTGTGGCCGCGGAATTGGAAGCGCACCGGGAAACTTCGCTGGCGACGCGACTCGACTTGGCGCGCAAAGTTTTTGCGGCAACGTCGAGCTACGACGGCCTGATCACCACCGAGCTGGAGCGGCTTTCGGCCAAGACGCCCTCGATTGAGCTGAGTGAAAAACAGCCTTTGCCGGAGCGGCTACATATCGCTTTGCGTTTGCAGCAACCGCTGCGTTACGGGGAAAATCCGCACCAGGCCGCGGGACTTTACGTTCCGGCAGGGGCCGTGCCGAGCGGACTAGCGGCGGCCAAGCAACTGCAGGGCAAGGAACTTTCCTACAATAATTTTGTCGACCTGGAAGCGGCACGCAGCCTGGTGGGTGAATTCTTGCACCCGGCCGCAGTCATCATCAAACACAACAACCCTTGTGGCACGGCGGAGCAGGAGACTTTGCTGGATGCGTACTTGAAGGCGTTGGCGAGTGATCCGGTTTCGGCGTTTGGCGGTGTTCTGGCTTTCAACCGGGTGGTAGATGCCGCGACGGCAGAGGAGGTGGCGAAACTTTTCGTGGAGTGCATTGTCGCGCCGGGGTTCCACGAAAAAGCGAAAACGATTTTTGCGGCCAAGAAAAATTTGCGTTTGATGGAACTTCCGGGGAACGGATTGGAGCCAGACCGGGAACTACAATTGAAGCGCATCCTTGGAGGCGTGCTGGTGCAGCAGCCGGACCTGAGAGAAATCAAGGATGGCGAGCTGCGCACCGTTACCAAACGGGCGGCGTCCCCACAAGAAATGAGCACCCTGCGCTTTGCGTGGAAAGTTTCCAAACACGTCAAATCCAACGCCATCGTATTTGCGAGAGATGGCGCAACGTTGGGTGTGGGCGCGGGGCAGATGAGCCGCGTGGATTCCGTGAAATTGGCGGTGATGAAGGCGCAGAGCTCCTTGCAAGGCAGCGTGGTGGCCTCGGACGCGTTTTTTCCATTCCCAGATGGCGTGGAGGAAGCGGCCAAGACTGGCGCGACGGCGGTTATTCAGCCGGGCGGGTCGGTAAAGGATGCGGAAGTGATTGCGGCGGCGGACCGGTTGGGAATGGCTATGGTGTTTACGGGTATGCGACACTTTTTGCACTGAGACGAGTCACAGCGGAAAGCCCGCCGTTTCTTTCCAGAAATCTCCATGCGCTCATACGCCGCCTGGTTACTCGGAGTTTCGCAAAGTCGGAAGATAAAGGCTGTCAGGGCCAGTCCCAATTTAGGCCTAGTTTATAAGTTGTGGAGTGCTGGGCCATGGAAACGGGGGTGGGTTTGACTTTTGACCGCACTGCAGGCCCATGGGATACTTTCTTTTTGGGGCATTCATGAACTCTCAACGAGTGATTCTCGCGTTTTTGCTGGCCAGCGTCACGGGCGGCGCAACCTTGTGTCAGACGGGGGGCCCACCGGCATCATCGACGGAAAAGCCGCAAGACAAGACCAACGTGCCGGCTGCGGCACACGACCAGCAAACCAGCGAGTCTTCCGCGCAGGTGACGAAGACTCCTTCGCGCGCCGACGCCTATTACAATTTCACGATGGGCCACATCTTCGAGCAGCAATACGAGTCCACCAGCAAACCTGAGTACGCCACGCAAGCTATCGATGCTTACAAAAAGGCCTACGCGCTGGATCCCAAGTCTCCGGTGATTGGTGAGCGGCTGGCCGAAATGTATTGGAAGGCCCAGCGCACTCATGAAGCGGTAACCGAAGCGCAGGCATTGCTGAAGCGCGATCCCAATGACATCCAGTCACGGCGGCTGCTGGGCAGAATTTATCTGCGCAGCCTCGGAGACTTCAGCGTAGGCAACGGGCAATCGGAGATTGTGGAACGCGCGATTGAGCAGTACGCCGAAATTTACCGGCTCGATCCGAGCGACGCCGAATCGGCGCTGTGGCTGGCGCGGTTGTACCGCTTGCGCAATGAGCACGACAAGGCCGAAGCGGTTTTGCGCGGCATGTTGAAAGAAGATCCAGAAAACGAGCCGGCCATTGAGCAATTGACACAACTGCTGCTGGACGAAGGCAAGGCCCCGGAAGCGATTGCGCTGCTTGAAGAAGTTACGAGGCGATCGCCATCACCGGCCATGCTTGATTTGCTTGGCGATGCGTACACGCAATCGCACGATTTGCCGAAAGCGGAAGTTGCCTATCGCAAGGCTACCGAGCTGGATCCTTCCGAACTGAGCCACCAGCGCGGGCTGGGCCAGACTTTGATGGCGGAAGAAAAATATTCCGATGCGCTGGCGGTTTACCAAAAATTGGCGGACCTGATGCCCGATGACGCGGACGTGTACCTGCGGATGGCGCAGATTTACCGCGAGCTGCATGATCTGGGCAAGGCGGAAGACAATCTGGTGAAGGCGCGGCAGTATGCTCCGGGCAGTCTGGAAGTGATGTACAACGAGGCCATGCTGTATCAGGCGCAGGGTCGCGATGAGGATGCCATTCGCGTGCTGTCTGACGCGGTTACGGGCATCAAGGCGCAGCCAGCGGGCTCGCCTTCGCGAGCACATTCGCTGGGGATTCTGTACCAGCAATTGGGGCAGCTGTATCGCGACACGCAGAATTATCAGGCGGCGATTTATACCTACCAGGAACTTGGGCGACTCGGAGAAGAAGAGGACCGGCGCGCGCGATTGTTGATGACGGATATTTATCGCGCGGCCAAGGATTTGCCGAAAGCGTTGCAAACGGGCAAGGATGCCGTAGCGAAATATCCCAGTGATGTGTCGTTGCGTTCCAGCGAAGCGCTGTTGCTGGGCGAGAGCGGGCAAACCGACGAGGGCGTGAAGATGTTGCGCACGCAACTTACCGGGAAGCCCGGCGACCGCGACGTTTATTTGAATATCGCGCAGGTCTATGAGCGCGGCCGGCGTTACAAGGAAGCTGAAGAAGCCGCGAAGGCCGCGGAAGTTTTGTCCGGGCAGCCGCGTGATAACGAGATGGTGTGGTTTCTGCTGGGCGCGATTTATGAACGGCAGAAGTTTTTTGACCGCGCGGAAGAGCAGTTCAAAAAAGTGTTGGCGGTAAATCCGCGCAATGCCCCGGTATTGAATTACTACGGATACATGCTTGGCGATTTGGGGATTCGGCTGGATGAAGCGGAAGATTTGGTGCGGCGCGCGTTGAAGGAAGAGCCTTTCAGTGGGGCGTATCTCGACAGCCTGGGCTGGATTTATTTGAAGGAAAATAAACTGGGCGAATCGGAGGTCGCGCTGCGCAAAGCTCTGGAGCACGAGAGCCACGACGCGACCATTCATTCGCATTTGGGCGACCTGTATGCCAAGACCGGGCGCCCCGAGATGGCGGCCTCGGAGTGGGAAAAATCCCTCGCGGAGTGGAAGCATTCGCTGCCCGCGGACGTGGAAACCGATAAAATCGCGGAGTTGGAAAAGAAGCTTTCGCAAATGAAGCGTCGCGTCGCGCAAAAATCTTCTGCGCAAGAAACCAAGCCTCAATAAGGCGCATGCGCGAAGTACGCATTCCGTCCTTTGCAAAAATAAATCTGCGACTCGATATTCTGGGGAAACGTGCGGACGGTTATCACGAGTTGCGCACGATTTTTCAGACCGTGTCGCTCCATGATGAATTGCGCCTGCGCGCCAGCAAAAGCAGCGAAATCTCGTTGACCATCCACGGAAATGACGAGCTCGCGCGCGAGCCGGTGGAAAAAAATCTGGCGTACCGGGCCGTGGAAGCCTTGCGTGGCGAGTTGAAGATTCACCGCGGCGTTGAACTGGAATTGCATAAGACCATTCCATCGGGCGGTGGGTTGGGTGGCGGGTCCAGCAACGCGGCAGCGGCGCTGTTTGGGTACCTGCAACTAATCGGTCGTAAGTTGCCCATGGCGGTTTTGCTGGAGCTGGCGGCGTCGCTGGGCGCGGACGTGCCCATATTTTTATTTGGCGGTCGCGCGTTGGGAGCGGGAAGAGGCGATGAAATTTACCCGCTGCCTGATATCAAGAAGCTGGCGCTGCTGATTGTTGCGCCGCGCGAGATTCGGGTGCCCACACCCGATGCGTTTCGCTGGCTGAATGCGCCTTTGCGCAACGCTGCTACGTTGACAAAACTCGCCGTAGACCCTAAACTTTGGGAGTTCTGTGCTCTGTCCTGGAGCGCGCAGGGAAACGGCCTTTCGAACGATTTTGAGAAGCCAGTTTTCAAGCGCTATAACCGGCTGGATCAAATCAAGCGGGTTTTGCTTCAAAAGGGAGCTGCAGAAGCCTCGTTGGCGGGTAGCGGTTCGGCGGTGTTTGGAGTTTTCCCGAGC
>Ga0182024_10002428_pt1 | contig 46214 bp, 22 predicted proteins | sample P32metaG_FD_120480 | JGI IMG/M metagenome (GOLD analysis project Ga0182024, IMG submission 120480) | Permafrost microbial communities from Stordalen Mire, Sweden - P3-2 metaG (Illumina Assembly) | ecosystem: Environmental > Terrestrial > Soil > Wetlands > Permafrost | place: Sweden: Stordalen... | reverse complement strand
TCTTGGTGGCTGTAGCGGTGCTGGCCATTATCGTGCTGGTCACCGCTCAGATCATGAGCAGCGCCAGCACGCTGACGACTCGCAACAATGAACACATGGATGCGGATGACCAGGCCCGCACGGTTTTCGATCGCATGGCCAATGATTTTGCCCGAATGGTGAAACGCAGCGATGTCGATTTTATTTTCTGGAAGAACACGCCCGCCGCCACGCCCACGACCGGCGTGAATGATGTCATGTACTTCTATACGGAAGGGGCCGGGTATTTCGATACCGCGAATACATTTACCACCTTCACCGGCACCGGCGCCACCTCGCCCTATGGCTCGGAAAAGAACTCGGTCTCGCTCGTCGGCTATCGGGTGAACAATAATAACGGAACATTCCCCACCACTGCTTCGCCCGACGTGGACTACTACCAACTGGAGCGTCTCGGCAAGTCTCTCGCGTGGGATGGCGGCGCATGGAATCCCAATCCAGCGACCGCACCTAATGTAAATTCAAAACAGCCGAATGTGATGACTTTCCTCACCTATCCCGCCGCGGGAACCGACGTGGGAGCAGTCGGCAACGATCCATCCAACGTCAAGTATTCGACCGCCTTCTTCCTTTCCACGCTGGCGGGCGCTTTCTCCAACAATGGCACTCCTGGCGCTCTTCCCTGCGCGGTCGGAACAAAGGCCAATGCCTTTAACGACAGTGCGGACACAGCGTATCGAACCTTGGGCAGCCAGGTATTCCGTTTTGAGTACTCGTTCCAACTCAAGGACGGCACCTTCTCGGACAAGCCCATCATGGTCGCGACCACTTCCAACGGAATTCCCTCCAGCAATTTCGACGGCACCACAACCAACCCCGGCGCCATTCAACGGCCCCTTCCCACGAATGACTCATCGACCATCACGGTCCTGGCCGGCACCGGTGGATCAAAGACCATCACGGTCGGTACCCGCTGGTGGGATAGGGTCAATCACATCGGCTACATCTGCCTCGATGCCACCAAGGGATATGCCATCTGGCATGAAATCGGAGTGCAGGACGTTTCCGCGATTATTGTGACCATCGCCGTGATCGACAAACAGGGATTGGTCTATGTGAACGCCAAGGGCGGCGATTTGAGCAAAATTGCGAGTGCCCAGCTCGACTACAGCCCCACAGTCAACTGGCCCATCGCGACCTCCCCAGCAGGCAACCCGGCCTATCTTCTGGACCCGACAAAATCGACGGCACCGATTTCGTGGGCTTATGCCCTTCTTCCCGGCGGAGCTACCGGCACTGTCAGCACAATCAAAATCGTCGGAACGACCAAACTGCCGCAGTCCATGATTTCCAAAATCCGCCTCTATCAGCGTTATTTTTATCTCAATACCTTTTGAGGATGCCCGCCATGAAAAAAAACTTCGACCGTCGCGCCGATTACTCCCGAGGCTCGGCCCTTCTGATTGTCCTCGCCCTGCTTGTCCTCTTGACGACCTTGATCGTCGCCTTCCTCTCCCGCTCCACGCTGGAACGCCAACTCTCCAATGCCAGTTTCAGCCAGGGCAAGGTCGATCTGGCGGGACAGGGCGCCATTGTGCAAATCATTGGCGATCTGCAGCAGGAAATTGCGGCGGGGTCGACCGGCGGGATCGGCACACCAACCGTGGCCTCAGGCTATTACTATCCCAACTCACCGCTCACTGCCATACCAGCGATCGTTGGTTTTACAACACCATCTGCAGGGATGGAAAATTTACTCAAAATCAGTTATCAGAGCCCTTTTTGGCCCAACAATGCCAATTATAATAATACGGCAGGCCCCACTCGCGCTTCCACGGTTTCCACCGGGACGGCATCGCTCAATTCTCGTTCGATTTCCAACGCCAGATGGAACAAGCCTCTTCTGCTGGCACCCACCAGCAGCTCCAATTTCGCTCCCAGCTCATCCAATTTTGTCGCCCCCGACTGGATCTATGTCGCGCGCGACGGCTCCAATCCCACGACATTGACCTCCAGCAATTACTACCTGCCCAGCGTCGCCCCAACGACGGCCACCGGCACCACCGCCGGCACCAACCCGATCACCCAGCGCTATGCCTACGCCATCTATGATGAGGGCGGCACGCTCGACATGAATGCGGCGGGCAGCCCGATCACCTCGGCCTCGGCCGTGACGTACAGCGCCAACCAGTCCTACAAAAACGCGCTGGCCTACGCCGACCTGACGCAATTGCCCGGCATCAATAGTCTAAGCGCAACGCAGCAGATTGCCTTTGTCAACGCCATCGTGGGTTGGCGTAATTTTGCCTCGGCCGACCTAACCACCTCCAACATCTTCCCCAACACCTATTCGTTCTCGACGGCAAACGCAACGGCCTTCGATACCAATACCATCTTCAACACCAGCGGCTTTCTCGGTGTGGGCGGACCCGCACTTCAAAACGGGCCCAATTCTACCGGCAGCCAAAATCAAACCGATAACGCCTTTGCCAGTCGGCAGCAACTGCTTCAGTTCTTCCTGCAGGGACTGGGGCAAAATTCATCGTTCATCAGCAACGTGCCTCTTTCCACCCTGGTCAATGTCATGCCCTACCTGGGCACCTTCAGCCGCGATATTAATCAACCGTCTTATGCTCCTAATCCAAACCGGCCAGTAATTGTGGGAACGGCTTTCGCGACCGCCTACCAAGTTGGAGGCAATGACGGCTGCGGCAACGAAACTTCCGCGAATCCCATCAATCCTTCATTCCTTTCGGTGACTGTTCCTGCTCCTACCGGTGCCAACTGGATTCGTAACGACGGCAGCACCGCGGTGGTCGGAGAGCCGCTGGTCAAGAAGCGTTTTGCCCTGAGCCGCCTGGCGTGGATCACCTATGAAGGGCCCAGCGCCCTTCGTACACCTATCAGTAGTGGCGTGGCTCCGGTACAGACGAGTAGCGATGGGGATCTTTGGAGGCTGGAAAATCTCGATGGCATTTCCCCAGCGTGGCTGGCCGAGGGAACGGCTGCCAACATCCAGAATTATTTCGGTCTGGTCTGGAATTCGACCACTGGAACCTGGACCTATGAGCCTAAAGGCTTAGCTTCGCCTTATACGGGCGCCATCTTAACCTTGAGCCAGGTCGCGGCACTGAACTCGAACCCCCGCGAGGCGAATTTTTTCGAGTTGTTGAAAGCGGGCATTTTGGCCGGCGCCTTGGGCAAGGATTATTATAATCCCAACGATGTTGCTGTTGGAGGTACGGAGATAACCGATGTCAATAACACTTTCGACTATTCAAGCAATACTTACTTTCCCTTTAGCAGCGTGGACCGTTCGATCTTCCAAATTGGAGCCAACATCATCGACCAGTCAACGGCCGACGGGTATCCCACCGTGATCAATTTTTCCCTCGCCTCCGGCGCGCCGATAACGGAACAGGTCGCGGGCGTCAAAAATCTCCCCTATTTCTACGGTGCTCGCACGGCGATTTTCACGACGGCGTTGCCCACGATTCCAGGAGATGCAAGTCCAAATTCCAGCAGCATCTTAGGTTCGCCCTACGCCACCAGTTTCACCACCAGCACCACCATTTCGACGAGCAGCGAGGGCACCTGGATCGCGCTGCAGGAACCTGAAATCTGGAACCCCCATGGCTGGAATCCGAACGATATCAATGACTCCGTCGGTTATCCCGCGCCTTCTGCGTTTTCTGTGACGGCCTCGACCCCCGCGAATATCAATGTTGGAACGGGGACAACTCAGCCCATCTTACAAAACTGGAATAATGGTTTTCCAACTCCAAGCACCGGCTACCCCCCTTATCCTATGAACGGAACTCTAACGTTTACCATTGCCGGCTCGGGGGGCACATCCAACGCAGTCAGCGCGACAGGCGCCGCCGAGTTTCGGGAACCGACTCTTTTACTTGTGCCCAATGTCCCTTCCGGCAGTAGTCTGGCTGGCTCTTCAAGCGGAAGCATTGGAACCGCCACCGAAATAAGTGCTTATGGCGTTCCCAGCAATTGGACGACGAACCCGACGGGAATTTCCGGGACTGGGACCAGTACGAATAACTACCTCGGATTTGAACTGGGCGGCGGACCCGTGATTTTTTTGGCGGGTACGTCAAACGGCAAAAACACCTATAATGTCACGCATCAAACTTGGGCGGAGAATTTTACGCAACCTCTTATTCAATACGCGATCTCCTGCACCGGGCCCTACGGCCCGGTTACTTACGATAGCAAGATAGGCTTTGTTCCCTACTCGTCCAATTGTGGCTCTTCCTGCCTCGATTTCACCGACACCTCCACCGGCGGCGCCGATTACATGGACAATATGATACCATGGGCAACTGTTTTTCGCGTAACGGACCCGAGAACGGCCCGGCTCGGATTTACCTATAATGAGCCGGGGGAATTTGTCAATAATGCGAGCGCTATCCAGCTCCCCCCCCGTTATAACGGGAGGGCTCGTTGGGTCAATTCCGCCCAGGATATCCTGGACTCCATGCGACCCGACAATCATGCGGGCTACGGCATGGCAAATTATGGATTTAATCAAATTGGGACCGCTCTTGTGCCTCAAAAGGGTCTGCAGGGTTGGACCTGGGGAACTAATCATAATTCCACTGACTCCAATCAAATCGCCTTTCGGCAAGGTCTTCTCGCTCAAAACACCCTAGCGGTGAATGATGACGGAATAGCCTTTAATGGGGACGCCACCGCCGACAGCGACAATACTCCGCTTTATTACGCGGATGCAGACGGGGTCGTTCGCCGGGCCATGGCCGGTTATCTCACGGGAACGGGAACGACTGCTTCCGGGGTAACGGCGATAGGCCAGCCCATGGCGACAGCCACCACGAGCGGTACGACCCCGGTGTACCCGGGGGGCACGAATACCGGGACAGTGTGCAACCGCCCTGTTATCCTCAACCGTCCATTCCGTTCCGTAGGCGAGTTGGGTTATGTCTTCTCGGATCTACCGTGGAAAAACCTCGATCTTCAGACTCCGGAAAGCGGCTATAGTGGGCTAATGGACGTCTTTTGCGTGAACGACACCAATGATCCACGTAGTCTGGTGGCGGGCAGGATCGACCTAAATACGAGACAAACGGCGGTGATTCAGGCCGTCCTCAGCGGAGCCTGCGTCGATAAAGATGCTACGTTGGTCAATGGAGCAGTCCCTGCCGGATCTCCGAATGTGACCAATGGCACACCGGCAAGCACGCCCCCGGTACCCACCACTCTGAGCTCCAGTGTCTGCGCCACCATCGCTTCCACGCTGGTCGCCCGCACCACGAGCACTGCCGCCGGACAGGGGCCGCTCAGGAATCCGAGTGAGTTGGTGGGAAGCTCTCTCTTTTCTACTACAAATCCCGCCCCCTCCCCTGGAACCACGGGCATTGACGGTACATCGGCCACTTATTTTTCTGGTTTTAGCGGCGATCTGACCACCGTTTATGGTACGGACTACTATTTGAACAACATCGAGCGGTTCCGTGAGGCGCCCATCCGCGCCTTGGCAGCGGTCGGCACGACGCGGGTGTGGAATTTAATGATCGACGTGATCGCCCAGACCGGCAGGTTTCCTTCCAGCGCCACCGGCTTGGCCAATTTCAACGTCGAGGGCGAACGCCGCTATTGGGTCCATGTGGCCATCGATCGCTACACGGGCAAGGTCTTGGACGAACAAATCGAGGAAGTAAGAGAATGAAAACAAAGTTTCCACTGCTTGTGATGACCATGGCCTGGGCCGGAGCTGGACTTTTCCTATGGGCTCAGACGGACGCCACGGATGCCAATAAAAAATTGCCTCCTCCTCCGCTCCCATGGCCGGCGAGGACGCCCGACATGGCGTCTTGGACGATAACCATTGATCTCACCGGCATACTGGACGAACCAAGCGATGAATCGACCAACGAACAGGCTGGGCAGAATGGTCAAAATATTGGACCCAGCGGCGGCAACGCGCCCAAAGCCGCGCCACAAATGAAGATAACGGTGGTCAAAACTTGGCCCGTCGTCCATCAGGTGTCGACCAATGGCGATGGGCAAACGTGGGACCAATGGTATGAAAATGGCACCATGCTGACTCATACGCCCAACTCGTCCGCCTTGGTCAGTATGTCTGGCGGAGGAAATTCCTTCTATTCCCAAAACTATGCCAACGCCGATTTTAGCGGATTCGACTGGTTTTCGAAAAAAAATTTCCGAGGGGAAACCCAGTATCAGGGCCGGGAATGCTATTATTGGAGCAATCTATTCAGGCCCACCCGCACAGGAGGAATGGACCTGCTTGATCCGAACGCGATCCCTCCAGCTTCCTCCAGCGGAGGTGTTTTTTTCGCACGCGCCTATCTCGACGCCAAGACCCTGCTGCCGGTCATGCTGCAAAAAGGTCCAGAAATACGAACCTATCAATTCGGCCCTCCGCCCACCGTGCCCCAGGAACTGCCGCCCAATTTCGCCAAACAATTGGAACAGCAGGCCGAGTTGAAAAAGCAAATGTCCGCCCCAATGGCGCGACCGTTTTAATCTCTTCGGTCGAATTTCCCCATCCTCGACCAGGCCCAGCGTTTTGACCGGCTTCGAGCTTTCCCGTCGATTCATTTGCCGGCCACGGACCACGAAGCAAAAGGCTGTGACCACGGCGCGCCAAGCGAGAGACCAAGTTTTCCTGAGAGCAACTGCGAAACCTGATGACGACGAACCGATCTCGGTTCAGTTCCGATAAGTCGTGACGCTGCCGCTGGCGCCATCAATGAGGATCGTGGCGGGATTCTTGGCCGTCGTGCCCGCCGTGCTGTTGCCATGGGTGGGGACGAGGTCGATCTCGATCCATTGCAGAATCGACTGCGCGCCGATGGATGTCGTTATGATCTGGGCTTCCCCCTGCGGGTCGAACTGGATGACCGAACCGGGGCTGCTGGAGTTGTTTCCAAAAGAGTACTGAGCCGTCCCTGAAAGCGGCCAAGTAAACGTGGTAGTGGAAGAAGAGGAAGTGCTGGCGAGATTGTAGGTAGTGCTGTTTGAAGCATTAGGCAAAGTGACACTGGTAACGCCGGAGCTGGCCGTAAGGTGCAGGTTGTCGAAATGGCGCAGCGGCGAGACGACGGTTAAATTTGAAGTAGCGTAGTTTGAGGTTCCGTCATTGCTGGCAACAACCGTGACGCCAACGCGACCAACGCCAGCCGTCTGCACGCCGGTTGTCGGCTGGGAAGCATCCACCTCCTCGATGCCGACAAAGACATACGTATTGTTAGCCATGGCACAGGCGCGGGCGTGGACCAAGGTGTTTGCAAGGTCCGACGTCTCGTTGGAGTAGGCTGCCCCCAGAACGCTCTGCATGCCAACGGTAACCAAAACAGAAAGGATGCTTGCGATGGAGAGGACAACCAGAATCTCGACGAGCGAGAAGCCTTGCCGAGGAGAACGGCAGGCCCCTTTTGTGGTGGAGTGTCGGGGCAGTCTCGTAAGCATAATTAGCGGTGATTTGGACGAGAAATTCAAGTTTATCTTTGAAAAGTTCATCTCAGTCTGGGTATGGGCTGATCAAACCTTATGCCAGTAATATGGGGCGAATTGGTTAAACAGGCAACGAAACCCCAGTTTTCATTGTTATACAATACACTCTTCACAGGTACATGGAGTAAAAAGGATGCATCGGCATTGAAGCTTTTGCATTTCAGGTTTATGACGCCACGGATCACATCGCCACGCCGAAGGCTCGCTCGAAGGGGCTGAGGGCGAGAGAGTCTGCAAGTGAATGCGCGGTGGCCTCACCCTCCCTTTCTTACGAAAATGGGGCCATAGCTTGCCTGAACTTGGGCGGTTTCAAAGCCAATGAAGCCATCGCTTATCCAAGCATCGGAACTGACTTTTTATCCCTCCCTTTACTCCTTCAGTCCGATAAATCCCAACATTGCCCCTTTTTCAACAAGCTCCTAGAGCATCTCGAGCAGGCGCGTCAGCAACGGATCCATTTCGCTTGCCCATAATTCGTAACCCTCCGGCTTCAGATGGAGATGATCATGGCCCACACCTTTCCAGTTATCGCCTTCCGGAGTCATTTTAGAGGCCAGATCAAAATAGAATACGGTCTTATCGTCGCCAAAAGTCTGAATGATCTTGTTGGCATCCAATACCGTTTGAGTCTGGCGAGTGGTCGGCGTAATGCTGAGCAAGATGATTTTTACACCATTGAAGGTCTGCTGCGTTTTCGCAACCACCGCTTTAACTCCGGCCGCGATGTCCGCAGGAGGGAATTGAGTATCGTTGGTGCCAATTAGAATCACGGCGACTTTGGGCGTAAGATCTTTAATGTCCATGTGGTCAAGACGCCAGAGCACGTGCTCCGTTCCATCGGCGCCGACACCAAAATCGAGAGCGTGGCGGTCTCCATAGTATTTTTTCCAGACGTCGCCGCCGACCAAGTCCCACCCGCTGGGAGGCTGGTTTTGGAAATTTTGGGTGATGGAGTCACCGATGAATATAATGTCGCACTCCTGGCCCTTGATGGCCGCCACGCGACCCTCGCACTCCGTGTACCATTGCGGATGAGCTTTGGAATTGGCATCGCTCGGGATGGTAGTGACGGGCTGGGTGGTGGTTTGTGCGGAAAGTTGAGCGAATGAAACCACAAGGGATCCAACCAGCAGTAGTATGTTTTTTCTCATATATCTTTTGATCGGCGGGGTTCGTTAGTAACTCGGCATTGTTTCTTTAACCACCGAGAAGTTCACGTCACTGGTCAAACATTCCGGAGGTAGATATTTTCCCAACATTTTTTTGTCATCATCGCTAAGGGTGCCGACGCCGAAAAGAGGTAACAAAGGGATGCCCTTGTCCGTAAAGGTCAGCGTTGGGTCTTTGGGGGCCAGAAACAAACCGGCGCAGAAAATACCTCCCTCATCGCCCACGGCAATATCGATATGAATCGAATCGCCCGGCTCGACGAGAAAAGAGTCGCCCATGTATAACGGTGTGCCCTGATCCTTACCCGGCAGCACGATGGAGCCCACTAATTTACGCTCAGGACTAGGTGTATCATTTCCTTTAATGTAGCCATGGTCAGAAGCGTCGAGCACAAGGCGATCATTGATCCTTACCTCGCAGACATTGTCTCCAAAACCGACCAGGCGATATTCGCCGACCTGATCCGGCGTAAAGGATCCGTGATAATGGGCGATCCAGAACGCCTCGGTACTGGAAGGGGTCTTAAAAGCAGCTCCAGCGTCGTGATCTGGTATGGGGGGGAAAAAGAAAAATTTGGAAAAGAGAGTTATATTCGACGTGTAGCAGGGGTTCTCTTCCGGGGGCTGAAACGCTTTGCAGAAAGCGTGAACGATATTGGCATAGGCGGGTTCGTCTATGTTGATTGCTTTACTATCCTGGGTCCTGGTAAAATCATAAAAGTTACCCTCAAATCCTAGTGTCGAACCTTGAGCGGCCTCGCCAAAGAAACTGTTCCCCGACCCACTGCCGACCCCTCCCCCCGCTGGCCCCAAACCCGATCCCGTGGCCATTAGATCACTGGCGTGACTCATGGCCTGATTAATAACCTTGGAGGCATCCACATTAAAAGCGCTACTGCTCATCGTGGTAATCATGCTAGGCGGCGTGACATCGGGCACCGTGACTGGCTGCGGCTCGAATTGAGGATTGTTCGCGGCAGCACCGGTCGCGGGTGGTTGAATCGGAGCAGGAGGAACCTTGATCGCCACCTTTTGAAACTCAGCGTCGTTCGACGGCGGCGCCGGCGCCCTCCAGATAACCAGCGTGGCAACCATCAGGAAGACGACCAAATGAAGCATCACCGCACCGAAGAAATAACCGGAGCGCACTAATTTTTCTCGCCACTCACCTTTGCGCGGCGGTGGTGCGAGCGCATGCATTTACTAGATTCGCTTAGAATAGGAAAACCACAAGCAGACAGCTCGTCATGTTTCCAATGAAACCAAGCATTCTCAATTCAAAGGCAACCAACATCGTTACTCCTAGATTGCTAGGGGCGCAATGGTGAGCATCAACTGAAAGAGGCTGGTTTATTCATATAAATACCTTCGAGATGACCTCAGGCCCATTTTCCCAGCCTAGTTTTTTTGATGCACCTGAACGTCGGCCAGATAAACCTTTCCCTGTCCGTAGAAATTAATCTGAAATCCAAAGTTAACGGTGTCGTTTCTCACACCATTCGATGTCTGCCACGAAATGGTGTCATCAATTTGATTCCAAGCCGTAGTCAAGCTGATCGGGTTGGTTATCTTGATCGTATTAAAAGAGCGATCATCCGTGCCGGGAAACCTCTCCTGCCCTCCGCCAAACGCATATGAAACCTCGCGAACACCCTCCCCTTTTACCCAGAAACTAACCTCATAATCCGTCTCCGATTTCATCGGCACACGTCCTGTCCAGATGATGGAGTGCTTCTGGGTCTCATCTTCGAATTGGGGATAGTAGGTTTCGGGAAAATAAACGCCTTTATGTTCGAGCAATTCGTATTCGAGGGCATTCCGCCAAGTCACGCCCTGGGGCACTTGAAATCCGGGCTCTTTTTGGGCGTTGGTAACCTCTAATATCTCATAGGGCACCCCCCAGGGCGGTCCCTCTGCCCAACCGTGAAGGGGGTAGGGATGGAAGCTGTCCCACCCTCCCAAAGCCCAGGAAGAAGGCACCAGAATCTTTGGATATGGATTCGTACCTTTGAGTGGTGCCGGGGGCGAGGTGAATCGGGGAGCCCCGGGCGCACCGGAGTTTCGGCAAAGAAAAATTTCGCCCGTATCGTTGCTAAAGACGACATCGGGAACCTTTGGATTCCCGGACAAACTTCCGGTAGCCACGGTGGTAAAATGGCCAAAGGTATCCCTGCCTCCGAAAGTCAACTTCTGTCCCTGGTCGAAGGTCGGATGCGAGGGATCCTCGCTGGTGTTGAGAAACACTTCGATCTGACCCGTGCGTTCGCCGGTGATGATATCAGGCTTGCCGTCGTTGTTCCAGTCTACGATCTGCGGGGTCAGGTGCTCGCGACCAAGTCCGGGAATGATCTTGACCTGATGGGATTCGTTAAAGACGGGATCGGTATTGGAGCCCATATTCGTGAATAGAAAGATACTATTGGCCGAGTAGGTCCCATCTCCGCGGATCAGATCGAAACGACCTGTGCCAAACCAGTCCCAGAGGCAGGGACTGAGATAATTACAGTCGAGACGCCCATCGCTACGAAGCGGCACAGCCTTGAGTTCGCTCAAATCTCGGGGAGTTGAAAAGGCGGCCTGGAGTGATGTGCCCGTATTGCGAATATAGTAGAGAAGGCCCGGGAATATACCCGCAACAAGGTCGAGTTTGCCGTCCCCATCGAAATCAACCAGATTGATACGCGGCACAAGATGGTCCGTAGGGCCATCATTATTCAGCTCACGGGTAGCCTCCTCGTCCTGTTTCCTGGGACGCGAACCGAGCCAAATAGGCATAATTTCACCCGAGGTAAACTTCGGCTGGGTTTTCGTCCCTCGATTCGGAAAATACCAAAAGAATCCCTTCGGATCAGCCACCACTAAGTCAAGTAAGCCGTCCCCGTTTAGATCTCCAACCGCAATCCCCGGACTAAATTGGGCTCCGCCAATATTTCCGTTGTCGTCTACCGCGATTTGATCTGCCATTAGCCCACGCAGATTCCCATTCGCGTCCACACCGCCCCACGGGTTGGGCTGTTCGGTAAAGTCGTCCATCTTGCCATTCGCAAAAAGATTAGGCGTATCCTGAGCGCGGAGAATAGCATGGCTGAAGGCGAGAGCTAAAAGCGTTACCGGTAAGAGGTTTAGTCCTCGACTCATAAATCTTGGGGATCGAACTCAGTTTTAAGCCACCGACGCTTTATTGATTTGTCAGGCTGCAATAACTCCGTCCATGGTCCGGCATCAACACGCCTTTACAAAGCGGCCCTTATGTTACGTCAGTTGCTTTCCAGAGGAACAGGGAGATGTACCTGTTTTTCCAGTTCCACTTGTATATTGAGCCGTACAGCTCTCATGGAATACTTCCGGCACCCATTGCCCCAAGATGAATTCCCTCGCCAGCCCGTCATCATTCCCAGTTGCAGCTACGGCATCTGGCCGATCAACCTTGCTTGTGCTGGTGCCGCGATTGATGACGCGACCGTCCAGACCCTCTGATTCCGTCACTCCGTCTCAATTACCAATGAAAGCTGCTTTCGTACTATTTTAGAGCCTTAGCTGAAGGCACCATGATCGGCGATGTTTTTCCCCGATCCAAATAAATTGCTTCCTAACCTGAGTTCCCGCCGACGTCCTCTAGGTTGCATCCTTTCCGGGCTTTGCTGCCAGTAAGTCTGGCCTTCTCGCCCGATCTTTTGCCATGAAAGGTATCGTTCCTCTTCTCGGTATTCTTTCTCTGCTATTCTTCTTGGCTTCGACGATCATGCCGGCCGATACTTCCTCCATCAGTTCCCTTCCGGCTTTGCCGCCGATGCCGGAAATACCACCTGCTGGGCCCGTCGACAGCGTGCCGATGGGCGATTCCAAGTCAGCTCCCGAAGTGAAAATCGATTTGCCCATTGAAGCTGGGCCGTTCGCACCGACATGGGATTCGATCGAGAAAAACTACCCCGGCACACCGGACTGGTTGCGCGAAGCCAAGTTTGGCATCTGGGTCCATTTTGGCCCACAAGCCTCCGGGCAGAGTGGTGATTGGTATGCTCGTAATCTCTACAAACAAGGTAGTCGGGCCTACAACAACCATCTCAAAAACTTCGGCCATCCGTCCGAAGTGGGTTACAAGGAAGTCCTGCGGGACTGGAATCCAAGCAAACTTGATCCGGCCAAGTTGGTTGCAATCTATAAGGATGCCGGGGCGCGGTTCCTGATTGTCCAAGGCGTGCACCACGACAATTTCGACCTCTGGGATTCTCGTTACCAGCCGTGGAACTCGGTGCGCCTCGGGCCCAAGCGCGATTTACTCGGGGAATGGTCCAAGGCAGCAAAGGCAGCCGGCATTCGTTACGGGGTCTCCTTCCATCATGAATATACATGGTGGTGGTGGCAGACGGCGTTTGGCAGCGATGCGACAGGGCCCAAAGCCGGTGTACCCTACGATGGCAATCTCACCCTCGCGGATGGAAAAGGCAAATGGTGGGAGGGCCTCGATCCCCGCCTGCTTTACGGCATTGATCTGCGCGAGTACCAGGGCGTGACGAAGGCTGCTGCATCGGCTTGGTGGGCGCCGCCCGCCGGGATCTTTACCCAGCACGCCGCATACGCCAAATGGTACGCCACGAAGTGGGCGCTGCGCATGATGGACGTGATCGATCGTTACGATCCCGACTTCATTTACACGGACGGCACCAGCAGCCAACCCTTCAGCGGGGATGGCACCGGCACGGGCCAAAAGTGCGATGCCGCCCAGCGGGTTATCGCCGACTTCTACAATCACGCGTTGAAGGTTCGAGGCAAGGTGGACACGTTCAGCATCATCAAATTTCGCCCCAAGACCAACGGCACCGTCAATACCGAGGAAGGCGGCATTCCGGAAGGGATCAAAACCGATCAGGCTTGGATTGCGGAAACCCCCGTGGGCGATTGGTACTACGCCCCCGGTTTTACGTACGACTCCGGCATGGTCATCCACTACCTCCTGGAGGAGGTGGCGCGGGACGGCAACGTAGCCATCTGTGTCAGCCCAAGGCCTGATGGTTCGCTGGACGAAGGCAGCACCCGCATGCTGAAGGAAGCGGGCCAATGGATGCGCCGCAATGGCGAGGGCATCTACGGCAGTCGCGCCTGGGTGGTTCCTGGCGAAGGTGAGATGGTTAACGGAAAACTCAGGACGCTGCCAGGCGGGAAGCTCGGGAAGATGCAGGCAGAGTTTAGCTTTGGTCCGCAGGATTTTCGCTTCACGGTGGGTAAGGACGGCGCGCTCTATGCCTGGTGCATGACGGTTCCCGCCGGAGGCGCCGCATTGAAGATCAAGTCTCTCGGATCGAACGCCAATCTCCTGGGCCATCCCATTCGATCGGTGACCTTGTTGGGTAATGAAACAGCGCCTCTGGAATGGAAACAGGAAGCGGACGACTTGGCCATTCAATGCCCGGCCACCATGCCCTTTGCCACCGCGATCGGATTTAAGATCGGCTTCTCAGGAGAAAAATCATGACCTCACACCGAGCGACTCGCGCGCGCCACAACGTCCTTTGTCTCATCTTGCTTACGGTGCTCACTTCGACTGGCCTGTTGGCGAACGACGATTTCTTCCCTCCGTCTCCCGATGCGGCCAAAGTCATCGATTTTGACGGACGGGGATTTATCATCAACGGCAAGCGGACATTCATCACCTCCGGCAGCGTCCATTTCGCGCGCGTCCCGAAGGAGAACTGGCGCGACATTCTGCTTAAATTGAAACGCTCGGGTTTCAACACGGTCGAAACTTACGTGTTCTGGAACTATCACGAAATGCAGGAGGGAAAGTTCGACTTTACCACCGAAAACCGCGACCTCGGTGCCTTTCTCGATCTGGCGAAGGAGTTGGGCCTTTATGCCTTCGTCCGAGTAGGCCCGTATAGTTGCGCCGAGTGGGAAAATGGGGGCTTCCCCACCTGGCTCTATTTCAAGCCGGGCCTTTCCGTTCGCGGTGACAACCAGGCCTATCTCGATTGCGTCGATGCTTGGTTCAACCAGATGCTTCCCATCGTAGCCCAGCGCCAGATCACCAAGGGAGGAAATGTCATTCTCGTGCAGTTGGAAAACGAGCATCCGGCAGACTGGTCGCATTGGGGCACGGAAATTCACGGGCCTTATTTCCAGCATCTGCTCGACTTGGCCCACAACAACGGCTTGGAAGTGCCCATGTATTTCAGTGGTCAACATCACGCGCATGATCCCGCGCCCCAAACACCGATCGATCACAGTCAGCGCACAAGCCCTTGGTTCACGTCCGAACTCTGGACGATCTGGTACGATCGTTATGGCAATAGCGGTGGCGACTTGAGAGACGGTGAGCGCCATGCCTGGCGTGTCCTGGCGGAAGGCGGCAACGGCTTCAATCTTTACGTCTACCACGGGGGCACCAACTTCGATTACTACAACGATTATGAGGACGCCTCCAGCTATGATTACGGAACGCTGATCGGACAGTCGGGCGATACCCGTGAGCTTTATTTGCGCCTGAAACGGCTCGGCTATTTTGCCGAAACCTTTTCGCCCATTTTGGCCGACAGCGATGACGCGACGGAAAAATACAAGGATTTCGCGGACGGCGTCACGGTGACGGCCCGGACTGCCCCGGAAGGCACCCTCGTCTTTCTCGACAACAAGCAGGGAAACACCACTGTCACGCTCAAGAGCGGCACGACCATGAAGATGGCCGGCGGCGAGATCGTGGGCCTGCCGGTCCAGGTTCCGATTGCTTCAGGGTTGACCCTGGCCGAGGCCGACACCCGCATTCTTGGAATTGTTCCGCAGGGAAATCTTACGACAATCGTTTGTTTCGGGGAGACGGGCGATACGGGAAAAATCATGCTCGGGTCAGCGACTCCCGGTTCGGCCACGACGGTGAATGATGCCGATTTCAAATTCGATTCAGGCGCCAATCCGGCCCTCGCCTTCACTTTCCCCGACCAAGGGGTTGGCGAAGAGGATCTCAATTTTGGAACGACCAAACTCCGCGTTCTGGTGATGAACAAGGAAACGGCGGACAAGACCTGGTTTGTCGATACGGCGGCAGGAAGGCAAATCATTATCGGTGCGCCTTATCTGGGCGAATTTGCTTTGGATGCGACCGGCAACGAGCGTCTCTCTGTGGATTATCCATGGAACGATGCCGCCCCGACGGAATTGACTGTGTATGGCAGCGGACCCAGTAGCCAGATCAAGCTGCCTGCTCCCCCGGAGACTGCCTCCCCCGCCACGCTCAAACTCGCCGACTGGGAAATAAGCCCCTATTCAGGACCCCTGTCCTCCCATTTTGACGATCATGCCTGGTTTTCTCTACCCGACAACAGCCCGCCGGAAATGGGACAGGACGGCGATAACTCTGCCTACGCATGGTACCGCGTCCATTTGGATGACAGCCCCGAGGCCAGTTCAATCGCCTGTAAATGGATCGGCGACCGCGCCTCTTTTTTCCTGGATGGAAAGCTGGCGGCAACGTTCGACGCGAAGACACATGTATGGCCCGATCCTAAAAATAAGACCTTCGAAGTACCAATGCAGATTTCCGCCGGTAGCCACGACCTTTCCGTCTTTGTCGCCCACGCGGGCCGGGATAAATATTACAACTATACGGGCAACCTCGACCGTCTGGAGTCCCAGAAGGGAATACGCGGACCGGTAACTTACGGCGATGATCCGAAAGCGACGATCACCAACTGGAAAATGTGCGGCGGCGGCGATCCGGCCAACCCCGGCCTGACTTGGTCGGCTCCATCAGCCACGAACGGCGCACCCGCTTATTACCGAACCCATATTCAACTCGACAGCGCACCCGAACCGGGGGCCACTTATCGCTTTGCCACCACGGGGCTCTCCGCAGGCAGCGTCTGGCTCAATGGGCATAACCTGGGCCGGTATCCCGAAATTCTGAAGAATTGTCCGGGCATCTGGCTTCCCACTTGTTGGATGAAGGCGGGTGACAATTCACTCGTCATTTTCGACGAACAAGGCAACTCGCCGGAGCAAACCAGCGTGCAACTCGAAGAATCCGCCAGTCGGCATCGGTTATCGCTCGGAACTCCATAACTAAGACGCAGTTTCCCATTCTAAAACCTGCAAATCTATGTATCGAACATTTCAACTCATCGCCGTTTTCGGCGTCGCAACCTTCCATCTCCAGGCCCAGAACATCGACACCGTTATATTTGGAGACTCCGCATCCGAGAACGCCCATCAACTCGACGCTCATTTCCCGCCTGCGACAAGAGACAGCAAATACCTGAGCAAGCCCGACCGAAATAATCCCGGCCAAACCGTTGCCGTCGATCCCTCGTCCGATCCCTCCGAGGGGCCCCCGAGCGACGTCATCGATGGAGCCTTGGGCCTTAAGGCGCGCCGCCTCCTTTTCCGCACGCCCGTCGCGGATATGAATGGCGGCGAAATCACGCTGACGATGAAGGTTGATCCTTATCAGCAGAATTACTTCAGCACCAAATTCTGGGGTTCCGATTCCAACTCCGGCCTGATCATCCTTTATTGCAACGGATTTGAATTAGGTTCGCGCCACGGCATCGAAGAAACCGGTCTTTCCTTCATGCTCAACAACGGCGCGTGGTTCAAGGACCGCTTTTGGTATCGCACGGTCAGACTGCCGCTTTATCTCACCTACGGCAAAACCACGGCGCAAATCACGCTGCGCTGGACGGGCAATCTCAATTATTATGATAATAGCAGCTACCCTGCTTATCAGGCTCGGGCCACTGTTCCCAGCCAACCTCTTTATGCGGCCTATACCCATGTGGGCAGCTATGTTGACACTCAGGGAGAGGTCGAAGCAGATACGCCTCCACCTACGCCGATCCGCGAAAGCCCGGGCCCGGAAGCAATTGAGCAATATCGAAAAGATATGCAGGGCGAAATTCGCGACCGGTTGGGCGCGAATGATTTTGTCCAGCGAGGGTCGGGCAACGCACCGGCTGACGCTCAATTTCTCGCCCAATGTTACACGATACCGTGGACGACCGCTTACCAAAACCCTGCCGTGGCCGAGCAAATTCTCGAGAACGGGGATTACCTGACCAAATATTTTAGTCCCAAAGGCGAAATCCCGGGAGATGGATTTGGCAGCAACGCGGGCCCATGGGGTTGGGCGGTGAGCATCGTCTGGCCTGCGATCAAGGACCAAATGGATGAAACGGTGGATTACGGTGGCACCATCGGGACCGTCACTCGCCGCGAAGGCTGGAGCAAATTGCTGCGCGCCAGCATCGATAACCAACGTTTTAATCGCAAACAAATCTACAACCAGGAGACCGACGGCGATTTTATGCTCTACATGGCGAATTGCGGATTGAAACTCGTCAATCCTGACTTAGCCCTCACTGAGGTGGAAGCCTTGCGTTATGTGAAGGAAGGAATGGGTATCCAGCCTTGGGCTGGTAATGATCAGCCGGACGAGCCTGGCAACCCGCATCCAATCAAAGGCAGCTATCCCAACGGCCCAAACTGGTACACCTCCACTTCACGCGGGACGCTCAAGGACGGCTCCTACATGCCCACCGGCGACTATGGCGAGCAGGGCGAATACGCCTACAACATGGCGCTGATCACCGGTGATGCCGAGGTCCGCGCCCGCGCCATCCAGCTCGAAAAAGCGCGCCTTCCATTCCGCTTCCCCAGCGTCGATTCGGACGGCTTCAAAGTCATGACCGTTTCGGAGCCAATCGGATCCCGCAACAAGGGCCTGCCCGGTCATGACGCTTATCTGAACCGGAGTTCCGGTTCCATCTTCGTTTCCCATGAAGACATTCCCGAATTCACCGCTGTCTTCCAGGAGATGCTTGATGACGGCCAGCTCTATAAATTTGCCACCCAGCAGAGTTATCGCGAGCACTACAGTTTCGGCGCCTATATGCCCGATAATTTCGCGGCAGCGTTGAAAAAATTGGATGACCTGAAACAAGCTGGTGTTTCACTAAATTCAAATTATCTGCCCATGGCCGACGGCATGCCCGATTTTGCCTGGGGGGATGAAGACAACATGGTCGTGGCCGCCAAGCATGGTGATGAGCGCCTCTTTGTGGCGCTGGCCCGTGATTTCGTAAATGGCTCCGCGATTGTCTTCGAGGTCACCCCGACTATCGCCCATATCGGCGAGGTTCAGGAGGACGACGTGCAGTTTGTTTCCAGCGGCGAATTCAAAGTCCCCAACGGGTGGGTCGAGCAATGGGACTGGGCGCAACCGCCCGATAATGACACGCATCCCAATGCCATGAAGGACCGGCGCCAGCCCATCGCCGTCCGCCCCGACATGGCCGACGCACCACTCACGTCTTATCATAATCAAGACGGAGGCCGCGCCCGTTCCTATACCTTTCGTTACGGTCATTTTTTGGTCGGGATGAACATGGACGCCCGCTACAATAAACAGGATTACAGGGTCAAAACGCCTGCAGATTTTTCTTCAGGAGTGGACCTCGTTTCCGGCAAGAAACTTTCCGCTCCGGTGGTTATTCCACCGGGAACGACCGTCGTGTTTTATCTGCCGAAGGCCTCGAGCCCCAACCCGCCTCCCTCGAGTCCGCTCGTCTTTACCGGACAGGTGGGGGATGATGAAGTCGATCTCAACTGGGATCCGAGTTCCGGAGCGAAAACTTACAATGTGAAGCGCGCCACTTCCCCGGGAGGGCCCTACGTCACCATGGCGCAGGGAGTGACTGATCTCCACTACGCGGACAAGTTCATCTCAAAAGGCACGACCTATTATTACGTCCTCACCGGTTCCGGAGTGACGGGCGAAAGCGACAATTCTCCCGAATTCAAAGTCACCTTCAATTGATTATGCGTCCTTGCTCATGGGTCGGTTTTGTGTTCGTCGGTTTGAGCATCTCGTGCTTGGCGGATTCCCCGGGCCAGCCAAACTTCGCGGCGGCTGAAAAACAAATTCAAGCTTGGGTTGATGACGAGGACTATCCGGGCGCGCTTCTCTGGATCCAAACGAAAGACGGCACCACGCTTTATGAGCATTCCTGGAATGGGGTTACTCGTCAGACCGAGATGACGATCGCATCCGCCAGCAAGTGGCTGGAGGCCGCAACCCTTATGAGCCTGGTGGACGACGGGAAACTCAATTTGGATATGCCCATTCGCCACTACTTTCCGCAGCTCACCGGAAAGCAGGGTGACAACACGCTGCGACAGCTTTTTTCCCACACGAGTAATCTCAACGAGCTCAATTTACCCAAAGAAACCGAACACTACGGAATCGACCGCCTGCCCGATTTTGTGGCGAAAGTACCAACGGATGAAAAATCGGGAGATCGTTTCTGGTACGGTGGCACCGACTTGGCGATGGGGGCAAGGATTGTCGAATTGGTCCAGGGCAAGCCATGGCTGCTGACCTTTGGCGAAAAGATTGCCGACCCCTGCCAAATGAAATCAACTGTGACCGGGCCAGATTTGTGGGACTTCGATCGTCTGACGGGTGGCGATAATTTTCCGCGCAGTAACGCCCAGGATTACATGAACTTTCTGCAAATGATTTTGCACGATGGCAAGTTCAACGGGAAGCAAGTGCTCACACCGCAATCGATACATGAAATGGAAGCTGATCAAGTTCGGGGAGCGGAAGTGAAGGTTAACGAATTCCCCGAGTCGATCGGTTGCGGCCGATATAACGGCGTTTATGGCTTGGGCGAATGGAGGCTGGCGCTGAATCCGCAAGGTGAAGCGGTGGTGATTAGCAGTCCTGCCTACACCGGCTTTTTTCCCTGGATCGATAAACGCCATAACATCTGTGGCGTCTTTGCCGCCAAGGCGGGATGGGGCGCGAAGATCGATGCGTTTCATACGGCACCCAAGCTGTTTCAACTCATTGATCAGGGCTTCGCCACAAGCTCCGAAGACCTTTCGCGCGCGAAAGATTCCGCACATTAGATGCTCTTCTCTATCTTCCTATTTTCTATGCGCTTTTATATTATAAGCCTTTTCCTCGGATCCTTGGCCGTCGCCGAACCACCCACCGTTTCCGACCCGGCGGAAATGGCCAAATCCGCAGTCGCCGATATTCGGGGAATCTTTGATAGTGCTCCGAAAGGCACCCCGAGCGCAAAGATGCCGGACGGCCCGGTCACGGGAAACGGCGATCTCGGTCTGGTTGTCGGTGGCAAGCCGGACCAGTTAAGGTTTTATCTGGGCAACGCCGATTTCTTCGGCGTCTTGAACGGCAGGGTCATGCCCGTTGGATCGCTTGAGTTGACTATTCCCGAACTCAAAGACAGCTCTTATCACATGGAGCAGGCGATCGGAAACGCCACGCTAACGGGCAAATTCACCGCTTCAGGCGGCGCGGAACTTTCGGTGAAATCGTGGATTCCACGCTCGCAAAATCTGCTTGTGGCCGAGTTAACCAATACGGGTACCGAGCCTTTGACAATTTCCAGCCAGTTGCTCGACGGCGCGTCAACGCCGGGCAACACAGCTACCTATCAATCCGCCCCGGCAGGTACAGCTTTGCGCGTCTCGCCCGATAGCTGGCAGATGGAATTGGGCAATTTCCTCGAGCACCACGGCGACAAGATTATCCCGCATGGCGTTTTTCAGGGTGACATCGCCGACGTAAGAATTTACGAGCAAGCCCTGCTGGAGGCGACGCTTGACGCCTTGGACGATCCGACCGCTCCCAAGCCCTATCTCCTCTGGCATCCATCCGATAAAGCCACGGTTATTGGCCAGGCGAAAATCGACCCGAACGGCGATCACGGAGGAACGATTACCCTGGGAGATGACCCTGGCGCGGATGTTCAGCTCGGTTATCTGGAAGTACCGGAGCATCAATTCACATTAACAGTCTGGGTGCGGGCCACCACCGCCAGCGACCAGAACATCATCCTCACCACCTATTACGATTGGATTGGCGTGGGCATGAAATTCTACCTTTCCCATGGCAAATTGAGCGCTCAACTTAATCACACCGGCGTATCCGCGAGTGACACGCTACCCCTCAATCAGTGGGTGCAGGTCGCGGCGATTTATGATGGCAATACCCTGACCCTCTATCAGGACGGTAAATCGGTAGGTTCCACCGATCAATTCCCGCCGACCTCGGATGTCCTTGGCTCCAACCGGTCGGCCATTCACTACGGCGACAAGGACGTGCCTTACGAGGACTGCGCACCGAACGGAATCATGGTTCAGCGCGTGCTTGGCGCAAATCCGAAGGAAGATCAACAAGCGCTCCATTTCACCTTGGAGCCGAACGAACAAGCTACCGTCCTGGTTGCCGTGGCCACCGATCGCAGTAACTCCGACTACATGGCGCAGGCGAACCAGATGGTGCAAAAGGTAGACCAGCCCGCACTGGATAAACTTTACAAGGAACACAACGCGTGGTGGGACGATTTTTGGTCGAAGTCCTATATCAAAATCCCGGATCAAAAGATCGAGGACTCCTGGTACGCCTCCCTCTACCTCCTGGCCTGTTGCAGCAGATCGGACGAGCCTCCGCCCGGCTTGTGGGGGAATTTTATCACGGCTCCAAACATGGGTTGGCAGGGCGATTACACGCTCGATTACAATTATGAGGCTCCGTTTTGGGCGGCGCTGGCGACAAATCACCTCGAGTTGACGGATAACTACGAGCAACCGCTCTTGGGCAACCTACCCCGCGCCGAGCACAACGGCCCGGAGCATTTTCATCATCCGGGCCTGGCCTACTATACGCACCTCATACCCATGCCCGGCTGGGATGCCGACAATACCGAGTACATGAAGCAAAAGGGCTGCACGCTCTTTGCCATGGTTGATTGCGTGATGCGCTGGCGTTACACGCACGATCTTGATTACGCCAAGAAAATCTATCCGCTATTGAAGGGCGCGGCGGAATTCTGGAATAACGATCTTGTTCTTAAGGACGGCGTCTATTATGACGCCGACGACGCAGCCGCAGAAGAAGCCGATGGCAATAACAATACCAGCACGACGCTGGCTTTCATCCGATTGGTTTACCCTTCGCTGATCGAAATCAGCCAGTTGCTCAAGGTTGATGACGACCAGCGGGACAAGTGGAACGATGTCCTGGCCAAACTTCCCCCATTCCCCGTTGTGCCGGCAGAGAGCATCGACCACATGGGAGACAAGGGCGGTCAGACCCTGGCCGATCTCATCGGCCCCGAGGCGCAGGGCAAGATGGTGATTCGTAACGCGGAAACGGGCTATCCGTTCCCGAACCCGATGTACAAGGTCTATCACGATTTCAACGAACGCGGGAGCAGTCCGGGGATGAGCTCGGCCCAGGTCATCTTTCCGGGTTGGGCGATAGGTTTGGAAAGCAGTGATGGCGAACGCCAGGCGGCGCTCAACACCATTACCTATGCCGCGCAATGGTACGACTACAATAATGACTGCACCTTCTACCCGGGAGCCGCCTGCATCGGTTACGATCCCAATGAAATTTTGAAGAACATGGATGGATTAATCGACCACCACATGGCCCCGAACTTCATGTTCCTGACCGGGGGCGGTGGAACGGAGGATTTCGCCATTGTGCCCGCGACGATCAGCGCGATGTTCGTCCAAAGTTACCAGACGAATGTTCACGTCTTCCCCAATTGGCCCATGGATCAAGACGCTTCGTTTGGCAATCTCAACGCCTGCGGAGGTTTCCTCGTCAGCAGCGAAGTAAAGGAAGGGAAGGTCTCCTATGTGCAAATCCAGAGCACTGCAGGTCAGGAGTGCCGACTCGTCAATCCCTGGCCCAGCGCTTTGGTGCGGGTGATATCCGATAAACGCCAAGACAACCTTTCCGGCGGCGTGCTGAAATTTCCCACCCAAATCGGCGAGACCCTCGTTCTCACCCCATCGCCCTAGGTCACGACCGGGAATGATGATCGCGGTCCCGCGCCGGCGACCAAATAACTACTTCGCCTTAAGGCGCAGCACGGTAATCGAATAGGGCTCGAAGGCGTAACGGAAGGGGGAAGCGACCGGCCCCAGGTCGGTCTCCTTCGGCGCAATCCGGGTCGGGTTATCGAAGGAGTTTTCATCTTCCGGTTTGTCCGCAGTCAGGACCGTCGCGGTTGCATCAAAACTTCCCGGCGCGCCATTCAGTTGCATCGTGCCGTCCTGCGCCTGGCCGCTGACATTAACCACCTTGATGATGATCTCGCCCGTGTCGTTCTTTTTGCCGGCGACCGCATAGAGCGGTTTGCGCGCTTTCGGATCGGTCGCAGGCATCGTCTGGAGATCGAGCGGCAAGACCACATCGGGCCGGTTATTGGCGAAGAGAGTTTGGTTATAATACGAGGGGGTGGCGTAGATGCCCGAGCTGTCAAAGACGATCAGATTTGGCGTCCATTCCCGCCACTCGGGATTGACGAAGAGCGGCGCGTAGGAGCTCATGATCACGAGATCGCTGTTGCGCTCCATCCCGGTCATGAAGGCCGCTTCGCCCAGGGCCGCCAGGAGATTTCCATTGCCCGCGTCCGGTTTTGTCGCGTATTCGCCGACGTAGATCTTCGGCCCCTTGCGGTCATAGCTGTCGTACATCGTGGCGTGGTCCTCGAACCACTCCGCGGTCGGGTAGTAATGTTCATCCACCGTTTCGACCGTGGCGTTGATTGGCGGCTTTTGCAGGGGCGCGGTCGCGATCGTCTTGATCTCGGGATGGGCCTCCTTCACTTTTTCATAAAATGGATTATAGTGGTCGGCATATTGCCGGGCATCGCCGCCGCCCCAGAAGTAGCCCATGCCATTCTCGTTCCCGAGTTCCATCAGCTTCAAATTAAACGGCGCCGGATGACCCGCTGCCGCGCGCTGCGCACCCCAGGTGCTCGTTACCGGGCCGTTGGCGTAATCGATCGCGTCGAGCGCATCCTGAATCCATGGATCGAGATGCTTTGGATCGACCGAATCTTGCTCGGCCATGCCGCAATTGATGACGAAGAGCGGCTCCGCCTTCAGGTCCTCGCACATTTGCAGGTACTCATAAAATCCGAGACCGTTGGTCGTGCGGTATCCCCAGATATTCCATTGCCCGGGCCTCCGTGCGGGGTCGCCGATCGTTTCCTTCCAGCGAAAGGCCTCGCTTAGCCGATAGCCTTCGCCAAACGACCCGCCGGGAAAGCGCACAAACGCCGGATGCAGTGCGACGAGCATCTGCATCAGATCGCTGCGCAGGCCGTTGGGCCGTTGGTTGAAAGTATCCGCCGGGAAAAGCGAAACCTGATCGAGCCAGACCGTGCCTGTCGCTTGAGTGGAAAGAACAAAGCGCGCATCCGTATCGGAGGCCGTGGGCTCCAGGCGGGCCTCGAACTTTTTCCAATCTGCGCTGGAGCAGGCGACATCCTGCGATGCGAGGATGGCGCCGTCCTGCTTCTCGAGCGAGGCGGTAAACGGGCCGGTGAAATTCGGCGAGGTTCGAGCGTAGAATGAAAGGAGATAGGTTTTGCCCTCCTCGATATTCAAACCGTTTTCAGGCCTCATTTGCGCATCGGCAAAGCGCTTCATCCAATCAGTCCATTTCGGATCGGCCGGCTTGGCTGACGGGACTGATTCATCAGGCAATTCGACCGGATCTTTGGAATCGATTTGAAGTCCCTTGTAGCCCTGGTTGATCACACCAACCCGTCCCGTGGAGCCCGTGTCCGTGATGTCCAGTCGCAGACTTGTCGGATTCTTGTCGTTCAGCGGCTGACTCTTGTCCAACGTCATCGTCACCTGGCCATTGCCGTCATTGAGCAGGCTCCAACCCATCGGCAAATTGAAATCCTCGAACGAGCGATTCTGTAACATCTCCGCGTAGAGCCCCCCGTCACCGGAGCGATTGATGTCCTCGAAGAAAATACCGTACAGCAACGGCGATACCGTCGCGCCGGGCTTGGCGACATCGATGCTGATGGTCGCGGTATCGGCCTGGGCCACGGCCTGGCACGCGAGGGCCATAATGCCGGCCAATCGAAGAGGCGAGAGATCGATCATAGGTTGTGCTTCCCAAAGAATCGGCGGCAAAAGTTTTATTCGGAGAGCGGATGCGGCTCTACTTCGATAAGTCAAAAATCACGGTAGTTTGCGGAGCCACGCTTACGCCCGTGGTCAAAGCCAGCGTTTGGCCGGAGATCAAGTCGGGCGCGGAGGCGTCCTTCATGCCCTCGGGAATCTTCAGGGCATAGGTTTTGTCCTTCGTGCAGTTCATGCCGATCAGGTAATTGCCATACCGCAATTGATAGAACGAGCCACGCCCGGCAAACGGGCTCTCTTGTCCCGGCTTGAAGCTGGTCCAGTTGGTTCCATCCGTGAGCGAGAGGATGCCGTCGGGAAACTTGGCAATAGGCAGTGGCTCGCCCGTCTCTGCGGAATGAAGATCACCGGGATATTTAATTCCGCCGTTGCCAAAACCCATATTGACCCAATCGGGACGCTCGTAGGTCAGGCCGCTGGGCTCAAATGCGGTTTCCTCGTGCACGACCGCGATCCGGTCGAAATGGGGCGTTATTTCATGAACCCGCGCCAGGAAATTAACGGCGGCGCGCGCGCGCCAATACAGCGAGGCATAGAAAATATCCTCCCCATGCTTCACGGCCAGCACGCCATCCTCCTCATCAGCCCAGGCAAAATCGGGCTGGCCCGGCGTCATCGGCAGGCGGGCTGTGCTGGCCGGTTGTGACTTCAGCAGATCGTATTGATCGGGAATTCCCAACATCCCGGCCGTCGACCGCAGCCCGAGGTTCTTCATTTGCGTTTGCAGAATGGTGAAGAATTGGTTGTCGCCGATCGACTGTTGAAAGGCCCCGACTCCACCGGGTGACAGCGTGGCCGCCGCGCAGTAGATGGAGGAGGCATCCCACGTCGGGCGCTCGCCGTAGGTAATGTCGCCCGGGTAGTGTCCCTCGTCCCGCCAGCCGACAATCGTTTCCGCCCGCATCGCGCGATTGCCGTCATCGTCCAGCGCGGGATAGCGGAAATAGGAGCGCGCCTGCTCCATGCGCATGAGCTGCTTCTTGATTTTTTCATCGCCCGAACCCCACTTTTCCGGATCGCCGGTCGCCGTATAGATCGTCGTAGCCCAATCGAGCACCTCACCATAGTAACCGACGAAGCCGAGTTCCTTGGTCAGAGCCTTCGACGTCAGTTCATAGTAGTTGTCCCCGAGCGGTTTCGCCGGCCCGTTGTCCGTGTCACTGCCGAGCCATGGCTCGATCCCGACCGATTGATAAAGATAGTGGCGGATCTGTTCCTCCGGCAGCGCGTGGGCCGGATCGATCTCTTCCAGCGCGCGATTATCGAGATAAAAATAGAGATCCGTGATCATCGATTGGTTGGTGTATTCGCGGCGGTTGCGGCGGTGCCAATCGCGGCTCGCCATGAGCATCTCCGACCAGGCCGAGCGCCGCGTCACCATCGTGCCTGTGCCGTCGTCGATTTTCTCATCCAGCGACGGCTGGAGCGGTTGCCCTAGCAGCCGGATCGCATCGCCGAGCGGCCCGAGACCAAGCCAGCCCGCGTTGTAGACATTGCCGTGTGTATCCGACTGGGCAATTTTCGGGTCCTTGCGGTAGGCGCGAAAATAATCATCCGCTCCTTTGATCACGGCCCGCACGACTTGCTGGTTTTGATAAGCCGGGGTCCACTTCACGTGATAGGCCCGGGCGAGGAGTTCCATCTGCATCTGGTCCAGCGGCGTTGCGGCATCCAGCGCCTTCGTGACAGTCGAGGAGACGCGCTCCTTTAGCGCCTGCATCACCTCCTCGCCCGGTTTCGTGCGCACGGGCGGGTTGGCTGCAGCCTCTCCCTGCTTTTCCCCGGCCGGTGGAACGAAGCAGGTATCGGTGTGGGTATAGACACGGTAGATGCCGCATGAAGGCTCCGTCATCGGCTTCTGATATTTCTCCCATGTTCCGCCGTAACCCCAGATCGGACCCGTGGCGCGGATTTCGAGATGCACTTCCTGCCTGCCCGTGGTCATTCCCAGGGGAAGCGGCGTGGTGATGTAGAAGAAACGTCCGGGGAGTGGAGGTTGTCCGTTCGAAGAATAGAGAACGTCGATGTCGCCGAGATGACGGTAGCCGACCTGCTTGCCCTCGCAAAAGAGAATCAGGAAATCCTTGTTGCTCTCCGTGCCCCAAAGCTTGATCGTAAAATAGGTCTGCTTCTCAGGATCGACTTTCATGGTGAAAGCGATGTTGCCGCCCTCCCAGTTCGTGGAACCGAGCGGCAATAGGTCGCGCGCCGGCTCGTCGAGCGCTCCCTTGATGACTTCGCTGCTCGCCTCCGCCAATCGGTGCAATTGTTCGCTTGTCGTGTCGCCCACCTGAAGGTTGTCGAGCAGGGAAGCCGCATCCGCAGGCGCGAGCAGCCCGAGGGCGAATGGAAAAAGAAGGGTAAATCTGAAATTCATGAATCGTGATGACGACAAAAAGGTTCGCTCGCAAACATTTAACACAAGGCGAAGGTAAAGGTTTCCAAGAACGCAAGTTTCCCTTGAAAGCAAGCTAGGCCGCTGCCATTTGGGCTCAAGTTAAGAGAAATGAAGGGCCCCAATAAAAGCTGTTTTCCATGGTATAAACCGGGTATCGCCATTCGCTGGACTTATTGCGCTTACCCTCCGGTTCTCACCGAAATGGGACCAAAAGCCGCCTGAGCCTGAGCGGTTTCAAAGCCAATGAAGCCGTCACTATAGGTGTCGTCATGGACGTCGATGCGTGGTGACGACTCATCGTTTAGATACACCTGGATGTGGTCACCCGTAGCGACAACTTTAAATTTTATCGGCTTGGAAGTATCCAAGCCGGTCTTAACCGATTCAAGGACTTTTCCGGCGAAAAGATCCAAATCACCATTTTCGCGTAGGTAAACGAGATAGCCGCCATCGTCATGTTTGCTATCAGGAGCGGGCTTGCGAAAGCCGAAGCCAGCCCAGTTGACGGAATCATCGGAATGCATGATTTGGCATGTGAACTCGTAGGCGGCGTCCGACCATGAGAGGTCTTTGACGCCGGTAACGGCGCTGGCTGAAGCATCGCTTTGCCTGTAAGATCCAGAGTCAACTTTCCATGCTCCGGAACCTTCCTGCCAAGCGGTGTTTCCGTGGGTGAAGTCATCCGTGAAATTCTTCCCCTCGGGTATGGAGGTAAAGGTGTTTGCGCCCCGGGGGAAATTCAGACTTCCTTTATGAAGTCCTGCCTTTACCTCAATGCTGGGGGATGAAGTCACCGGATGGTTGTCGAGCACGAGACTCGCTTTGCCCTCAAAAGAAGGAAGGCGCAAGGTGGCCGTGACTCCATCGGGAACGGTGAATTCGAAATCGAGATGGTCCGAACTCATTTTCCACGAAACCGGCACAGGGCCGAACTCCGAAACGACTGTGCCAGCCGCACTAGCCAGGTCTCCGAGATGAGGCTCGATCAACAAGTGTTTGTTCGCCGCCGGGCCGTCAAGGCGAACGCCTAGCACGTAGGCGCTTAAAAAATAACCGGGAAACATGCCGTAGCAATGCGCCTGCGAACCGCCTTGGAATTCCTCCCACGTCGTCTGCCAAGGCCAATTGGCTTGAGCTTTCCATTTATGGCGCATGGTATCGAGAATGAGTTTATCCAGAGCAGGCTGATTTGCCGCGTAGAGCTGCTTCCAATAATAGTAATAAAACATGATCCGCGCGTTCGGATCGGGCTGGCCGAGAAGATATTTGGTAACCTGCGCCCGGCGTTCCGCTGGAACGATGCCTTGATCCAAGGCAAAGAGAGCGGGAAAGACGGTTGGAGCGACGAGGTTCTGATTTACCGGCAACTTAAGTTTGGGATTTTGCGTTCCCGGAGGAAGTTCGCCAACATCGGTATAATAGCCGGAGTAATAGGTACCATCCTGCTCATCCCAGAGAACCTTGTTGAAGGCTTCGGACAAGTCTTTGGCGGCTTGATCAAATTTCGCGGAGTCGTCCGTCTTTCCGATGGCACCTCCCAGAAAAGCGGCGTCAACGAGCGACTTGTAGACAAAGGCGTTTAATCCGGCGCCCTCACACGTCTGATAGCCCATCGGATTTCCCCAAATGACCCATTCGCGGCCAATAATCAGTCCGCGCGAACTCCGGCGATCCAAAAAGTAGTTCATCTGCGCAACAATGGCGGGCCAAATCTCGCGAATGGGCGCGAGATTGCCCGTACTTTCATAATAAAGCCGCGCGCCTTCCACCCAATCGCAGGCGCGGTCTTCCATTTTGGCGTGGATATCGAAGCGGTCGGAGCAGGTATGGGCTTTCACCCATCCATCCGGCTGCAAAGTCAATGCGGTGCGCCGCAGCATTTCCTCCAGTAGGCGAGGATCGGCGTAGATTTTTGCGCCATCTTCACCGGGGCCGGCCATGGCGGTGCGGGTTACGTCAAAGTCAGGTGGCGAGCAGTCCATCCATTCGGTCCGTTCCCGATCGGCGCAATCGACGTAAGCGTCTTCGCTCATGACTTGAAGAGATCGCGTGCAAACACCCCACAGCTTGTTCAAAAGCGGGTCGCTGCTATTGAAACTGCCGACACAATCAAACGGATAAATCCGCTCAACGGGCTTGAATGAATAAATGGTGATTTTGCCCGAGTTTACTTTAATGGTGCCGTCTTTGAAACCGTGGGTGTCGGTGGAAATATAGACTTGCCGGCCTGCCTTGGCTTTGTAGGAAATCCCGGCGTAGGGCAGTTCAAAACTTGTCTCCGGGTCTGCGTCGAAATCAATAAAAGTGTAGGCCTGCACCAGGCGGTCCAACGAAAAGCTGGCTTGCTGGCCAGCGGAAATCGTGACCGGAAAATCCTGATCGTTGAGCTTAACATCGAGGGGTGTTTCCTTCAGTAAGGGAATTCGCCGGGCAGAAAGTGGACCCCATTGGCCTCCATCGATCTTGGCGGCGTTCGCCCAGGCGATGTCGTTATAGTCCGGTTGAGTCCAATCGCCATCTTCCACCGTTGAGTCGAGGACATCATATTCGTTTCCCCAATCGACACGGGGATTGCGATAGCGGGTCTGATCGCTCCACTTCCAAGTCTGGTCTGTCCTGACCACCGTCTGGGTTCCCTGCGCTCCCGTGGTGTCCAGACGAACTGTCAGTCCGGGAACGTGGTGCATCATTTTCCCATTGCTTTGGTTCGCCATGACCAGGACGACAATTTCGTTGGCTCCCGTTTTCAAGTATGAGGCTACGTTATCGCTGTCGTACTCGGGCCCCAGCGGCACAAAGCGCGCGGGGCCGCGCAAGACGTACTGCCCATTAATCCAAAGCATGTAGCGCACATCGGCGAAAATATAGAGCTCCGCCTGAGTCGGAGCGGTCGAAAGGGAAAATTGCTCTCGAAAAGCAACAAATGCTGATTGAAGCTTGGTGTCTGCAGGCGCCCAAATCATCTGCTGTTGGAGATTTTGTCCCACCGCATCGGGTAGTTGGTCCAGCGGTTGAATATCAGCCCACAGGGTGGAAGCTTTTAACAAAACCACGTACACGACTATAGCCGGGGCAAGAAGATCAAATTTCATAAACATCCGCAGGTTCACCCCACATAGTAACCGCTCAATGCGGTCGGGCATTCTTTAGGGCGAGATCCTCCCAAATAAAATCAGTTCGCCGTATTGCGTTGCATCGGTCTTCGCACGCGTTTTGGTAATCAACAGACGATAAGTTTTGTAGGAAGTGGTATTCGAAAAAGCGATTCGCGATCCAGCATTACCTCGGTCCGGGTCTGAGTCAAGACCTGAGGCACCTTCGTAAATGAGCCTGAAATCCTTAAATCCTTCGGTGGCAGCTTTGGGGTCACTGGAACCCTCCAAGGTCATTGTCATAGGGTCGCGGTCCGCCATATCATTAACAGTATAAAACTGTAACGCGGTGACGATGCTCGATCCGATTTTAGGGGTGATGAGCAATCCGGTATCCACGCCCGGGTCCCCTCGTGTTTCCGATCCAGTCCGATGTTAAGCACAAAGATAACCTTAAGCCGCTGCAAACATGGCTCAAGCGGGAAAAACCTGATGCGATCTTAACTCCCATAGCGTCTTTAGCGGAGAAGTTGAGAGAGTTGGGATACCGAACCCCTGCTGATGTAGGACTCGCGGTCACGAGTATTCTCGATAGCAAAGGCGACGCTGGTATTGACCAACATTCCGTGGAAATTGGTCGCACGGCGGCGGAGGTTTTAATTTCGCTCATCCACCACAATCGTCGCGGTGTATCCGAATTGCCCAGACTTCACCTTGTTCCCGGAACTTGGGTCGATGGTTCAATGCTACCGTCAAGATTATAAAGACAGCGTCTCTATATAGGGTATAGGGCCTTCGCGCGAAATTCCCGATTGCCCCTGCCTTCTCTTTTTCGTCAACCGCGTCAAAGCGTCTAGCCGGATGAGTTTGGTGACGCGCTCCGCCGTCCACAAGGCAGCAGCATACGATAAACCCGTGACCCATTGTGCAGGTGGCGTCGATCGGTTTTTACAATGCAGTCGTATATGGGTGATATTATCGCCGATGGCCCCGAAATCGTATATTTGGATTTTGTTCGCAGAAGAGTTCATCGCTGCCTTGCTTAGGGTGCCGGTCGCACCTTAAGCAAGACCACTCCATGCCGTCCGACCGGACTTGAAAAACCATCCTCAAAGGCGCCCAGGTCCTTCTGTCGCCAAAGATCGCGCACTGTCTGCTTGCCGTTCAGCTTCAGGTCCACCCAATGCACCGTCACCGACGTGTCCACCGGTCCGAGGTTGAACAGCCCCACCGCCCAGGAACCGTCCTCCAGCGGTTTGGCGTAAACCAGAGCTTCTCCCTGCTTGGAAACGATTGTCGCCTGCTTGCAAAGGGTGTCCTGGTCGATATCGATTACTTCATCGTTGGTCAGCAGTCCCTTGGTGAAGGCATCCAACTTTTCCAAGTCGCACCCGAGGAGCAGGGGCGCCGAAAGCAGGCACCAGAGGCTCATGTGCGTGTACTGCTCGTTGTGGGACAGGTGCGTGGGATGTCCGAACGTGAACCCTAGCACCATCATGTCAGGATCATTGTAATTTCCCGGTTGGCTGAACGAGGCCCATGCATCCTTGTGCATGGCATTGTTGCTCAGGCTGCCCCAGGAATCGTTAATATCGCCCGAGATACGCCAGAGGTTGGCGACGGGAGCAATTTGGGGAAGATCGTGCAGGAGCGTATTATTGCTGTTGTTGGACAAGCTGAAGACGATGTCCCGGCCGGAAGCCTTCAAGGCATCCGACATCTCCTTCGTTTCCGGAGGTTCGTTGGGACACCAGTCGAATTTGAGGTAATCGAAACCCCATTCTCCCCATTGTTTCGCGTCTTGGGTAAAGAAATGGTATTTGCCGATTGCAAAGGGCAATTGCTTTTGATTTTTAGGACCGTTGCGCATGGAGTCGTCCCACTGGCCGTCAGGATTTTCCGAGCTGCCCCCGACCCGACCGCCGTAAGAAGTCACCCAGGGAGTCGAATAGATGCCGGCCTTCAAACCTAAGGCGTGAATCTCATCGACCATCGCCTTGATATCTGGAAATCGCTTGGGATCAGGCTGGATGGCATTATCCTGCCCTTCACGGGTTCCCTGCCAGGTGTCATCGACGTTGACGTAGACAAAGCCATGCTGGCTGAGACCCGAATCAACCATGGCGTGAGCGGCGCGGGTGATTTTGTCCTGGTCGATATTGTCGAACCAGCAATTCCAACTGCTCCAGCCCATCGGCGGCGTAAGGGCGATTTGATCTCCGACCACGATCCGGAATTTTTTTTCCGCCTCTCCAAGATCATTTTTAACCTGGAAGGTGACATCATATGTTCCTGCCGCGCCCAGGACCCCCGAGATCTCGCCGGAGGTGGCATTGAGGAAAAGCCCCTGTGGCAGACCGACCGCGGCATACTGCATCGGACGTTTTCCACTGACCGGAATCGTGTAAAGAAAAGGAGAGCCGGGCCGGACACCAAAAATCTTCGGCCCATTAATTCGGGGGGTGTCAGGTACTGGCGGAGTGAGGATATCGGGTGGATCGACGTTCGGAGGATCGATCGAAACCGGAGCCGCGCCAGTCACCTCCAGCTTGGCGTCGATCCAGTCCGCGTGGTCGCAGCGAATCCCGTCGCCCGTTCCAACCACCGCCAGTATCAGGACGTCGATCCCGGTTACATCCACATCGACGGGCAGTGCATCCTGATGGTAAGTCACATCACTGCTCTGCCATAGGACCTTTCCATCCCCGTACACCAAAAACTTTACTTGCGCCACCGCGTCCCCAGCCTCGTCGTCCACTCCCACCGAAGCCGTGAAACGCGTACTCCCTTTGTCCAGTTTTATGGCCAGATAACTATCCGCATGCGTTCCGAGGCCATGGGGAAACGTCTTGCCATTGATTGTCAGTGGATGCCCATCCACCGCCAAGTCGATCTGCGGGCTGCCATATCCCTGTTTCACCTTGCCTAGCTCCAGCGAGGTGACCGTCAGCGGCGTAGCATGGAGACTATCGACCCCTAGAGCCAATGCGAATACAAGAAAACACCAACCCCGAAAAACGGTCATTTTCTTAACTAGCCGCATCACACACCGCTGCCAATCTTTTGCTCGTTAGGAATCGCAGCATGTTGGTATCTTTTATTGCGATGTTTATTTATAATTTTCCGCGAAATATGTTTCGTATTCATGCCGTTTTCGTCTTTCTGTTCCTTGGGATCGATGTCCTTCAGGCCGCAACGCAGGCAACCTTTTACGTTTCGCCCGCGGGGAGCGATTCCAACAGCGGAGTTTCTTCTGCCACGGCTTTCGCGACACTGGGAAAGGCTCGCGATACCATTCGCCAGCTCTGCGCAAATATGACCGGGGATATTGTGGTCGAAATCGCCCAGGGAGATTATCCGGTGACTGAGACCATTGCCTTCACCGACCAGGATTCGGGAACCAATGGCTTTAAAGTCATCTATAAAAACCATGATGCGATCGGGAGCGCTCACTTTATCGGCAGTACGCGAGTAACCGGTTGGACGCCATATAAAGATCACATCTATCAGGCGAATATTGATACCGGGCTGGACTTCACCACGCTTTACGAGAACGGAATCCGAGCCGATCTTGCGCGCTGGCCTAAACGGACTTCACCCTTCGCGACCTCACGAGGGGGCTACATGACTTTTACGGATAAGAAGGGAGAGACCCTAAGTTTTCTCGATTCAGCCATCAGCCCGGAGGGGAACGCATTCGATACCACGGGGAAAGATTTTAGTAACGCCTGGGTCTACGCCTGGAATGGTGGGGACGGACATCGCTGGTGTTCGGCAACGACTGCCGTCACTTCGGCGACTAATACAGAAATTACAATCAAGGGATGCGGCCTGGGGTGGCCTCCCGATAATTTTCTGATCGAAGGGAGCTTGGGGCTGCTGTCGCGACCGGGCGAGTTCTTTTATGACAAGGCAAGCGGCATTTTGTACTACGATTCACGCTTTCCCGGGCCGATCGAACAGCAGCAGATTATGGTGCCCAAGATCGTTCGCATCATCGACGTGACCGGATCGACCGCCGAGGCTTTTGCCCATGACCTCAAGTTTTCCGGACTGTCGTTCCTGTACACGGATCGGATTGCCCAAAGCGGTGAGGACGATTGGGTCGATAAACAGCCATCTTCCTGGGATGGGGCCATCGTGATGAAGAATGCTCAAAATGTTATCGTTGAAAATTGCCGGGTGGCGGATTCCGGCATCGACGGAATTACACTTTCTGACGGCACGCAAAACTGCACCGTCACCGGCTGTCTCATCGAGCATGTCGGCTATCAGGGCATTGATATCATCGGCCATTCCCAAAAAAATATCGTCTCCAATTGTCTCGTTCGTTACTGCGGCGAACTGCGGGGACACGGCCGGGGAGTCAATGCCATTTCCGATGCCAACGTTCTCACCCACTTGGAAGTTTATTTTACTCCCCGCGCCGGCGTTTGCACGGGAGCCAACGCGAATGTCTCTTATGTCAAAGTCCACGATTGCGTTCAGGACAGTGGCGATCAGGGTGCCTTCTATCTTTGCGGGAACGCGGGAGCCACGTTTAACCAGTGCACCTCCTTCCATAACTACTGTGATCTGAGCAATATGGATCGGCCTCCCACGGCGGTTTATAACGATCGGGACGCGCCGAACACCACTTGGTCGAACATCGATGCCGGAGACAGCCAGATGTTCATCTTCCGGCATGATCCGCAAAAGGAAGGCACTCTCACTTTTAATAATGTCTGTTGGGACCCGACCTGCAATCCACGGAGCAACGAAATCAGGAACACACCAAACCCGAACTTCGATAAAAGCAAGATGGAGTATGACAAGATCGGACTTACCGCCGACTTCCCCAAAGAGTACCAAGACTCGTTGGCTGCGCCCGCCGCCCCCCTCAATCTCTGGATCGAAACAGGAAATACGCAGGTAACGCTCCATTGGACACAGGTCGATCATGCAACCAGCTACGCGATCAAACGGGCCACCCGCGCAGGCGGTGCTTATGCAACGGTTGGCACTAATCCAGTTCCGCCGACCGGCTGGGACACGGGCACCAGTTATACCGATACCGGTCTAAAGAACGGAACGACCTACTTCTATACCGTGACCGCGACAAGCCCGGCGGGCGAGAGGCCTGCCTCTCTGGAGTGGAGTGCAACCCCCAACGAAAAAGGCTCAAATAAACTTGCGGGAACTCCCATCGGCAGCGGTGGCGATTTCGGGCTGGCCTTTGACGGGAATCTGAAGACCTATTTTGATAGCCCTAACGGCTGGGCGGGGCTGGATCTCGGCGGGAATTACGTCATCACCAAAATTCAATACTCGCCGCGCAGCGACAATACGGATACGACAGCCAAAATGCGCGGCGGCGAATTCCAGGGAGCCAACGATGCTGCCTTCACCAACCCAGTCACGCTCTACAAGGTCCTCGCGACCAAAGGAGGCGCGGGTACGCCGGTGCTGATTCCACAGGGTATCTTCAATTCCACGCCATTTCAATACGTCCGTTACGTGGGACCCGCAGGTAAGTCATTGGTGGGCGAGATAGAATTCTACGGATATGCGGCACCTTGATCTCAATAATGAGTAAATGTGCATCCAAATATGTCATGCATGCATAAGTGACATTGAGTATTGCCGAGAAACCTGGCGCGGTCAGCGATTCGGGGGGCTGCTTTTAACAATACAAGCGTCGGCATCGTGGCAATGAAACAATGAAACGAACACGACTCATTCCGAAGGTTTGCAGGCCTTGACGGCCAAGCTTCCCGACAGGAGCCCTTGGGACGAGGCGCTTACTTTTATTGAACCCGCATTAAGGCCGGCTTGAAGGATAATGCCCGCGCTGCCTGCGGTGGCCGAGATGGTGGTGACACCGATTAATTTTCCGGAACCTTGAACGGAATAGGCGATGGGGGCCGTGGAACCGGTGACGACGTTGCCATCCTTGTCGAGAATATCGGCATAGATAAAAATAGCATCGGCCCCATCGGCTTGGAGGGGGCGTCCGCTAAGGTCGGCATGGAGCCGGATGGAGGCAGCGGCGCCCGCCGTGGTTACGGCGTATTCCGCCTTTTCCTGGCCATTGATGTAGCCCGTGGCTTTGAGCGTGCCCGCGCTGAATCCGTTGGTTTTAAAGGTGAACGAAGGATGCGCAAGATGATCGGAATTTCCGCTTTTGTCGGGTTTGTTGCGTGAGATCAGTCTGCCGTTGAGGGTGAGTTCAACTTCCTCGCAGTTGCTCACGACGCAGATGTTTGCGGGTGATTTGTCGGTCCACCAGGAGGCAATGTAGACCATGGGCCCGGTGGCGACGTTGGGAATGGGCGGGTAATCGGCATCGCGCTGGCTTTGGTAAAAATAGTACGAGAATTTGGGCATACGCAGGTTATCCATAACACCCGAGGTTTCCAGCGCGCTGTCATAACCGCGGCTATAATCGTACATCAGCCAGACACCATCGCCAACCGCCGGGGTTTGGACATCATCATTGGCCGCAGTTTGAAAATTGGAGAGCTGCCTCAAAAGAGCTGCTTCTCCGTCGGTCCGAGCCTGACGACTGCTTGTTTCCTTGGGAGCATGGTATTCCCAGTCGCCATATTCGCTGATGAGGCAGGCTTTGTTGCCGTTCTTATAACTATGGCATCCGCCGCTTTGACGCGCTTGCAGGAAGACATCGAAGTCGTCGACCCAGCCGGCGGTGAAAAACTGGTCTCCGGGATATTCTGCGTGGGCGACGGTTTGCATATTACCGGTGAAGGATTTGTCCATGTCGGTTTCGTTGAGGGAGGTTTCCCAGAGCGCAACGCAGGGATGATTGCGATCGCGGCGAATCATGTCCTGGCAATTTCGATAGGAACGTTGCTTGAAAGTGTCATCACCCATAAATTGCCAACCGGGGATGGGTTCCATGACGATTAGGCCTAGTTGATCGCAGGCATCGAGAAACGCAGAGGATTGCGGGTAGTGGCACAGGCGGATGAAATCGAAGCCGGCGGACTTAATTTTAACGGCGTCGCGGTACTGGGCGTTATCGGACAGCGCGTAGCCGAGGTAGCCGTATTCCTGGTGGCGATTGCACCCGCGCAGAAACATTCGCTGACCATTGATTTGGAATCCGCCGTCCGCGCTGATCGAGATGCGGCGGATGCCGATGCGCGTGGTGGTGGAATCAACGGGGGCCAGCCGGCTGATGACAGTGGTGACCAGTTGGTAGAGATTAGGGTGAGCTGGATCCCACAAGTTGGGGTGATCAATGGAGAGAGAGGTAGTAAAGGCGTGGTCCGCTCCACCGGGTAGGGAGGCCTGATCGCTTTGGGCGGTGGCGACCATTTTGCCGTCGAGTGTCTGCAAATCGAGACGAACCCGGGCGGTTTCATCGGCACGGCTTTCGTTAGCAACATGGACTTGCACCTGAACGGTCGCATGATCGGAGGTGGCCTCCGGGTAGGTCACGAAAACGCCACCGCTGGCGGGTTTATTGGCCTCCACCGGGTCGGTGATATGGATGAGATTTTGGACGCGAAGGTGGACGTCGCGATAGAGGCCGCTGTACCAATCGAAGTCGAGCTGCTTATAGGGTTTGCCGGGTGGGACTTGTACGTTGTCGCGGTTGTCGAGGCGCACGGCAACGACGTTGTCGCTTTCGCGCAATTTGTCCGTGAGATCGATGGAAAAAGGGAGGTAGCCACCATAGTGCGTGGTGATTTGTTGTCCATTGACCCAGACATCGGCGACAGACATGGCGGCATCGAAATCAACGAAGATTTTTTTGCCCTTCCAATCGGGTTGTGAGTTGAGATGTAGACGATACCAACAGATCCCCTGCCACATGGGGCTGGCATCGAGCGGTTCGACGTGGGCCGTGTGAGGGAGGCTGACGGTTTCCCAAGAGGAATCGTCGAACTCGGGTGCAGCTTGGTCGTCCCCGAGGTTGAGTGACGACGTGTCGAGGCGAAGAAATTTCCAGCCCTGATTCAGAAGCGTCCTGTCGGCTTTGAGAGGGGCTGGAGGTGTTGGACCCGGAGCGAGCGTCTGAGAGGGGGCGCCTTGACTTCGGGATATATTGAGGGAGCCATCGATTGCGGGCGTATAGTCGGTAGCACTCATGGCGATCCGATAGCAGATTTGTTGGTCATCTTGCAGAGTAACTTCCGAACCCGCTACGCTCACCAATTTCAGATGGGTTCCAATGGTCGCTTCCTTGACGCCACTGACCGTTCCATTTGAAGAAAGCGTCTCAATCGGTGATTGCCTGACGATCGTAACGGTGACAGGCGTATTGTTTGCGGCGTTAAGTACTGGGATCGCAAGCGACAGAACGAGGGCGATGGCAATAGTTCGTGTCATGTGGTTTGATGAGAATTAATTCAAGGTCTTGGGCGGCGACAAAAGGAAAGGCCGTAATGGAGCGGCTTTCTTCCCGTTCATTGCCTGAGTGATTCCAAGGTTGGCGAATTTTTAACCACGAGATGTTCAACCTCATCATAAACCGCCGGGGCAATGCCCTCGACCAATGGCGCAGTGAAGCCATCCAGGGTCAACCCGTCCACATCCAAACACATTATCACCGGACGTTGGTCGGCTGCCTTAGAACTTATGGTGACATTTGTCAGCGTAATGCCGGTGGCATGTCGTAGATAAAGACCATAGGCGGGCATGACATGACCAAACATACCGATGTCCGGATAAGCCGCTTCATTTTCGGGCAACGGCATCGCAGCGTCCTGCGCCTTGCCACCGCCGGTCATCTCAATCTGGATGTTTTCCAGGTTAAGATTATCCACCGGATGCCCCGGGATTCCGTTGATGAGAATACCTATTTTTTGCGCGTTGGTCGCCTGGACGTTTTTGATGATGATATTGGAAAGGCCGCCCAGAGGTTTGGGAAGATCTCCTGGGCGAAAGGTTTTCAGACGAGACCCGAGCCGCACACTGATGGAAACGCCAACGTTGTCCATGATGATATGGTCAAGCGTCACGTCGTTGAGATGAGAACCATCGACTGAATAAAGCGCGATGCCTGCCAAACGAGCCTTACGGATTTCGCATTGGCTAATCTGAATATTCTCGAAATCTCCAAGCGATTCCGTTCCGAGCTTGATTGCGCTGCACGAAGTATTGAGCTCGCAGCCGGTCACAGTGATGTCCCGGCAGGGTAGCACGCTGGTGGCCTTCAGGCAGATGGCATCATCGCCGCTCTCAATATCGCAATCTGATATGCTGACGGATTGGCTTGAATCCACATCGATCCCATCGTTATTCCCCAATCCGACACTGTGAATGAGGACATGTTGAATCGAGACGTTTTGAGATTGAAAAAAGTTCATTGTCCAGGCTCCGGAACCGGTCAGCGTCACATCATGAACGGCAACCCCTGTACAGCGAACCCATCGAACCAGAAAAGGGCGCCGGTTATACTTGCCCTCAGCCTTGCGCAAGGCGGACCCTTGGCCATCAATGACGCCCGGGCCGTCCAATCCGACGTTCTTCACGTCCTTTCCGATAATCAAGGCGTAACCCATTTGCTCGTTTCCGTCGCTTCCGCTTTTGAAAGGATCGAGGTTGAGGTAGTCATTCGCGTTCGTGCTGCCGAGGATGACGGCCTGATTGGCGAGGTAGAGGGTGACTCCGTCTTTGAGTTGCACGGTTCCCGTCAGATATCGGCCCGCCGGAAAGGCCACGACCCCTCCGCCCTTTTGACTGCATACATCAATCGCCTTTTGAATGGCGAGCGTGTTGAGCGTCGTGCCGTCAGCGACGGCTCCGAAATCGGTCACGCTCAGCTTCACGGGTTCTGACACGGTCTGCGCTTCAAGGAACGAGAGGTTCAGTTGTGTGGCCCAAAGCAAAGCAACTAGGAACGTCGGAAGGACTTCATTCTTAATCATAGAAGCTGAGCGGATCCCCTAGCACTACCAAAACTATCGCGAGGTTCGGGTTAGATTTGGACAGTAACATGGGGCGGGGATGATTCAAGCTCTTGCCGGAAGAAGCCCCGGGGATGACCGACCACCCGAGGAAATTTCCCCATGGTCAAGAGGACAATGCCGATTTACTTACTATCAGTTTAAATTAGCATAACCACGTCTAAGGCTGGCCTTAAACTTGGAATCGACGAACAAAACTTTCTCCTATAGTGTCTCCAAAACAACTATTGGAGATTAATTTTAAGTTCCAATTGATCCTTCGCGACTATGGTAATCTGGTCCAGAGTCGAATCCTTTTTCGCCTGGTCGACCGCGTCGCGGGCTTGCTGGGGGAGGCGCCCGAAAAGGCCGTCGGAATAGGGCAGAATTTTCAGATGGATGTTCGGCCAGTCAGCAGCCGGAATGCGCCACAAGGCAATCGAGAAAGGATCGCCGTTGTAGAAATTATCGTCGTACAATTTGTCTCCGATGTAGAGACGCGCCGCATCGCCGATGTAATGGATGTCGAGGATACATTTTCGCCCCTGCGCCGAGGACGGAATATTCAATTGATAAACCGCTGCGTCGTCCCAAGTCTTTTCGTCGGTGCCATTCAAGGTCGTGGCCGCGGGGCCTGCGGCCTGGTCGAGGCTGGCGATGACTTCAATCGGTGCGGGATCATTGAGGCCCGAAGGAACGAAGTGCGTAAAGATGCCATCGGTTGCACCGGACATTTTTGCTAAATGAACCGAAGGGAAGATCGAAAGGGCGACGTTTACCGTCGAATCGGACTGAAGGCGAAGATCTCTGCCATCAGCTAGAATCGCCGCCTTGGAAAGAATGGCGCGGTCGCGTCCAGCGAGCGAGATGCGATAAAGGTCTTTCCCCTCGTCGGCGGTGAGGACGACGAAGGTGACTGTTTTGCCGGATGGATTCTTCGTGGTGAGGGCTGCTCCCGTGCCCGGATTTACGACTTGGGGATCCTGCCCAGCGAGAGTCAATTCGGGGCGCACGCCTGAAAGTTCGGTAAAGAAATAGACTGGATTATCCCCGTCATCCTTCACGCGGCAGAGCGGCTGAACCGTGGCATACTCGAGCATAACGCCATCGCAATCCAGATTGATCGGCCAGATGCCATAACTCCCGCTGGGAATCGTGATGGGTTGGCGGGGAATGAGCATCGTGCCAGTTGCGGTTTTCGCGGAGAACTGGACGTTCTTGTGCTCTGGCAACGGCTGGTAGGGCTGTTGATTATTATAAAAGAGGAAACCACTCGTGCCGTCGGAACGGATGTCCCAACGGAGTGTATCGAAATCCTTCAGGCCCGATGGCCGCACGTCGGGAAAGAACGGCACCATACGGGCGAGCGCCGGGCCGAATTGCTCCAGGAAAAGATGCTGTTCGCGCAGCAGATGATAGTGCTCACGCACCTGACCATTGAGGCCGAGTGGAGCCTGGAAGTCGTAATCTTTCACAGGCATCCGGTTGGGGTGATCCTCCTGAAGCGTGGAAAACTGCCCCTCGGGATTGATGCCACCCTGGTACATGTAATAGCCGGGCATATTATTGCCATCGGCGAGCTTGGAAAGGGCCAATGAGGCGATACTGTTCGGATCGATCTTAATCCGTTTGTCGTAGCTGGACATCATGCCTCCGCCGATTTCCGCACAGGCGTAGGGAAACTGGGCGATGAGCGCGCTATTAGCGGGATTTTTTGTCGTGAGTTGAGCCCCGAGGTCGTTGGCCGCGCGGACGTCGGTGAAGACGTATTCCCGGCGATACTGTTCAAGGCTGCCGCCCCAAAATCCATCGGAATATCCGCCGAAGAGGGGAATTACTTCGGAATGGGGAAGATTCCCCTGCCATCCTGTGATGGTGTAGATAGGGACATCGACGCCGACGCTGCGGGCAAGGTCTTTGAGGGCCATGAGGTAGTCTGGAGTGGGACATTCATTATCAAGTTGGACGCCGATGACGGGGCCGCCATCCTTCCAAAGGAGTCCCTGCATCTGGTTGGCCTCTTCCTGAAAAAGGGGCTGGACCAGATTCAGGAATGCAGGATCTTTCGACCTCAATTTTACGCCGGAATGCTCGACCCAATCAGGGAAACCTCCATTACGGACTTCTCCATGGCACCAGGGCCCCATGCGGACGACGACCTTCAATCCAATGTCCTGACAGAGCTTGATGAAGTCGCGGAGGGAATGATTGCCGCTCCAGTCGAAGGTGCCTTGGACTTCTTCATGGTGAATCCAAAAGACGTAGGTGGAAATGGTGTTGATTCCGCCTGCTTTCATTTTCAACAGCTCGTCCCGCCATTCTTCACGCGGGTAGCGGGCGTAGTGAAATTCGCCGACAACGGGAATCCATGGTTTGCCATCGAGGAAAAAGGAACGCTGGTCGGCGGTGAAGGTCTGGCCCTGGGAATTTGCGGTCGTGCCGGGGCCATAGGGACAGCTGGCGGCGGGGGGAATAACCTTCGTAAGATCGATCGTAAGCGGGTCTGCACGCGAGACAGAGATGAGAGCTAAAAGAAAGAGAGAGTGAACCAAGACGTGTTTACAAATCATACAATTAACGTATCTATTTTGTTTGTGGGCCACCGAAGGTGTAGTGAATAAGTAGACATCCACCTGTCTGCGCCCTTGTTGTTGAGACAGTAGAAATCGACACGTCCTGGAACGGATTCGTGTACGTCGCGGTGGATGTGAACGACAGGTCGGTGGGGTGCCATTGCTCCACGTCGGCGCGCGCTGGTATAAATGAAAACGCGCCGGTTAGTAGGGCATAGAGAAGTGTGATGAGTAGCTTTATTTTCATAGGATGACCTGATTATCCGTTACCATGCGTTGCTTTTTATCAGTCGGTACGTTCAACGGAGACTGCCCACAGTTCAGTTTGAGTTGTTTCGGGCCGGACGAACTCTCCGACATTTTTAATGGTTAGACTTTTGTACATCACAAGAATACTATGGCTAAAATATTAGTCGTTGTAGAGTACCCGCCGAGAAATAGGGGCGCACTTTTTTTCCATGAATGAAAGTTCATTTATGATGAAACCCTAGTTGCCTCCAACACCCGATTCTCCGGTGATGGTTGAAAGCAATTGGAAGAAGCCGCGTTTGCGTTCGCTGTTGATTGTCCAATCCACCGGCACACTCTGAAAACCTTCGTTGAGCTTATCGCCATTTCTGCGGTAGTCAAAATACCCCCACGAGGCGTGCTCACTGACGGCGGCGATAAAATGGTTCTTCGGTTTGTCGAAGTTATAGTTGTCATCCTCGTTGAAAAGAATGGGCTTCGGCTTGTCGCACATCAGTCGGATTTTGCGGACGGATTCCGCGATTTTTTCCGGAGCTTTCACGCCGTTGCCGTGCACCAAAACAAAGTCCGCGGCAGTGACCACATTTTGCTTCGGCAACGGTCCGCTGTAACTCGTGCTGACCAGCAAATGAAACCCGTTGCGCTCCGTGTTGTGCACGCGGGTGATGAGCTCATCCACGCGCTCGGGATGGAGGATGGCGTTGGCGTAGTGCTGGTCGCACTCGTTGTTGATTTCGATGATCACATTGCGGTAGCCGTGATCGAGAATCCAGCCGGTCGCGTTGTCCACGGCATGAAGAACCGCGTCCTCATTGGTGAGAATCTTATCCTGTGCTCCATAGAAATAACCCAGGATAACGATCATCCCCAATTCGTCGGCGCGATCCAGAATGCGCGTGAGCCGTGCAAAGTAATCGGGCCGCAGCGAACCATCCGAATCGAAGGCGGAATTGATCCATGGCTGTCCGTTGTGCGAATAGCCTTCAGGCGAACCGCCCTGAAGATTGAGCGTGAAGGCAAGCAAGCCCCGCTTGCGCCACTCCGGCATCGCCGCGACAAACTCGCTAGTGTTGCGGTCGGCATCCCACCTGCCGGTATCGGAATAGTTCCAGCGACTGGCCGTTTGAGGATTCAAATCGTCAAAAATCCCCTGTACCATCCGCGCATTCAATAACAATCCTTCGATGCGATGGCCGTTCCAACTGCGGCCTGCGTAAGTCGGCTGGCCGTTGATGTAAAAATCGTCGCCTAGAATGGAAACTTGCGTTTGCCGGGCACCTTGAGATTGAGCGGAAGCGCCATTCAAACTCAAGGCAAGCGCTCCCAGCAAAATTAAAAGGCGCGGCATATGGGAGGGTTCTTATTTCGCCTGCACTCAGGGCACCTTGACCAGTCGTATGGCTTGCCAGGGCTTGCCCGGCAGAGGGATTTCAACCGAACCCTGAAGTTCCTTGTCCAGAGAAGTCATGGTCATATTCCATGTGTCGATAACGTCGGCTTTGAAGCGCGCCCCCTGGGGTAGATCGAGTTTATAGCTCGTCGGCTGGCCTTCAACATAGGTCAGGTAATACTCGCCGGCTTTGCCGGCGGTATGCGCATCGAGGAGGGGTTCCAAGCCTTCGGCCGGAGCGTTCTGGAGAATTTTCTTGAGAAAAGCAATTCTCTCCGGGCTTTGGCCGTGCAGCACACCACCTTTGGCCCACCAAATTATCTCTTTCGGATCCTTAAAGGTTTCGCCATGGCCGCAGTAGAGGCCTTCCGTCGTCGTTTCCCAGAAACGTTGCACCATTTGCTCGGCGGTAAGCCTACCCCAGTTTTCCGGGATATTGCCCTCATACTGGCATTCATCATAGATGACCGGCTTGCCGTATTTTTTCCGCAGTTCGACGCCCTGAGTCATGTTGTGACTCTGAAGACTGACATGGGTAATCCATGATTGGCTGGCATCGAAGGGTGCCCTCATGTTGTGAATGGAGCGAAGGTGTCCGTAAGGATCGCTGCTCGCAACGAGGTTTCCCAACCGATTCCAATCCTCGACCTTCTTGTCGTTGACGGCATCGAACTCATTGGCCAGCGACCACCAGACGTTACGATAAGCGGAAAGCCGGGCCGTCACATACCGCACATAGCGGTCATCGTTTTCCGCCCCCATTTGATCGAAGCCCCAATGGTTTTTATCGTAAGGATGGAAAAGAATGATGTCGGCTTCAATCCCCAGATTTTGTAACTGGCCCACTCGTTTTTCGAGATTTTGAAAATAGACGGGATTGAAACGCCTATAATCCCACCCCATCGGTGGAGTGCCCTCGAAAGGATAATAAATGGGTTCATTGTGATTATGAGGGTAGTACTTGGGGAAAACGCACATC
>Ga0182024_10002427_pt1 | contig 46223 bp, 39 predicted proteins | sample P32metaG_FD_120480 | JGI IMG/M metagenome (GOLD analysis project Ga0182024, IMG submission 120480) | Permafrost microbial communities from Stordalen Mire, Sweden - P3-2 metaG (Illumina Assembly) | ecosystem: Environmental > Terrestrial > Soil > Wetlands > Permafrost | place: Sweden: Stordalen... | reverse complement strand
GGGTCTCGTCGTCCATCGTGCGCAGGTAGGGCGCGACGAGCTCGCCGTAGTCGGCCTTGCGCGCGGCGGGCAGATCCTTCCAGCCGGTGACCGAGCCGCGGCACCGCGCGGCACCGCACAGGCACACTGCCGGGAAGTGATCGATCGTGAAGTTGCGCATGGCGTAGTCGAACGTCAGTTCCTGCCCGGCGCCGATCGGCTGGCGGGCGACGAAGTCGAAGGCCTGCCCGTCGTTGAGACGGACACCGCAGCTGGGGTCGCAGGAGTGGTTGACCTTCGGTCCCAGACCGCCGTGGAGCGCCCAGCGGCCGGGACCCACCTGCGTCGCGTGCGAGTCGTTGCCCGTCAGCCCTCCGACCAGGAAGCCAACCATGACGGTCTCGCCGGCATCAAACGGGCGTGTGGCCAGAACCCCATCGCCCTTGCCGTCGGCCATGCGGCGCAACTCGACGCCCTCCTCCTGCGAAGGCTGGGTGCCGCTCGCCTCGCGCTCCGCGAGGACCGGCGATCTGCCGCCACGCGACACACTGGCGCCTGGCAGTCCGGACGTACCTACATGGGGCAAGGGAACCCCTTTCGGTAGACGCCCTCGAAGGACGAGCATAGCGCCGGGCCGTCCGAGCCCCCGGCGGCTTCCTGTGCTCGCTGGATCAACAAGCCCAACAGAGGAGGCCGCACACTAAATTCGTCACGCCGCTGTCTCATTCGACTTGACAGGCTCCGCGCCTCGAGCGAGCGCATTGCTGAGGCGGCTGAAATCGAACCTGCTACCGGCGCTTCCGCTTCCGCATGGTGGACCGAGGCTAGAGGCGGGCTGGCATGCCCAGCACCCACCAGCTGACGAAGCGGCAGATCCGCTGTAGAGAAGCTCCCCGAGGGTCACAAGATGGTGAACACGCGTGACGGCGCGCTCATCGTGCGCCGACCGGACGGGCAGTTGTTCCAAGTGCAACCGAACGGGCGCCCGGCGGCGACCATCCGTGTCGCGAGGGTCCAGTCCTACCTGGACGTCGATGGGTAGCTTCTGCTGGCCCGCGAACCGATGAAGCGCGCTCTTGGAGGAACTGCTGGTCCAGCGCCTACTGCCGCGGCAAGCGCCGCAACCAGTCGATGACCGTTCGTCGATCGCGACTGGCCCGACGGCGGCGTCGTAGCCTGTCAGCTTGAGGGCTGGGCACGACCTCGGCTTCGCCACCCCTATGCAGCGGCGTACCGCCCTCTTGCGTGTGCCCCAGTTGATCGAGCAGCGCCGCAATGTCTGCAGCGGCGTGGGCAACAAATTCTGCGTCGGCGTCTGACTGCGCTCGAACCTCAGCGGTGCCGTCCCGCCCGCGAAGAAGAGGCGTCGTCTGGTCGTCCGCGAAGATATCGCCGCCATGCTGCCGCCAGGTGCCTGGAGTGACGGCGGTCAAACGCGCCTGAATCGGGTTGACGTCAATCATTGCATCCGAGTTCATCGTAGTCTCCTGTCAGAGATGGGAGCGGCTGCCCTCGCAGAACAAGATCCGCGAGCGAATGGGAAACCCGCTGCGAACATCCTGGGAGATCACCCGCGGTGCTTGCGCGTAGGGCCGCAGATCGCCTCACATCGCGCCGTACCGAGCAGACGTGCGAACAGCCTCGCCGAGGGTGCTGAGGGCCAGCGCCCGCGGCGCGTGGCGTACCAGACCGTTTGTCCTCCCGACGCGACGGCTAGGCTTCATGAGTCGACAATCTGGGGTCGCGCTGCCCGTAGGGCGCATAAACTCGATCAGCCGTGTCGGACGTCGGCAGGGAATCTCGTGGTCGAGCCGAGCGGATAGCTTGCTCCGCGTTGCCCCACCCGCGCGTAGCGTGACGATCGGGGTTTATGCGCCCTACGCGCCCTGGCCGAGAGCTTCGTCGACTCCTTCAAGACCGAGCTGATCGCCGACCGTGTCTGGACCAGCCGCTCGCAGCTCGAGCTCGCCGTCGTGGAGTACGTCGCCTGGTTCAACAACGAGCGTCTTCACGAAGCGCTCGGGGATCAGCCACCGAGGGAGAGAGAGGAGGAATACGCTGAACAACGGGCGGCAACCATGACGAGCCGCTGAAGGTTGGGAACCTACAAAAACGGTGCAGATCACGGTCTCCGTGGAACCCAGGATGGCTCGGGGGGCGTGCTAGTGGAGGACTCCGCATTGGTTTTCAACGACTTCCGCTGTAGTTGAGGGGGGCGGCGTGAAGCGAACGGCGCCGGCCGCGGCGCCGGCGGGGCTCTCCGATGCCCTCAGAAGTCGCTCGTTTGGGGACAGTTTGGGGAGAGGAGAGCTCGGGACGAGGCGCCTCTCGCCGACCGGACCTGGGATGGGCGATCCAGGACTCGAACGTCGGGACCTCTTTCTTGTCAGCGGCCGCCGACGTGCGAAAGCTCTTGCTAGAACGTGGACTTCGCTCCGTGCGATGGGTGCGGTGCCGCCGTCGCTCCTTCGGACGCTGTGGCGACGCCGGCCGCGTCGAGCGCCGCTGTTTGCGCGCCGACAGAGTTTCGCCCATTTCGAAAGCTCCCCACACCTCCACGGGATGTATGCGGGCTCGATCACCGGGCGCGATGGGACCCTTGGTAGTGTGGCCCGCGAGGTGCCACACTGACATCCAGTCGAGCCAGGCCCAGCATGGCCGGCTCCGACGATCAGGATCGGGACCAGGGGCGTCCCCGGCCCGCGCCCGTGACCGCGTTGCCACCGCGGTTTGACGAGTGGCAGATCGAGTTGCACGGACGCCGCGTGATCTACAGAGTCGCGGGCAGCGGACCGCCGATTGTGCTGATTCACGGAATGCTCAACTCCTCAAGCCACTGGCGGTCCGTGGCGCTGAACTTGGCCAACGACTTCACCGTGATCGCGCCGGACCTGATCGGGCATGGCGACTCGGCGGCGCCGCGCGGCGACTATTCGCTCGGGGCGCACGCCGCTAGCATCCGGGACCTGCTGGCCGCGACCGGGGTCGACCGGGCGACGATCGTGGGCCACTCCCTGGGCGGCGGCGTCGCGATGCAGTTCTTCTACCAGTTCCCGCAGCGCATCGAGCGTTTGGTGCTCGTCTCAAGCGGTGGGCTTGGGCACGAGGTCAGCCCACTGTTGCGCAGCGCGACGCTCCCCGGCATGTCGGCCCTGCTGTCACTGACACTCCATCCGCGGCTGCTCGAGGCGCTGTGGCAGGCGGGCGGTCGTCTGAGCTGGCGGCAGGCTCGCGTTGGCGTATACATGCAGGCGGTCGCTCGAGCGCTGCGCCCACTGGAGAATGCGGGAGCGCGCGAGGCCTTCCTGCAGACGCTTCGTGCGGTGATCGATACACGCGGCCAGCGGGTCAGCGCCACTGACCGCCTGTATCTCATGGAGGCGCTGCCCACCATGATTGTCTGGGGCGAGCGCGACAACACGATTCCGCTTCGCCATGGACGCTCTGCCCACGAGGCGATTCCGCACAGCCACTTCCGGACGCTGCCGGATGCGGCGCATTTCCCACACCTTGAGGATCCCGACGGGCTTTCGGAGCTATTGCGGGAGTTCGTGAAGGACACGCAGCCGGGGAGGATCGACGACGCCGACTGGGGCGCGGTCCTGGCGAGGCGCTCACCGCGATCGCGCAGGGCCGGTGACGGGGCGGCCTAGCTAAACACGGCAGCCGGCCAGCTCCGCCGTACTGACGTGCCCGGCGATCGGCGTTGACGCGCAGCTCCATGACCGTCGCTCGCGCGGCTGTGATCTAGGCATCGGGACCGGGAGCGAGGCTCGCGAACCCCATGATCAACCCAGATTGAGGCCTCCGGCGTTCTCTTCAGATCAGGCTGGGGTGAGCGGCGGGTAGATCAGCTCGCCTTCGCATGCCAGCCCCGACCGTCCTTTCGGATCTTGCCTTCCTTCTCGAGGCCGGGGAGCACCCTGTAGAGGTAGTTCTGCTTGATGCCCATCTTCGCAGCGAGTTCGGGGATCGTGATTCCCGGCTGACCCTTAATGAGGGAGAGCGCTTCCGCGGCGCGCGTGCCGCTGCCCTTGCGCCTACCGGCGCGGCGTTTGGCCGGGCGGCTGGCAGGTTTGCTGGCCGCTTTCGCCTTGACCGGTTGCGGTGTCTCCGCTGCTGCCGGCGCGCTGGCGGCCGCGCGCCGCGGACGTCCGGGCCCTCGGCGGCGGACGGCCTGTCCCGCCTCAGAGGCAGCCGACCCGACCGCGCCCGCCAGGGCGACCCCTGCGGCCTCAAGGCGGTTGAACTCCTCCACCAGCGGCCTTAGCTCCTTCAGGCGCTCGGTGATCTCTCGGCGCTTCTCGTCAAGGAAGTCAGCCACGGTCACGTCCTAGATCGGTAACGGGGAAGCAAGCAGCCTATACAGGACGCCGCCTGTGGGGTGCGCTAGCCCGGTCGGCTGGTCCACGGAGGCCGAGTACCCGTAGCTACCCGACCCCTCGGGCTGGGGGCCAGGCGGGCGCAGGTTCAAATCCTGTCTCCCCGACTACTCAGCGCGAGACGCAGCGAAACGCAGTGCCCTGCACATTCCGGGCAAACTCCCGCTGGCGCCTGGCATACGGGTGCAAGTGGGTGCCAGCCGGACCGGTCACGATCCAGCGGCTACCGGACCGTTCGGGAGCAATTCGGGAGCAGGCTGCTCCCGACCGCCGGGCGGTGTCCCAAGGGGCCGTCACGCGGTGTGTACCCTCGCCGCATGGATGAAGAGGACGCACGGAGCGAGCCCAGCGAGCTAGTAACGAGCCTCAGCGGGGCGGGGGGCGCCGTCGTGGGGGCTGCGGTGACCCAGCTCGCCGGGCCGTTTGCGGGCGGCGCCAGCGGTGCGCTAATGGAGAGGGTGTTCCTGCGTGTGGGGACGGAGATCGAGAGGCGGGTCCTCTCACCTCGCCAAGCCAAACGAATCGAGGATGCCTACCGGGTCGCGAGCGACTCCATCGCCGACAAGCTAGAGCGGGGTGAGGAACCCCGTGCGGATGGATTCTTCGACGAGGACGATCATGGCAACAGCGCGGCAGAGGAACTCCTGGAGGGCGTCCTGCGCACTGCCGCCGATGCGTGGGAACAACGAAAGGTCCCCTACCTCGGGCGACTATTCTCGGGCTTATCGTTCGACTCGGGGGTGGACGTAGCCGATGGCAGCTATTTTCTGAGACTTGCTGATCGGCTTACATATCGTCAGCTTGCTCTTCTCGCCTTCTGGCGAGCCGCCGGGGAGGGTGGACCATATGAGGAGGCGGTCATCAGGCTCGGTATCGATCAAGACGAGCAAGGTGGGCACCCAACGGCCGTGCTGATCGCTGAAATGGACGATCTGCTGTCGGCTGGGCTACTCGGTGTGATCCGGGCTAACGGCACCGTCGGAGCCCCGGATCCAAGCATCGCTGGCATTGCGGATGTCGGATCCTTTCGGGGCGCTGACCTGACGTCCATGCGGCTCACGGCGATGGGGGAGACCCTGCACAAGCTCATGGACTTGGATCTTGTCCCAACAGAAGACCTTGATTCCGTCTTGGAGGCCGCTCGGGGCCGGGAATGATGTAGCCAGGGGATCCCGGTGTATGCGAACATGTGTTCGCATGATGGGTCTCGGACCATATCGGCCGCTCAAGGATGTGGAACGACCGCAAGTGACACGTCGATCCCGTCCGTGTGACATCATGAACTAGTTGTGGAGTGCTTAGCGCCGGGTCTAATGGAGGAGGAGGAGGGTGACGATGACTCTTAGGTGCCGACGAAGGGACCAAAGGTGACGCCCGTCCTCGATCCGCCCCTGCGAGCAACCCGCTCGACGAAGTCGGCAGCGGTCAGCCTGGAGACGTTGACGGTCACGACCGTCAGTGAGTCACCCGCAGAAGGCGACTCCAGCTCATGGCTCGACACGAACTACTGGCCCGAAGGCATCGACTACGAGAAGTGGTCCGCAGTTGTGCGGCCCTCTCCGCGTAGCGCGTTCGCGGATCGCCTCGACATAGTCGTCCTCGCCGAGGACTAACATGGGCGGGCTTTGGCCCGTCCCGCCTTTGACAAGCTGAACAAGGCCCACTTCCTCGACCAGGGGGAGATACTCGCGAATGTGCCGTTCGTGCGGTGGGAGGATGGCACCCCGGTCTTCAACGCCGTCCGCCGCGGCATCGTTACGTCGCACGGCTGCGCGTGCGAAGACTATGAACGAGCAGCAGCGGAAGATGAAAGATCACGGAAGGCGGGGGCCATCATGCTCCAGGTCGCCCCGATCTCGCCAGCCACTCAGTACAGAGACAACCAGGAGGCCATCGCGCGCGGCGAGTTCCTGGACTTCTTCTTCATCGCCGGAGAAGGGACGATCCTCAAGGACCAAGTGGTCGACCTTACGCGAGAGCAGGCTATCCCGGCGTCAGTTCTAGCCAAGTGCAAGAAAACCGCCCGCATCGCCGACTGGCAGTGGAAAGCGCTGCTTATCCACATCGCAGTTTCGCGGTTCCACCAACAGCCGGAGGAGCTGTTTCTGAAGGAGTTGCTAGAAAGCGGGTCTAATGCGGCTTGACTCATTCTTTCTGGCGGACGCCGCCAGCACGCCGGGGGACGGCAAGTTCTACATACACGGTGGCGGCCTCAGTAGGTTCGTCGTGCCGATGCTGCCGTTTCCGCTCACGGTGGCCGTCTTCATCCGCCTGCAGGTAGATGAAGCTGAGGTCGCGGCGCCGCACGGCTTTCAGGTCGCCGTCATCGGACCCACCGGCCAGCCGAATGTCCCCCCGCTCGACATCCAGAGCACGCCCGGGACGGAGGTCCAGCCCCTCCTGGAGGGCGAGCAGCGCTATGCACAGATCGCCCTGAACGTCACCCTCGGCATCATCCGCACCGGCCTCTACCGCGTGGAGTTGCATGTCGACGGAGACATGCTCGGCAACCTCCCTGTGCCGGCCGTGCTCGCCGAGCCCGGGGACGGCGTCGCCTAACGCATTCCGCTGCCCTGAGCGCCGGGAGGGCTGGGTAGGCGGCGCGTTCGCCGGGCATAGTGATCACCACCTGCTCGGGGGCCGTCGAGGACGGCTCGACCCCAGCCCACGTCAGCGCCGCAGCGACGGCTAGGACGACGGCCGCAGCGGTACTTACCGACGCTCGGCGTCGGACGGGTGGTGCGGGTGCGGCGTAGTAATGCCTGTGGACGTGCAGATCGAGCACGAACGACTCCAAGGTGGATGACAGTTACGTCGACGGCGACCCATGGGGGTCCCAACCTCTCGGTTCGTTCGTTGTCGCGTCGAATTGACGCCCTACTCCACAAAGGATAGCGAGGGCGGTGACCGTCGGTATGACGCTTTGCGGCTGTAGCCGATTCCGTCATAATTTAGCTTGCTAGAGCCATATCTCGGCACCACCAGCCTCAAGGATGCGCTACCTTGTGCCGATAGACGCACAGGTGCCGGGGCGCGGCGCGAACCGCCCCCGGCGTGGTCATCGTCCAAACGCCCGACGCCTACGACGGCTGGGCGCTGGGATGGTTGGCGCGATGGTCAACCAAGGCGAACGGCGGGAGCATTGAGGGAGCGGCCGTGATCGCGGCGGCGCTGGCAGATTTGCCAAGCGAGCCAGTGGTTCGGGTGGGAAACGCTTGCGGAGCTTTCGCGAGGGTAGCGACCGATCCGACCTGCGCTCTACGCTCCGCCGCGTGTCCTCGCTATCGCCTACGCTGGCAAGCGCGCCATTCAACGCCAATTTCTACACGGTGGCGACGGCGGTCATTCCGGTGTATTTCCTGATCTTGGTTTTCCCCGGCGGGATTCTCGCCCGTTACGCGATCTGGACAAAGCAACTGCGGAGTCGCTACGCCGTGCCGATCGTTGAAAGCGAGAAACCCTCCACGCCTCGGCTCATGGTCGTGCAGCACGCCTACGAAGTGCTGTACCTGCCGGTGATGGCTGCGATGGTGTTCGGAGTCTGGGGCGAGGTTTCAGCGGTGCGGGCACTCGACCACGAACATGCTACGAGCGGCCAACATTGGTGGGTTCTCACGTCGATGGTCGGGTTCCCGGTCTTCGCTGGTGTCAGCGCGCTGGCCGCCGTGTCGTTCGCTTGGGCTGCAACCCTGTCGAAAGAGGGCACGACCAAAGAGGGGCAGACGGATCCGGACGGCGACCCGACCGACGATCAGGCCTGATTTTCGTTCGCTGCAAGGGCGCCAGCCAATGCTTCGACCGTCTGCTGCCTGTCGTCACTCCCCTCCGCGTGGCCGTCGTGCATGAGGACGATGTCACCGGGTGATGCAGCCGCGACTGCGGCTGTGATCGCGTCGACGCCCGGTCGCGCGTAGTCCGCAGTTTCCACGGTCCACAGCACCGTCCGCATCCCCAGGCTGGCCGCGATCTCATCGACCGCCGCGTTTGTGAACCCGTGAGGCGGGCGGAACACGGTTGGCCGTCGCCCACACGCCTGCTCGATCGCGTCACTGGTTCTCTCCAGTTGTGACCGCACCTCAGCGGGAGACAGCGCTCGGAGGTCGTCCGGATGGTCCCACGAGTGATTGCCAATCGTATGGCCTTCCTGAGAAGCCTTGAGGACGAGATCAGTATTCCGCACAACCCGCTCCCCCAGGACAAAGAACGTCGCGCGTACATCGTGCCGCGCGAGCAGTGCCAGGACAGCTTCGGTGTCCTCGGCCGGTCCGTCATCGAACGTGAGTAGCACATCCCGCACCGGCATGGCGCGGACTCTAGCGCTCGGCTCGGCGTATGGTTCCGGCCATGAGGGGAGTCATATGCGTGGGGATCATCGGGGTTGTCTTCACATTGGCCGCCAGCGCGGCGGCGGCACCGGCCGAGCAGTACGTCCTAAAGCACCCCAGGCACGAACACTGCAAAGCGCACTACGTCAAGAAGGTTGAGCAGGTCAAGGTGCGGGTGCACCACAAGACCGTGAGGGTCAAGGAGACGGTCTGTGTTTACGTCGCACCGAAGGTAAATGTCATCACCCCGCCGCCCCGGCCCAAAGCGCCACCATTGGTTGCGGCCCCGCTGACGCCCATCACCCCGCCGAGTACGCCTGCCCCTGCCATCCCGGAACCCGCCGTAACACTTCGCGCCCACCTGGACCCGAGCTTTGTGCAGAGTCCCTCGAACCCGCTGGCCGTCACGTACTCCTACAGCGCGAGTGCTACACAAGCAGGCAATGGCTCGCCCGAACCCAACCTCCCGGCAGGCGTGCTGAACCTCTACTCGGAAGGGCTGCTCAAGTGCTCGATAAACGTTGGAGGCTCGACCACCGGCGGCGAATGTCCCGTGACCTATTCCGAGTACGGGGTGCACACTGTCGTTGCCGAGTATCTCTCGGGGACCACTAACGCCACGACGGGCAACGAAACGGAGAGGATCGAGCCTCCCGCCGCTACGGTCCAGCGCACATGGAGCGCGGGCGCGGCCAGCATGGTCATCACCAAGGACGTCGCCCAAGTCACGCTCTCGGCCGCGAGCTTTGACGGAGCGTCCGCCGTCGGCCTCGCAGACAACCTCGGCGACACCTGCGTCGCCACTGTCTCAGGCTCACAGGCCACCTGCGCGATGACCGTCTCGGGCGAACCCTCGGGCCTCACAGTCAACTACCCCGGTGGCACGACCACCCGCCACATCGAAGCCTTCGCTCCGGGCGGGGAACGGGAAGTGACCGAAGAATGGCCCGCTGAGAGCGTCCCTGTCATTCCTTCCGTGACCGTCTACCACGCGACCATCTCGTGGAGCGGATGGACCAAGGGCACATCAGGGAAAGCCGAAGACTCAGGGCGGGGTTCACCGCCTGAACCCGTCCACCTGCTCGTGGGTGAACGCCTGATCCTCGACCTCACCACACTGGGCAACTACCCCGGTGATGAAGCGCCGCTCGGCTCAGGAGCCTTCATTGTTGAAGGCGGTGCCTACACCGCAGAAAACGGCTGGGAAACTGACGGGGGTCCCGACGGGGAATGGGGAAGCGCCAACTGTTCGGCGGTCCATAACTACTCGGGCCAGGCAGAGGCCCGGTGCGTGCTGACCTTTACGGAAGCTGGCACGTACGCCATCCACACGGCCTATGACTCGTCCGACCCCAACTACTTAGGGGCCAGCGGCCCGAGCGCGACTGTGGAAGTCACCGGCTAGGTGCCGCCCGGAGCATCGACGTTGCTCGTGTCGAAGCTTTGGGCATCGGTGGACTGCCTACCGCGCTCCGTCAGCTCGCTACGGGGGGCTGTGTCGGCCGGCACATCCGGTTCACGCGCACCATGCTCGACGAATGGCTTGCTGAACAGCCTCCTCAGTAGCAGGATCATGATCCGCGCTTCGGCACCGGCGTCGCCGGTGTAGCCGCGCCCGAGTCGATATTTCGCGAGGTCACGACGATGCATCCGACTGGCCAGTGGCGGATGCGAGCCGGAGCCCCGCGCATGACACTGGCCACAGCACACACCAGCCCCCCAACAGCGAAACGCAGAGCGAGGACTGCTGGGCCACGAACACGGCGCCTCCCTCCTGGGAGCGGGCTACCAGCTGGCATTCGCGGTCAGCGCGGCCATCTGTCTCCTCGGCACCTTCTTGAGCGTGTTCCTGCTGTGGCTGGATCCGTCTGACATCGCGAGCGTCACGCGAGGACGTGAAGCGAGATGGGCAGCGTAGACGCGTCTAAGCGCCCTTGCCGACGCGGCCGACCCGGACGCCTCGCGTTGCCCAACCCGACCAGCACCGGCTGGCCCTACGCGTCGGCGAGCGCCGCTAAAAGGAACTAAAAGAACTAAAGACCACTAAAGCAGACGGTAGAATGTACGGGTGGCGACCAACAACCCATTCACGCCGACATTCGGTTCGCCACCGCCACTGCTTGCTGGCCGCGAGGAGTTGATCGAGCTGTTTGCCGAAGCACTCGACGACGGTCCCGGTTCTGCAGGCCGCGCAACGCTCTACACAGGCGCGCGCGGCGCAGGAAAGACCGTATTGCTCAACGAGGTTGAGGACACGGCCCGGGAGCGCGGCTGGCTGGTCGTCGCCGAGACCGCGACGCCCGGCTTCCTCACCCGGCTCGCGGATGATCACCTACCGCGGCTGCTGGCCGAGCACGACCCCGAGGCCCTCAAGCGCCGCCTCAGCGGCTTCGGGCTGCCGGCGAACCTTGGCTCACTCGACTGGCAGACCATCGAGCGGCACACCCGCACGCTCTCCTTCCGCTCGAAGATTGAGCTCCTGACCGACCTTCTGGCCGCCAACGAGACGGGTCTGCTAATCACGCTCGACGAGCTCCACTACCGTCAGGCGAACGAGCTACGCGAGTTCGGGACGGTCGTGCAACACGCATTCCGCGAGCAGCGCCAACTTGCATTTGCGGGTGCTGCACTTCCGGCCGCGATCGATGAGCTGCTCAACGACGAGGTCCTGACCTTCATGCGCCGCGCCGACCGCCACCACGTCGGAGCCGTGGCCGACGCTGCCGTCCGTGAGGCGATCGCGGAGCCGATCGCCACGCACGGCAAGTCGATCGTGAGCGACGCTCTCGACGTGATGGTTGCGGCTACCGAGGGATACCCCTTCTTCATCCAGCTCGTGGGCGACCAGGTCTGGCGCAAGGCGGGCACTGCCAGTGAGATCACTCTCGCCACGGCACTGGAAGGCATCGTCGCCGCGCGGCGACGGCTCGGTCAGCTCGTGCACGCGCCCGCATTGGCGGAGGCCTCCGACGTCGACAAGTCGTTCCTCATCGCGATGGCCCAAGACGACGGCCCGTCACTCCTCGGCGACATCGCCGAACGGCTGAAAGTCAACTCGAATTACGCGGGCCAGTACCGACTGCGGCTGATCGCTCTCGAGCTGATCGCACCAGCGGGGTACGGTCGCGTTCGGTTCGCGCTCCCCTACCTGCGCGACTACCTACGCGAGCACGCCGCGACGCTCGGGCTGTCGGCCGATTCCGGCTGACAAGACCACAGCTCGGCGCTAGGTCGACAACCGGCGAATCTCATTGGCCGTTTTCGGCCGCTCGCGGTGATTAAGAGTGCGAAGCTCGCCGCACCCGCTCAACTCCATCTGCTGCCACGTTCCCGAGACAGCAGGCATGCAAGACTCGGCGCGGCCGTCGGCAGGCTCCAGATATCGAACCCGGAGATTTGTCACAAGATGTGTCAGGCACAACTCGCGCTCGATCACGCACACCCACAAACCGCCTTAGAGCAGCCGATTTGCTGGCGCTTCCCATGCGCCCGAGTCCGCCCGAGTGGACTCGACCACCACGGGGAAATCTCCCCACAATGCCCTCAACCTTATTCTCCCGTGCCATATACGTCCGCCCGCGTCCACATCGTCCGATTTGTGCGGGTTTGCGGATCCGTCGGACGCATCGGACGATCTGGCTTTTGTCAGAGTTTTGTCACGGACAGCCGCACAAGGCGTGCTCCAAGGTGTGTTCGGATGTCGCGGGTGTCGAGGGTCGGGCGACGCCCAGGCTCTTCCCCACATCGCAGGCATCGACCCCAGGTCTACGAGGACTCGCTTGAGCGTGTGCGCGCTGAGCCTCCCGCAGGCGCACGTGCGCCGGTCTGGGGGCCGGGCGGTCGCAGGTTCAAATCCTGTCTCCCCGATGACCAGAAGGCCCGTCTTTACGGGCCTTCTGTTAGTTTTGGGAAGGTGCCGAGCGCTGGTTGGCGTCCAATTTGGGGTCCAATGTTGCGCTTGCATCGCGCGCAGGCGGTCCGAGCAGCACGTCGTAAAGCACGCTCGCGCGAGCGGCTGGAGCTGGTCTCCGTAGACGCCCTTCGCGACGTGAGGTCGGGCTCAGCCCATTAGCCATCCGCGTCCCCACGACTTCCTTCCGAGCGACGACCCCGCCGGGCAGGTGCCGGACCAAGGAGACCACACCGTCGCCATCGCGACCGTCCATTTCAGGGTTCCGTCCCGTGTCAGGTCGCTCCTCCCCCGTCAAAATCGGTCTGCCGGCCTTCATACGCTCCACGAGAACTCTCCTCGGAGACGTCCAGGATCGTCGTATTGCCTTGATCGTCAACCTCGATCCACCGGTCCGCCCACGGCCCGTCCCCAGGCAACGCCGCGTGAAACAGCTTCACGCGGATCGGGAAGCGCCCCGCGCGAGGTATGCACACGTAATGGAGGCGTGAGACGCCAACGGGGACGCTCACGTGCCGCGCGAAGTAGTCAAACGCCAGTGGCACGCCGTCTACTCCGGGCCAGCGCTCGCGAGTGTCGTCCCTAGACTGGTCGCTTGCGGGGTTGCCCCACCGGTCTGTAAGCACGGCGGCGGATCCTCGATCGAACAGGATGGTCAGAACGGCATCTCGAAGGCCACGATCGCCACTGTTGGTGAAGCCGATGCGAGAGACCCCCGGAGGGGTCTCCTCTCCCGGTCTCGGATCGATGCCTGACAGTTCGATCGCCCTGACCTCCGGCTGACGCATACGCTCAGCTTCGAGTCGTTCGTGCTCGCGTCGCGCAAGTGCGAGCTGCTCGTTCGCAGCCTGCAGTGTCGCTGTGCTCGCCCGCGCGGTGCGCTCGGAGGACTCGGCGCTGCTGTGTGCGTCTCTCGCGCTGCGGGACGCGACGACGAACGCCGCGGCAGCCACCACGATCCCCACCGCCGCACCGAACGCGCTGATGTAGTCAGTCCAGAATGGATGGCTGGCCACCGGCATCCGCTCAGCGTATCCTTGGAGGATGGCCGTGGAGCCTATCTTCTACGGCGGTACGCTCCGCGGCCGCTTCATCGCTGCCGCGACCCGTCGCGATGAGACCGCCGCCCAACGCCTGAGCTTGCTGGTTGACGGCGAGGAGGATCTTGCCGCCCAACGCGAGGATGCTTGGGTCATCCTTAGCGCGGGCATCCAGTGGGCGGCTCGTGCGCTCGCGTCCTCTGGCGTGACCGGGACCGATGAGACGCCGATTCAGGATTCGGAGGATGCGTTCGGACGCGCCCAACATCTCGAGCGCCAGCTATTCACGCTCAGCCAGCTCCCTGGTTTTCACGACCGCGAAGCGCTTCTCGTCGACTCGATCAAGCGAGCCTGTTACGCGGCGGCCGAGCTCGGGCCAATCCAGGGGGGGCGCTTGGCAACCTTTGGCAGGACACCATCTGTCGTCGCCCAGGTCGACCCCGGCCTTGCCGACCTTCAGGAGGTCGGAGGTGATGTCGGCGACGCCCTCCAGCGGCTCGATGAACTCGGCCTGGGCGACATCGTGACCGAAGCGTCAAAGGCCCTGACGGCCTAACACTCGACGCTTGCCACTGCCCGGGCGCTCCGTCGAGCCGTCAGCGTCGTTCCTGCCGCAACTCTTGGGCGAGTTCCTGCGGCTTCAGCGGCGGAGTCTTGCGGTGGATCATGCGGTGGCAGTTGGCGCACAGCACGACCACGTCGGTTGCGGGGTTCACCAGCGTCGATTTCTTCAGCCTCGCCAGCTCGGCGAGGTGGTGCACCTCGGCGAACCCCTCCCCGAGCGGCCCGTAGGCCGCCTCGAACGAGAACCCGCACACGGTGCAATCGCTCCCGTGTAGGGCCAGCGCGGTCTCGCGGACTGCGCGTGACCGCTCGATCGCCTGGTGTCTTCGCATCTGACGGCCGCCCTCGAGGAACCCCATCTGATCAGCGTTCACCTCCACCGTATCCTCGAGCAGCGAGTCGAGCAGTACGGCCGAGTGCTGGGTGAGCCGCCCGGTCGTTCGCACCGAGTTGGCGTCGACGCTGTAGCGGCGCGGGTCGATCTTCAGTCGCCTGCCCGACTCGCGCTGCAGTTCGCGTGCCATCCCCTCAGGAACGACGCGTTCGAGGCTTAGTGCTGACCCGCTGCCGATGAGGTGATCGGGCGCCTCGTAGACGTGTTCTTGGAAATGTTGGTCGGCCTCGCGCTGGCCGACAACCAGATCGACCGTCAGGCGTCCGAGCAGTAGCAGCTCGCCTCGGCGTGTCGCAACCACGTAGATGCGGTCGCCGCGCTCGACGCCTCGCGCCCGAAACTGGGTGCCAGCCGCGTGATCGAGCGTGTCGGAGTCGCGAAGCGACCGACGCTGGATCTCAACCTGCGGCTGGCTCCACAACGTGATGTAGGCGCCATTCACGAGCGCCGAATCCACCTACCCGTCTTCGCGACGACTCGGCGACCGACCCGCGGCGCTCGCGGGCCCGCCAGCTTCGGAAGGGACTCCACGGCAGCCAGCATCGCACACGCTGGTGGCGCAGCACCCGCTCGACCTACTGAGCGAGCACAAAGATCGCTTCCTGCTGCTAATCAACACTGGCGACATTCCGGCAGAGCTGCCAACACTCGCGCCACTCATTGCGCCCGGGCTGCTCGCCGACCCCGATGGGCTTATAGATCGAAGCTGGAAGAGCAAGCTGGCCGAAGTTGCGCCATCCTCTAAGTAGCCTTTGCCACCCCTTGACTCGGAGGTTGGGTTTGGTGGCCTCGCCAGCTTGCTGATTAATCGAAACCTGCCAGCAGATCTGAAATCTCTGCTGCCCGCGCTGCGAGCAGCAAGTCAATGAGGTCCAACGCGCGGTCGCGTACCAGATCGGTGCTTGCGGACGCATATGCGCGCACCGCTAGCTTGCTGGCCGTCCCTGCGTGCAGAGCCGATCGGCTTCGGAAGTCGCTAACTGCAAGTCCTCTTGCCTCAACAAATCTGGCAACTGCATGCAACGCGAGCTCGCTGGCCGTTTCAACTGACTGGTCGATCGCGCGCAACATAGATCCCTCGTCATCGGAGTAGCTCTGGCTATCAATAAACGCGGATGCCAAGTCGGACAGACGCTCCACGTTTGCCGGCTCGATGTTGCGAGCCCATTGTGCCGCCGACGCACGGACCTGCTCGTCATCATCGCCAAACAGTCGACGAAGCCAAAGGTCGCACGCTGACTCCGCCCTGCGATCCGCGATGTTGGCGGCGGCGACCTCAGCGACTCCGCGTCGGCTGGCGGCGTCAGATCCGAGAGCTCGGTCGACGAGTGACCCGGCCTCCGGCCGGCTCAGCGCCGCTAGCGCGGATTGGAGCCCGCCCGCCCTCCGCACATCAGGGTCGGGTGAGTCGAGCATGCGAATAAGGACCGCCGACATCTCGGGACGTCCTACTTGAGCCGCCGCTTGAATGAATCGTTGCGCTGGGTCCGTCGCCAGGACTGCGTCGGGACCCGCAATCAATTCCGAAAACATTCCGCTCGCGAGATCGGCGTCGTGCAAAAAGACCGCGCGAAGCGCAAGCGCCGTGCAGGTTCGCACCGAGGCCGACGCATCCACCACAAGGTGTTGGAGGGCATCTCGGAACGACTCCAGCCGCTCGGGGTGCGACCACAGTAGAACGCTTAGGCCTTCAGCAGCCGAGCCCCGAACGCTGTTGATACCTGCAGTGAGCAGATCGCCTCCGAAAGGCTCAGGCCCCTCTCGATCGCCGGCCTGGGGGTCGGGGCCAGGGTCGGGGGAGGATACGGCCAGGAACGAGATGATGTCGAGAACATCGCTTGGTATTTCCTCGTTGGCGACTCGCCGAAGCAGCCGCGGCATCCAGCGTGCTCCTGGGTAGCCCGGTAGGGACGAGAACGCCCGGAGGACGGAATAGATCAGCGTTGGCTCGACAGTGAGCTCCGCGTCCGTAAGGCCTCTCAAGATCGCCCCCATGTAGTACTCGTTCGTGCTCGGGCTGAATTTGAGCGCGAGGCGGCCAAATCTCACTGGGTCAGCTTTTGTTTCGGCCTCGAGGACTTGAGAGAGCTGGACCGCTCCGCCCTTGAGCCAGTCCCGTCGGTTCTCCTCGGTGTCGTAGTGAGCGATCGCGGCTATCCACTGGCGATTATTCATCTTCCTGGCGGACTCTTCAGCAATGGGTGAGCTCACCACTCCACCTTGAATGCCGGCGGGCCGGGCTACTACGTCCCCGAACTTCCGCTCTAGCTCCCCAAGCCGTTTGCTTCCAGCCTCCGACAAGCGTCGCGGAGCGAAGGCCTCAAGAAGGACCCATTGGGTCGCTCCTCTCTCTTTGTAACCGGAACGGCCCTTCTCCCATGACGGGTAGAAGTTCAAGATCCGCTTCTCCAGTTCGTGGACCGTGCGAACGGGCGCCTTGGCACTAGCGACTTGAATCAGCTCAGCAGTCACCCAGTAGGGGCTGTCCGCATAGCCGCAGCGAAATGGGTTCGATGCGTCTCGAAGAAACTCGACAGCGCGGTCCGCAAACTGTCCGGCGTTCGCAGCCCAGGCCCTGTACAGCAGATACCGAGCTGACTCGTATCCAGCAGCGCTTGTCAGGGAGGCTTCCATTACTCCGAACGCCCTCGGCTTGGACCGAGCGATAGCACGTAGGGCGCCGTCGAGCGCCTCGTATATCGCCCACCTGAAGTCGTGTCCGCCGGTCACGTATCTCCAGCTCCAAGGATCCACCATGCTCACGTCCTTGTCAGCCGTACCCACAGTCCTCTCGAGTATCTGAAGAACGAAAGGAAGTACCACCTGGCAGAATCGCCGCGGCTCCTGCAATGCGGTCGCCTTCACAAACTCCGTTGGCCAGTAGTCAGAACCCGAGGGAAAGACACTGATCTCGAACGGCTCAGAGTCGCCGGCCAGAATGACCGTTCTGCGTAGAAAGCGATCGAGTAGTTCGAGCGCCCAGATTGGCTCGTGTCCCGGCAGCCCATGTGCGGCCATCCAGAACTCCTCCGAGTTATAGCGTCGCCCGTCGTCGAAGATGCCCGCATCTAGGCCCTCCAGGAGGAGCTCGAAGTAACCTCGCCCTGCCTTGACGTCCCCGCTGTTGAGTACCCAGCGCGTCCGTGCATCCCATTCCCCCTCTATCGGCAGTAGAGCACGCAGTAGACTCGCGACGCGTTCGGGCGAAGTACGCTGCGCAACGGTGAGTAGGTTAGTTGCGCGGTCGCGATCGTCGGACGCTCCACTAACCGCCCAGCGGAGCACTACGCCAAGGCGATCAAGCAAGCCAAACCAGGCGGGTCGACACACCACTGACCAAGCCGCCGGATGCTCGTGGGCCATGCCGTCCAGCACGTAGGACTCGATTGTGGCCCAGTCCATCGCCGTGGGGTCATCGTCTTCCTTTAGGACCGTGAAGACGACGTCACGCAGGTGAAACCGAAGTTTCGGATGAGTGAGAAGCTGGCGAACGGTACGTGAATAACGCTCGCGGCTGGCCCCTCGCTGGTATGTGAGAATTTGTCGTACCATCGGTCGCTTGCCAAGATCCTGCGCACCCGCAAGCAGTACATCGACTAGCGATCGGCCCGCCTCTGCAAACGCCCTCGCATACACGTAGTCAAACAGCTCTTCGTGGAAGAATCGCACTCGGCCGTCGGACTCGACCAGCACTCCGCGCTCAATCCACCCGCCAATATCGGGCTGGAGATCTGACAGGTCGGGCAGCGGAAGCTCGGTTGTCTTCCTGTCACTCATCATCAACGCAAGCTGCGCGAGCGCCTGCCAGTCGTGGCGTGCACCCCCAAGCGGCACATCGGTCATCTTCGCTCTCCGATGCCCGGGAGGCCAAGGAATCGCTCGATTAGGTCCTGCTCGGTCGCGAAGTCGAACGGGCCGGCTTCCTTCGACTCGATCAGATACCTGAGCCGCGTAGGCACGCGAATAAGTTCACGTTGGTCTGCGTTGAGCTGGCTCGGATCGATAGCGGCATATGCGAGCGCACTGACGACTTGGCTGGGCGTCAGGGCGGGAACTTCGATCGTTGGCGCCAGATGTGATCCGTCGGCCAACTCCCGTAGGCGGTCGTCGCTCGCCAAGTCCTCAGATCGGCAACTGACGAGCACGGTGAGGTTGCTGTGCGCTCGAACTTCCCTGACCACATCGCCCAGCACCTGAAACAACTGCAGCGGCTTGTCTCGATTGATGCCCACTGCGTCCAGTGCATCGATCACAAGAAGGCCGCGACCTTCCTTCGCTGCGGCGGCAAGGGTGACGCCCGGCGTGTCAGGCAGCCCAAGGCGCCCACTAACCTCTGAGGTGCTCTGCTCGCGGCTTAGCGCCGTGGTGTCAACTGTGAGCACCTTCCACTGAGAGCCTAGGGTCCAGGCGACAACCGCACTTATGACGGTGCTCTTGCCGTGGCCCTTATTGCCGGTGAGTAGTATTGCCGGGGGCGGGTGGCGAGCTTCGAGCAATCGGCGTATCTCATCGACCTCGGCTCTCGGGAGTAAGGACTGGTTGATTCGCAGTGGGTCGACCCCCTCGCGGAAGCGCTGGGATGTACGCCTTACAGCATCGGCTGGAGAAGCCGAGATGTCGCTCCAAATGCGGGGCGGAAACCCTCTGTTTTTCAGCTCGGCCTCGAGCAGGTCTGAGGAGACCTCGAAGTACGGCAGCGCCCGCTTGATTGCGCGCAACGCGTCAATCGCACCGCTCGGCTCTCCGGCGAGATAGGTCCGGGCGCCCTGAATTAGGGCCATCGACAGGCGACGATGGCTGATGGTCTCCACGAACACCCGATCCCGTAGCCACCGCCAGGTTTCCGCCTCGGTCAGCTTCCAGTGGGTGCTTTCGAGAGCGTTGAAGGCTGTTTTCAGCTCTTCGCTGGAAAGCAGGACTGATGAAAAAGCCGCGACGCTCGGAGAGAGGCTCGCGCGGTCGCAGAGTCGACTCAGCGGGGCAGCGCTATCGGACGACACGAACCAACAGGTTGCGTCTTTAGCTGAGATCAACTTGGAGTAGAAGTTCTCAAGAACATCCGCTGACGCCAGCTCAGCGAGTGACCAGCGCGCAATCTTCCCGTTCTGAAACTTGACCTGATGCCACTCGCGGGTGGACGCCCGCCCGAGCACGAACTCGAACCCCCAGCCTGCCGTCCCCGGAGGCTCAAGCGTAATCCTGTCGGCATGGCCGCTCACCATGTCCAACATCATCAGGAGGGTCCAGTCTTCCTCGAAGTCGCCGCTAACCTTTGCGGCTCCGCCACCGTGGAGTGCTACGCCGGACACACGACATCTCTATCACTGCGCCGGGCTTGCTGCTGTCTCGCGTGACGCAGCGTGATCGTGGCGCAGATGCGTCGATGCCCGTCTCGTAGCATCACGTGCCGGCATAGTCTGTGGGTCCCCCGGCCGGTCCGTGGACGCGCGCGCGCCCTCGGCAAGAGCACCTGCACGGAGTAATCTCGGGTCGTGGACGAGCCCAACAGCATTGAGGATCTGGTGGCCGCGGATGAGATGACGCGCCACTTCAACTGGTGGGGCTTGTCCGGAGCGTTGTTGTCGCCCGAGGACTCACTGCGGTACCTGCAAGACTCGATCAACCGGGCACGCTTAGTTGGCGCCGTACCAGAGGACGTTCGTAGCAACTTCGAGCGCGTACGCAAGACGTTCCTCTACGGGCTCATGGAGTATGACTTGTTCACGGTCGCCGACGACGACGCGAGACTCATCCTTGAGGGTGCGCTGCGAGATCGCTTCGTTGCGTACTACGAGGGCGAAATCACCGTCATACGGGGAGAACAAGGGAGAACGCTTCGTGGCTCCTCGTTTGACGATCTCTACAAGCGCCGCAAGCCCGGCGATCTACTGGTTACGCAGGACGGCAAGCATCGTGAACTGTCGTGGGGTATGAGTGGTCTGCTGGCGTGGGCACGTTGGGAGGGTTTGCTTGTTGGACAGCGTTCCGCGCGTAGCGACAAAGCTATGAGTCGATTGCGCAACTATGTGGCACATCCGTCGGGCTTTCATCTGCTATCCCCGCCGGACGCCGCGAGAACACTTTCTCGCGTAGCGGAGTTCATCAACAAGTTGTGGGGTGTCGACACACTTGGTGGGCAGGTATTCCCAGCCCCCGTGGGGCGCATCCCACGGGTCGCCGCCCTAGCCGCTGACGGTGGCCGTTGCGTGACGCTCCCGAGCGTTGGGCGTGTCCGAGAAGCCGACCCGACGCTGCAGGACGCGACGTTCGCCGTGTATCTCGCGGCGCCCGAGGAGGAGCTTTGCGAGATCGGCCGAGAGCTACGCTTTCGCCATCGTCCAGGGTTCCAGTGGACGGATCTGCCGTGCGATCTTCTGTGGGGGCCAGGATGTTGGAGTGATCTCGTAGGGGAGCTCGATGGCTTCGAAGGTGACGCTCTCAATGACCGGGTGCAGCACCTTGATCGCTTGTTCGTCATCCGTGTTGACGGCGCGAACATCGACGACCCGCGCTCACCTTCCGACTTCCACGCGTGCGATCCGACAGAGGGTTCATGGCATGTGATCCGCGCCGACCACCCTTACGACGCGCTGCGGCACGTGCGCGACCACAGGGACAAGCCGGTCGGCGACCTAAAGGATGGGTACTGCCCAGACTGCCCAATCACGGAGCTGGGTCGTTTCGAGTCGCGCGAGCTGACCGCAAGCTGCCTGGAACTGTTCGGCGGACGTACCAGGCGCTGAAGGGGGGCGCGGTGTCCGGTAGCTCCCACGAGCCTGAGCTGGTCGACCTCAGGCAATTCCCCTCACTGAACGAGGCACTCGAGAAGATCGAGCCTGGCAATAGATATCGGCGCGAGCAGCGGGAGGATCGGATTTATGCGGCCTACGCGCTCGCCCGGCAGCCCCAATGTGACTGAACCCCACTCTCCTAGGGCCTTCTGGATGAGGCTCTCCACGTGCTGCGCCCAGTCTCGGTCCGGAGCGTCGAGCAATAGGGGAAAGTCAGGTATAGGTCAACGATATCGGCGCCCCTATCTGGCGCAGCGCGCGACGCGCCCTTGAACCTCCCCGGCGATCGGTGTTGACGCGCAGCTCCATCACCGTCGCTCGCGCGTCTGATCTAGACATCGGGACCGGGAGCGAGGCTCTCGAACCCCATGATCAACGGAGTTTGAGGCCTCCGGCGTTCTCTTCAGATCAGGCTGGGGTGAGCGGCGGGTAGATCAGCTCGGCATCGCATGCCAGCCCCGACCGTCCTTTCGGATCTTGCCTTCCTTCTCGAGGCCCGGGAGCACCCTGTAGAGGTAGTTCTGCTTGATGCCCATCTTCGCCGCGAGTTCGGGGATCGTGATTCCCGGCTGACCCCTAATGAGGGAGAGTGCTTCCGCGGCGCGCGTGCCGCTGCCTTTGCGCCTGCCGGCGCGGCGTTTGGCCGGGCGGCTGGCGGGTTTGCTGGCCGCTTTCGCCTTGACCGGTTGCGGTGTCTCCGCTGCTGTCGGCGCGCCGGCGGCCGCGCGCCGCGGACGTCCGGGTCCGCGGCGGCGGACGGCCTGGCCCGCCTCAGAGGCAGCCGACCCGACCGCGCCCGCCAGGGCGACCGCTGCGGCCTCAAGGCGGTTGAACTCCTCCACCAGCGGCCTTAGCTCCTTCAGGCGCTCGGTGATCTCTCGGCGCTTCTCGTCAAGGAAGTCAGCCACGGTCACGTCCTAGATCGGGAACGGGGAAGCAAGCAGCCTATACACGACGCGGCCTGTGGGGTGCGCTAGCCCGGTCGGCTGGTCCATCCCTCGCCGCGCGACGATCCACGGAATGGCGGTGCAGGCATCGGAGCGAGCATCAGGCAGAGAATGGCCGAAAACTGATCAGCTACGATCCGCTCCCTGTGTCATCGGGACGCAGGCCGACGGCCTCTGAGGTCTTGGACGTGCTGGACCGCCTCGAATGCGATTCGCAGCGGCGTAGAGAGCTCGCGTCCAGCTGTGAGATCTTCAAGGCCTGCGTCAGCGAGGAAAAAAGGGACGGCTTAGCGCTTACTTCTCCAGCAACGAGGTCAGACGGTCACTTTCGCCGGGTTGCACTAGAGCTAGAGAGAGGTCCGCTTGAGCACCGAATGAAAGGGGGTCTACCTTCCCCACAAAGAACGCGTGTGCGATTCGGTCGAATGCCGCACCAACTATCGGCGCCGCCGCGCGGAGAGTTGACCGAAGTGCAACTGCGTCCGTGCGTCCGCCATGCATTACGAGATTGCGCTGACGGTATAGGCGCTGCATGGTCGCAAGCATGTGACTGCGCATCGCCCGAAGCTCGGTGGCAGGATCAGCAATAATCGCCTCCATACGATGTAGTCCTGCTATCTCGGATCGGTCGTGGAGGTCGAGAGTCACTCCCGTACGTATCCACTCAGCGAATAGCCAAGCTCTTTGACGGTTCGATTCCGCATCCCAGATCGATTGAGCGAGATAGTCGGTTGGCATGCCCTTGCTACGTGACTTTGCTAGCGCCGTTAGCTCTGCACGCGGGTAGGACGCCGTAGCGATACTGCTCGCAAGACCCGCTGCGTCTCTCGGTGAAGAGGGGCCCTTTAGAGTGCTCTCAACGGCGGCCCATGCTCCGGCAACGGCTGTAGCAGGAGCACTACGATCTAGATAGGAAACCAGCTCAAGCGCGGAGTCGATAGCTTCGCCAGCGGGTGCAAATAGCAGCTTGCCCCGAGATATCTCATATATCTCTACCTGACGGCGGTGCCACAGAGGGATTGGACTACGGACACCTTCCACGAGCGCCTCGTCTGCCGCTTGAAAGGCTTCTCTAACGTTTCCGCCATGCTTGTGGCCGACCTCGATTCGAGCGGTGAATGCGTCCAAGGTCTCGCTGACCTTCTCAACCGCAGCACCCGGATCCAAGGCTTCAACCTGAAACTCGATGGCTCCAGACGAGGCGGAGGTCGGCACAACAGCCGGATCGAACCCAAGTTCTATTAGACGTGTCTCGAGGTCGCCTGGCGCAATGAACCCCTCTGGATACTGCTGGAAGTCTGCGAACTGCTCTAGAAAGACGATCACGGTGTAGGGCCGAGCACCCTCGCTGATGTCATTGTCCAGCCTGAGCAGCAGCTCGTCCAGCCGGTACATGTCGGGCTCCTTCGTTGCCCACCGGAGCCACCAGCGATGTAGATGATCTCGGCTCAGCCCTCGGTCAAGAAGGTGGGCCGCGAGGTAGCGCGCCGCGCGCTCCGCTCCGGCGGAGACCGGACCAGCTGCGATTGCATCGGCCCACCTCGACAAATACCCCGTCTCGGCTTGTTCTGCGAGGCGCGCGATCTGAAGAATGGGATGACTACGGGCAGCCAGTTGAGCCGACGCACCGAGCAGTTTGTTGAGATGCTGGCGCTCGACCTCGCTCCCTAGACCGACATCTCCCTCAAGGTTCGGGATGAGTTCTCGGCGAGCAGAGATACGAACCTCCGGAAAGACTGCATCATCCGAGTGGAGCTCGACGATCTCACGTAGCGCGAGAACATTGCCGATAACCCACAGCGTGCGATGCCATTGAGTACGTCGATCGAAAAAGTCAAGGAGACGTGCAACGACATGCTCGGCAAATGGGTCGGGGGCGAGAGCCAAGTGCGCTATGCTACCCGTAGGTCATCGGACCAACGATCTTTAGGGGGAGCCTACGGGCTCCCCCATTGGACTTTAGAAAGGCGCCCTTTGAGGCGCCTTTCTTATGAAGGCGGGACAAGGCCACTGCATTGGTACCTACGCCGCCCGTGAGCCACGTCTGCGGCCGACGAACCAGCAAGGAGCTTGCGGCGACTGCTGTCGTAGGGCCTCGATGGCGAATGCGTAGTGGTCGCTGGGCATCTTCAGGCTTGTCCCGTACTCGCTTGGGACGGTCTGTGAGTCCTCGGCTCGCCGGCGCAGGGAGACGCCGCCGCGGCGTAGCGCGTACGTGGGCCTTCGCTCGCGTCAAGAACCGCTCGTTGAACTCGGGGTCGACATCCAAGTCCTCGCGCTCGCCGGCCTGCCGAGCCTGACGTACCCTTGACCGCGGTTCGGCTACGCCGCTCTGCCGGCCCGTTTGGTCGTGGCGCTCATTTCCACAGCCTCCGCCAGACGCCGGCACGGCCGAGAGCCCTGCCCACGATGATGTTCTTCGCGCGCCTCGGCGCGTAGCCCTTGCGCACCGCGCGGCCAGATGCGCTTAGCCGTGCGGCCCGGTACAGCTCGCTGGTAAAGCTCTTTCGTCGGGCCATCAGCTGCCCCCTCCTGATATCGCGATTTGCGACGTGATTCGGCTCCGATCGTATCTGCTGGGTCCACTCCAGGAGCACTTCCGCGGCTAACGCGACGGGCCGGCTGCGATCGCCTTACCGGTAAGCCGCTGACGGGCGGGGGAGCGTGGCTACCTCGGCCGTCGCGTACGGAGTGATGAATCGAGCGGGTGGCTGTGCCGGCCGTACGGAGCCTAAACGGCTGAGATCGCCTGAAACGGGCCGGGAGTACGATCACGCCATGGCTGCAGGAGTGCGCAAGCCCGAACCTTGGGAGACAAGTGCGGCGGCTCCGTTTCTGACGATCGATTCGCCGCGCGGAGCGGTGGCCGTGCAGAGTCTCGGCCAAGAGCGTTTCCGCGTATCCGCACCCGATCACGAGCAGGAGGTCGTCGGCTTCGCGGCGGCACGGTCGACGGCTCGTCGGCTCGCCGCGGGATCGGAGGGAGGTGGCGCCCGATGGGAGACTCAATCGGACTGAGCCCCGAGGAAGCGGACGATCTCTGCCGCCGTATCACGCTGGCAGTGCGCGAGATCGGCAAACAGCTTCTCGAGACCACGGACGAGCCGAGCCCAGACGCGATCGATAGGACAGGCGCCATGCTCGCGCTTTACGCCGAACTGCTCCGCGTCGCGGGCGGGGAGGAGATCAGCGAGGAGTTGTTCGAGCAGATCGCGAACCGGGACCTCGAGGTGCTGGCCGGCAGCGAGGTGCTCCGGCGGCTCGAGACATGGGGTAAGGAGTGATACCTCGTCGCAGATCGTTTACGTCCCGCGGTCCTAGAGGAAATCGTTCCCCGTCAGCACGTACAGGAACGGCACGAACGGGACTATCACGGCAATGCCCCAAGCGAGTCGGGCGATAAAGCCCATGCCCCGTCGCCCGAAGATCAAATTGATCCAGATCAGCACCACGGCGACCGGGTGCAGGATGCACAGGATGATCTCGAGCAGTTTCTTCAGCATGAGGCTGGCTCCCGTCGTCGTGGTGGCCAAGTGAGCCTACTCCGCTCGCTGGCAGCGACCAGGGGGGCGGTGCGTGCTGGCTGGCCCCCAGATCGTCCAGGGAGGGAGTTGCGGCGATGAGCGACCCGATGGAGAAAGCAAAGATCATGTTGGTCCTTGGCCGGGAGGTAACTGCGATCACTCAGGAGCTACACGGTCGCCTCGAAGCCGACCTCTCGAAGGCGGACGAGGACGCGATCACCACCGCGTGCCAGAAGGCGCTCATCGCTGGTGCGAAGGCCGCTCGCGCGGAGCCGGGGATCACCGAGTGGGAGCTGCCGTTGGGCGACCAATGGGTCAAGGACCACGGCAGCGCCGGGAATGGTGGTGGTGCGTGATGGCGCCCCCTTGGAGTCCGCCGGTCGATACCTGCTCGCGCTGTGGCGCGGCGATGCCAGCGGAGCCGAATGGCTGGACGTGGAACAAGGACAAGCAGGAGCTCGTCTGCCCCGACTGCGAGACGCCGGATGAGGGACAGGCGGTCCTCGGCTACCTCGAGCTGACCCCCGAGCTCGAACGGGACGTGCTCGCAGACGCCGATGCACAGACGCGCCAAGAGGCCGAGATTCTGCGGCGACTCACGAGCGGGGAGGATGATGCCTGATGCCCCGCCCGCAGCCCGAGAGCTACAAGACCGCCTGGAGCTACTTCTGGGCCCACCGACTGTGGAGGCGCGGCCACGGCGGCTCGCTGATCGGCAACGTAGCGGTCGCGGCGATCGCCGGGGGGATCACCGGCTCGCAGGTCGCGGTCGTTGTGTTCATTGCACTGGCGGTCGTGGTGACGCTCGCCCGGCGCCGTGATCGGGGAGTCGGGACATGAAGCGTTGTGTGGTCCCTGGAGTGGTACTCCTCGCTAGCGTCGCTGTGCTGCTATTCGCAGCCTCGGTCAACGCCGATCCGCGGTTCCACGGTGGACGTGTCTACGTCGCGAGCGGGTGCAGTGGCCGGGCGTATCGTCCAGCGAGCATCGTCCTTGCCTGCGGCGACGGCGGACTCTTCGCCACCAACATCCGCTACCGCTTCTACGGAGGAGCGACCGCGGCGGCGACTGTCGAGTTGCACACCCACAACTGCATCCCGAACTGCGCTGAGTCCCGGTTCCATGCTTTTCCTGGAACGATCACGCTCGCCGATGTCGTTCGCTGCGAAGGGACCCTCTTCTACTCGCGGGCACGCTACCGCTTCACGGGGGGCGCCCCGTATGGGGAGCAGTCATCGGGCACGGCGAACATTGAGCCGCTCTTCGGCGAAAACGGGTCGATCGGCGAAATACATTGCTCAACAGTGCTCGGTTAAGGCGCTGGGCGTCACGCTATTGGGGCTCCCCTGCAAACCCAACGTTTTGGAAGATACCAGTGCCTACGAATGGGCAGCTGATTTCCCTGTGAGCCGCCCCGAGGTCTCCGCGCCTGCCCGAGAACGTCGTGCCGATGCGTCTGTGGTCCGAGGGTAGGTTCCTGGAGCGCCTGGAGGAGGAGATTCCGGCGAAGTGGCTGCGGGAGGTCCAGCGGCTCTCTGTGGAGACGGCCGCGAGCGGACAGCGTACTGCTGCCGCATTGAGCTACGCCCTTCCATCGTTGCCCCTCGGCCGACTGGCGACCCACAGGAGCTTAATCTGACCGAACACACGGCGCGGCGCTCGCTCGCGAGGCGGGCGCACCTCGCTATCTAGCCGGTCTCATCGGCGATCAGACCGTAGGGCGGGACGGCCGGGTCACGGCTGAAACGGATGATGACGTTGTCATCGACGAGCGCGGGAGGAGTGTTCTCCACGATGACGAGCTGCGCCCGCGGGTGGCTCTCACACCACACCTTCATGTGTGTCCACATGCGCTCGACGATCTTCGGATCCAAGAAGTCGGTGTCGCCGACCTTATCGGGAGCGAGGTTCTTCTCCGGACTGTCGATCATCACGAAGCCTGGGTGGGGGAGGCCCTCCTCGATAGCGCGCTCGAAGAGAGTTAGCTGCCACGCAACCGCGATTAGCGTCATTGCTCCCGAGGAGCCGACCTCACGATATGGACGGCCCCGCACCCACGGGACAAAACCGTCATCCAGCCTCGGTGCCTCTCCCTCGTCGACCTTTGGGAACCCCCACTCGCGAAGAAGGCTTGCGAAGCGGGAACTGAGGTCATCGATCACGACTGCCTTCTCGGGCCTGTTTTCGCGCCGCTCGTCGAGCTCTTTGCGTAGCGCCTTCTGGCGCGCCTCGAGCATGGCGAGTTCGGCTTCGCGACGCTCGAGACCCTCATGCCACCGGACCGCCTTCTCAAGCGCTGCATCCTTCGCGGCAAGTTGCTCACGGGCGCTGACGAGGCCCTCGCGGGCCTGAACATATGGACTCAGCTCGCGCGCGACTGCACTGTTCAGCTCAGACTCGACACGCTCCTCCACCGCGCGAACCTGCGCTACGGTCCGTCGCGCGAGATCCACCTCCTCTTGGACTCGGTCGATGTAACGGTCGAGGTCGCGCGTGCGCTCTTTCGTGGCGTGCCGCTCGGCATCCACGTCGAAGCCAGCGTCTGTGTCATCCCTGAGTTCCTGCCCGCAGAGCGTGCAATGGGCGTCGACGATGCCCGGCGCCTCAGGGAGTTTCTGCAGACAACTCGGGCAGTTGATCACGTGCAACGGGTCGAACAGCCGGCGTGCCTCGCCGACGAGAGTCAGCTTTCGCTCATCTTCCGCGTACTGGCCGCGCAGGGGCAGCAGGCGCTCGATAAGCGTCTCGCGGTCCCGCTGATGGCTGGCCGCCGCACCTGAGTTCATTCTGGCCTCCGCGTAGCGAGTTCGTAGCTCGCGTGCATACCCTGTCGCTGCGCGCATCTCGCTATCGGTGTTGGCAAGGCGTTCATTGAGTAGCTCGCGTTCCGCCGCGATCTCGGTGCGCTGCGAGTCGATCTCGGTACGCGCAGGCGTGTCGCTCTCGTACAGAAACCCCTTCAGGGACGTGATCTCACCCACCTTCTCGCGATGCTCGCTTCGCAACAGGCTTAGCTGGTCCATGAGGTCCGTCAGGCGCTGGTCGGCGACGTCGAATAGAACTTCGATTACTTGTTGCAGCTTGAATCGCTTGTATGGGTTGTCCTCGAACAGCAGCGCTTGGTTGTCAAGGCGCCGGTGTTGCAGATAGCACACCCACATCAGGTCGCGGAAGGACAGTAGGTTCGTCGGCGAGTTCGGGTTCCCAGCGGTGACCTTCAGTCGCAGGCCCTCGAGGCCCGCCACTTGGACGAGCCAAAAGGACAGCGAGTCAGGGTCACTAGGCGCCTCGAGGTTCTTGCGGATTATTGGGGCCTTCGTGTCGCCTATGTCGCCGAGATGCACCCACGCAAGCTGCTCGGAGCTGAAGATCGGGCGCTCGATCGTCCAGCTGGTCCCGTCAACGGCGATCTCGAGCGAGACTGCCCTCGCTCGCTTCGCAATCTCCGGGTGCGTCGGATGCTCATCGTTTCCGAGGCAGTAGTCGACGAATCCCAGGATGGTCGTCTTTCCGGTGAAGATCTGCCCGGCGATCACCGCCAAGTTGCTGCCACGCGCGTCGAAATCAACGCCGTAGTCACCAGTAGGGCCCGTGAGGCGCATCTTGGTGAGATGGATCAACGGGTCACGCCTCTGGCAGTTCGAGGTCGACAAGGAATGCCTCTGCGTGAAGCATCCTCTCAGTCTGGTCGCGTAGCTGACGTGGACCGAGCCGGTTAAGCGCGCGCGTAACGAGACGCGCGCTCTCTCGGTAGGCATTCGCGTAGACCGAACAGAACGCATCGGCGAGCTCTCCGCCGGACGCGGTCAGCTCGTAGACGACCCGCTTGCCGTCTGTGCGTGCTCGGATCAGCCCGCGGGCGAGTAGCTGCGCAAGGTCGTGCTGCAGGCGTGCGCGCCGGTTTGAGAAGCGTTGACTCGACGAGTGATAGCTAAGCGTGGTCGAGTCGAAGCCGGCAGTCAGGACGGCCGTGCGCTCCGACGTGCCTGGGGCAAACACGAGCAGCGGATTGTCGGCGAAGAAGTCGTAGGTAGCGAGACGCTCGACATCCATCGGCTTGGCGTTCGGCTCGTCTGGTGTCGCGGACAGCAGTAGCGTAAGGCGCGCGAGTCGGGACACCGTCAAGTCGTCCGGGCGGCGGGTGAGCTCGAGATCTGGGTTACTCATTCGGCGTTCGCTTTAGCGATCTTTCGGTAGCCGCGGGTCCAGCCAGCCTGCGCCCGATTGACGATCTGGTGCATCGCGCCCTTACGATGCGTCCTGGTCAGCGGTAGCGGGTGCATCGGCGCGGAGAGGTGGTCGGCGTCAATCCGCTCCATGACATCCGCATGCAACGCGTCCAGCCGATCCTCCTCAGCCGGAGTCGCGGCGCAGTGGTGGTCAAAACGATCGGCCCACGTCCCGCGAAGGTCCGAGCGAAGGCCGTTATAGGCGGCCATCTGGCGCTCGAGGCGCTTATCGGCCAAATCACGTTCAAGGATCTCCGCGTTGTAGAACTGTTCGCTCGCCACCTCGAGCTCAGATAGGCCCGCCGCCTGAAGCTGCTTGATGAACAGCATATCCTGGCTAACCGCCCCTGCTGGGGGCTCGAGCACTGGGGGCGGCTGCGACGGATGCACGGGGTCGAGATGCGGGAAGTACTCCGCACGGACGTCGGCGGCGTCGGGGGCCCGCAGCAGTTCTTGAAGCTTCGATAACTCCCACAGCTCGATCGCGATGCCATCGCCTTTCTGGGCAGCAACCCATTTGTCCCACCAGAGCCGCTCCTTCGGGGACAGCTCCTGCGGAATCAGCAGCGTCCAGCTGATGATCGTGTGGCCGTTCTCGGCGGCTGCCTTCTTGGCGCTCTTGTAGGACTCGCGGATCTGTTGCTGCTGCGCCTCGCCTATCCCCGTGAGGAAGAACTTCGCCTGCCAGATCGCGATCGACGCCGCGAGGTCCCCGACAAACGCGTCGATCCCCCAATCCCCCGGCGCCGGGCGCATACCGCGAACGTTGGTGCGCACCGCACGCGCGAGTGCGACCGCGAAGTCGTCGAAGCGGGCCCGCGCAGCCGCCTCGCCGTCGTTGAGGAAATGGTTGAAGTTCAGGTCTGGCATTCGTGTCTCATCTCCGCGGGGCGGGACCCTGGACGGGCCGGTGGCCAAGTATTGCCGCGCAAGTGGTCAGACGTCGGCGTGGCCCCTGACATCCACCGGCAACCGCCTCGATATCGATGAATAGAACGATCCCTCGTCCGCGGCGGCTGCTGCTGGTTCCTGTTGCTGCTCGTGCTGTTGCTGCTGACGATGATCGTGATCGTCGTGATGATGATCATCGGCATCGTCGTCCTCACCAGTCGCGGACGGAACACGCCTGACCCCATCAACTTCTATCCCTACGACGATCCCTAGCGCCCGCGATGCCCGGCGTTTACTGGCGAAACCGCCCTCCCACGGTGGTCTCCACAACCGCCACGCCAGGTTCGATCCTGGGTCCTCGCACAGGAAACGCCCTCAAAGACGGGGCGTTTTCGCTTACTAGAACCATTCGTGGGCCGCAATCCGTTTCGCAACCGCTCCGCGTGCATCCGCCTTTTGTGCGCGAGAATCAACAAGATGCCGCCGCGCTTCGACGTCAGCCAGGTTCCGCTGCAAGGCGGCTACGTAGCCAAGCAGTGTCCCGTCCGCGCCCAGAACGACATGCTCGAGCCGGGAGAGCCGCTTCCGCCGGATCCCTTCATGCGGCGGCTGTTCGCAAATGGGAACGCGTTCGAGGCCGAGATCATTGCCGAGGTGCTTCGGCTGCATCCACGAGCGGTCGTCATCGGTGCAGAGAGCTCGGATGCGCTTGAGGCGGCCACGCACGCGGCCATGAGCGAGGGCTCCTCGCCCATCCTCAGCGCGCGGCTTCCCGCAGACCTGGCTGGCCGGCGTGTCGGCAGGCCTGACCTCCTGATCGGCGCTCCTGGCGGTGGGTATTGGCCCGTCGACATCAAGTGGCACCAGAACCTGGAGCCCGCGAGCGGCAGGAGATCTGCGCTGCCCGGGCTCAGCTCCGCCCTCGATGCACTGGGTCGCGACGCCGCGATCCTCGATGAGCAGTATGCGGCGAGAAAGAGGGAAGAAGACCTGCTTCAGCTCGCGCACTACCAGCGCATGCTCGAGTCCATTGGGATGCAGGCACCCGATGGTCGCTGGGCCGGAATCATCGGCACGGAGCAACGTGTGGTCTGGTACGACCTCGACGCACCCATCTGGCAAACGCCATCCTCCGCGGGACATACCAAGGTGCGCTCCACCATGGACCGCTACGACTTCGAGTTCGCCTTTCGGCTCGACGTCGTCGCCGTGGCAGAGCAGCACAAGCGCGACCCGTCGATTGACCTGCTCACGGTGCCGGTCAAGATCTCCGAATGCGGCTCCTGCCCGTGGTGGGAGTACTGCAGGCCGCAGCTGGAGAAGCCGCCGGGCGATGTCTCGCTGCTTCCCCGCATCGGCTGGTCGCATTGGAAGATTCATCACGATCACGGTGTGACGAACCGCGCCGAGTTGGCAGAACTCGATCCACGCACCGCTCGACTCGTCGCCGATGGGATCGACGTCACTGCGCTCATGGCGGCTGCCCCTGATGCTGAACTTGCTGATCTCGTGAGCGGAAAGGCTCTCGCTCTGCTCGCTTCCGAGGGCGTCGCGACGCCCGATGACCCGCAGGCTCTCTGTGCACGTACCGCGTCGTACTCCGACGTTGGCCTGAGCGTGCTGCCAACACACATCGATCTTGCGCGCGCCGCGCTCGGTCCTGCGACGGTGTATCGCAGACGCGCTGTATCCGAGGTGACCGTCCCACGTGCCGATGTCGAGATCGACGTCGACATGGAGAACACCGAGCTCGGCTGCTACATGTGGGGCAGCTACATCAGCGACCGTTCCAACACAGGCATCGCGAAGACCGGGTACCGGGCGTTCGTGACGTGGGAGTCCCTGACGCCGGATGTCGAGGCGGAGAACTCGCGCCAGTTCTGGCGATGGCTGATGGAGATCCGTCGGGGATGCCACGAGACGGGAATGACGTTCGCGGCGTACTGCTACAACGCCGGTGCCGAGAACACCTACCTGCGACGGCTCGGGATCGCGGAGGAGCCCGTGGCGAAGGAGATCGACGCCTTCATCAACTCCGGGGAGTGGATCGACATGTTGCGGGAGTGGGATTCCCAGCTGATCACTGGTGGCTCAAGCAGCCTCAAGACGACCGCGCCACTGGCCGGTTTTCAGTGGGAGGTCGATGATGCCGGCGGCGGGGAGTCAATGATCAAGCACGATCTCGCAACCCGTGGCGACACGGTCGCGCAGGATTGGCTGCTCGCGTACAACCGTGGCGATGTAGAGGCCACGGTCGCCGTACGGGAGTGGATGGCGTCGACGGCGTTCCCGGGGATCGAGCAGGTCGAACCAGCGCGAGACCATGATTTCATCGCCCAGCCCCTCGTGCCGCGGTCTCGAGCTGGATGAGCTCGCGCAGCGTCGAAGGACTTGGGAGATGATCTGCAGGGCTGCCGAGTGAGCTCTCGAAGGAGCGGCTTGCTTACGAAACGTCTCGCGTGGTCCCGGGCGCCTCGGCCGACCCGGGCCCAGTGGGCTGAAAGCCCCGGTTCGGGAGCCTCTTGTCCGGTAGGTGTCTCTTTGTCCTGCCGGTCATCCTCGGAGAGCCGCGGGGGCCTCTCCGAAGCGTAGAGCGCCAAGGCACTAACCGACGAGCGCGTCGTAGGCCTCGAGAGCAAGGCGTCCGGAGCGGAACTCGCCAAGGTCTGCCTCCTCATACTTACGGGCGGTGGGGAAGGTGTCGAGTACGAACTCGAACTCGCCGCGGTCGATGCCGAATACTCTCGCTGCGACAATGGCGTCGATCTGTGCTTTGAGCTCGGCGCGCGGAATGTCGGCGGCTGCCCCGGCGAGTTGGCCTGTCCGTTCGACCCAGCCTCCGTCAGCCAGCCCCGTCCCGAACGCAGTCATCTCCTCGCTCGTGCACGTCAGACGTGCGGCTAGGGGGACGAGTGCTCGCGCGACTGGGTGCGCGGCTGGGATCCGGGGGAACGGGAGGCTGTCGACGAGGCTCAGAGCCATCTTCAATGCGACCTTCTTGCGGACCACGAAGTCCATACAGAAGGAGTTCGCGACAGCGAGCCAGACCATGTAGGCCCACTCGAACTCTTTGGGGTACACGATGGTCGGTACCTTGTCGCCGCAGATCACACCGGGGGGAGCAAGCACGCAACGAGCGACCGCTCGTTCGTTGGACTCGCGACGTCGCAAAACCCGATGCGGAACCGTGTCACACGCTCGCGGGCCTTCGCGGGTACCTGATTCGGCAATACTCGCCACTGAGGCTGGATCGCCTTCGTGCCGCGTCCGAATAGGAGCGGCTCCCACACAGATGCCCGCCCACGCCCCGAGCGATAGCCCTTGGCACGGTGGTCGTACTGATCGACCATCCGCCCCTCGTAGAGTGGCAAGCCCGCAGGGTCTTCAGAGAATCGCTCGCGGTCGTTCCCCATGTCGAGTTCCCGCATATAGTCGCGGTAGGGCTCTCCCGCTGACGCGTCGCCGAACTTTGGCCAACGCGAGTAAGGCTTGGCGACGGTGTCGACTTCAGCCTGGCTCTCGAACCTCATGATGGCGAGAGCGTCTGGTGAGAACTCCTTGATGACGGACAAGGGAATGCGGAGAAGCTCCCCAGTGGTGTGGGGTATCGCGTCGGGAGAGCGGATGTTGAACGCCGCGGGCACGACGGCCGTTCCCCCGTCCTTCTGAGCGACGTAGATACAAAAGGTCGTGCGCGAGTCGATTCCTTTGAACCAGACTTCCCGCGTGTTCTCGAAGGTGAGTAGCGTGCGCACTTCGAACGTCTCGAAGAGCGCGCGACGGATCGCGGCCGCATTGCCGCCGTTGTATAGATTCTCAGGTACCACCTGTGCCGCCATCCCTCCGGGTCGCGTGAGCGTCAAGGCGCTCTCTACGAACATCCTGTAGACGTTGAAGTCGCCCTTCCCTAGGTTCCCGGGTGCGAACATCCGATAGCGGCCGGAGTTCTTGAAGAAGTGCACACCAGCGTAGAGCCGTCTGCACGACGTGCGCCATGCGTCGGCTATGGCCTCATCGGTGAGAAGCTCCTCGATGATCGCTCGCTGGCCGTCGCGATCTACAAAGCGGACGTTTGGGTCGTATGCGGCGAAGAACTCCTTAGCGTCCGGACTGAGGGTGTCCCATGGAGGGTTGCCGAGTATGAGATCGAAGCCCCGACCGGGGAATTGGACGACGGCGTCCTCGCTCGGCTCGAAAACCTCGGGGAACTCGAGGTGCCAGTGGAAGAACCTGTACTCCTCGCGTAGCTTGTCGAGCATCGCTCGGAGGTCGGGTGTGAGGTAGGTGTCCCCCGTGCATATACGGTCCAGCGACCCTTGCGTGATCTGCGGTTCGCCGGCACGCTTCTCCGCTAGTGCCGCTGCGCACCACACGTCCGCGGCGAGCATGGCCTGTCGATAGCTATCTGATCCAAGGAGCGCAGCGTACTCGCGCTCCTTGGCCGCGATTCCGGCGAGGTCTCCGTCACTGATACCCGTGATCCGTTGCGCCGTGGCGGAGAGCTCGCCGCCGATCGCGTCCGGATCGAACAGGCTCGAGACGCCGACGCCCGCGCTCCCCTCGGCCTTGTTGCGCTTGCGCAATTGTGTGACGTACCTCTTGTCCTCCTCTTCAAGCTGCCCGAAGTCGTCGCCGCGAATTGCGTGGAAGACGTCGTCCGGGATCCCCCGCTCAACGAGGCCAGGCACTGCGCCGATCAGGGCGTTGCCGCACTTCACATGCGCGTCGAGGAACGACAGCGGGCGGCCGGGCTCGATCGCTTCCATCCACAGCGCCACCCGGCACAGCTCGACCGCCATAGGGTTCTGGTCGACTCCGTAGATGCAGTGCCCGATCACGTCCCGGAGCGCATGCTGCAGAGCATCAGGCGCTGGGTCGGCGTCGCCGGTGCGGACGGTCGCTAGACGTTTGGCTATCCGGCCTGCGGCAGCAATGAGAAAGTGCCCTGAGCCGCAGGCAGGGTCGCAGACCTTGAGTGCGAGAATCGCTGCCTCCCCGTCACCAAAGCGTTCGACTTCATCGAGCAGCGGCTCGAGGGCGTCGTCCAGCAGCGCGGCGATCAGAGGAGTCGGGGTGTAGTAGCTGCCTGTGGTGCGCCGCTCGCTGCCGGCTGCTGACTTCAGTTCGAAGCCGGCGGTCTCGCGGTGGAGATCTGGGTGCAACTCGAGCAGCGACTCGTACACGGAGCCGAGCTCCTCCGCCCCAAGATTGCGGAAGTCGACGGCACGGCGCACGCCACGCTCTTCGATCCATGCGAGCGATCTCAGCGCCGCTAGCAAATCTGCGTTCGCGAGCCGGGCCCCCGCGAGCGAGCCGATGGCGTCCCGGGACCAGAGGTAGCTGCCAAGCGCCGGCAGCGCCAGCGGCTCGCACCCTGCGCTCGCAAGCCGGTTCATCACGACACCGAGGGATTCGTAGAGGTCGTGCTGCTGGCCTCCGCGGCGTCGATTTGCGAGCCGGCGAAGTCGTCGTGTGGAGTAGTGCGCGAGATACCTTTCGCGCGCCTGAGGACTCGCGCTGGGGTCCAGGAGAACGTCGCGGTCCTCGGCGACGAAGAGGAAGAGCAGACGGTAGACGAGACGCAGCAGTTGCCGGTAATAATCCTGCGCATCGAGTCCGCCTGATCGCAGCGCCTCTTGGAGATGGTGGTTCTGCGGATGGGCGAGGAATCCGCGGCCGAGTGTGGCGATCGCGTCCTCAACGCCGGTCCTCAGCGCGTCGAGCGCGCGGGCACCCTGGCTGGAGGCGACTCCGGTCCACTGCTCAAGCCAGCATGTGTCGGGGCGTTGTCCCTCTACACGTGATTGGTGGCATACGAGCCACAAGAGCACGAAGTCGGAGTAAGCCTCGCCCATCATCATCGCTTCGAGGTCGAACTCGACGTAGGCCTGGCGGGTGAGGGCCACGTTGTCGCGGACGAGACGCAGTCTTAGCCCGTTGCTTACGATTCCCCATAGACGCTCTGGTGAGCGGTTCAGTAGCTCCTGGACGAGGCTGTGGGGGCTCTGGCCGGCAGCACCGGCGACTCCAGGAGTCCGGCGGTCGATCGCGACGTTGCAGCCCACCAGATGGATCGGTGTGTGCTCCCACTCCGTGAAGATCGGGTAGCTCTTGCCGTCGATATCTACCGCGGGTCGTTTGACCAGTCGGCCGTAGCTGAGCTCGTCGAAGAGGACCTGTAGCCAGCGTTCCCGCGTGAGCTGGCCCCCGGTGTCGGTGGGGGGCAGGCTGGTGCGCTCCGCGTCGAACGTGGCCCATGCGCCGAGGAGGCGGTTCCACGAGCGGGAGGCGGCCTCGCCCAGGCGCTCGCCGGCTGCGAGGTGGTAGCTGTCGGGCGTGAGCCCCGGTACCTCGTGGTCGCCTTCCGCGATCCGACGCAGAAGGTCGGCTGGAAGCAGCCCCCCCTCTGAGCGGACCGACTGGAAGAGTTCGCGCGCCCTGGTCTGCATCGTCAGAGCGTCAGTCCGCGGCGATCGGGAGCAACACGTACACGCCGAGGACGTCCACCGGGTGCTGTGCGGCGACCGTCACGGTTCCCGTTGCGCGGGCCGCGTCGCGGACACGCCTGTGGGCGTCGCGCAGAGCGGCGGCGCGCCCGTCCGCCACCTGGTTCAGAGCGGGAGCCAGGTCCTCGAGCCCATCGATCGCGGTCTTCGCATGGCGGCTCGTCAGTTCAGGAGCCACATTGGCCCCTGGCTGCGCATCGATGAGCGTCTCGGCATAGCCGGCTGGGAACCACTCGGGTGAGCTCGGCGAGCCGGTGAACGCGAGGAGAGCCGCGTCCTCGGCGAGGAGCACTTGGGACTCGCGGCCCCGGCGGGTGTCGACGTGGAAGCGGAGGCGCACGAGGAGCAGGGTCGTCCGGCGGTCGACAGCCTGTGTGCGCATGACGCCGCAGCGGCTGGCGGGCGCCTCGGCCAGCGGGTCGAGCGCCTCGTCTAGCGTGAGCGCGGCTAGGGTCTCGACTATCGGGTGGGTGCGCGCCAGGAGTGTGTACTCCTCGTCGCCCTCGATGTCGAAGCGCGCTTCGAGGCGGTCTAGGCCGACTGCGTCTTTCACGGCAGCGTGGCACTCGCCCAGATCGGCGATCAAGGAAGCATCGGCCCCCTCGGTGACGGCGGCGCCGTGCGCGCGGAGGGTGTCGCTGACGAATCGGCGGACGCTGGCCTCGTCACCGACGGCGTCCTTGGCTGCGTCGAGCTCGCGGGCGACCTCGTCGACCTGGATCGAGGCCTGCGCGAACACGGTGCGTGAGCGCTTCTCGCGGCCGGCCGCCTGGTCCCAGCGGTCGTGGAACTCTGTCTTCTGGCTGGTTGAAAGATCCTCGATCAGTGAGAGCTGTTCGAAGACGCTCTCGTCCGGCAGGCCCCGTGTCATCAGTCCCTCGAGGATCGCCTCGCTGACAGCATCGGTGTCCATCGGGACGGGCACTGATACTCCCAGGGATCGGCGGATGGTCTCGTGCTTGCGCAGGAGCACTTCCAGCACGATCCCGTCGATCGGGCTGTTAGCGCCGAAGTAGGTCACAGTCCGTACTTGGGGGCGCGGCTGCCCGTAGCGGTCGACGCGGCCCTCGCGCTGCTCGTGGCGCGTGGGGTTCCAGGCGAGGTCGTAGTGCACGACGGCGTCGAACGCATGCTGGAGGTTGATTCCCTCGCTGAGGCAGTCGGTTGCGACCAGCACACGCCGCTTGTGGGCTGAGAGCTCGGTGATGCGTTCCTCGCGGTCGGCAGGCGCAAGCGTTCCGGTGACTGCGATTACTTCTGTGTTCTTGCCGACGCTGTCCCGCAGGTGTTGAGCTACGTATTCGGCCGTCGTGATGAAGCGGCAGAAGACGATCGGGTTATGGCCGTCAGCGACGAGTTTGCGGACGAGCTTGATCGCTTTTTGGAGCTTCGGGTCGTTGTCGCCGGTCAGTACGTCCGCTTCGCTTGCGAGTGCGAGTAGGCGCCGGCGGCGTCCGGCCCCCTCCGGTTCCGTGCCCTCGTGGGTGTCGTCGGCACCTGGGCTGACGTCGACGGTCTCGGCCTCCTCCTCGCCGGCCTGGTCGAAGATCGTGCGGCGGCCTAGCTCGTCGGCCTCCGCGGTGGTGGCGGTCCCGGCGGTTGCTGTTCGGCTGCGCAGCGTTGCAGCCGCGGCTGCGGGGCTCGATCCGAGCGCTCTCAGCAGGGCTAGTGCCGACCACCAGCGCACGCGCTGTCGTCGCTTGTCGCCCTCTCTGCTCAGGACGCTCTCTCGGCAGTACTCGAGGGCGCGGTCAAAGAGTCTGCGCTGCTCGGGGGAGAGTTGGTAGCTGACTTCACTCGTGATCCGCTCCGGGAACGGGGTGTCGGTGTCGAGGTAGCTGCGGATGTCGCCCCGCCTGCGCTGGACGAGGTGCCGGGCCAGACGCCTGCGGTCTGTCTCCCGCGTGCTCCCGCTGAGGTCTTCTGGGAGGTCCGCCAGCGCGGGGTCAAGCAGCGCGAGCAGCGAACGGAATGCGTTCTCGTTGCCGGAATGTGGCGTGGCGGTGGTGAAGACGAGGTGACGGCTGTCGTCCGCGGATAGCCGCTGCAGCAGCTCGTGGCGCTGGTGGCGTCCCCGGCCGATGGCTCCGGAAGCGAAGGTGTGGGCCTCGTCGACGAGCACGAGTTCCGGGCAGGTCCGCACGAAGTCCTCGCGTCGAGCGTCCGTCTTGATGAAGTCGGTGGATATCACGACATGTGGGTGGCGTTCGAAGAGGGACTCGTTCGCGGCGAGACCTCGCTCTAGGCGCCGGGTTGTGCTTGGTAGGACGAGCTCGGCATGGATGTGGAACTTGGACGCCAGCTCGTCCTGCCATTGCTCAGCGAGATGCGGGGGGCAGAGCACCGCGAGGCGTTGGACCTCACCTCGGTCGAGTAGCTCCCGGGCGATGAGGGCGGCCTCGATCGTCTTACCGATACCGACGTCGTCCGCGATCAGGATCCTGATCGGGTCTAGCTTCAGCGCGAGTAACAAGGGGACGAGTTGGTACGGGCGGGGTTCTACAGAGATGCGCCCGAAGCTCCGGAACGGGCCGGCTGAGGAACGGAACCCGAGACGTAGCGCGTCCCTAAGCATCCTGGCGGATCTTGCGTCGCCGACCCGCTCTGGGTCAGGCGGTGGGAATACAGCCGGGCTCACCTCCTCGAGCTCCGGGAGTATCCCGGCGATCTCGTCGTCGCTGGCGCCTAGAGGCCGTAGCATGAGCATGTCGGGTTCTGATTCGGGTAGGACGACCCATTCGCGCCCTCGCGCCGCTACGAGTGAGCCGACCGCGAACTGGTCGCTCACGGGCGTGGCTGGTCAGTGGGCCGGCCGAACACGCTGGGGTACTGGGCGAGCTGCGGGGGCCAGTCCTCGTCATGGTGCAGCCGTATCACGGTCCATCCAAGGTCTTCGAGCCGGGCTGTCGCCTGTCCATCGCGCTCCGCTTGGACCGTATTGTCGTGCGGCGGTCCATCGATAAAGACGGCAACTTGGTGGTCGTGGTAGAGGAAGTCCGGGCGCGCGGCGGCGTCCTGGATGAGGCGTTGTGCGTCGCTGGGGATCCGGTACTTGCTCTCTTGCAGGAGGTCGAGGAAGCTCTGCTCGAGCTGTGAGTCGCAGAGGCGGCGTAGCCGCTCGATGTGCTGGTCAGGTCCGCGCTGTCCCGGTGCCGCGCTTACCGTTGTGCCGGTGAGCTGCAGAAGTGTGTCGCGTATGAGCTTGCGGTCGAGGAGTCGGTGGTCGCGTTGGTTTGAGTAGCTGAACAGGCAGTCGTAGCATGCTGCGTCGCAGTCCTCGGTCGCGTGCGCTGCCCGGTGGCGGTCTTCGCCGGTGTCTGGGTTGAAGTGGCAGATCTCCAGGGCTTCGCGGGCGACGTGTGCGAGGGCTGTCGGGTCGTCGAGGAGACGTCGTAGGACCCCGGCGCCGCCCTCGGCTGACTCGTAGAGCAGCAGTACGCGCCTGTCGGCGGGCGTGGGTAGTGGTTCGGCGGCGAGCTCTTGGTCCTCGAGTTGGAAGACGGCCTGGACTCCTCGCTTTAGGGCTGCCTGCAGGGAGGCCATCGGGCCGATTCCGAGTGGCGTGGTGGGAGCGAATAGGAGGCAGTTGCGGTGGTCCTCGACGTAGGGGACCACGCGGCGTGTCGCCTTGCTGAGTGGGTCGTCGGGGTCGTCGGCTTGCTCTTGCTCGTTGCGTGCCCAGTAGCCGCGCTCGGTGTCGAGCACGAACCCGAGCTGGTCGCGGTTGGCTCTGCGGGCCCATCCGAGGTTGACGTGCCAGATGGTGGCGGCTTGGCCGTAGTCGAGCCTCGCGAGGACCGAGTCGCTGGTGCGTGCCTCGCCGGTGCGCTGTGCGCGTCCGCCGTGGTGCTCGGAGAAGCGCATAGCGGTGAGCAGCTCGAATCCTTGTCGTTGACGCTCCTCCTCATCTGAGGAGATCCGGTCTCGCCGCTTGGTCGCTACGTTCTGCATCCGCAGTAGCGAGCTCATCGGGGCGGCGAGCTCGGTGCCACATCGCTCGCACAGGTCGGGGTTGCCGTTCGGGCCGATCTCGTGCAAGTAGCCACAGCTCGTGCAGAGCTTCGCGCGGTCCGTGGGTAGCCCCTCTTGGTCGGGTCGGTTGGCGACCGGGAGGATGACCTTGTTCACGATGTAGCGGGCACCCTCGTGGTAAATGATGTTCTGAGGCCCGAACTCTCTGATGGCGAGGAATCGTGGTCGGGATACGTACTCGTCGTCGCCGGACAGGTTCCGGCGGGCCGGTATGTATGCCGAGAGCGGGAGCCGGGGAAAGTTGTAGCCGGGGAGGAACCCCTCGCTTGCGAAGTAGCGGTAGCTGTAGAAGTCAGACTGGAAGCTGGGGCCGCTCGCGGCGGCGAGCAGCTCAAGCTGTGACTCGGCCTCTCGTCGCAGCCGCTTCGCCTCGTTCTTGTCGCGCAGCGAGCGGCTGGCGTCCTGGACGATCTCGTTGTTGACCCTCTGCGCACCTAGCGCAGACCGGTACAGAGCCCGCCAGCGCTCGCATGCCTGGTCAAAGGCAAGGACGGCGTTCGCCAGGGTACGGTCGAGCCACGCCTCGTCGTACCAGTCGGCACTGGCGATCTCCTCGCCGGCCGCAGTGAGTACAGCCGCAGCGTGAGTGCGAGCGCGGTGCCGGGCGTCCCCTGCATCTAGTGCGGCGCGGATGTCAGAGAGGAGTTCAAGGGATGGGTTCGATCCGCTCACGTCGAGTATCTCTGTCAGCGACTGTTTGAGCGAAGCCCCGGTCTCTGCGAGCCAGATCGCGTGCACGTGTGCGCGCACTAGATCCTCGTTAGCGAGGTCGAGCTGCGGTGGCGCGACCTGACCAGAGACCATCCGCTCGGGGCGACGGAAGAAGTACTGGTCATGGCTATTCCAAGTCGAGCAGAAGGTGTAGACCAGCGCAGGCTGCCCACTGCGCCCCGCGCGCCCCGAACGCTGGGCGTAGTTGGCCGGTGTAGGCGGCACGTTGCGCATGTTCACTACATTCAGCGAAGCGATATCCACCCCGAGCTCCATCGTTGGCGAGCAGAACAGCAGTGGTAGACGCGCGCTGCGGAAGCTTTCCTCGCGTTTCTCGCGAATCTCGGCGTTTACCTGCGCTGTGTGCTCGCGGGCTTCGATGCCCTGGCCGTCGGCGGCGATCCCGCGGTAGAGGTCTTGGAAGAACGCGTTCGGGTTGCCTCCCGTGCTTGGTGCCTGCGGCATCCTGATCGCGTCGTGGAATGGCTCCGTCCCGTCGCTGGCGACCCACCGGATCTGGGCCGCGGGCACCTGGAAGCCGGGAGGCGAGCCGTCGCTGCCGGCTGGGCGCACGGGCTCGACGAGACCGTAGACCTGGAGTGCGCCGAGGAGCTGTGCAATCAGTCGCCGCGATTCGGCGGTATCGATCGCGGTGGGGTAGTCGGGGAACGTTGGCCGCCGTCGCAGGTAGGACCCGAAGCCGCCTCGCGGTGAGATGTAGACCGCGGCGGCACGCTCGTCCTCTCCCGAGCGCGGGCGCGGGTAGGCGACCGCGCCGGGCGTGAGCCGCTCTTGCTCGTCGATCGCCCAGGGCTGTATGAGACGCGCATTAGAGCGCGTACGCATGCCCTCTTGGTAATCGGGGTCGAGCGGGTCTGCCTTGACCGCGAGCTCGCGCCTTAGGTAGTCCAGCAGTGTCTTGGCGATTCGCAGGCGCTGGTCTGCGGTTGCCGTCACGAGCGCACCGTGGGGATCACGGTCGCCGTCCTCTGGCGTGTACCAGTCGGGCAGTTCGGCGGCCCAGATCTCCTCGTCCACGCACGCGTCCTCCAGGTCTGAGTAGTGGATCGTGAGAAGCCCGGTCTGCTCAAGGTTGGGAGAGGTCAGCCGCCATCCACGCTCGAGGTCGCGGTAGACCCTGTAGCTGACGACCTCGCGCAGCGCGGTGTCTGTCTCGCGCTTGGGGCCGCCCTTCAGGCCTGGGTCGGCTGCGTAGTGCTCGGGCTGGAGCGCGAGCTTGCCGCAAACGCGCTCACCGAGCTCGTCGTAGCGCAGCCCGTCCTCGCCAGCCTCGCTGGCCGCGCGATATAGGGCCGATCGCAGTAGCCCGACCTCAACGAAGTCGTTGAAGTGCCCTGCCTGCAGCGACGCGTCTTGCCGGTTGTCGGTGAAGCTCAGTAGCTTGCGCGCCTCCGGCTCAAGCGTGGAGTCTTCGCGGAGCGTCCGAACGGCGGCGAGCCCGAGCACGGTTGTGGACGTGCTGCGGCCGCCCGCGCCGAGCGTAGCTAGCTTGCCGAAGTCAGCGACCGCGCGGGCGCTGTACGCCACGCCGCAATTCACGCAGAAACGGAATGGTGCCGGGATAAACGCCACAGTCTGGCCAGCGTCGGACCGGTAGCCCTGTGGGTCGAGGTTGACCGCCTGTGGAAGGTTCTCTCGCTGGCTGCGCTTGACGCGCCTCGTGTCTGGCTCGACCCAGTCGGCGGGAAGCTTGTCGAGGATCCCTTCAGCCTCGGGATCCCATGGGTCCTCGGTGGAGATGTAGAGATAGCCGTTGCGCTCGCCGTCGCTGCGGCTCCGTTCAGAGATCTCGCGCGGTTCGAACAGTCTCCTGCCGGCGTCCTCGACTTCGCGAACGCTGTAGTACTCCTGGCCGCACGCGCGGCAGAACGCGAGCGGCAGCAGCGCGCGGCTGCGATCACCGGGGACATACTGCTGTCCGCTCGTCGATAGATACCTGTTGGGCCCGTCGCCAAGCGATGCGGACACTGTGCTGCCTCCGCTGAGGAACTGGTGCAGGCGAAACGCAAAGACGCGGAACCCGTTGGGAGCTATACAGCTGCTGCCAGCCATAAGTGTCGCCTTGAGCGCGTCGATGCATCTCCGCTCGGGGACGCTGGTCAGTGCCGCGAGCTCTGGGGCAATCCCTTGGGTTCCGGTCAGGCTGCGGGGCTGGCATCTGACTAGCCGGTCGGGGTCGTCGTCGGCGGGGCGTATCCCGATCGTCCGCTCGATCCAGCGGGCCACCGGGTCCGCGATGAACGAATCGTGGTCGCTTGGCGGCTCGCCCGTCCCGACGCGCTCTCGCAGTGCGGCGGCGTCCGACGGGTCGCTGGCGTCGAACGGGCGCGTGGCCTCCCGGAGTGTCTCTCCGACCACACAGGCCGGCTCGACCGTGGTGCCGAACAGGCGGGAGCTCACGGCCGCGACTTGTTCTCGTTGCTGCTCCAGGGTGCCGGGGCCGGCCAACGTGGCGGAGGTTCCAACGACCTGGAGTCGCTCTGCGCGGCAGGCGTCCCGGACGCGCCGGATGAGCAGTGCGACGTCTGAGCCTTGCCGGCCACGGTAGGTGTGAAGCTCGTCGAGCACCAGGAACCGCAGACCTCGCGCCGCACGAATGAGGTTGCGGTCGTACGGCCGGGTGAGCAGGTACTCGAGCATCACGTAGTTGGTGAGCAGGATGTCGGGCGGGTTAGCGAGGATCTCCTCGCGCTCCTCATCCTTCTCCTGCCCGGTGTAGCGGCGGAACGTCACCGGCTCGTGGCCCTCCGGGAAGCCGTGCCGCAGGAACTTCTCGAGCTCTCCGAGCTGGCTGTTCGCTAGCGCGTTCATGGGATAGACGACGATCGCCTTGATATGTCCGTCCCTTGCGCCGTCCCGCAGGGCGGAATCGACGATCGGCACCATGTACGCCAGGCTCTTGCCCGATCCCGTGCCCGTCGTCAGCACATACGCGCTCCCGGATGCCGCGATGCGGATCGCGTCAGTCTGATGTTTGTGGAAGAGCAGCCGGGACCCCTCAGGCCGCTCGGGTGCCTTGCCCGTCCGAAAAATCCGCTCGCACAGCGTGTGCAGTACGCCCTCTGCGATGAGGCCCTCGACGTATCCACCCGGCTCGAATGCAGGGTTGAGCTGCAGCATTGGATCCGGCCACAACAGTCCGGTCTCGAGCTGGTTCTCGACGAACGCCTGGATCTGCTCGTCTCGGATCGTGAAGAAGCTCTCGGCGTAATGCCGGTAGTCCTCCACGAGCCGGTCGCGCAGTGCGAACACATCCATTGCCGCGATCCTAAGCGCTTCGCCGGTCCCGGGGCGGTTTCGACCCCAGTCTCGCCGTAGGGCACGCGCATTTACAGCGGTGCACGCGCGTTGCGCGCACCAGCTGGGGAATCGGCCGACAACCCAAGGGTGCGAGGAGCCGGCTGGCCCGGCCATTGTCGCATCCCCGATGGGGATGCGGCCGGGACTGCGACCGGCCCCGCACCGAGCGGAGCCACTCATCCAAAGGAGGGCGAAATGCCCGCTGGACTCACAGACTCAGACTCGATGTTCTCTGTACGCGTCACACCCTGGCACGGTCTTGGGGCCGTTGTCGAGCATCCGCCGGCGAGCGTCGCCGAGGCGATCGACGCTTCGGGCCTCAGCTGGGGCGTAGCTAAGGAGCCCATCGCGATCCACCGCGGCGGCACCCCGCCGGATTGGGCGCGTCCCGCCTCAGACGCGATCCCCGGCTACTTCGCAACGGTACGTCAGGACACCCGCGAGGTGCTCGGGATCGTCGGCGAGCGCTACCGCATCGTGCAGAACGACGAGGCGTTCGCGTTCGTCGACCAGCTGCTCGGCAGCTCGATCCACTTCGAGACGGCCGGCAGCCTTCACGGTGGCCGGCGCGTGTGGGTACTCGCCACCCTTCCCGAGCACGTCGAGGTCGGCGGCGACGCCGTGCGGCCCTACGTGCTGCTGATGAACAGCCACGACGGCTCCACGGCGGTGATCGC
>Ga0182024_10002426_pt1 | contig 46241 bp, 30 predicted proteins | sample P32metaG_FD_120480 | JGI IMG/M metagenome (GOLD analysis project Ga0182024, IMG submission 120480) | Permafrost microbial communities from Stordalen Mire, Sweden - P3-2 metaG (Illumina Assembly) | ecosystem: Environmental > Terrestrial > Soil > Wetlands > Permafrost | place: Sweden: Stordalen... | reverse complement strand
CGGGCCGTCAACGCTGTTGTCAAAATTCAAGATCTGCGACAGCAGAATCACCCCGTTCAAGTCCAATGACTTTTCGTTCTCGAGGATGTTGGCCAGCGCCGCCGAACGCGTCGTTCCGTAGCTCTCGCCGAACAGATATTTCGCAGAATTCCAGCGGTTGTGCCGCGAGAGGAACTCCACAATGAAGTTCGCGAAGGCGTGGGCATCTTGGTCGATGCCGTAGAAAGCCTTTTCCTTGTCCGTCCCGCGCAAATGGCCGAATCCTGTGCCGGGAGCATCGATGAAGACCAAATCGCTGGCATCGAGCAAGGTGTATTCATTGTCGATGACCCGATACGGCGCCGCCGGACTGTGCGTATCATCGGCCGTTACCACGCGTTTCGGACCGAAGGCGCCCATGTGCAGCCATACGGTCGACGAACCCGGTCCGCCGTTGTAGATAAAAGTGATGGGCCGGTGGCCGTCCTCTTTATCGCCCCGAAAATAAGCGACATAGGACATGCCGACTTCCGGCGGCTGGGGAGGCGGCGGTCCGCTTTTTTCCTCGCGCGGCGGCGGCGGGTCATCGTCCAGGGGATCCTTGACATGCACCACCAAAATGCCCGCTTCGGCTTGATAGGCGATCGCGTGTCCCGCTATCAGCACCGAACCGGAGCTGACCTGACGCTCATCCTTCAGGTAACGCGGCGACTCGGTGGGCTCCGGCACCAAGGCTATTTTGGTGGCCGGCGTGTCGGCGGGTGCACGCTCGGCGCCCAGCGACAGCGATGCGCCGAGCGCGACACCCATAATAGAAGCGCAAACAAGGACGCGGATATTGAAATCCATTCTATTCGAATCTCCCCTGAGGACTTAAGCCGTTATTGTAGACGTCGGCAGCGCTCTTTAATATTCAAATTGATAGCGCAGACCGACACTCGTGCCCGGATCGTTGTCCGGGGTGGTTCCCTGCACCGACGCGGTCCCGTTTCCCAATTTGGTTTGCAGTTTCAAATGCTTTGTCAGATCCACATCCGCTGCGAGCTGGCTGGTGCCGGCGCTATTCTGCTTGGCCTCGATGTACACCCGCTTGGAGATATAGCGCCCCGCCGCGATGCTGGCACCGGAGTCGGTTCCCGTCGGTGTCGTGGGGGGGCCGGCACCGACGGTGAGCCGGTCCAATCCCAAGCTCTTTTGAATCTTGACCAGCGGGTTGAGGCTGCCACCGTTGCCACCCACTCCGCTGAAGGAAGCGAGCGCCACGCCGACTTGTGCCAGCTGCAAAGGCGTGAGCTGCTGAGTGGGCGCGCCAAACAGCAACAGCGCCATGATTTCGTCCTGCGGCTTTGCAGGATTGCTGGTGAAATCGAATAGCGGTGCATCAGCGAGACCCGTGATATGCATGATCGCGGTCGTATCGCCGATGGTCGTTTGTGCGGTGAAATCCAGGGTGGGATCAATCTTGGTCTTGAGCCCAGTGCCATTGAAACTCACGCGTCCCGCGGAGAAATTCAGTCTGCCGGAGGCCAGGGAAAAGTTGCCGCGTTGAAGATCGAAGCCGCCGGTCACGCGCGGCGAATCGGTCGTACCGCTGATTTGCAGATCTCCACCCATTTCCGCATCCAGTCCCCGCCCCTGCACCAGGATTTCTTGGGGCGCTTGCACGGCTACATCCAGACCGATAATGAGCGGCTTATCGGGCACAACGACCGTTTTTTTTCCTCGCCGCCGAACATCGAGCACGGCGACGTTGAGCGGCAGAGCATTCGGAATTCCGATCAAGGTACGGTTAAGGTGCACGCTTCCTGTGATATCCAGACGTTCGCGAGCCATGCCCTTGATGGCAAGATCAGCGCTTAAGTTGGAGGTCACCAATTTGCTCACGATCGGTTGCGCGTTGCGCGCGGCGATTTTCAAATCCACCGGGATGCCCTTTTGCAGAATGCCAACCGAACCGCTCATGGAAACGGTACCCGGCGGCGCCGAGGCGGTAAAACTCTTGATTTGCAGCGCCCCCTCGTTGCCGATAATTTGCGCGGCGATGTCAGTGAAGCTGACCCCGCGGCCATAGTCGTTGACCTTGCCGTTTTTAAGATCCAACGCGCCGGCGATCTGCGGCGACGCTACGCTGCCGGTCACCGTCGCGTTGATATCGAGCTGGCCCGCGGCATGCTGGCCACGCGCTTCGAGGAAAGCATTCATCACACCGACGTCGAGCTTGCCGCTGATTTTCATGTCGACCTGCCCGTCAACGGCGAGCGGAGCTTCGCCCACGGCGCTCAATTGCGATGCTGCGCCGGCGTCCAGTCGCGCATCGATGTCGGCCGTGTGTCCGCGCAAGCCGGCTGTGACGCGAATATTGGCGGGCGGCAATCCCAGTGCGGCGTCTTCCGACGATTGAAGCCCTGAGGCGTTGACCGTGATCTCGCCCAAGGGCTCAGGTAAGCTGCCATGCAAATCGGCGTGTGCTTCTATCACGCCCGCCGACAACAAATTCGGCAGGAATACGTTGACCAACGCGGGTTGCACATTACGCAGTGATCCGCTCACCTTAAGCGTGGGAGCAATTTGACCTTGCAGATCAAGTTCAGCCATTTGGGCGCCGAATTTCAGTTGATCAACGGACAGGCCACTCGCAAAGTTGATTCGCGCAGGCGCGAGCAAATGGATGTCCTGTCCCCGGTAGTTGCCCAGTGCGTCGGCAATCGACACTTCACTGGATTCGAGATTCAGGTTACCGCTCGTCTCCAGGCCGGCGGCAACACCTTTTAATTTTGGAATCTGAACGCCGGCCTTGAATGCGAAGGAATCCGTGAATCCTTCGCCCGATACATGCGCACTTCCGGCGAGCCCCGCGAACACCACGTCGTGCGCGTCGATCTGCACGTGCCCGCGCGTGCGCCGGCCATCGGGGCGCAGAACCAGGTTTCCCGCGAGGCTGCCGGCGATATCGATGCCGAGAAGATGCTGAAAATCCTGAAGCTGCGCCACCGCCAACGCTAGCTGGCCATGCATCTGTGCCTTGTCGACCGTCAGGGTGATATCGCCATCCAGGTGTGCGCTTTTCCAGCTTGCCTGACGAATAATCGCGTGCACTGATTGCTCGGCGCCGCGCTCCATCGCCACATCGAGTTGCAACGGCGCTCCGTCCAGTGACCCCTTCGCGACGAGCGTTCCACCGGGCGCAGACGGCAGGCCGTGTACCTTGGCTTCCGCGGACAGCGTCCCGCTTTGTGAACCCCTGATCGAGAGCGTCGAATTCAGACTCGCCTCGACAGCCAGGTCCGTCGGGGCGCCGGCGGCCGATCCCGACCCTTTCAGCGTGCCGGCGAGCGCCGGTGAGAAAGCACTGAGATCCGATACGGCAACATCCCATCGTCCCTTGATGGATCGAGCACTGACGCTGCCGTTCGCGCCGAGCACGAGCGTGCGGCCGGTGAATTTCAAATTGTCGATCGACAGCGCGTCATCCTTGAACACACCTAGGAATTCCAATCTCGCTCGATCCCCGACCGCCGCTGCCCACGCTTGCGTACCTGGAATGAGCGCAGCACTCGCATCGAGCTTGATATGAGTGGCAAGAGGATACCCCTCCAACTGCGCATTGATGACGGCGCTGCCGCGCAAGTCCTGTGCAGCAAGGGCTGCAAACGGCGTCACATTCGGCAGCTTGAGCTCCACGGTCGCACTCGGTTCACCGGCGGTCAGCGCCTGTCCATGCAAGGAAAACAGCCGATGTGAGGCGGAAAGCTCCAGGCGGCGCGCAGGATCGTCGAGGCGCACCGAGGCCTCGATTTTCACAGGATCATCCTCCAGAAGCCGCGGTTGTGCTCCCGGAATTTTGAGGCCCCGGACGAGCGCATGCAGTTCGGCATTGCCAAGAGTGGCTGCAACATCGGCGGTCAGCGCCGCCATCTGCGTCTCGCCGGGTATGCGTAGTCGCGTGACCTCAAGATGAGCTTCGGCATTGGGCGACTTGAGGTTGCCGTGCCAGCGTCCGCGCAGCATCGCGCGCTCCCAGCTCAACTCCGGCCGCGGACTCATCGCTGCCGCCTCGACTGAAAACCCTAAGTCGGCGGACAACTCGCTTAAATTGAGGCTGCCCTCCGCATGTCCCGTCATCTCTCCCGCATACAGCGAAACCTCGACTTGCTCCGCGGAACGCGGGCCATTCAATTTCACCTCGGCTTGCAGCGCGCCTAAGCCCGGTAAGGACAGGATGTTTTCCAAAGGTCCGCTGGCCGGCTCATGCAGTTTGAGCGAGGCATCCATGCGCTTCTCATCGAAGTGCAAATGCAACTCATACTCGCCGTCACCGTCAATGCGCCGCGCGGAGGCGTCAAATAGCATGTCGCGAACGGAGCGCAAATGAGCGCTGCCGCCGGCCGCCAGCGAGGCCGGCGTTCCGGCCAATTGAGATCCCAAGTGCAAGACGTCGAAGGACGCCTCCGCCACATCGATGCGAGGTATCGATACTTCACCGCTGCCCGGGGCTGAAGAGCTTTGCGGCAACCGCTCCAATTCAACGCCGGCAACGTGCAATCGATCGATCTGCAGCCGGCCTTCGAGATAAGCGAGCGGCGTCCAGTCCAACTCAATGCGTTTTGCCGTTAACCAAACACCCGCGGCGTCGCGCAATTGCAGCTGCTCAAGCGTCAAATGGCTGGGAAAGGACCCTGCGAGTCCCGACAATTGCACCTGGCCCTGGGTCAGCTTCGCGGTGAGCCTTTCGATTTGAACGCGGCCTGCCGCCGTGTTTCCTAAAATCCATACGCTCCCCACCAGAAGCAAGAGCAGCAGCGCCAACGCGCCGAACGCCCATGCAATCATTTTTAGCGAGCGTCGCTTCAAAATGCCTGCCCCAGTCCAATATAGACCTCGAAAGAGTCTTCGCCCTGGCGACGACCCACCGGTACCGCGATGTCGAATCGGATCGGACCGATGGGTGTGTAATAGCGCATACCTGCCCCCGCGCCAACCCGGACATCCGAATGCAGCGGCTTCAAGCTGGCACTGACCTGCCCCGCATCCACAAATGCCACGGCGCCCCAGCTGGAGTAGAACCGCTGGCGAAATTCCAACCCGCCGGCCGTGATCGCAGTACCGCCGACAGGAATGTCGGTTTGGGGAAACACGGGCCCGACCAATTGGTAACCATATCCTCGGATGGTACTCGTGCCGCCGGCGTAGAACCGTTGGTCGGGCGGCAAACTCAGTTCCCCGGCGCCTTCAGCAATGCCGGCAAGGGCACGGGCTGCCAGCACGCTGCGTCCCGGCGCAATCGGCAAGAGATTGTTCAGATCAAAGTAGGTGGCTACCTTGAACTGGGTGATGAGGAACGTGGCGTTGGGATGCCCAATGGCGAGCGTCGGCGTCAGGCTCAAGGATCCGCGAAAGCCATGACGCGGATCATCCAGCGGCGTGGGCAGATTGGTCGAGTCGTAGTTAAGACTTAAGGGCAATGCCAGCAGCGTGTAATTGAAGGTCTGCGGCACCGGCACTATTTGAGTGCCTGTTGGAGTGTCCACAATTTTGACGCTCGTGTCTTGGATTATCGTCTCAACGGTCGTCGACAGGCCCGCGCTCACACTCCAGACACTCGACAGCTTGCGGCTCAAGGTGGCGCTCGCGGTCCTGGCAGTCTGGTCGTAGGCTTGCAGCTGCTGCTTAATGGCCGTTACCGCAAACTGCAGCGACTGATCTCGATGCAGGAACTCGGGGATGAGGTATTTGACGCTGGTGTCGTAGCCCGTACCCGTGGTATCGCTGCCGCCCAGGTTGATGACCGAGGCGGCGAAGGTCAATTGCTCGGCGTTGCCAAACACATTTCGGTCAGTCCAGCTCGCGCCGCCGCTGCCGCCTAAGTCGCTCGAATAGGCCGCACTTAACGCTATGGCATGCCGCAACCGTTCGACGATCTTGAACGTGATCGGAACGCCACCCGATTCGTCCGCCTTTGTGCCGATCTGTACGCTGACTTGCCCAAAGACGTTCAGCGCCAACATGTCGCGGCGCGCGGCCTCAATCGTGGACGGCTTGTACGAATCACCCGTGTGCAGCAGCAACCTTCTTCGCACCAGCAACTCGTGAACCCGCTTCAAGCCCTCGATGTGAATCTCTCCGATATTCACTTTGCGGCCGGCGACCACATGAAAACTCAAATCGAGCACCGGCGCATCGGCTGCCTGATAAGCGACCGGCGGGTCGACCTGCGCGAAGGCGTAGCCCTGCTCCTGCAGCGCCGACAGCAGGCGCGAGCCGCCGGCCAGCACGGCTGATGCAACCGCGGGTTGACCGCTCTTCAACCCCAGCGTTTCGCGCGCGTCGAGCGGCACGTCTCCCTCAGTATCGATGTCGATTTTACGCAGGTGATACAGCGTTCCCAAGGTGAAGCTGACCGCTACTTGCGCGGTGCTGCCCTTCGGCAATGCCGTGAGCGTATCGCCGAGACTCGGATCCGTGAGCAACTTGCCGTTGATATGCACGACCACAAGAGATTCGTAGTAACCGAAGCTTTCAAGCGCGGTCTTGAGTCGATCAGAATCGCTTCGCGCGCGCGCGATCAAGCCAAATGGGCTGACCGGCGCTGAAGTGCGCAGCGAGATTAAATCAGAGGTGGCTTTCAGGGTTTGATCGATGTCGTCGTTGCCCACCGGCGCGAGCGAAACCTTGTATGCCTGCGGATCCGCAGCGCGCGCGGCGCAACACGCGAACAGTGCGCACAGCAGCAAAAATGAAGTGCGGGTCCATCTCATCATTGCTAGGCTAGCAGGTCCAAGTGATTTCCAAGACTGGCTGTCGGCCGGCGCCTACAAGGATTGCTCCGGCTTCGGAATTCTGGACAGCCGATGAGAGGCATAACCTTGAAGGTCGCGTTACAACTGTCTTACTCAAGGAGCGACGGCATGGGCGACATCAAAACTGAAGACAAGGGCACGAGCCCGCTCGATAGGAGCGGTGAATCAGCGCTTCGCGGGCGCGCGCTGGACGGCTCCGAGCAAAAGAAAGCCGTGGATCACACTGCATTCGACAAATCGCGCAATACGGACTCAACCCTGCGTCTGGATGGCGAGGAAGACACCTTGTACGAGGATGGTCTGGACCTCGAGGACGATTCAGGGCCGTTGACCGGCAAAGACGGAAGGGACGATACGCAGTAGGCCACTAACGGACGGCGATGAGCACGATGGCGCCCAGCGCAATGGCGAGGACGCCGCTTAGGCGCAGTGTGGTCAGACGTTCCTTGAGAAAGATCACCGCGATGGCGGTGCCGAATAATGAGAATGGAGGCGGTATTTTCCACTTAGCCGTTGCGCTGTGAAGCGTCCCGCAACTTAAGTTTGCGTCGCGTCGCTACGGTTTTGAGACGGGAAGTCGCGGCAATGGCTCCGGCGCCTCCGCCAGAAAATAAGCCATCATGGCGAGCACTGCGACCTGCCGGCGAATATTGTCCGGCTCGATTTTATCCAGCGTATCGGCCGGACTGTGGTGATAGTCGAAGTAGGTCCGCGTATCGACGATGGGCGATAAGGTGGGCACACCGAGCGCATCCATGAATTGGACATCCGAACCGCCGGCTTCTGCGTGGTGGTCTAAAATGCCGGCACCCATCGGCGTTAACGCAGTCATCAGCGGCTTCAGCTGCGTCATGCTCTCCGCTGCGACATGCGCCGACACGCCCACCGGTCGCCCGGCGCCGTTGTCGCTCTCGATGGCGGCCATGTGCCGCGAAAGCGTGGCGCTGTTTAATTTGGTGTAGGTCTGTCCTCCTGAGCTTCCATTCTCCTCGCTCATCCACCCGACGAAGCGAATGGTGCGCCGCGCATGCAATCCCAGCGACTTCAGCAGGTGCACGGCTCCCATCGCTGCGGCGACGCCGGCGCCATCATCGATCGCGCCTTGCGCGAGATCCCAAGAATCAAGATGGCCTGACACAATCACGATCTCCTCGGGCCGTTCCCGCCCCGTCCAATCGGCGATCACGTTGTGGCTATCGGCATCCGGAAAAGTCTGCGGCAATAGTTTCAATCGCAGAGTGACCGGCCCCTCGGCGGCAAGCCGCGACACCCACATCGCGTCTTCAGCGCTCAAGGCGGCCGCCGGAATCTTGGGCACCTTGGGATCGTAGTCCATGACCCCGGTATGCGGCAGCCGATAGTTCGCCCCGCCTACGGTTCGAATCAGCGCAGCGGTTGCGCCCGCGCGAGCGGCAGCGACGGCGCCTTGCACGCGATACACGACTGCCTGCCCGTAAGCGCTTCCCGCCCGGCCGTTGAGAGCCCAGTCTTCATCGAAAGGCACATCGAACAGGACGATCCTGCCGCGAGCTTGCGCTTCATGCGCGCTCAACTCATCGAAACTGTGAACGACCAGAACTTCTCCGGAGATGCCTTGGGGTGGGGTGGCCGTTGAGCCGCCCAGGGTCGTTAAAACCAGATGTTGCGTGACACCCGCTGGGCGACCCGGATAGTCGATGATCTCGGCTTGCTCTTCGCCGCGTACCCAATGGGGCACTTTCACCGGCTGCAACGTTACGGTCAAACCGCCGGCCCGTAACGCGCCGGCGATTTGCTCCACTGCCGCTTCGGCCTGACGCGAACCGCTGATTCTCGGGCCGATTTTGTCGCATAGATCAGCAAGGCGGCGATAGGCCCAATCGTCGCCAAGCCCCGCAGCGCGAATTCGATCGAGCGTCGCGGCCATGTCGCCTTTCGGCTCCGCCTCCTCGGCCCGGGTCGTGAAACTCAGCATCAATGCGCTGATCAGCGCCCATCGAAGCGCCATTTTGGGTATGGACATCCACTCAGTTTACCCAATTGACGAGGCATTAACTTATCTTAACAATCCAGCCATTCGCGTTTAATCGCCAAAAGCACAGCGTGACTGGCATGAAGAGCCAACTATGCGGAGGGGCGGTTTGTGGCTGTGCGCTTGTTGCCGCGCTGGCCGCGCTTGCGACGCTTGCCGCCTGCAGCGTCGGTCCCGCCTATAAGCGGCCCGATATCCCATTGCCACCGCAATGGCAGGAGACATCCACCAATGAGGGCGCGGCAGTCTGGCCCAGTGCGGACTGGTGGCACGGCTTCGGCTCAGAGAAGCTCGATGAATTGATTGCGGAAGCCCAGCGCAGCAATGATGATTTGGCCGCTGCGATCGCCCGAGTTCAAGAAGCCGACGCGCAGGCGCGCATTGCCGGTGCTCCCTTGCTGCCGTCAGTTGATTTTAGCGCCGATGCGAACCGACAGCAGGCACAGGTCACCGGCGCCGGCCACGAGACATTCAACACCTTCAATCCCGAGCTCAGCGCGAGCTATGAGCTGGATTTTTGGGGCAAGAATCGAGCCTTGCGCGCCTCCGCGCGCGCAACCGCGATTGCCAGCCACTATGACAAGGAGACGGTGGCACTCACAGTCATTAGCAGCGTTGCCTCGACTTACTTCCAAGCCCTCGAATTTCGCGATCGGCTTGAGGTTGCGGACCAAAATCTCACCAATGGTCAGAAAATTCTGCACGGTCTGCAACTCGAGCAGACGGCGGGCATCGCAACTGCATTGGATGTGGCGCAGCAGGAAACGACCGTGGCGCTTCTGGATGCGGCGATCCCGCCGCTGCAGCAGCAGTTGCGCCAGATCGTCAATGCGCTGGCCGTACTGCTCGGCAGAACGCCGGAATCGATCGATGTCGATACCGGAACCTTGAATTCCCTGAGGAGTCCCGCCGTCGCCCCGGGACTGCCCTCGCAGCTGCTGTCACGCCGCCCGGACGTGGCGGAATCGGAACAGCAGCTCGTCTCTGCCAATGCCGACATCACCGTTGCGCGCGCCGCATTGTTCCCGAGTATTGCACTGACCGCGAGCGGCGGCTACGAAAGTTCGGCACTGAGCTCGCTCATCAATCCGGCGGCCCGCATTTGGTCGTTGTCCGCAGGTCTTACCCAGCCGATATTTCACGGCGGCGCGCTTCGCGGTCAGGTGGTGTTCAGCAACGCGCGCTATGCCGAATTGTTGAGCGCATACCACAAGGCGGTGATTTCCGCGTTCAGCAATGTTGAAAACGCGCTGGTAGCGGCCCGGCAAACCAAGGAGCAGCAGATCAGACAGCAAAAGGCGGTCGACACTGCGCGGCGGGCGTTTCAGTATGCCCAGACTCAAATGTCGGCAGGGACCGTCAACATATTGATCGTCCTTAACACGGAAAATGCTCTCTTCAGTGCGCAGGATGAATTGGTCCAGATCCAATACTTACATTTGCAATCGCTGGTGGATTTATTCACCGCGCTCGGCGGTGGATGGCAACAAGGGTGATGTAGATGACGCAAATTTCGACGTTCCAAAAACGCGCGCTGGTGGCCGTCCTCGCTCTTGCCCTGCTGATCATTGCGTGGCGTACGCTGATTTACAAGCCGGCCGATGCCGCCACGCGCACCTCGCCGCCCGCGATCGCTGTCGACACAGCCGCCGCAAATCACACCGACGTGCCGATCTATCTTCAAGGCCTGGGCACGGTACAAGCCTTTTACACCGTGACGGTGACCGCGCGTGTCGACGGCGAGTTGCAGAAGATCGGCTTCACCGAAGGACAAGAGGTCCACAAGGGAGACTTGCTTGCGCAAATCGATCCCCGCCCAAACCAGGCCGCCTACGAGCAGGCGGTGGCCACCAAGGCGAAGGATGCCGCGATGCTGGAAAATGCCAAGCGCGATGTCGATCGTTACGCCCTGCTGCAGCCCCAGGAGCTGGCGAGCAAGCAGACCGTCGATACGGCGCGGGCGCTGTTCGATCAGCTCAAAGCCCAGGTTCAAGTCGATCAGGCACTCATCGACAACGCCCGTACCCAACTCGACTACACCCGCATCACATCGCCGATCAACGGCCGCACCGGTATTCGCCTGGTTGATCCGGGCAATATCGTGCACGCGGCAGGCACCACGGGAATTGTCGTGGTCACGCAGGTGCAGCCGATAACGGTCATTTTCACCCTGCCCGAGGAGGACTTGAGTGCTGTCGGCGCCGCGCTTGCCGCCGGGCCGGTTAAGGTCACCACGCTGTCCCGCGACGGAAAGACCGAACTCGACCAAGGCACGCTCACGCTAATCGACAATGAGATCGATCAACCCACCGGTACGGCGAAGCTCAAAGCCACGTTCAGCAATACCCGAAACACGCTTTGGCCCGGACAGTACGTGAATGCGCGCGTGCTCATACGCACCGAACGCAACGCACTGACGCTGCCGACCTCAGCCGTGCAGCTTGGACCGAATGGTCCTTTTACTTATGTCATCAAGAGCGACTCCACGGTGGAAGTCCGCCCCTTGACGCTGGGTGATGAAAGCGACGGCATGACCGTGATCAAAAGCGGCATCGCCTTGAACGAGCGTGTCGTCACCAGCAACCAATACCGGCTTCAGCCCGGAGTTCATGTACGCGACAACGCCACTGCGGCAGATCCTAACAAAGCGCCTGCGAAAGCATCATGAGCATCTCAGAACCGTTCGTCCGCAGGCCGATTGCAACCTCGTTGTTGATGGGCGGCATTTTTCTGGTGGGACTCGTGGTATTTCCATTGTTGCCGGTGGCGCCTCTGCCGCAGGTGGACTTTCCAACAATTTCCGTGTCCGCGTCGCTTCCGGGTGCAAGTCCGGAAACCATGGCCTCTTCGGTCGCGACACCCCTGGAAACTCAATTCGCGCAAATTTCCGGCCTTTCGCAGATGACTTCCACCAATGCGCTCGGCTCCACGCAAATCACCCTGCAATTCGACTTGAATCGCAACATCGACGCGGCGGCGCAGGACGTGCAAACAGGAATTGACGCCGCCGGCGGTCAACTGCCCAAGAACCTGCCCACGCCTCCCACCTATAAAAAGGTCAATCCGGCCGATTCGCCTATTCTTTTGCTCTCCGTGCATTCGGATGTTCTGCCGGTGACCACGGTGGACGACTATGCCGAGAACATCCTGGCGCAGCAGATATCGCAGATTCCCGGTGTCGCGCAGGTGAGCATCGGCGGCCAACAGAAGCCGGCCGTGCGCGTGCAAATCGATCCCACAAAATTGGCGGCATTGGGTTTGCAGATGGAAGATGTCGCCAACGTGATCATCGCGGCCACGGTCGACGCACCGAAGGGCTCGATCAACGGCCCGACGCGCAGCATGACGATCTACGACAACGATCAGCTGCTCAAAGCGGCTCCCTGGAATGATGTCGTCGTGGCCTACAAGAACGGCGCGGCGGTGCGCATTCGCGACATCGGCGTGGCGGTCGACGGTCCGGAAAACAGACTGATCACTGCTTGGCAGAATGGTCGCAACGGTATTTTGCTGCTGATTTACAAGGCACCCGGCGCCAATGTCATCGAGGCCGTGGACCGCGTTCAAGCACTGCTGCCGCATGCGCTCGCGTCCGTGCCGCCCTCGATCAAGGTCGACACGGTTGCCAATCGCACCACCACCATCAAGGCATCGGTGGAAGACGTGGAGCGCACGCTGTGTATCACCATTGTGCTGGTCGTGCTGGTGATTTTTCTGTTCTTGCGCACTGCCTGGGCAACCATCATCCCCGGCGTCACCGTACCGCTCGCGCTGCTGGGCACGGTGGCGATGATGTACGTGCTCGGCTTCAGCCTGGATAACTTGTCGTTGATGGCGCTCACCATCGCCGTGGGTTTCGTGGTCGACGATGCCATCGTCATGCTGGAGAACATCTACCGCCACATCGAGGAAGGCATGACGCCGATGGAGGCGACCTTGAAGGGCGCCGGGGAAATCGGTTTCACGATTCTGTCCATCAGCATCTCCTTGGTCGCGGTGTTCATTCCGCTGCTGCTCATGGGCGGCATCATCGGCCGGCTGTTCCGCGAATTCGCGATCACCATGACGATGACCATCGTGGTTTCCGCCTTCGTCGCCCTGACGTTGTCCCCGACCATGTGCGCCTTGTTTTTGCGGGACGAAAAGCACGCGAAGCACGGTAAAGCCTACATGGTGATCGAACGAGGGTTCGATAAGCTTCTGGCCGGCTATACGCGGGGCCTGGATTTCGTGCTGGATCACAAGCGCGCGACACTCGTTACGTTTCTCATTACGCTCGCGGCGACCGTGATGCTGTACATCGAAATACCCAAGGGCTTCTTTCCGCAACAGGATACCGGCATCATCTCGGGGTTGACCGATGCACCCCAGGACATCTCATTCGATGAGATGGTGCGCCGAGAGCATGCGGTGCTGGATGTGGTGGGGCGCGATCCGGACGTCGCGAGCTACGGCACCGGCATCGGCGGCAATCGGCCGATCAACAACGGCTTCGTCATTATGGGGCTCAAACCCTTGAGCGAGCGCAAGTCCAGTGCCGATGAGGTCATCACCCGATTGCGTCCGCAGCTTGCGAAGGTGCCCGGTATCCAATTGTTCCTGCAGGCGTCGCAGGATCTCAATGTCGGTGGCCGAACCTCTCGAACTCAATACCAGTACACGCTACAAGATTCGGACATCAACGAACTCAACGAATGGGCGCCGAAGCTGCTCGACGTTCTGAAGAAGCTGCCTTCCTTACGCGACGTCGCCTCCGACCAGCAGACCAGCAGCGGCATGTTGTCTCTGGAGATCGATCGCGATCAAGCCTCGCGCTTCGGCATTCAACCGCAAGCCGTCGATCAGGCGCTCTACGACGCCTTCGGCCAGCGTCAGGCAGCGCAGTTCTTCACGCAGGCCAACAGCTACCACGTGATCCTGGAGATCACGCCGTCGCTGCAGGGCGATCCTGATTCGCTGAAAAAGCTCTATCTGAAATCGCCGCTGACCGGCCAGATGGTGCCGTTGTCGGCGATGACGAAGTTCGACACCCAGCACGTCACCTATCTGTCGATCAACCATCAAGGTCAATTTCCGGCGGTGACGCTCTCCTTCAATCTTGCCCCAGGTGCCGCGCTCGGCGATGCAGTCGATGCGATCAACCGCGAATCGCTGCAGATGCATTTGCCTGCAACTATCACGGGAAACTTCCAGGGCACGGCGCAGGCATTTCAAAGTTCATTGAAAAGCCAGCCCTACCTGATTCTTGCGGCGCTGGTGGCCGTCTATATCATCCTCGGCATGCTCTATGAGAGCTACATTCACCCGTTGACGATTCTCTCCACGCTGCCTTCGGCCGGCGTAGGTGCGCTGCTGGTGCTGCTCCTGTTTCACCTTGAACTGTCGGTCATCGCCTTGATCGGCATCATCTTGCTGATCGGCATAGTCAAAAAGAACGGCATCATGATGGTGGATTTCGCCCTGCAAGCGGAACGCGAACAGCACCTATCGCCGCATGACTCCATCCGGCAAGCCTGCCTGATGCGATTTCGCCCCATCATGATGACGACGATGGCGGCATTGTTGGGAGCGCTGCCTCTGGCATTGGGACACGGCACCGGTTCGGAGCTGCGTCGGCCCTTGGGCTACACCATGGTAGGCGGCCTAATCTTAAGTCAGGCGCTGACGCTGTTTACCACGCCCGTGATTTACCTGTACCTGGATGAATTCAGCATGAGGATGCGCGGCCGCCGCAGCAAGAAGCGCGCGGCAGCAGCCCTGGTCACCGCCGCGAGCGACGCACCATCGCCGCTCGGAGAGCATCCGTGAAGATTTTGCTGGTCGAGGACAACGAACGGGTCACTCAGTTCGTCGTCAAGGGCCTGCAAGAAGCCGGACACACGACCGATCATGCGGGCAACGGACGCGACGGCATGTTCCTCGCAGCGAGCGAGCCCTACGACGTCATCATCATGGACCGGATGCTGCCGGGCGGTATCGACGGCCTCGCCATCATTGAGGTGCTGCGCAAAGCCGGCAAGCGCACGCCCATTTTGATCTTAAGTGCCCTATCCGAAGTCGATGATCGTATACGCGGACTGCGCAGCGGCGGTGATGATTACCTGACCAAGCCCTTTGCCTTCGGCGAATTGCTGGCGCGCATTGATGCCTTGCATCGCCGGGCCGAGGGCGTGAATCACGAAACCCCGCTCGTCGTCGGCGACTTGCACATGGATCCGCTAACGCGCAAGGTAACCCGCGGAGATCGGCCGATTGCGCTTCAGCCACGCGAGTTTAAGCTGCTCGAGTACCTGATGCGGCATGCCGATCAAGTGGTGACTCGCACGATGCTCTTGGAAAACGTCTGGGACTATCATTTTGACCCCCAAACCAACGTGGTTGATGTACACATCAGCAAGCTGCGGCAAAAAATCGACGCCGAGTTCGAACGGCCGCTGCTGCGCACCGTCCGCAATGCCGGATACACGGTGACCGCGAGTGAGTGACCGCTAGTGACCAGCATGATGCGCTCTTCGGCCCTGTCTCTGGCGATGGGCTACGTCGCACTGGGGCTAGCCGCACTGGTGCTGTTCGCCGCGCCGCTGTGGTATGCCTGGCAGGTCACCATACAAGAAGGGCGCGCTGAGTACCTACAGATCGATGCGCAGCGCCTGACCGAGGTGTACCGCCACGAGGGTGCGGATGCCCTGAAGAGCTTCATCGATACCCGCGTTGGCATGCAAATCCCCAGCGAGAGAATCTTGCTGCTCACCGACGCATCCCTGCATCCGCTCGCCGGCAATCTGCAGGCGTGGCCTTCCGCGGTGCCGGCAACGCCGGGGAATTACAAAGTCAATCTGGGGCTGCCCGACCGTGGCATTCAAGAAGCCCTCGTGCACGTTACCAATCTGGGCAACTACAACCTGCTGGTGGGCCGGGACAATGCACTGTTCAAACCGCTGCAGACCCGTTTCTGGTACGGACTGTCCGCAGCGGTTGCGGTGCTGTGCATTGCCGGCTTATTCGTCGGCCTCATCACGCGCCGCGCGCTGATGACTCGCGTCAACAGCATCCGGCAGACGGTATCCGCCATCATTCATGGCGACTTGAAACACCGGCTGCCAACTCAATTGAACGACGATGAACTCAACACGCTGTCGCGCACGATCAATGGCATGCTCGATCAAATCGAACTGCTGGTGCACGGCGTGCGCAACGTGTCCAATTCCATCGCACATGATCTACGCACGCCGCTGGCGGAGCTGCGCTCGCGGCTGGAGGAGCTGTCGCTCATACGGCCTTCTACCGAAGAGACGTACGCGGAGATCGACGGCGCGGTGACCGACGTCGACCGGGTCATTCGCATTTTCGACGCGCTGTTGAGATTGGCGGAAATCGACGCCGGCATGCGCCGTTCGGGCTTCGTGTCGCTGGACGTGTCCGATCTGGCTGCCAGTGCGGTGGAGTTCTATGAACCGGCCGCAGAGCTCAAGAGCATTGATTTGAAGTTTCGCTCGAATGGACCGCTGCCGGTATCCGGCGATCCCGTGCTTCTCGCCCAGGCTTTGAGCAATTTGATCGACAATGCACTCAAGTACGCGCCGCAACACGGCGCGATCGAAGTGGCGGTACAAAAACACGGCGCCAACGTGGAAATTTCGGTTTCCGACAATGGCCCAGGAATCGATGAACTGGAAAAAGGCAAAGTAGTGCAGCGGTTTTATCGTGGCGACGCCAGCCGAGGCACTCCCGGCGTGGGCCTTGGCTTGAGTCTAGTGCAAGCCGTGGCGAAGCTGCACGGCAGCCCGCTCGAGCTGCGCGACAATAGTCCCGGACTACGAGCCGTGTTGATCCTGGCGGCCGAAGAGTCAGTCACCTTGCTGCACGAGACGGCGCAACCCGCGCCCGTGACGGCCGGCGGCGTCGCAGCCTCGAGTCTGGCCTCTTTGCCGTAAGAGTGTACCGGCGCTTCGCAATCCTGCTCGCACCGCTGATCGATATTGTCGCGTTCTGCGCCTTGATCGGTGCGGGCGTGTCGCTCAGAGCCAGCAACGGTCTCGCCTGCGCGGCGGGTATTGTCGTCTCGTGGGCGTTGCGGTGGCAGGCAATGAGTACGGCCGAGCGCCAATCTCAAGATTGGCATGTAGGCCTGCGCATCTTGATCGTTGGATTCATGGGGCTATTTTTGCGCGGCGGCGCGTTGGCGCTGTTGCAACGCTGGGGTTGGCCGCTGCAGGCCTCCATCGTTCTGGTGGTCGCGTTGGGACTCGCGGTGACCTTGCCGGGGTTCTCGTACGCCGCTTCCAAAGCCGACAAAAGACCTTGGCGGCTTGCCATTGGGCTCATCGCGTATGCCGTAGTGCTGCGATTGGTCTACGCCGGCTCGGTCGAAACGATGCCCGAGGAAGCGTATTACTGGAGTTATTCCCGGCATCTGGACTTCGGATATCTGGATCATCCACCGATGGTGGCGTGGCTGATCCGGCTCGGCACCGCGCTGTTCGGTCAAACGGAATTCGGCGTGCGCGCCGGGGCGTTGTGCTGCGGGGCCATCACCTCGCTTTTTGTTTACAAGCTGGCCCGCAATCTGTTCGGCGAGGCCAGTGCGCTCGCGGCATTGCTGATGGCGCAGACCCTACCCTACTTTTTCCTTTCCGGCTTCCTCATGACGCCCGACGCCCCGCTCGCTGCAGCATGGGCGGCCTCGCTCTATTTTCTCGAGCGTGCGCTGATCGGCAATCAATCGCGCGCTTGGTGGCTTCTGGGTATCTCCCTCGGTATTGGGATGATCTCAAAGTATTCCATCGCAATCCTGGCACCGGTAACGATGGCTTTCATGGTATGGGATCCGAATTCGCGTCATTGGTGGCGGCGCAAGGAGCCCTATCTCGCCGCCCTGCTGGCGCTGGCGCTGTTTTCTCCGGTTCTCGTCTGGAACGCGCAGCATGACTGGGCGTCCTTCGCTTTCCAGACCTCGCGCCGGATTGCAGAAGCTCCGCAGTTCGCGCTGCATAAACTGATCGGCTCCATCATCGTGTTGATCACACCGACGGGGCTGCTGGCCGTCGCTGGCGTGCTCTGGAGCTGGCCGCATCGTCGCGAGGGGCTTGCAGAAGCCGCGCGCCGCCGGCGCCTGTTCACTCTTGCCATTCTTGTGCCGCTCTCGGTGTTCGCAGCGTTCAGTCTGCGTCATGAAGTGAAGCTCGATTGGACCGGCCCGTTGTGGACTGCCGCGCTCCCCGCGATGGGACTCGCCATGATCGCCGTGGATGCGACCAGATTGAGCGCATGGATTCGCGCCGCATGGATGCCCACCATGATCACCATGCTGCTGATTTACGGCGCGGGTCTGCATTATCTGGTTCTCGGGCTGCCCGGCTTGGGCTACGGCAAGCACATCGAAGTGGTCCCGGTTGGTTGGCGGAATTTGAGCGCGCACATCATTGAAACAGCGAACGCCTACGGCCAAGCCGCCGGCGCGCCGGTGCTCATCGTCGGCATGGACCGATATGCCATTGCGAGTGAGCTGGCGTTCTACGGCGGCGCGCGGACAGCAACCGGCCTCGAGACCGTGAACAGCCATCTATTTGGCGGCATGGGCCTGATGTATGAACGGTGGATGCCGGCCGAGGCGCAGGAGCACCGAAATCTATTGCTCATCGCCTGGACCCAGGGCGAGCTCGAGGATAAGGCGATCGAAGCGCACGTGGGTCGACTGGGTCCCATCGAGGACGACGTACTCCTGCGGGACGGAATCCTCGTCCGGCACTACTATCATCGGCTGGCTTTCGACTATCGTTCCGCGGCAGCGGGTAAATGAACTAAAATGCAGCCATGAAGCAAAACCTATCACGGCTGATCGCGGCCAGCATTGCAGCCGGCGCCTGTCTTTTGCACACCGCAGTGGGCACCGCGCAGACTCCTGAGCAAACGAAGATGTGGGAGGCGCAGCGCACCCAGTCCCAGGCGGATGAGAAGGCAAAGGTCGAGCGGCTGGCCGCGCAGCGCGCGGCGAGAAAGGCGGACCCCATGGCCTGGGTACGCACGCTGAATCCAATGACGGACGGCGGCTGGCAATTCAGGGCCGTAGCGCCGGATGGATCGTGGGCATCCTTCAGCACCGAACATCAAATGAAGCGCTCGGGCCACCTCATCACGGTGTGGCTACGTGAGGAATATCCGGAGCCTCAACGAGGCGGCGGCGGCGACATTTATTACAGTTACGTCGAGAAAATCCAATACGACTGTGCGAATGAGCGGGCTCGCGCGCTACTGATCATCTACTACTCGGAAAACAACATTGCCGGCAGCGAGACCAGCGAGGCAACCGACGTCAAGCAAGCCGTCTGGGTGCCCATCGTGCCCGGAACCCATAGCGAAAACGTGTATCAATGGGCATGCAAACTCGCGGGCGGCAAGGCGCACTAACCGCCACTGCGGGCACTACGGGGCTTTTAATCCACAGGGCAGGACGCGACCAATTGAATGCTCGCAGCCAGCAGCTGCGCTCGATCGGCACACGGGCCGAGGAGAATCTCGACTTCACCGGGCTCGAACACGGGATCGAGATCCAGCCCGAGAAAGCGCAGCTCCGCGGCGCGCAGCGAGAGGGTTACCGTGCCCATCCCGCCGGGCGGCAAGCTGATCTTGCCGAATCCTTTCAGTTCAAGCTTGGGCCGCGAGACGCTGGCGAGCTTGTCATGCGCAAATAGGAAGACGGTTTCCTGCGCCTCCCTCGCTCCTCGATTGACGACATCCACCTGAATGGTCACCACATCGTCGATGCCGATCGCACCGCTCGATAGCCGAAGATTCGACAGCTCGAATCGACCGTAAGTGAGCCCAAAACCAAAAGGGAATAATGGCTCATTGGCAACATCGAGGTACTTGCTGGTAAATCGATCGTTGCTATCGAAGGGTCTGCCGCTCGGGCGCTCACTGAAAAAAATGGGCACCTGCCCCGCGGCCCGCGGCCAAGTCACCGGTGTGCGGCCACTCGGACTCTGTATCCCTGAGAGGACATCAACCAGCGCGTGACCGGCCTCGCTGCCGAGGAACCAGGCCGCAAGCACGGCATCCGCTTTCTCGACCAGCCAGGGTACGACCAGCGGTCGGCCTGAGAATAAAATCACAATCACCGGAGTGGAAGAGCGCTTGGCTTGCTCGAACACGGCTTCCGCGAGCCGCCGTTGAATTCCCGGTAGACCCAGATGCGCGCGGCTCGACGCCTCCCCGCTCATGGCCGCTGCTTCTCCCAGGCATAGGATAATGGCATCCGCAGTCGCGCAGTGATTGAGCGCGGTCGCAATCCCGTTGAAATCAGGACTTTCGATCTCAACGCCGGCGGCGTACAACATTTCGGCATGGGGCAGCCCTGTGCGCAGTGCCGCCAGCACCGTCACCTGACCCTCCGGCGCGGCGGCACCCCACCACACCCCGCGCATTTCGGCTGAGGCATCCGCCAAGGGACCGAGCACCGCCACACGCCGCACCGAGCTTGCCATCGGCAGCGTGTCGCCGGCGTTTTTCAACATCACGATGGAGCGGGCCGCGATGCTGCGTGCAATGTGCCGGCGGTTCGTGAGCGCGGCCGCGGATTCGCGTGTCTTGCCGCGACGGTACGGGTCGTCGAATAATCCCAGCCGCTCCTTTAGGGTCAACACGCGGCGCACCGACTCGTCAATCTCGGCGACGCTGATCGCTCCTCGATTCAGAGCAACCGGTAAGCCACGGCGATAGGCGTCAGACATCATATCGATGTCCACTCCCGCCTTGAGCGACAGAACCGCCGCTTCAGGCAAATCCGCGGCAATACCATGGCGGATCAATTCAGCGATCGCGTTATAGTCGCTGATGATGACGCCCTCGAACCCTAAGCGCCCGCGCAGCCAGTCGCGAAGCAATGCCTTGTTGGCCGTCATCGGCACGCCGTTAAGGTCGGTGAACGCCGGCATGATGGCGGCCGCGCCTGAGGATACCGCCGCGGCAAACGGCGGCATATGGACCTCGTGCAAGGTGCGTTCGGAGATATCCACCGGGGCATAGTCACGTCCCGCGGTGACGGGCCCATAGGCGCAGTAGTGCTTCGCGCACGCAGCGAGTGAGTCCGCATGCGAGAGCGACGCACCCTGATATCCTCGCACTTTCGCCTCCGCGACGCGCACTGCCACCAGGGGATCCTCGCCCGGACCCTCGGCACTCCTGCCCCAACGCGGGTCCCGCGCAACATCGAGCATGGGCGCAAAGGTCATGGCCAATCCATCGGCTGCAGCTTCCTTCGCCGACTCGCGAGCACTTAAGGCCCAGACTTCCGGATCGAACGACGCCGCTTCGCCCAAGGGAATGGGAAATAAAATCCGATGCCCATGGATGACGTCATAGCCGATGAGCAGCGGAATCCCCAGACGCGACTCTTTCACTGCCAATCGCTGCATCTCGTGCACGTTTTCCGCGCCGACGATATTGAGCAGATTGCCGATTGCGCCGCTTTTGATCGCCTCGGTAGAATCCCCCGCAATCGTGGGGCCGGTCACCGCCTGACCACAGGCGGTCATGGTCAGCTGCCCCAGTTTTTCGGGCAGCGTCATGCGGCCGATCAAACTCTCGACACGGCTCACTTAACTAAGCTCCCCTAGGACTGGCATCGTGAATGATAATGGCAGGGTCACAATGCTTGAGAGAATCGCATGAATAACGACAGGCCGGATGGAACGGCGGGCCCCAAGGCCGACGCAGAGGAAATCGCGGATGCGCGCCTCGTGCCGCAGCTTGAAATGATGGCACGGGCCCTCTTGGCGGCGCCGGTGCGCAATACGCTGTTCATGCTGTCGGGATCTATATTTTTCGTCATCGCTGCCACGGCCTACGGCCAGATTCGCCTCAATAGTTGGAATCAGCCCTTCTATGATGCGCTGTCGCACCGTAATTTTACGCAATTCCTCGAGCAGCTTGGCATCTTTGGCCTGATCGCCGGCATCCTCTTGGTCCTCAATGTCGGTCAGCGCTGGCTTACCGAGACGTTAAAGCTCAAATTGCGGCAGGGCCTGGTTCACGACCTCATTGAGGCTTGGCTGGTGCCCGGCAGGGCATTCCGGTTGACCAACGCGGGGGCCATGGGCGTAAATCCGGATCAGCGCATGCACGAGGATGCCCGTCATCTCACTGAACTGTCCGCCGATCTTGGCATTGGTTTGCTTCAGTCATCAATCCTGCTCGCCACTTTCGTGAAAGTATTGTGGAGCCTGTCCAATAATTTTGCCTTCCACTTCGATGGACGGCAAATCGTGATCCCGGGATACATGGTGTGGGCCGCGGTGGTGTACTCAGGGTCCGCTTCGCTGGTCAGCTATTGGGTGGGCAAGACCCTCGTCGATCGCAATGCCGAGCGCTACGCGCGGGAAGCTGATTTGCGTTTCTCGCTGGTGCGCGTGAATGAGCATATTGACGCCATCACCTTAAACGGCGGCGAGGCGGACGAAGCGCGGCGCATCGAGCTGGATCTTGCAGGCGTACTCAAGGCCACCGCCCGGCTGGTCACGGGCCTGACCAATCTCACCTGGATCACCGCCGGCTACGGATGGTTTACGTTGGTCGCCCCGATTCTGGTCGCCGCTCCGTTGTATTTCGCCGGCAACTTAACCTTCGGCGGCCTCATGCTGGCATCGGGCGCCTTCTTGCAAGTGCAGTCATCGTTGCGCTGGTTCGTGGATAATTTCAGCACCATCGCCGATTGGCGCGCGACCTTGTTGCGCGTGGCGGGTTTCCGCCGCGCCGTGCTCGGCATGGATGTCATGCATGATGTCGAAAGTCGCATCACCTATGCGGCCGGACAAGCCGGCGAGTTTGAAATTGACGATCTGCGGATTGCCTCGCCGAGCGGCTGTACCATGCTCCAGGAAAAAAAGGTGCAGATCAAGGGCGGAGAACGCGTGCTGATCGTCGGAGACTCCGGAACCGGCAAGACCCTGCTGTTTCGCGCGCTGGCGGGACTATGGCCGTGGGGCACGGGAAAAATCGCCTATCCTTCGGGGGAAGAGATCTTGTACATACCGCGTACACGCTATTTTCCGGCCGGCACGCTGCGCGAAGTGCTGGCCTATCCGAAGCCCGTCGACCTGTTCGAGTCCGCTGCGTGTTCCGATGCACTGGCGTGCGTTGGACTCAAGCGCCTCACGCCGCTGCTGGATTCGACGCAGCGTTGGGATCGGGAATTGAATGAGGACGAACAGGCGGCGTTGGCACTGGCGCGCGTGGTTGTCCACAAGCCGCCCTGGGTGCTCATCGATGAGATATTGGATTCTCTGGATGACAAGGCGCTCGATCGGGTCGTTGAGATCTTCACCCGGCAGCTGCCGAATTGCGGCGTGATTCATATCGGACGCAGCGATGCGCATCAATTCTTTTCGCGGGTGCTGCACTTGGTCAATGATCCCACCGCAAAGAAATTAATTCCCCCGGCGTCGCCAGCCGCTTTGCTGCCGGCGACGGCAACCACTTAAGATAGGTTCTTCACATGCGCAAACCCAAGTCCTTACGCAAACCCAAGTCCTTGACCCCGGCCGATCTCGCCGCATTGCCCGACGAGGAATTGCTCGAGGCGGTGCAGAGGCAAACCTTTGGCTTCTTCTGGGAAGCGACACATCCCATCAGTGGCCTGGCGCCGGACCGGTGCAAGACCGTGGCGGGACCAGTGGACGATTTGGTGACCACCGGCGGCTCAGGATTCGGCGTGATGGCGATCATCGTCGCCGCCGAGCGCGGATGGGTCACGCGCGCGGCCGCCGCGGAGCGGCTTGGGACTATGCTGGATCTGCTGGTCAAAGCGACCTGCTATCACGGCGTTTTTCCGCATTTCATGAACGGGCGCACGGGCGCCACCATTCCCTTTACCCGCAAGGACGACGGCGGCGATCTGGTCGAGACTTCGTTCTTGATCATGGGGCTGCTGTGTGCGCGCGAATATTTCAGCCGCGACACGCCCGCGGAGGCCAAGATCAGAGGGCTCGTGAACTATGTGTGGAGAGACGTGGAATGGGATTGGTACTCGCAAGGCGGACACCGCGTGCTCAAATGGCACTGGAGCCCGAACAACGGCTGGTCACAGGGCTTGGATATCCGCGGGTGGAACGAATGCCTGATCACTTATGTCTTGGCCGCCTCCGCCCCGCGCTACGCCATAGACGCGAACGCCTACGAGACAGGATTCACCGTCGGTCGGCATTTTCTCAACGGCAATAGCTACTACGGCATTCCCTTAGCCTTAGGCATGCCCTACGGCGGACCGCTGTTTTTTGCGCACTATTCATTTTGCGGCATCGACCCGCGCGGCTTAAAGGATCGCTATGCCGACTACTGGCAGCAAAATGTCAGCCACGTCCGCATCAATCACGCGCACTGTAAGAAAAATCCACTGCACCACAAAGGCTACAGCGCTTCTTGTTGGGGTCTCACAGCGAGCGACGGTCCCGGCGGCTACGCAACGCACGCTCCGGATGACGACGACGGCACCATATCGCCCACGGCCGCGCTATCGAGCATGCCCTATGCGCCCAAGCAGGCAATCCGCGCCATGCGTCATTTCCTCAACGCCCATGGCGAAAAGATTTGGGGCCGATTCGGATTCGTCGATGCATTTTGCGAGGCAAAGAATTGGTACGCTGATACGTATCTTGCCATCGATCAAGGGCCGATTGTCATCATGATCGAGAACTACCGCACCGGTCTTTTATGGAAATTGTTCATGCAGGCGCCGGAAATACAAGCAGGATTGCGCGCGTTGAGCTTCACCAGGAGCCTGTCTGAGCATTCCGCGTGAGCGAAAGCCTCGATCTCTGGATAGAGCGACAGTACCGGCACAGTGCCGCCGCCATGATGCGCAGCGTCTCCCCCGTCGGCATCGTCAAGCACCGGCCCGGATTCGCGCAAACCGTGAAGCCGCGCAAAGGCTCCGTGGTCGCATCGCCGGTGCTGGGTGCCTATGATCCAGAACCGGATTATTTTTTCCATTGGTACCGTGACTCCGCCGTGGTCGTCGATGCCCTGCGGCTGCTATTCGAAGAGGCGAGCGTCGAGTGTGCTGCACTCGCGCATTTTGCCGATTTCGTCCGCTTCAGCTTATCGCTGCAGGGACTCGATGGACGCAGCTTGAGCGGCCCGGGTGCGGGCCCGGGCCCGGCATCCTGGCGCAACGCCATCGCGCCGGACTATCGGCAGTATGTGCGCACCGACGAGGATCTCGCGGCGGTGCAGGGTGAGGCGGTTGCCGGCGAGACGCGCGTCAACCCCGATGGCACGCTCGATCTGTCCAAATGGCCGCGGCCGCAAAATGATGGTCCGTCGATGCGCGCGATCACCCTGCTGCGCTGGCGGCAGAGTGCGCACCTCGAACCCGACCTCGACGGTTTAGTCGATGCGCTGCTCCGAGCCGATCTTGAATTTACCCGCCGGCATTGGCGCGAGGCCTGTTTCGATATTTGGGAAGAGGAAAAGGGACAGCATTACTACACCCTGCGCGTGGCCGCCGCGGCTCTCGAGGGCGGCGCCGGCTGGTTCGATCTGCAAGGAGAGAGTACCGCTGTACTCGCCTGCCGCGCCGACGCCGCCGAGATTCTGCGCGTTCTTGACGGGCATTGGCGCGAGGATTTGCAGTTCTACCGGTCGCGCATGCTGGAGGCGAATGCACCCTCGGCGAAGGAACTCGATATCTCCGTTATCTTCGCCGCACTGCATTCGGAAGGAAGCGGCGAGACCCATTCGGTGCGCGATCCCCGCATGCATGCCACGCTGGCAAAACTGGAAGCGCTATTTGACGCCGAATATGCCATTAATCGCAACCGCGAAGGCAGAGCGCCGGCCATGGGCCGCTACGCGGGCGATGTCTATTATTCGGGCGGCGCTTATTATTTTTCGACGCTCGCGGCGGCGGAGTTCTGCTATCGAGCCGCGCTCACGTCGCAGGCGATTGGATCGCCGGCGCGCCAGTCGCTGGTTGAGCGCGGCGATGCGTTTCTCGAAACGGTGCGCAGGTTTACACCGCCCAGCGGCGACTTGTCCGAACAATTCGATCAGCGGACCGGCGTTCAACGATCCGCGCAGCAGCTGGCATGGAGCTATGCGGCGTTCATCTCGTGCGCCGCGGCGCGCCGGCAAGTCATCCCGCGTAGCGCATAGGCAGCTTACCGAGCGAGGCGACAGAGGGCTGCGGCAGCCGCAGAAGCTCCGCAAATGAGGCCGCGGGAACCGCAGCGCTCATCAGAAATCCTTGGATGGCATCGCAGGCTTCAGCCTGCAGAAACTGCAGCTGCGCGAGCGTTTCGACGCCTTCGGCAACAATCTTTAAATCCAGACTGTGGCCCAGCGCGATGATCGCCCTTACGATGGCGGCATCATCCGGGTCCTCACTGATGTCGGCGACGAACGAACGGTCGATCTTCAGGGTATCGAGCGGAAAGCGCTTTAAATAGTTCAATGAACAGTAGCCCGTGCCGAAATCATCAACGGCAAGCGCGAAGCCGAACTCCTTCAGTGCGAGCAGCGAGCGGCGCCCGGCTTCGGCATCGCGCATCAGGACTCCTTCGGTGAGTTCCAATTCGAACAGCGATGGCGACAAATTCGCTTGCGAGACCGTGTCGCTCAAGCGCAGCAGCGCTTCCGGATGCATGAAGTCGCGGCCGGACACATTCACCGCAACATGCGGCAATGCCAATCCTTCGCCGCGCCATTGGTTGAGATCGCGGCATACCCGTTGCAGCGCCCACTTGCCGATGTCGCCGATCAGCCCGGTCTCCTCGGCCACTGCGATGAAGTCGCCGGTCGGAATCTGGCCGCGCTCGGGGTGGAACCAACGCAGCAGCGCCTCGCCTCCCGTCAATTTCAAGGTCCGCGCGTCGTACTTCGGCTGGTAGTACACATCGAGACTCGAATTCTCGACCGCCTTCCGGAGCTCCATTTCCAGCGACAATCGCTTCAGAGCACGCGCATTCACGGCACTGTCGTAAACGCGCAGCTGATTTCGGCCGCTCGACTTGGCCTCGTACATCGCTCCCTCAGCGTTCTTGAGCAAGCTCTGCACATCATCGCCGTGTTCGGGAAACGTCGCGATACCAATGCTGGGCGTCACGACGAGTTCGTAGCTCGCCTGCAGGAACGGCGCCGCGTGCATTGACAGTATTGTTTTTGCTGCCTGCTCGGCTTGGGCGGCATCGGCAATCCCCGTGAGCACCACGATGAACTCATCGCCGCCCACGCGCGCGATCTGCGCTTGCACGCCGTCCATGCCGTCCTCATCAAACGTCGCCTGCAGTCTCTCGGCAACCTGGCGAAGGAGCGCATCGCCAGTCCCGTGACCCAGCGTATCATTGATGCGCTTGAATTGATCCAGGTCCACGTACAGCACGGCCAGATGCCGATGGCGGCGACGTGTCTCGGTCAGCGACTGCGCCAAGTACTCGCGGATCCATTCACGATTGGGAAGCCCGGTCAGCGCGTCGAAATAAGCCAATCGGTGTATGCGCGCATCCGTTTCCTTGCGCGCGGTCACATCGCGAATGATGGCCAGCACCTGGCCGGCGGAATTGGGCAAGTAACGGCATTCAAAGTGCCGCATCGACCGCGCCTTGGCTTCCAGTGAGAACTCGAACACCGCCGGCTCGCCCCGCAGTGCAGAACTCAGACAATCCATGGCGTGGCCCCGCGAAGTCCCAGGGATGAGATCGAAAAACGAATTCGGCGCCGTTTCGTGCGGGCTTGGGCCCAACCCGGCGATGGGACTGAAGCAATGCCGGACGACACCGGCGCTATCGACCAGAAAGATGCCGTCGGGGATGGCCTTGAGCAGCGCGGCATTTTTTTGCTCGCTGAACCGCAGCGCTTCGATCGTGCGTGCGCCGCGCATGACGTAGCGTATGCGGTGTGCCAACAGCGTCCAATTGACCGGCTTCACCACGAAATCGGTCGCGCCTGCCTCGTAGGCGCGATCGATCGATACGGTGTCGTCGCATCCGGTCACCATCACAATGGGCAAATCCGCGCCGCCCGGCAGGGATCGAATGTTGGTGCAGGCTTGATACCCGTCGCCCTCCGCCATTTCCACATCGAGCAACGCGATATCGGGCATGCGCAGGGCGCATGCGGCCTGCGCGGCGTCGCCGCTGGACACTGTCTGTACCGCGAAACCCGCCTCATTCAGCATGACGCTTGCAATCTCACGCATGATCGCATCGTCATCGGCGATCAGCACGCGTACCGGTGTGGCCGCATTGTTCATGCGGACCTGCGCATCTCTATCTGCAGCTCGTCGCGGACTTGAGCATGCAGCGCTTGGATCTGGGTGTAGATCTGGCGTGCCGAGGCAAAATTTCCCGCACGCGCCGCATCCTCCAGCTCGCGGCACAGTTGCGCCAATCCATGTGCGCCGACATTGCCATTGTAGGAACGCCAGGCGTGGGCGGCGCGTGCCAAATCGGCCGCGTTGCCGGCACTCAAGGATTGCTCGATCGAGGCGATGAGCCCGCGCGAATCCACCAAGTACAGCTCGCCAATGTGCATGAGCATGTCCTTCGGACCGCGCTTAGGTAGTGCGCGCAGCGCATCCAAGGTCGCGGCGTCGAGAATGGGCTCATTCGGCCTCGCGGGCGGCGCCTGTGACATCGGCGAGCGCAGCGGACTGCCGTCAAGCCATCGTGACAGAATGGCGTGCAGAGCCTCTCGCCTGAAGGGCTTGGCCAGATGATCGTCCATTCCGGCCGCAAGACAGGCGGCCCGCCCGTCACTCGTCACGTCCGCAGTCAGGGCGATGATCGGAATGTGAGTTCCGAGGGGCTCGCGGCTGCGCACCGCGGCAGTCGCCGAAAACCCATCCATCACCGGCATTTCGCAATCCATCAATATGGCATCGAAGGATCGTGTGTGCAGTATGTCCAGGGCCTGCTGACCGTGGTGTGCAGTCTCCACTTCGAGCCCCAATGAGGTCAGCATGCCGATAGCCACTTCACGATTCAGAGGCTGGTCCTCAACGACCAGTACACGGCCCATCAGCGGCGACAGTATCCTCGCGGGCTTCTTCAGATCGATCGTGCGCTCGGTCAGAGGCGTACTGCCGTTCCCGCAGCCGGTGAGCACACGGTACAGCTCCGCAACTCGCAAGGGCTTGGTGAGCTCCGCATCAAACGGCGACGAACCCGCTGCGGGGTGCGCGCCCAAGCTGACGAAACTGAGCAGGCGAACCGTGCGCAGGCCTTGGCCTTGGCGGCCGCGGACTTCTTTCCATAGGCTTGCAGCATGAGCGATCAATTCATCATCGACCACCATGGCGTCATATGTGGCGCCGGCAGATGCGCTCAAGGCCTCGGCCAACGACGCGACTTCCGTCGGGCGGCCGGACCAGGTTCTTAACGTCCTGCCGATCAGCATGCGTGCCGCCGCATTGTCGTGCACTACCAACACTCGCAGGCCATCGAGGCTACGCGGCAGCTGCGGCAATTGGGACGGCGAATCCGCGAGCGGCAGGGACAGTTCAAACGAAAAGATGGAGCCTTTGCCGGGCTCACTGGACAACCCGAGGCGGCCGCCCATCAGTTCGATGAGCTGGCGCGCAATGGCCAAGCCAAGACCGGTGCCGCCGAATCGGCGCGTCGTCGATGCATCCTCTTGCGCAAATTCGTCGAAAATTCTTGCCTGATTTTCCGGCGCTATCCCTAAGCCCGTATCGGCCACGGCAACGCGTACTTTGAGGGAACCGTCTTCCGAGCCCAGAAGTTCCAAGCGCAGAATGACTTCGCCGCGCTCCGTGAATTTCACCGCGTTGCCGCCGAGATTGACCAGCACTTGACGCAGACGCACGGGGTCCAACTTGACGCGCGGCAGCGCAGCCGCCGGTGAATCGCAGAGCAGCTCAATGCCCTTGGTTGCCGCGCGTGCGGCCAGCATTTCAACTGTTTGTTCGAACAATTCGATCAGATCGCAATCGACCGGATCCAACTGCAGCCGTCCGGCCTCGATCTTGGAGAAATCCAGCACGTCATCGACGATGGCCAGCAGCGAATCGGCCGAGCGATGAATGGCCTCGGCAAAACGCCGCTGCGACTGATCGATATGGGTGTCGAGCAGCAAGCCGGTCATGCCCAGTACGCCGTTCATGGGTGTACGCAATTCATGACTCATGCGGGCCACGAAGTCGGTCTTGGCGCGGCTCAAGACCTGCAGCTGTTGATTGCGCTCCTCGAGCTCGCGTGTCCTGACACGCACGGTCTGCTCAAGCTCGCGGTTGTAGCGCAACTCGCGTACACGGCGCTGACGCTGAAAGCGCCACAAGTACGCGAGTATCGCGACGCCAATCAGTAAGTACGCAATGCGCGCCGCCAGGGTATTCCAAGGAGCCGGCGCAACATGCACGGGGATGCTCAAACTATCATCGCTCCAAACGCCGTCGGCATTCGCTGCACGCACTTTGAAAACGTAATTCCCGGCATCCAAGTTGGCATATGTGGCGCGGTGCATGGTTCCTGCGTCGATCCAGCCGTTGTCGAAGCCTTCAAGCCGGTAGGAGTAGTGATTGTCGGCGGGCGAGGTGAAATCCAGTGCGGAGAAATCCAAGGTGACAAGTTTGTCGTCGTAGGCCAATGCCAACGGACGAGTCGCGTTGGGAAGCTCTTGTGCGGCGATCGGCTGATTGAGCTTCGAAGCCGTGGTAAGAACGACGCGGGGCGCCGGTCCCTCGGAAGCCATGAGGTCCGGCGAAAAAGCGTTGAAGCCGTGGTTGCCGCCGAAGTACAAAATGCCGTCGGCACTGCGGAAGTGCGCATTGACGTTGAATTCGTCGTCCTGAAGCCCCTGCACCTGATGGAACAGCTTGACGTGATGCATATGGGGGTCGAATCGCGCCAGTCCATTGTTGGTGCTCAGCCACAAGCGCCCTTCGCGATCCGATTCGATACCGTAAACCACTTGGCTCGGCATCCCGCTGAGTCCGGATTGGTTTTCGAAATGCACGGCTTCGGGGTGTGCTGAGGTGCCCACGACACGGTCAAGGCCGCCTCCCGCCGTGCCAACCCATAGGTCTCCATGCAGATCGATGTGCAGCGCATACACGGTATCGTCGCTGAGACTCTTGGGGTCGCGATCGTCGCGGCGGTAAGCATAGAAGTGGCCGGATTTGCGCTCAAAGAGATTGAGGCCACCGCCGGGGGTGCCAATCCAGAGATTGCCCAGTGCGTCTTCCACGATTGCGCTGGCCTTGGAGCTGCTGAGCGAGTTCGCGGCCGCGTCTCCAAAAGGATAGCGCGTGATCTTGTCGCTCGCCCGATCAATGCTGGCCAAACCACCACGGAATGTGCCGACCCAGAGCGTACCGAGCCGGTCTTCATAAAGCGCCATGACGCCATCGGCCGGCAGCGTGCTCGGATCGGATGCAGTCGAACGGTAAGCGCGCAGCTTGCCGCTGGCGAGATCGAGCCGGTCGAGTCCGCCGGACATGGTGCCGATCCACAAGGAACCCTGATGATCGTTGAGCAGCGTCATGACGCGGTCGTCGGAAAGCTGCGGGCCGCCGCTGGATTTATCCGCGCCATAGTGGCGCTCGCGTCCGGTGCGGCTGTCGATTTCGATCAATCCCCCGCCGATGGTCCCCACCCACACTTTTCCCGCGCCATCTTCCGCGAAGGATTCAATTTGCGCGCCGCGAAACGCATCGCTGAAGTAGTGACCCAGAAGCCAGCTGCGTGGATTCCAGTGGCTCGCGCCGCCTTCGCGCGTCCCGACCCATAGCACGCCGCCTCGATCCTGGTACAAAGACAAGGCATCGGCATCGCGAAGGCTTTGAGGGTTGTCGGCATCGTGACCATAGCGCACGAAGGATTCGGAGCTACGGTCAAGTAGATCTAAGCCGTCCGCAGTCGCAATCCATAGCCGCTGCGCATCATCTTCCAGGACCGACCAGACGTGATCGTGACTCAGCGACCGCGGATTACTTGAGTCATGCCTAAATACCGTGAGTCGACTGCCGTTCTGATCGAGCCGCGCGAGACCGCCGCTGACGGTGCCGATCCACAATGCCCCAGTGTGATCTTCACGAATGGCGCGAACGCGCAGGTCGCTGACCTGTGCCGCGCTCATTGCCTCGCCGTAGGTAACGAATCCGTCCGCCGTCGCATCGTAGCGGCTGAGTCCGCCATCGCTGCCAACCCAAATTCGACCTTCATGATCGGTGTACAGCGCGCCGATGGCATCCGAGGGCAAGGAATAGACATCCGAATCGCGATGCCGATAATGTCGCGCCGTACCCGTCCGTGGGTCGAGAATGTCAAGACCGTGGTCCTTGGTGCCCGCCCAGATGAGCCCTTTGGAATCGATCAACAGCGCGCGCACGCCATCGCTGGCGAGCGATTGCGGCTGCCGAGGGTCGTGCCTGAATTGTTGGAATGTCTCAGTACGCCGGTCCCAGCGCGCCACACCGCCGCCATCGGTCGCGAGCCAAAGATCGCCATGCGAGTCTTCGGCTATCGACCAGACGTAGTCGCTGGCGAGCCCGTGCGCGTTGCCGCGCTCGCGGCGGAACTGCCGAACGGTATATCCGTCGTAGCGATTTAGCCCCGCTTCCGTCGCAAGCCAAACGTAGCCCTGTGAGTCCTGCAGGATGCTGTTGATGGTGCTCATGGAAAGGCCATCGCGCATGGTCAGATGTTCGAAATACATCGGCCGCGTGGCTGGCGTGGGCGCGCCGGCAAGCGCGACAGCGTTCAGCATCGCCGTCGCTACGCAGACAACCAAGACATTGAAAACGCGCCTGCAATTCCGCATGGGAATTTTCAGTTATTCAGGCTGCGGAACATCGACGCCCGTATAGCCGTCGCTCCATGAATAGCCGTCGCTCCATGAATAGCCGTCGCTCCATGAATAGCCATCGCTCCATGAATAGCCATCGCTCCACGAATAGCTATCGCTCCATGAATAACCGCTGCTCGCCGTGTAAGCGCCGTTCCACAGCAAACCATCACCGAGCAACGGCACGCCCTCCAACAGCGTGCCGACCACCGGAATGTTCGACACCAAGTTGCCGACGCCACCCAGCAAGCCGCCCAGCAAAGAACCCACCGGGTTCGCATTCGAGGCCGACACTTGCATGATGTAGAAATTGCCGTTGGCATCTTCGTTGGCCCGGCCGCCGTAATGTTGCAAACCGGCGAGATCGAGCAGCACATTGAGGCCCTGATTCGCGCATCCCTTAGCATTGCTGTAGGCGGCGTCGTGAGCGTCCACCAGCCCCGCGCCCTGCTGGAACACGGTGTAAGCCAGTTTTCCTGACGAATTGACGGCCGGACGCGCACCGGACATGAGCCGGCACTTCACTTGATCGGGAGTCAATGACGGATTCACCTGCAGCATCAACGCCACCACACCGCTGACCGTCGCGGTTGCCTGCGACGTGCCGGACATGGTCATGTCGCTGTACGGTTCAGTAATCCAACTCGGATATTCGGTGGCCAGCGTGCCGTTGTCGGGAGCGTAGGCCATGATGTGGCCGCCCATGCCGACGACGTCGGGTTTCACGAATCCCTCGAATGTCGGACCGGCGGATGAGAACGAAGACAATCTATATTGCGCGGTCTGCAGCGGAAAATAATTGTCGGTGACGGCGCCCACGGTGATCACGTAAGGAACGTTGCCGGGAGCATTGATCGACAAGGGATCCGGACCGCGGTTACCGGCGGCTGTTACCACCACGATTCCTGATGCCCATGCAGCCATCACCGCCTGATTGAGCGGATCCTGCCAGTAGGGTCCGGAGGGCGGCGCGCCCAAGGACAGATTGAGCACGCGAATACCGTACCGCTGCCGCTGAGCGATGACCCATTGAATGCCGCTGATGACATCCGAATCGAGGCCTTGGCCGTTGCTATCCAATGCCCGCACGGAAACCAAGTTGACGCCCGGCGCAACGCCCTGATACTTGCCCGTGGTGGCAACGCCGCTGCTGGCGATAATGGATGAGACATGCGTGCCGTGCCCATAAGGATCGGTGATGCTTCGGCTATAGGTCTCCAACGGGAACGGCTGGTAGTAGCCCGGATTCTCGCGCGCCAAAATGACATCGTACTGCGCCAGCACGCGACTAGTCCCGCCCGGCGCGTACTGCAGCGGCCCCTCTTGATTCCATAACCCGGAATCAAGGACTGCAACCGTGACACCCCGGCCTGTCATCCCGCCGACATGCAAATTGGCGGCATCCACTTCGCTTGGATAGTAGGTTTCGGGTAGGGCACCTAAGGAGCTCGCAACCACGGCCGTGTCATTATAGATGTGCAACTGCGCTACCTGTTCGGCGCGCAGCGCGGCTATTTCATGCGCATCGAGTGACGCAGCGACAGCGCGGATCACACTGAGATCGCCGGTCACGACGCCGCCCGCGCGCAACACGGCGTCTCGAGCCGCCTCGGCACTGCCTGATTGCACGATGTAGCGATGCGGGGAGAAGTTCGCTGCGACACCCAAGTGTGAAGGCAACGATGCCGCTGCGCGCGGCTTTGCGGCTGCAGTCTGAGGAGCGGGAGCATTCGCTACCGGGGTGCTACGGGGGCTGCGGTGGCTGGACGCTATAAGAGACAGCGCGACACCGAGCACGCCTGTTGCGAGTAACCAATGCGGGAGCCGGTACCTTCGTGACATGTCGCGCTATTCTCAGTTGCCAAAGCGGCAAGTTAATGCGCAGCATTCTCAGCTATTTACGACGTCTAAAAATAGCGACACTCACCATAACACCAGTGACGCATGTCTCAAATATCAACCCCGCTCCGACTATGTAAACACCGAGGCAAATGTTGCGGCAGCGACTCATGATATGGCGGCATCGCGGCACGACATAACAAGAATAAGAGCGCGATATAGTCGACCAAAGGCCTAGAATCTTAGTATCTTGTCGATCACGAGAACCGTGATCAGCGCGGTGATGAAAGCGATCAAGATGGTGATGGTGACGCCGACGATGCCGTCTCGGTGCTCCCGGTACCACAGGTCCATGCGACCCCGTCGCGTGTGAAGACGGATGGCGCGATCCGCGCCCGCAAACGTGACGGCCGCGTACAGCATTCCGTCGCTGCGCTTCGCATAGGTAATCAGGCGCCGGTATTGCAGGTAGCGAAGCGGCAGTTCGAGCTTTGCCGTGATCAGCTTGGCGCGGATCTCTGCGGGAAACTCGGATGCATCGAGACTTTGAAGTTTCCCATCCTTGTGCCAGGCATCGCCCTCGCCCAACGGATGCATCGCCAGCCACAGCAACTGCTCACTGGCAACCTGCACATCCTCATCGATGTTCTCGCGGTAGTAGTACAGACCGTGCAGGATGCGATCTTCGTCGTCTCTGCTCATTTTCGGTGGTATCGCATAATCTAAAGTGGCAACATGCGGATGATGGGGACGGACAATAGCATTGTGCCGATATTACAACGCCGGTACCGGCGCACACAGTGGGCACTGGCGCTGGCTCTCTGGCTCATCGCCGGCCATACATTCGCGGCCAGCATCCTGTTCATCGGCAACAGCTTTACCTTCGCCTATGGCTCGCCGGTGCGCTACTACCGTCCTGAGACCGTTACCGATCTTAACTATGCCGGCCAAGGCGGCGTGCCCGCATTGTTCAAGTCATTTACAGCACAAGCCGGCTTGCCTTACGACGTTTACCTCGAAACCGAGCCCGGCGTCGGCATCGACTGGCACTTGGAGCACAAGCTCGAAGTGATCGGTCAGCGCCCCTGGGATGCGGTGGTCATGCATGGATTCAGCACCCTGGACCCCAAGAAACCCGGCGATCCGACCCTTCTGGTCGCAAACGTTCGACAGATGGCGCAGTTCCTACGCACCAAGAATTCCAAGGCGGATATTCGTATCATGGCAACCTGGCCGCGGGCCGACCAGGTTTATCTGCCCAAAGGTGCGTGGTACGGCAAGCCGATCGAGGCGATGGCCCACGATGTGCGTGACGGCTACGACCGGGCAGCTGCGGGGACCGCCGGCATCACGGTGGTCCCGGTGGGCGATGCCTGGATGCGTGCGATGCGCACGGGTGTCGCCGACTCCAATCCCTACGATGGAATCGATGCCGACAAAATCAATTTGTGGACTTACGATGCCTATCACGCCAGCACCTACGGCTATTATCTGGAGGCGTTGGTGTTGTTCGGCAATATCACAGGCCGTGATCCTCGTTCCCTCGGCGCGAATGAATGTTCGGGCTTCGAACTGGGCCTTTCGGGCGCACAAGTCGGCGCGCTTCAGCAGGTCGCATTTGATCAGCTGGCCGCCGAGGGTACACTGCACGCAGCGGCCGCCAAACCGGAGACCAAACCCTCCCCGCCCACCCGATGCAGTGCCTTGCATTGATACTTCTAATCGTATGAGGACGACAACCATGTGGCGTTCAGCGACTCTCGGTCTGGGCTGTTTTCTGCTCGTGTCACCCCTGTATGCGGCCCTGAAGCCCGGCGCGCAGGCGCCCGCCTTCACGACTGCGGCGACGCTTGCCGGAAAGCCGTTTACGTTCTCCTTGGCCGATGCGCTCAAGAACGGGCCGGTGGTGCTGTATTTTTATCCCGCCGCCTTTACCAAAGGCTGTACTGTCGAGGCGCACGAGTTTGCCGAGGCCACCGACAAATTCAAGGCCATGGGCGCCACCGTGATCGGTGTGTCGCACGATGACATCGACACTCTCAACAAATTCTCCGTGAGCGAATGCCGCAACAAATTCGCGGTCGCCTCCGATGCCGATAAAAAAATCTCCAAGGCCTATGATGCAACGCTGTTTTTCACATCGTACTCAAGCCGCACGTCGTATGTGATTGCCCCTAACGGCACGATTATTTATGAGTACACGGCCTTGAGCCCGGACAAGCACGTCGAGAACACCATGGCAGCCGTTACCAGCTGGCAAGCGGAGCACAAGAAATGAACCAAGACGGACCCTGACAGAGACGAGGCTCACAGTATGCGGGCGCCGTGCTGTGTATTCGACCGCCGTGCGGCTAGAATTCACCCCAACAAGGGAGCGAATTCATGATTACCCTCATCGTTCTAGCGTTTTTGGTCGCGGCACTGCTTGCGTATCTGGTCGGCATTTATAATGGATTGGTGCGGGTCGGCGCCTCGGTCAAGCTCGCCTGGTCGAACATCGACGTGCTGCTGGTTCAGCGCCATGATGAATTACCAAAGCTCGTGGAGGTATGCCGCCAATACATGGAATATGAGCGCGATACCCTGGAGCGTGTGACCAAGGCGCGCAACGCGGTCGATGCGGCGCGCAGTTCCGGCAACGTGAACTCGGTCGGTGCGGCGGAGCAGGAATTGCGGGCGGGCCTCGGCGGCCTCTACGCCGTTGCCGAGCGCTATCCAGACTTGAAGGCGAATGAAGCGTTCCGGCAACTGCAGGCGCGGATCAGCGGGTTGGAGACAGCCATCGCGGATCGCCGCGAGGTCTACAATGATTCGGTGAACGCCAACAATGTCCGCCTGCAGACGTTTCCCGATGTGATGGTTGCAAGCTTTGGGGACTTTCACCCGGCCAAGCTGTTGGAGTTTATGAGCGATCAAAAATCCGACGTGGACGTGAAGGCACTGTTCGCCGCCCGCTGACCCTGGATCCCTTTAGATCGATATGCGAAGCTCAGACATTCTGCATTTCTGGGAAGCCGCAGGGGTCTTGGCCGCGATCGCGTGCTGGGCTCTCTATAAATTCGCTGCCAGCATCCGGCGCGACCGGTATCTAGAAGATACCCCCCTCGTCAAGATTCGCTCGGCGGCGCAGGGCTACATCAAGGTCTTCGGGCGGGCGAAGGCGGCGCAAGCCGACCCGACGGTCTCGCCGCTTAGTTTGCGGCCCTGCGTCTGGTGGAGCTACAATGTCCAAGAAAAACAGCGCAATGCCAAAGGCGAGACGACCTGGCGCACCATTGATAGCGCAACGAGCATTACGCCGTTCGTACTGGCGGACGCAGATGGTGAATGTCTCGTCGGGCCCGTGAATGCCGAGATTACGCCAACCAGCCATGATGTTTGGTACGGAGACTCGCCCTCCCCAGGGGGTCCACCGGTTGCTTCAAGAGGATTCATGAGCAGCGATCTGTATCGATATAACGAGAAGCTGCTGCATGTGGGCGACCAACTGTCGGTAGCCGGTGAACTGCGTTCGAATTCGGAGATCGAATCAAGCGATGCCGCTTCCGCGGCACTGCTGCGTCAATGGAAATCGGACCAGACGGCATTGCTCGCCCGATTTGACCAAAATCACGACGGCAAAATCGATGCCGGCGAATGGGAGGCGGCACGCGCTGCCGCTGCCGCCGAGTCTCACGCGCAAACGCTGAAATCAAACATCGTGCGCACCAGCTGCATCGGCGAAACCACGCACGGTGAACCATTCCTCATCGCCCCCATGGACTCGAAGCATCTCGTGAATCGAGAGAAACTCTTCGCCGCAATGTTTCTCGCGATTGGCGTAGTCTGCGCCGGATTTTCCGCCTGGGCGGTCGAGCACGCGCTCGCGCTGGCGCCGACCTAGTGTTGGCAAAGCCCCAACTCAGTCAATTCCGGCAGGCGTTTACACCGAAGCTCGTGATTGTCTGGCGCGAAGGACAGATAAAGAAATACTGGCGCACTGATGCTCTCGCCGGCCTGACGGTCGCCATCGTGGCGCTGCCCCTCGCCATGGCGCTCGGCATTGCAAGCGGCGCGTCGCCCAACCAGGGTTTGGTCACAGCGGTGATTGCCGGATTCCTGATCTCATTGCTAGGCGGTTCGCGCGTGCAGATCGGCGGGCCGACCGGCGCGTTCGTCGTCATTGTCGCGGGCATCATCGCGGCGCATGGCTATGCCGGATTGGTCTTGGCCACCTTGCTGGCGGGATTTATTCTCATTGCCGCCGGTTACGCGGGGATAGGCAGGCTGATTCGTTTCATTCCAATGCCGGTGGTCACGGGATTCACCGCCGGCATCGCGGTCATCATTGCGTCCAGTCAGGTGGGGGATTTCTTGGGCCTGACGACCGGCAAATTGCCCGCGGAATTCATTCCAAAGTGGGCAACCTATCTGGGCGCACTGAGTTCGACCAGCTTCTACGCCCTCGGTATCGGCAGCGCGACGCTGGCCATGATTGTGTTGCTCAGGCGATTCGCGCCGCAGCTGCCGGCCTTCCTCATTGCGCTTCTGGTTGCTTCTCTGGCGGTCGCACTGCTGCATCTGCCCGTCGCCACGGTGGGCGATCGCTTTCCGGCCATGCCCACGGGAATGCCCGCACCGCACATTCCGAATATTTCGTTGCCATTGATTCAGCATCTGCTGCCGTCCGCGTTTACCATCGCGTTTCTCGCCGGCATGGAAGCCTTGTTGTCGGCAACGGTTGCGGACGGCATGACCGGCTACAGCCATCGCTCGGGGCAGGAACTCGTCGGACAAGGCGTCGCGAACATCGTCTCTGCTTTGTTCGGCGGTCTGCCCGCGACCGGCGCCATCGCCAGAACAGCCACCAATATTCGCGCGGGCGGACGCACGCCGTTAGCCGGTATTTTCCACTCGGTGTTTCTGTTGATCTTCTTACTGGTCGCCGGCAAATTGATTTCCCATGTGCCCATGGCCGCGCTGGCAGCCATCCTGCTGGTTGTCGCCTGGGGAATGAGCGAGGTGGAACGCTTCAAGACCTTGCTGAAGATGGACGCGGGCGAGCGCGCCTTGCTGCTGCTGACCTTCGCGCTGACGGTGCTCGTAGACCTGACCGTCGCCATCGGTGTGGGCGTCACACTCGCCTCCCTCCTTTTCATGGCACGCATGAGCGACCACGCGGGTTTGCTGCCCGATGAACTCAGCATCGATGAGCCTACGCAGCGCGCCTCATTGCCCAAGGGCGTCGAAGTGTTTCGCTTTGCGGGGCCGATGTTCTTCGGCGTCGCCCGTGAAATGCTCGATGCACTCCATCGAACGGGCCGCTCGCCCAAGACCATCATCCTGCGCATGGAGCGTGTGCCCTACATTGATTCCAGCGGCGCGAACGCCCTGGAAGCCTTTGTTCGCCAGGCCCACGGTGAAGGCACGAAACTCATTCTCTGCGATCTGCGCGAACAACCCGCCATGCTTCTAGAGAAATTGTGGCCCCGATTTACAGGCGCCGAGCGCGCGACGACATTTCAATCGGCACTGGATCAGGTTTCAACTACTTGATCTTGGCGACGCGCCCTTGGGTTGGGTATTTTTCAAATTGCAGAGCGTCGTGCCCCGGAACCACGCGCTCCACAGCGCCCGCCAGCTGAATCATGCGCTCCTGAGCCTTGATATTCGCCGCGTGATCCGCATCGCTAAACGTGGCGCTCGCCTTGTGCTCACTCAAGTTGCGGTAGAAATAAACGTTATCTGACGCGAGCACATAGGGCAGCTTGCCATCGACACGCAGATATTGGGACGCAAAGGTGTGCCGGGATCCGACGAACACGCGAATTCCTGGAATGATCTCCACATTATCGCCATCCACCAGTCGCAGCCGCCCTTCGGTGTTCAGCTTGACGAGTTGCTGGACGTCATCCGGATCGATGCCCCCGTGCCGGCCGCCGGCCTGCCATGCATCTCCCGTGTAATAGCGAAATTCGTCCTTTTGAATCCACACGGTCGCCTTGGGAAACAGATCGATGCCCCCCATGTGGTCCCAATGCGCATGGCTGATCACGACATCGGTGATGTCTTCGGGCTTTACGCCGGCTTGCCGCACCGCTTCATCCGGTTGCAGGTAGTCCGTGATCGTCCACTGCTTGAACCAACGCTCTCGGTGAAAGCCGCTGTCAAAAAGAACATTGCGGCCGCCGCCGCGAATGAGCCAGACGACAAAGTCGACATCGACTTTCTCGTCCTTTGGACCTCCCACCACCAAGGAGCTAACCGGAACTCCAGGAGACACGCCGTAGCGTATGGCCTCGATCGAGTAGTCGACCGGCGCGTCCATCCCCATCAGCGCAAGCGCAAATGCAGCGAGCGTGAATCGTTTTAGCATGGACTACTTTTTTGCTTTCGCCAAATAGGCCTTGGTCTGATTGCCGACGATCGCAACCAAGTTGCCCATGGTGAGATTGGCATCGATCAGATGCAGACCCCAGTCTTCCAGTACCTGGCCGTTCACCACAACGTCGCCGGATATGTCATTGGTGCGTGCGCCGCCCGCAGTCGGATGCACGGTTACAGCGAGATAGGAACCGTGTTCATCCGCCACGCAAGCCGCGCTCAACAAGCCGGGTACTTTGACGAAAGACGTGTCGATGGGCTTGGCAGGCTGAGTCCAGTCGAACGGTTCTCGCGGACCGTCGGAACCGGTGGAAATGCGGCCCACCGACAAATAAGCATCGAGCACGCCGGAACCGCCGCCCAACGCAGCCGGATTGGCGCACACCGCCTGCATGCCTTCCGGCGCTTTGCCGAAGCGCGTATTGGCCGGGGGCGGCACATTGACGCGGAAATCCGCGAAAGCGATAACACAGCCCGTCTGGCTGTTGGAATGACAAACAGGAATGTGCTTGAACGCACCGCCAACGTCGGCGCCCTTGGGCACCGGCAGGCTGGTGCCCATCAGAATGGCGGATATCACCTTGTCTTGCACAGGCTTGCCGTCGATCTCATCCTTGATCAGCCGCGTCAAGACTCCCGAGCCTTGGCTGTGTCCGACCAGCACAACGCCCCGGCCTTGATTGTCATGGGCGAGATAATAGTTCCATGCCGCGAGCACATCGTTATATCCCAGCTCGCGATCGACGGGGATGGGCTTTCCCCCGATCATTGCGCGCAACGCAGTCAGCGTGACCTGCCGATACATGGGTGCGAATAGGCGGCACTTGGCCGCAAAGCGCGCAAATTGCGCGTTCACGACTGATTTTTCAGCACCCGTGATGATTAAATCGGAATTTCCACCCGGTTCGTTTGACACCGTGGGATAGACATAGAAGCAATCGATCGGCGGATTCTTTGCCGCATGAAATTTCTCGCGCGTCAGTGTGCCGTTGACGGCAACGATGGTCGCGTCTTGAGAAACCGTGCAAGCGTCTTGCCGATCGGGCCTGCACAGCCACACGGCGGAATTGGCGTAGTCGGCTGCGGCGGGAGCGGCGGGAGCGTCCTGCGCACGACTTACGTCAATGGCTGCGACACCTAAGATCAGAATGAGCGCTACCGCAAAATTTGATTTCAACATGAAACTCCCCTTTTAAGATCGTTGTTCTTGAGGGCATTATAGCGCAGGCAAATGTGCGCCCAAGCCTCGAGACGGGGAGTTCAGGGCGCGCTTACGGGAATAGAGGTGGCGTTCTGCACTGCAGATCGCCCGCCCCCAGACCGGGATCCGTCTGCCGATTGACTGCCCATTCGCTCGTTCATATCAAGTACATCGAAAACGACAGGCAAATCAGGACATTTCAGATTTGGGTTCTTTCCGGAATTGACTCTCCCAACCACAGGGTGCACGCGGCGACCAGGGGCGGAATCGCGAAACACCAAATACCCTGCTTGGCATAAATCAGTGCTGCGGCGGCACAGCCCGCGGCGAATGCCGTCACGCCGGCGGACATCCTGGACAGGCGCGAATGAATCGCCACGCGTGCATCCGCCGGAACGCCGCGCACCAGATCGGCGAGATCGATCATGATCTGTATGGTATTGCCGGTCATGATGGTGGTCGGCGGCAAGGCACCCATGTGAATTCTGTGGATGGCGTTCTGAATCGCCATCGCCGCGACCAGCGCCATGCCGGTCAGCAGCGCCGCCCATCCGTCGCCGCTGTCGAACGGTCCGAATACAATGGCGAGCACTGCCGCCGTGCTCAGCAATGCCACTTTGAGTCCGAGTATGGTGCGAAGCGGCGGCAGTCGTTTCGCCACCAGGGCTACGCTGAGGAGCCGCACACCCAACACGACGATGCAAAACAGCGGGAGCGCCAGCAGCTTTGCGAGCGCGCCGCTGGTTCCCAGCGCCAACGAGGCACCCAGAGTTACAAAATTCCCCGTGACGTGGGTGGTAAACAACCCGTGCAACGCGAGATAGCCGGCGGCATCGACGTATCCGCCATTCACACTCAACAGGATGGGCAAGCCAGGTTTCATAGACATCTCACGGGATGGGATGATTCGTTACTATATAGTCTCAAGGAGCACATACCGATTGAAGACTGCGGCAAAAACGAGCCTCGCGTTATTACTACTCGCCATCGCGGCCAGCTGCACGCAGCCGGCCCCGTATGGTCTCGCTTCGCGGATTGCCATGAAGCCGTACCTGCAGATGCCGCCGCGCGCCGACGGTAAAATCCCTCTGCTTCTCTCTCAAACCGGAGTCTTCGGCAATACGGCGAAGCGGATCCCGAGCACCGGGCTGATTCCCTATGAGCTCGTGGTCGCTTTTTGGTCGGATGGTGCCGATAAGTCGCGCTGGATTGCCCTACCGAGCGGGAACATCGCTTTCTCCGCCACCGGTGAGTGGCGCTTTCCTCCAGGCACGGTGTTCGTGAAGAATTTTGACTTACCGACGGACGCAGCTCATCCGAGCACCATACGCAGGCTCGAGACGCGCCTGCTGGTGTGCGATTCCGCCGGCGGCGTTTACGGCGCCGTGTACAAATGGAGAGCGGACGGCAGTGACGCCGACTTGCTCGCGGGCAGTCAAACCGAAAACATTCCCATTCGATCGGCCAATGGAGAGGTCCTTGAGCAAAGCTGGTACTTCCCGAGCAGGCAGGATTGCCTGACCTGCCACACTGCAAATGCCGGCGGCGTGCTCGGCGTGAAAACGCGGCAGTTGAACCGGTCCTTCACATACCCTTCGGGGGTTTCCGACAACGAGTTGCGCACCTGGAATCACCTCGGCCTGTTTGCGCCGCGGTTCAAGGATAAGGATTTGCGAACGTTTGCAACGCTCGCCCCCGCCGATGACACGTCTCGGACGCTGGAAGATCGTGCTCGATCCTATCTCGATGCGAATTGTGCGCAGTGCCACCGCCCCGGCGGCACGGTGGCCAATTTCGACGCGCGCTATGACACGCCGCTCACCAGCCAGGCGCTGATCGATGGACCGGTGTTGATCGATCAAGGCATCGACCATCCGCGAGTCATCTCACCGCATGATATTTGGCGCTCGATTGCGTATATGCGCGCAAATACGCTGGGTGATATCAGGATGCCGCCGCTGGCGCGCGAAACCATCGATCAAAAAGGCATGCAGCTGCTCAAAGAGTGGATCAACAGCATGCCGGGACCCCCGGTGTTGCCGCCGCCCGTGATTTCGCCGCCGGGTGGCACGTTCGCCGGACCGGTTGAGATTTCACTGACAATGAGCGAAGCCGGTTCCGACATACGCTACACCGTGGACGGCACCATACCGAGCGCCACTGATACGCGCTATGAAAGACCAATCAAACTGACCGGCCCTGCGGTGCTTCGCGCACGCGCCTTCAAGGAAGGATTCACTCGGAGCATCACCGAGCAGCAGGTATTCATCATCGGGAAGTGATGGCGATCCCCCAGGGGCTTGAGCCGGCCTTGATTCGGCTTACTTCTTTGTTGGTCTTAAGATCGACGATGGACACATCATTGGAAGGCCCATTTGCCGCGAATAGAAATTTTCCATCAGGCGACACTCCGATTCCCCACGGGCGAGTCCCCACCTTGATCGTGTCGAGCAATTCATAGCTGTGGGTGTCGAACACGGAAATCGTCCCGGCGCGCCCATTGCTGACATACAGTCTCTTTTCATCGGGTGACAATTTAACCCGCATTGGCCGGGAACCAGTCGGCAATACAATAGTCTTCAACACCTTTGACTTCACGGAATCGATGACATTCAGCTCGCCGACCGATTCTGAAGGAATGAATCCGATTCCACCGCTGGTCAGAAAAGCCACACTGCGCGGTCGGCCGTTCACTTTGAAATGTGCCACGGCCGAGTAGGAAGCGGTATCAACCACATAAATGTCGCCGCCGGCTTCGCAGGTGACGTAAAACTGCTTTCCGTCAGGCGTGGTAGTCACGCCTTCTGGTTCCTGGCCCACCGGGATGATGTGTTCCAGCTTCGCTGCGGCGATGCTGACCACACTGGCGGTTTTTGTATCTTCGTTTGAAATGTAAATGTGGCGTCCGTCTTTGCTCAAGGCAAACTCTTCCGGATCCGATCCGGCATTGAGCTTGCCGGTCAGCTTCTTCGTGGCGACGTTCAGCACACCGATGCCATCGGCAGCCTTGTCTGCATCGGCGCCATCATCGTCATTAGCCTTTTTCCTCTCGAATATCGGATTGCCGTGGGCGTCAATCTGGGGTGGCGCCTCGATTGGCGTGCCGCTTAAGGCTACATAGACAGTTTTGCCATCAGGGCTCACGTGAATGCCGCGCGGCCGTTTGCCTACTGGAATGGTCGCGGCGATGCTGAAGTCGCTGCCATTGATGACGGTGACGTCCCCCGATCTCTCATTGGTCACATAGACCTCATAGTTCGCGGCCTGCACCGGCATGGCCATCAAGGCCATCAGCGCCGAGAGGAGCGTCACTTTGTTTCGTAACACGATCCATCCTGGTTTTTCAGAAACATTCTTGATGGTGGCCGACTCGCGGCGAAACCGCAACTTTTGAGTTAGCGGCGCATGCGTGGTCCAATGGCAGTGCCTATGAATCGCTCTACTCGCGGTACGCAAAATAATTCCAGTCGATTGACGCAGGAGCCCTGGTATCTGCCTCTTGCCGATGAAGTGCGCCTGTTCGAGGCGGCGTACGAGGCCCGCCTTCCGGTTCTCTTGAAGGGGCCCACCGGCTGCGGCAAGACACGCTTCATCGAACACATGGCGTGGCGGCTCTACCGGCAAATCGACAGCCCGCGCCGCGGGCTAGAAGTGCCGCTGATCACCGTCGCCTGTCACGAAGACTTGAGTGCCACCGATCTGGTCGGGCGCTACCTATTGTCGGGTGACGAGACCGTCTGGATGGATGGACCGCTGACCCGTGCCGTTCGCAGCGGCGCGATATGCTATCTCGACGAGGTGGTCGAGGCGCGCAAAGACACGACCGTCGTCGTGCACTCGCTGACCGATCACCGGCGTGTTTTGCCCATTGAAAAAACCGGCGAGCTGTTGGATGCGCATGCCGACTTCCTACTGGTGATCTCTTACAACCCTGGCTACCAGAGTGTGCTCAAGGATCTCAAACCTTCAACGCGCCAACGCTTTGTGAGCCTGGATTTCAGCTACCCCGGCGTCGATATTGAAGCGACCATTATTGCGCACGAAAGCGGCGTGGACCCCGCGCTTGCGCGCCAGCTCGCCGTGGTGGGTGAAAAGGTCCGTAACTTGCGCGAACATGGCTTCGAAGAAGGGGTCAGCACCCGGCTGCTGGTTTATGCCGCGCAACTCGCCGCCGGCGGCATTGAGCCGCGTCGTGCATGCGATGTCGCCATCGCACGCGCGGTTACCGATGACGCCGAGGTCCAAAAGTCCATTG
>Ga0182024_10002425_pt1 | contig 46242 bp, 37 predicted proteins | sample P32metaG_FD_120480 | JGI IMG/M metagenome (GOLD analysis project Ga0182024, IMG submission 120480) | Permafrost microbial communities from Stordalen Mire, Sweden - P3-2 metaG (Illumina Assembly) | ecosystem: Environmental > Terrestrial > Soil > Wetlands > Permafrost | place: Sweden: Stordalen... | reverse complement strand
GCAATCTCCGCGGAGACAATCGCGGCCAACGAAGCGTTCCGAAAAGCAATGTCGGGCGGACCCGACTGGTGGGACATCGGTGCGGCGGCCTATCGCGCGGCCATGGCCAGCGGGCGTGGGGGATTTCCGCCACCCGAGAAATCCGCGCGCGCGCACACGATTGAAATCGATGGCAAGGGCAGCTACAAAGTGGCGCTACGAGTGATTGCACCGGAACGCGCCAAGGGTGTTTATATGCACATTCACGGCGGAGGCCTGGTGTTTGGTTCCGCGGCGAATCAGGACCCGATGCTCGAGCGCATCGTCGGGAGTACGGGAATGGCATGTGCGAGTGTCGAGTACAGACTGGCGCCCGAAAATCCGTATCCCGCTCCATGGGACGATTGCGAATCCGCTGCCCTCTGGCTGGTGAAGAACGCGAAATCGGAATTCGGCAGCGACGCGCTGACAATCGGCGGCGAATCGGCGGGCGGCACTCTCGCCGCGGCCACGCTTCTTCGCATGCGCGACCGCCACGGTTATACCGGCTTCCGCTCCGCGAACCTGGCGTACGGAAACTTCGATTCCTCTATGACGCCAAGCCAGTCACGCTCGCCTGAAAAGGGAATACTCGTCGGGAGGACCGGGATTCAAAAATTCCGCGAGGCCTATCTCCCCAAGGGCGTGGACCCTCGCGATCCCGACGTCTCGCCGCTCTACGCCGACCTGAAGAACATGCCGCCCGCAATCTTCACAATCGGTACCATCGATCCGTTGCTGGACGACACACTGTTCCTTTACTCGCGGTGGATCGCGGCAGGCAATGAAGCGGAACTGGCGGTCTATCCGGGCGCGCCGCACGCGTTTAACATCTTCCCGTTACCGCAAGGGCCGGCTGCCAACGCGCGGATTGATGCGTTTCTGAAGCGGACGATTTCCTGAGCTACGCTTTTTTCTGAATCGCCCCATGAACCGTTGCCGGCGGCGAAGAGGCGAATATCCGCCTTGTGTCACCCCGGTTGGACCTCGATCTGCTATCTGCGGGACCCGAGAGACCGGTGACAGATGGGTTACGCTTTATCCGGGCTTCTCAAGGGGGCGACTGAAGATGCCGCGGAAGAACTGTCACCTATGTCTTAGGTACGTTGTGTAAACCATGCCCCCGGGCCGGACCCAAGACTGGTTGGCGGAGCATACAGTCCGCTGCGAACTATTCTCTGCCAAATTCCCTGCTAACAGGGAAAAATACAGTGAACTTCGGGCGCTCGTCGACGGGGGCCGGCGCGATGTGCCCATTTGTAGGGGCCTTTCGAAGAAATAATGGAATCTGTCAGAAATCGAAACAGGGAATTAACAGGTGTGGTATCAGGGAACCTGAGGACTCTTACAGGGACTTTCTGCCTACAAAAGCCGTCGTCTGCCCGCTTCTCCGAATGTTCGAAGCATTCATCTCGAAATGTCGGTGCTTGGGATAACCGGACATCAAGTGGCTACTAGTATGCTGCCCCGAAAATTCGCGCTCCATTTTTGGAAGTGCAAACCCCATTTCATCAATGGATGAAATGCGCTGACGTATCCCAGTTATTTACGGGACAGCACACTAGTACCGACATGCCCAAAACCCATCCCTGCCCAGAATCCCAGTCAGTGGGTCCGTCGGAATTGTTGAGAATTCGCTAGCCCAAAGTACAACTAGACACGGCTCAAAAAGATCTGTTTCTGGGCACAAGTGCGACCCTGGCCCGCCAAGGGAAGGAGCCTCGGACAAGCCCCCAAAGTGGCGAGCGATTGGAACTCACATGCCCGGCTACTGCGGCATGCGCATCGCCTAAGGGTTCCCCCTATTGGTAAATCGCTGCGCGTTGGCTCCCAGCACGTGTCAGGCGCGCCCTTTTCGAGGTCGAGTAACCCTCGAGTTCCAGCGTCCGTTGGAAGGGGACAAAGGGCCAAGCAATTGCGCGGCCTGCTCTTTCAATATCCGTCTGAGCCAGAGGAATGCCGGATCTTGATTATGGGATTTGTGCCACTGCACGACCTCGACCATCGGCGGGATTTCAACGGGGACCGGAATGAGTTTTAGCGGAAGAAACTTGGCGTATTTCTTCGCAAGCCGTGTCGCCACGGTCGCAATTCTGTCAGTTCCGACGACCAGTTGCGGAGCCGCATCGAAGCTCTGAGTAATGACCTCTGCTTTTCTCCTATGCTTTGACCGTTTCAAGAACCATTCCTCGTAGTTCGGAGCCGAGCCTTCGCCGACGTGAACCATCACGTGCCCGAGCGCCAGATATTCCTCGAGCGAGATTGTCTTGCCGATGCGAGAGTTGCCTTTCCACGCTATACAAGTGTGAGTCTCCACGAAAAGTACCTCGCTCGGATGATCGCGCGACACGTAGGCCTCCGGAACGATTAAGAAATCGAGGCTGCCGGCTTCTAATGCCTCGATCGAGCGCTCGCCCGTCGATCGAAGCTCGAAGGTAATGCCCGGCGCAACGCGCTTGATATGCCTCAACACGTCCGCCATGAAAATGGTTGTGACGTAGTCGGACAGCGCTAGAGAGAAATGCTGGTCCGATGAAACGGGATCGAACTTCGGCCGCATCGTGACCGTCGCCTGCATTTGCAACAGAATATCCCGCACCGGCCGCACGAGACCTTGTGCCAGGGGAGTGAGAACCATTTTGCGTCCGACGGGAACCAGCAGGTCATCGTGGAAGAATTCGCGCAGGCGCGACAGTGCGCCACTGGTGGCGGATTGGCTTAGGTGAACACGAACGCCTGCGTGTGTCACGTTCCTCTCGGTCAGCAGCGCGTCCAAAGTGACCAACAAATTTAGGTCGAATTTCGAGAAGTCCATCGGAATCCTGGTATCGGCCATACGGATACTGGGTATGGCAACAAACGATTTGCTGGATACCAATGATCCTTGTAGTGTGTCGCTCGGCGCAAGTTGTTTTTGGCGTGCGCGCCGATCATTGAGAGTTCACAACGTGGCGAGGTAAACAGAATGTCCAAGCGCTTGCTTTCCCATCTAGCGCATGTTGAGCTTTTTACCCCTAATCTCGACGCGTCCCTCAAATTCTTTACGGAAGTGCTGGGGCTCATCGAGTCAGATCGCGCGGGTAATTCCGTCTACCTTCGTTGCTGGGGAGAGCATTACCACCACAGCGTCGTACTCACGGCGTCGGACCAGCCGGCGCTGGGCCATGCGGCGTGGCGAACCAATGGACTGGAAGAACTTGCCGAGGCCGTTTCTCGGATTGAACAAAACGGCATTCGTGGCGAGTGGCACGACAAATCTGTTGGCCACGGCCGCGCGTACCGTTTTCGCGGACCGGCAGGACATCTCCACGAAGTGTTCTGGGATGTTGAGCGATTCAAAGCGCCGAATGAAATGAGGTCAACCTACCCTGACCGACCGCAGCGATTCAGTGGCAAGGGAATCTCGCCACGTCAAATTGATCATGTCACTCTGAATGCGAAAGACGTGATGAAGGCATGCGAGTGGTATCGCGACACGCTTGGATTCCGGTTCATGGGATACACTCCGCTGGAGCACGATCCGAAAATCGTGGTCTTTGGCGTGGTAACCACAAACGAAAAATCGCACGATTTGGGTTTTGGCGGCGATTTTTCGAACGTGCCGGGCCGGCTGCATCATCTTGCCTTCTGGGTGGAATCGCAGGCCGCCTTGTTGCGCGGAGCCGACTTGCTGCTCGAATCGGGCACGGCAATTGAATTCGGTCCCGGAGTTCACGGCATCGGCGAGCAGGGATATCTCTATTTTCGCGATCCGGCGGGGCTTCGAATTGAACTCAACACGGGCGGGTATCGGAACTACATTCCCGACTGGGAACCCAACGCGTTTCACATGTCTCAAGGCTCGAACGTGATGTATCGGAACATGGAGTACGCCCCAAAGTCTTTCATGGAGGCGTTTCCGCCTGCGCCGGGGCCGGTCGTCCCCGAATTCGGAATGCAGCCGGCGACGTTAGGCACCGCGAAACATTCGTAAAGGTGATGCGCTCGATGACTCCGGACAAAGGCTCGCAATTTGCGCTGGGCACTTTTTCGACCGCCGGCGGCACGCTTTTCGCCGGACTGGTTCTTGGCGAAAGCGCCGCGCCACTGGAAAAACTAGTGCCGCGGACACGGTTTTCCCGTACAGGCGGGAACGCCCCTCTCTCGGTGCTATCACTGCTGGAAAACTGGGGCGAGAATTTGGCGTTGCTGCGCGAAATCGCGGTGTCACTCCTAGGGGACAATGAGAAGCGAGGCATCAAGGACGAAGCCTTCGTTCCGATCAGCACACTTAAAGTTCATCCTCCGGTCAACCTTCCTCGACAGGTCTTCTGCGCCGGCGCCAACTACAAAAAACACGTGATCGACCTCATCGTTGATCAGGCGATAGGCCCGAACAAGGACACGAGTGTGGAGGAGAGACGGGCTCAAACTGCGAAGATGATGGATGATCGCGCCGCCCACGGCGTTCCGTTCGTCTTCTCGAAGCCGGTCTCGGCCATTACCGGCGCTTTCGATTCCGTGATTCTGCCGCGCCAGGCGCAACAGCCCGATTGGGAACTCGAGTTGGCCGTCATCATTGGAAAGCCCGCTCGCCATGTAAGCCGCGAACAGGCGCTCGACTACGTTGCGGGCTATACAATCGTCAACGACGTCACGAATCGCGACCTGGTTTTTCGAAAAGATATCGGCGCGATGGGCGCGGATTGGTTGATGGCGAAAGGCTCGCCCACTTACTTACCCACGGGGCCTTTCCTTGTGCCTGCCGTTTTTATTGACGATCCACAGAATCTTCGCATCACCCTGAAGCTCAATGGCCAGATGATGCAAGACGAATCCACCGCGGACATGATCTTCGGCGTGGCGCGGATTATCGAGTTTCTGTCCGCGAATGTGCAGCTATGGCCGGGCGACTTAATCGCCACTGGTTCGCCCGCTGGAAACGGCACGCATTACAATCGCTACCTAACGCCAGGCGATTTAATGGAAGGCTCGATTACTGGACTCGGCACGCAACGAAACAGGTGTGTCGCTGAAGGAGCTGAGACGGATAGTGCCAATCGAGCGATCAGTTCAGGCCAATAGGAAAGCAGAGGCCGCATGAAATCCTTCACGGTCGATCTACATTGTCACGCGCTGTCGCTGAAAGTCGAGCAGCTGGTAGCTGGCTGTCCGGAAAAGGCCGCGGAGGCCGCAGCCCAGCTTCGCACATACGGCGCGGAGTCGATGGAATACAACCGAAAGTTTATTCCTACGCTGGCGCCGCAACTTACAGACATTAATCGGCGGCTACGTGACATGGATGCGATGGGAGTGGATATGCAGGTCGTCAGCCCGGCTCCCAACCAGTATTACTACTGGGCGGACGTTGACCTCGCCAAGCAAATCGTCGCGACGCAGAACGAGCACATCGCTTCAATGTGCGCGGAGCACCCGGATCGCATAGCGGGTCTTGGAAACATCGCGCTCCAGCATGCCGAGCTCTCCGTGGAGCAACTCACAGACTGCGTGCGCAAATTTGGTCTACGTGGAGTCGAAATATCATCGGCGGTCAACGGGGCCGAGTTAGATGATCCCAGATTCAGCCGCTTCTGGGCAAAGGCCGAGGAACTCGGCTGCCTCGTCTTTCTGCATCCGTTCGGCACGACGATCGGAGATCGCGTCAATCAATGCTATTTGGGGAATACGATCGGACAGCCTCTTGAGACTACGATCGCACTTTCCCATCTCATTTTCGGGGGGGTGCTGGACCGCCATCCGGGCGTAAGAATCTGCGCAGCCCATGGCGGAGGCTATCTTCCGTCATATATCGGACGCTCGGACCACGCCAATCGCGTACGGCCTGAGGCGGCAAAGATCAATCGCAAGCCCAGCGAATATTTGAAGCAGATTTATTTTGATAGCCTCGTCTATACGCCGGAGGGACTGCGCCATCTCATTGAGGAAGTCGGCGTTACGCAAATTGTGGCCGGCACTGACTATCCCTTCGACATGGGCGCGTACGAAACCCATGACCTCGTTGCTTCTGTGCCGGGCCTGAGCAAGGCAGAGCGCGACTTAATTCTCGGCGGCAACGCCGTCCGGCTTCTTGGATTGAAGCCGACCAAGCGTGTAATAGGAGCCTGAACCAAGAGATGCCCAGAATCCAAGGTGTGCTGATTGTTGGCGGAGGGATCGGCGGCCAGGCTGCGGCGATTGGTTTGCGCAAGTCCGGTATTCGCGTCGAGATCGTCGAGGTCAAGGAGCGATGGTCGGTTTATCACGTCGGAATCATCGCCCAGAGCAATATGGTCCGCGCTTTGGTGACGCTCGGAGTCGCGGACAAATGCGTTGCTGCCGGTTTTCCATATAGAGGTCTTAAGTTCTGCGACGCCGATGGCAACGTGATGTCCGAGTCTCCCGATATAAGGCTCGCTGGACCGGGCTATCCTGCTTTCCTGGGGCTCACTCGTCCAGCGTTGCACGATGTTCTTTCGGAGGCGGCTCTTGATGCGGGCGCTACGATTCGGCTCGGAGTCACCGTTTCGGAAATTTCCCAGGTAGCAGACAGCGTCAATGTGAAGTTCACGGATGGCAGCCGGGAAGAATTCGATTTCGTGATTGGCGCCGACGGTGTTCATTCTTCGATTCGCAAGATGGTGTTCGGCGAGCATCTCGAGCCTGAGTTCACAGGACAGGGAGTGTGGCGATACAACGTCCCACGCCCAAAAGAAATGGATTACGGTCTCATCTATTCGAGCGCTGCCGGACCGAAGGCCGGTTTCATTCCGCTCACGCTCGAGACGGCGTATGTTTTTCGCATTGGGTCAGAACCCGGGAATCCGCGTTTCCTTCATGGGGAACTGGCGGAACTGATGTGCGAGCGCTTGTTGCCCTTTGGCGGATTGATCGGGCGACTCCGCGAAAACATCACCGACCCGACATTGGTTGTTTACCGTCCGCTGGAGACACTGCCCGTGCCTCGCTCGTGGTATCGCGGCCGAGTTCTGCTAATCGGTGATGCCGCGCATCCGATTACTCCTCACCTGGGCCAGGGCGCGGCGCAGGCGGTGGAAGATTCGGTAGTGCTGGCAGAGTTGCTTCCGCAAGACCTGCCATTGCCCGAGTTGCTGGAAGCGTTCATGCTGCGCCGCTATGAACGCTGCAAGTTGATCGTCGAAAGTTCCCTTCAGATCGGGGAGTGGGAGCAGCATCCGGATCCGAGCGCCGAGGTCGGGGCGCTGATGGCGAGAGTCGGACAAGCGGTGGCGCAGCCAATTTAGAGTTTGATCCGGATTGAACGGAGCTTATTAACATGGTTCCCAATAAGGTTCACCTGGTAGGCAGCGTCGCACTCGACAGCGTGCAGGAGGTCTTTCGCACGGCCGGTAAGATATTGGGTCGCCGCCTCCAGCGAGTACCGGACGGCGAGCCCGGAGGTAGGCGACTCTGGATCAGCTGGCAATATGCTTTACTGCGCGCGCAGCCATTTCTCAAGGCGGACGCGAGTCAACCGAACCACACCACCGGGTTCTTTCCGCTTGCCCTCGCGGAGGATGTAAAACCTGCCGAGGTTCGGTTCGGTGAACTCGGCTACGCGCGAGAAGCGAGGGCTTCCTATCAGGATTTCCTGGCTGCGCGAAAGGCTAATCAACTTCCCGCCCGTGTTCGCTTTCAAGTGTCGCTTCCGACGCCGTTCGCGGTGATCTACGGTTTCTGCTCACCTCAAGATATGACGGTCATCGAAACCGCTTATGAAAAGGCCATGATTAGGGAAGTCGAGAGTATTTGCGGCTCCATCCCTCACAAGGATTTGTGCATTCAGTGGGACTTCTGCATCGAAATGGTGCTCTGGGACGGCCGCCTTTCATACATGCCAAGCCCGTTCCGCGATTTATCCGGCGAGATCATTCAACGCATGAAGCGTCTTTCGGCCGCTGTGCCACGGAATGTGCAGATGGGCTTTCATCTTTGCTACGGTGATTGGGACGCGAAACATTTCATTGAACCGGTGGATTCCGGCAAGCTCGTAGAAGTGGCGAATGCGCTGGCCAATGCGATTGACCGCCCCATAACGTACATTCACATGCCGGTACCGGCGAATCGCGCGGACGATGCCTACTTTCAACCCCTCAGCGCCCTTCACTTGTCGTCGGGCACGGAGCTGTACCTCGGAGTAGTCCACGCCGCAGACGGGATTGAGGGCACAAATAAGCGCATCGTCGCTGCAAGCAAGTACGCTTCAGATTTCGGCGTCGCCACGGAGTGCGGAATCGCGCGATGCAGGACGCCGGAACTTGTGAGGGTGCTTTTCGCAATCCACGCTGCCGTATCGGACGAGCCAGAGCGACCACGCAAGCGAGCTAAAAAGCTGCCGAAGCGCGGCCGCGCGACGAGATCAACACGCCGGCGAAGGCGCTAGGACCATGGCGATGGCAAAGTGGCAATACACAAACGGTTTGCACGAGCTCGGCAACGGTTGCTACGCGTATCTGCAACCGGACGGCACCTGGGGATATAGCAATTCCGGCCTAATTGTTGACGGCGCGGAAACTTTGCTTGTTGATACGTTGATGGACCTCAAGCGCACGAGCGACATGCTGGCTAGCATGCGCGCCGCGGTGCCCGCAGCTGTGAAAATCGACACTTTGGTCAACACGCACGCGAATCCTGACCATACTAACGGGAATCAATTGGTCGCTGGCGCCCGAATCATCGCATCCGCCGCCTGCCTGGACGAGATGAAAGAGGATGCCTCGCGGCCGCGCATAAGAAGCATGACCGGGGAAGCCGCTGCATTTTTCCAAGAAGTGCTGGGTAGCAGGTTCGACCTCACGAATATCACGCCGACATTTCCAACGAGCACTTTTGACGGGGAAATCGAACTCAACGTCGGCTCCAAGAAAGTACGGCTAATCGAGCTCGGCCCCGCGCACACCCGCGGCGACATTATTGTGTACGTCCCAGCGGAGCGGACGGTCTACACAGGCGACATTTTATTCAACGGAGGCCATCCAGTCATTTGGGCAGGGCCCGTAAGTAACTGGATCAAGGCCTGCGATACCATTCTGGGATGGGACGTCGAAGTTGTGGTTCCGGGCCACGGGCCAATCGCCGATAAGAGCGCCGTCCGCGGTCTGAAAAGCTATTTGCAGTACCTGCGCGATGAATCGCGCAAGCGATACGACGCAGGAATTGGCTTCGAAGAAGCGGCCCGCGACATTTCGCTCGATTCCTTCGCTGGCTGGACTGACCCCGAGCGCATCGTCGTGAATGTCTACGCCTGTTATCGCGAGTTCAGCCGCGAAGCTAATCCTCTCGCCGTCCCAGCCTTATTCGAACGCATGGCTCGTTACCATTACGAAAAGAAGGCTACGGAATCGGCTCTCACGCTCCTTCCGAAGGGTTCAGCCGGCATCGCAGGAAACTGAATGACGAAAGTCAACGAAACCCACGATCCCACGCGACAAAGTTGGGTACCTGCAGCGAATCAGACTGACACTGACTTTCCTATTCAGAATCTGCCGCATGGAATCTTTCGCGACGCCGGAATCGCCAGGGGAGGAGTGGCAATTGGTGACCGCATTTTCGATCTTGCGGCCGGCCTTGAGAAGGGATTGTTCTCGGGTGAGGCTGCCGAAGCCGCCCGGGCAGCGTCGGGCGCCACTCTCAATCCGTTGATGGCGCTTGGCTCGCGTCCCGCGTCGATTCTGCGCGCGCGGCTGTCCGATCTGTTGCGTGCGGACGGTGCGGAGCGCGCCCGAGTCGAGCCGCATGCCGCCCGACTTCTGATTCCAATGTCAGTCGCGGAGATGCTGGTTCCCGCGAACATAATCAACTTCACAGATTTTGTCTGTTCGACCTTTCACGCGCAGAGAGCCGTGAAGCAGCCGCTGAACTCGCCTCTGCTGCCGGTCCTATGTCACATGCCAGTGGCCTACCACGGCCGCGCCAGTTCGGTCCGCGTCAGCGGCGAAGCAGTGCGGCGTCCGCCCGGCCAGTCCAAGGACTCGAACGGAGCCGTCCAATTCGGTCCTACGAAGGCGCTCGATTTCGAACTGGAAGTGGGAGCGTTTATCTCGTCCGGCAACGCGCTTGGCTCACCGATCCCAATTGGAACCGCGAACTCGCACGTTTTCGGTTACTGCCTGCTGAACGATTGGTCCGCGCGCGACACGCAATTCTGGGAGAGCATGCTTGGCCCGTTCCTCAGCAAGAGTTTTTCGACTTCCATTTCGCCGTGGATCGTCAGCAGCGAAGCACTGACGCCATTCCGCGCGCCCGTTTTCACGCCGTCGCAACCAAATTGGCCCGCTACGCTTCCGTACCTTCAATCAGAAGCGGACAAGGCCGAGGGCGGGATGAACATTGAGCTCGACGCCTACATCGAGACACGCAGGATGCGTGAGTCGGGCGAGGCTCCGGCTCGTATTGTTGCCACCAACCTTAGATATGCGTATTGGACCTTTGCACAGATGATCGCCCACCATACAAGCAACGGCTGCAACTTGCGGCCTGGAGATCTTGTTGGCTGCGGCACGGTATCGGGCCCGACCGACGAAAGCCGTGGCTGCTTCATGGAGCACACCGACCCACTTCGATTGCCGAACGGCGAGAGCCGTCGCTACATCGAGGATGACGACGAAATCATTTTCAAGGGCCACGCTAAGCGCGAAGGGTACGTTGCGATCGGCTTCGGCGAATGCCGCGCCCGAATCATCCCTTGACCGCCACGTTTTGGCAATGGTTTCTCGATTGAGCTGCTCAGTGCTAGTCTGATGCCCATGCCGGAAGACAACGGAGGCATGGCGCCCGCCCATAGCAGGTATCGAGCCTTGCTCGATGTGTCCGCCGCCCTCGTCGAGCAGCCGACGGTGAGAGCCGTCCTTCACAGCCTGCGCGAGGTTTTGTCCAGCAGTGTTCGTCTCCATGGAGCCGAGCTATATCTTCTGGACAGCGGTCGAGAGACTTTGCATCTTATCGAGTTTGATCGAGCAGCGGACGCTCCCGCCATCAAAATTGGCACCAAGATTTCGCGGATTGGCGCGGTAGCGCAAACACTGGAGCAACTAGAACCAGTTTTCCTGCCTGACGTATCGCAGGAAATGTTGAAACATCCCGCGTTGGCTCCGTTTGCGAGCGAATCTGCTGGCAGAAGCGCTTATTTTCTTGCTGTGTTTACGGCCCAGCAACAATACGGCGTTCTGGGTGTAATTAAGGAGCGGGGTCAGGAATTTGCGCGCGAAGATGTCGAACTACTCCGCTCTCTGACTTCGCACATTGCGATTGCACTCGAATGCGCGCTCGCTAAGGATTGCGCAGAACAGTATCAGCGGGAACTCGCCACTGAGCGCGACCGTCTTCGGGTTCTCCTCGAAATCAATAACCACGTCGTATCGAAATTGAATATTGACGATCTCTTTCGCTCGGCATCGGCCTCGATTCGCTCGTATTTTCGGAATGATTTCACGGGCTTCTGGGTGCTGGCGAAGGATTCGAAGCAGCTTCAAACTGCAATGCTCGACTTCCCCGATGGCAAGGGCTTGATGGCTGATGTCAACTCGACTGTGTTAACTGACACGGATTACGAGAAGCTGCGCACTCGCAAGTCGGAAATCTGGTCGATCGAGGACGCCGAGAAACTGCCTGCAGACATTGCCGGCAAATTGAAATCCGAGTCCATCATGTCAGTTGCTGTTGCTCCTCTGGCCACCGCCAGCGGGCCGTTGGGCGTACTGGCCATCGGCAGCCGTAAGCTCGAGGCCTTCGGACAACAGGACGTGGATCTTCTGTCGCAAATCAGCATTCAGATCTCCCTAGCCTTGGACAATGCCCTCGCCTACGGACGTCTAAACGCATCAGCGGCTCGTCTGGAAGAAGAACGCCTTTACCTCGAGTCGGAAATTAAATCTGAGTACAACTTCGGGGACATCGTCGGCAAGAGTGCCGCTCTCCGCAAGGTGCTAGACCAGGTTGAGATCGTGGCCCCTACTGGCTCAACTGTGCTCCTGCACGGTGAGACCGGCACTGGCAAGGAACTATTCGCGCGGGCGATCCATAATCGTAGCCCACGTCGCGAGCGAACTTTCGTTCGATTGAATTGCGCGGCCATACCTTCCGGTCTCGTGGAAAGCGAACTGTTTGGCCATGAAAGGGGCGCTTTCACCGGCGCACTCATGCAGAAGCGAGGACGGTTCGAGCTGGCCGACCGCGGTACTCTCTTTCTGGACGAAATCGGGGACATCAGTCTCGACCTGCAGCCGAAGCTCTTGCGTGCCCTGCAAGAACGCGAATTTGAACGACTGGGGAGTACAAAAACCATCCAGGTTGACGTTCGTCTGATTGCCGCAACGCACCGCGACTTGCAAAGCATGATACGCAACAACCAGTTCCGTGAAGATCTTTTTTATAGATTAAATGTGTTTCCGATTGAGGTTCCTCCGCTCCGCGAAAGGCGTGAAGATATTCCGTTGCTGGTTCATTTCTTTGTTTTGCGCTTCTCCCGCCAAATGCAAAAGCGCATTAGGTCTGTTCCGAAAACAGCGATGGAGGAGCTGGTGAACGCCGATTGGCCAGGGAATATTCGCGAACTTGAAAACTTCATCGAGCGCTGCGTAATTCTCACGCAAGCGGACGAGTTGAGCGTCCCGCGCGCGGAGCTGAAGAAAACGTCCAGCCGACCCGTTGCCACGGGAGCATCGACGTTGGAAGAAGCGGAGCGTCAGGCAATTATCGGTGCTTTGAAAAACGCGTCCGGAAGAATATCCGGCAAAGGTGGAGCGGCAGAGCGCCTCGGGCTCAAACGCACAACGCTCCAGAACAAAATGCGCAAGCTGAACATCGGTCGAGCTGACTATTCTGGCTGAGGCTTGGGTATTCAGTTTGTAAGCCAACTCCGTTCGTTTCTTCTCTTCAAACACGCTAGCGCCGGCTTGGCTCCTCTTTCAGCTGGCGCGACGTGCCCATATCTCGGCGCTGCCCGTCACAGGGCACACCCCAGCCTTGAAGCCTTCGTGTAACTCTATGTAACTTCAGCAACTTACCCTAGCGGGTAGTTGGCAAGAGACCTGCAGCTTTGACCTAGAGACTCTGATAGGGGCAAGGTGTGATTGGCCGGAGCAGCCAGTCGCTTTCCTGTCCCGACGTGGTCGCTCCGTTGTTGTGAGTTGCGACTTCACATGGGAGCAGACGGCCCAAACAGACCGGCACGCGGTGATCCGTTGTCGGCTGCTCACACTCGATAAGGAAACGAATGCTACGGTTTGAGATACGCAACTCAGGCGAAACATGGCACATCATTCTGGAAGGTCGATTGACGGGTGACGATGCCGAACACGTACGGACACAGATAACGCGCTGCCCCGTCAGCGTAAAGCAGATCGTGGATCTGACGGAAGTTGTATTTATTGACAACGAAGGGGAACAGGTGCTTTCGCTTCTCGGACGGTTGGGAGCTGTGTTCGTAGCCCCCAATTCTTATACGCTCGATATGTGCGAGCGCCTAAATCTTTCTGTCACTCCGAATGACACCTCGCCCGAGAACACGTTGGACGGTTCCGACACCGGCCGCCAATCGCGCCCTTCTAGGCCCCCGCGAAAGAAGTGAGTAGGTGGTGAGACGATTCTTGCGAGCGGCGCCATTGCGGCCGTCATGCGTGCATTCTTGATTAATTATCCGCGCTCGGGCGTGTGACCACCTTTACAGCGCTTTGGTTTGGGATCGGTGACGGAGACACAGAGAGGGGGAGTGGCTTGCGCCGCTCATGTTGCCGGTGCCGTGTTTGGGGCGCTAACCCCGTGTTTCTCTGGGTACCCAGAGTGGCTTGCCGCTCAGCTTGGCGGAGTGCGCAGTTTCCCATTTTATGTTGAGGTGCGCTCTTCCGTCGGATTCCTGAATTAGTTGCCAGTGCATCTTTAAACCGGTCATTTTTCCTCCTCTGCTAGCGAGCAGCGTTTTCGATTGTCCATCCTGACGATTGACGTTGCGACACAACGGCATAAGCGCAAGGCACGTGCCAAACGTCACTGTGTTTTCAATGCGATTCCGAAAGGTGTGTGAGACTGTTGAAATTGCTGAAGATCAATCCAATATTGGCAAAGCGGCCTCACCCGCTGACTGACTCGCACACGAATCCCGCACGTTCGACATCGCCGGAACATCGGCAGCGGTGCCCGAATACGGGCAACTCACGCCAACAAGACGCAGGCGGGCATCGAAATTCCAACAACTTGCGCGCTTTGCCAATTGGCATGTCTCATGCATCGGGCATATGCGGAGCCTTGATATGACGTCCACTGAAAGACTTGACACACATCGCAAAGCGCTGTCGCTGAATCTCGATGCATCAAAATTCGGCTCTTTCGCCGAGATCGGTGCTGGGCAGGAAGTCGCACGCTGGTTCCTCGTTGTTGGCGGTGCCTCCGGCACTGTCGCCAAAAGTATTTCCGCTTACGATAAGGAAGTGAGCGACAGCCTGTACGGCGCCGGTTCGCGCTATGTTTCGAGGCAACGACTGGAAACAATGGTGGAGACTGAGTGGACCCAGCTGCTCAGGCAATTGGACCACAAGCGAGGGCCAGAGACGCGCTTCTTCTCTTTTGTCGATACCGTGTCGGCGCGAAATTACGCCGGAACAAACGATTCGCATGGATGGGTTGGACTTCGATTCCAGTCGCATCCTGGCGACGAACCCAGTGACATTCTCCTGCACATCAACATGCGGGATTCTTCCAACGTTCTTCAGCAGGAGGCCATCGGTATTCTGGGCGTCAATCTCATCTACGCTGCGTTTTATCAGCTACAGAACAAGGAGTCGTTTTTCGAAGGACTCGCACAAGATGTCGTGAGCGAGCGGATCGAGATCGATTTCGTCGATTTTCGCGGGCCAGTTTTTGCGAGTTGGGATCGCACGATTGTTCTAGCGTACCTCGTGCATGCAGGATTCGCTGAGGCCGTGTGCTTCCCCGCTTCGGATACCCCTGTTCCACCCAATGAATTCCTCCACAACAAAGCGGTTGTACTCGCACCCGGATACTTTGGCCATGCAGACATCGTTCATGCGCAAATCCATGCAGAATTGCTGGCGGCAGGAATTCAAGAGCTTCAAAAGGAGTTGGAGGAAGCTGCTCCTACCCCTATCGGCTGCTTTTGCTTGACGGCGGCCCCACTCGCCCCGCAAGAGTCAGCGCCAGAAGTCGCCGACTTGTTGCGCCGTATTGATGCCCTTCTCGCGCGAGGCGGTCACGTCCTCTTGTTTCGAGAACGCGAGCTTTACAACATGACGGCCCTGGTGAATCGCTACACAAAGGCTCCCGTGCGACTTATCGCAGGTCTTTCGCTTTTGGTGCGGGCTTTCGATGATCCCTACTTCAATCTGGAAGGAAGACTTCTGGAAGCTCTTGCTCGCCTCTTAGCCCAGAACGTACGCATCTACAGTTACCCGATGACTGCAGCAGATTTGCGAGAAGCAATTAAACTTTTTTCAGCTATCGAATTGGAATGGCCTGAAACGAACCGTTACGTTTCTGCAGAACAGTTGCTTTTCAAGCCTCCCCTCGGTCACCTCTATGCCTATCTTCTCGCGAGCAATTTTCTCGTTCCGATGCGCATTCCCGCAAAAGCCAGTGGGGTGGCCGGTGCGTAGAATCCGACAGCTAATTTGGATTTCCTGCCGACTGTTTCTGCCGCTGCTTGGGGCTGGCCTATTGGGGTACATGGTGTTTCGAACCGGCCCCGGCGCGGTTTGGAAGCAAATTCAGGAAGTTGGCTGGGGCCTAGCCGTGATCATCCTCCTTGGAGGCTTGGCTCAGCTAGTCAAGACATTGGCTTGGCGCCAAACTTTTACACGCGACATCAGTGCGCTCTCCTGGTCCCGCAGTTTTGGCGCGCAGCTGGCCTCGGATGCGGTCGGGCAATTTGGTTTTGCCGGAAAGCTACTTGGGGAGGGCCTGCGCGTATCGATGGTCCGTGCTGCTGTGCCACTTGCCGATGGAATATCGTCTTCCGCGATTGATGGAGGGCTGCATACGTTCACAGCGGCAGTCGTCACGATATTGGGAATCACCTCAACCTTAGTGATCGCCCCACTTCCCGGTAGCTGGCGAGTTTACGCGTGGCTGGTCGCCGCCGTGCTCATCGCAGTCGCGGGACTGGGCGCAGTGGCCGTCGCAAGTCGGTGGCAGCTGATGGGTAACGCAGCGAGAGCGATTGGGCGATTGCCGTGGCTTCATAAGCTCGTGGCCGGTAAGCTGCCCGTCATAGATTCAGCCGAACGCAATCTGCTTACCTTTTATCGCGAGAACCCTGCCGCATTCTATGCGAACCTGGCGCTCAATTCTCTTTGGCATGCGATGACTATCCTGGAGGTATATGTGATCCTCCATTTCATGGGGACAAGGATCGGCGTGGTCGGCGCGTGTGCGCTGGAGGGTTTGACAAAGGTAGTCAACCTTGTGGGCGTCGTGAATCCAGGCAACTTCGGGACCTACGAGGGTGGAAATATTCTCATTGCAAGTCTGTTCGGTGTTTCGGGCACTGCGGGATTGACGTTGGCCTTGTGTCGGCGCGTACGGGCCGTGTTCTGGGCAGCGGTAGGGGCCGCTTGCGTGGCAGTAATGAGAGGCACGCCGGTCGGCAAATTCGAGGTGAAGGGCGATGATAAGGACCTATCTTTGCATAACGCTTGCCTTCGTGCTGCTTCTGGCGTCCCCTGCGACTAACGCCGACGGCCAAGACGAGCCTTATAGATTCTTTCGCGAATTTGTTGGCTTGAACGACGATCAGATCGGTACGATCCGCTCAGGGAAGGCGCTTGCGAAGGTTGTCGAGGCCACGACGCCGGACGAGGTGTTTGTCTTCGGCGCGGTTTATGTAAAGGCGAGTCCCGAACGCTACCTCGAACTTGCTACAGACATCGACGCGTTGCGCAAACTCCCGGGATATATCGCAATCCAAGGCTTCAGCGATCCCCCCCAGCTTTCAGACCTTGACGGCTTCGCTCTCGAACACCGAGACATCGAGGAACTGAAAACCTGCAAGGTGGGACATTGCGAGGTTCAACTGCCAACCGAGGCAATGGAAGAATTCAAGCAGTCGATCGACTGGTCCGCGCCTGACGTCGACAACAGGGTGAACCAAGTGGCCCGTGGGATGGCGCTGCAGGCACTGCTCGACTACATCCATGGAGGCAATACTGCGCTGGGCGTCTATCGTGACAAGAGCCATCCTGCCGCGGTGGCGGAAACCTTCGCGTCGCTGATAAAGCGGCTAAGCGCACTTCCAGTGTATCTCCCTGAACTAAACGAATATCTTCTCGAATATCCGAAGGCTAACTCGGATCACCTGCGAGCCGGGTTCTACTGGGAGGAAGTGAACTTCGGATTGAAACCGACGTTCCGGATCGTCCAGAGGATCGTTTATCGCGGAGCAAGCCCAACGGACCCTGCTTACGCAGTGGCTGAGAAGCAGATTTACGCAAGTCACTACTTTGAAACGGCACTCGATTTAACAGTCTGCATCAAAGATGCGCAACGCCCCGGCTTCTACATCATTACCGCCAAAGGATCGAAACAGGCCGGTCTTACCGGACTAAAAGGCAGCATCGTGCGGAAGGTGGCCGTGGATAAAGCTCGATCTTCGCTCGAACGCGTTCTCCTTACGATCAAACAACGACTGGAATCGGAACACACTCAGGGTGATTGATCGCCGCCTCGATTTCCTCGTGCTAGAACCTCGACGCGATTGACCTGCTCCCATCAATAACAAATCAGTTTTGCTGACCCGCTTCTTCTGCTGGGTGCCCTGCTGGGATCGTACAGGATTCTTAGTGTGCCCCCACACGTGAATGCCCAACTGGTGATGGTCACTGGCGGCAGCATTGCCCGCATTCGGGCAGACCAATCCCTAACGCTTCGGCGTTTCCTAATAGATCCAACAACTTGCGAGTTGCACAGATTGGCATGGCCCCTGCAATACCCACCGCGGGAGTTCACATGAATTCAAGAAACAAAACGACACAGAGGCGCACAGGACGTTCGATCCTGACAACATTTCTATCCCGCATCTCTCTGATCCTGTGCCTCCAGATCACCTTCGTTGCGGTCGCTTGGGGACAGACGCCCGCGCCAGATTCTTCAGCGCCAGTCTTGACTTTGGACGAAGCTGTCCGGATTGCAAGCGGCACGAACCGAGACATCCAAATCAGCAGGCTTGAAATTGTCAAGGCGCAAGAGACAGTCGCGGAAGCCAAAACAAGTTACTTCCCAAAGCTGGATGCGAACGTTCTTGCGGGAGCTCCGCTGCAGCCGCTGAATTTTAGAGTTCCTGCCGGCAGCTTCGGCACCTACCCAGGCATCGGTCCCATCCCAGCAACAAATTCAAACATTCACTCGCCGGTGCAATTCGGCGCGTTCGTGAATGCCTCAGCGGCACAACCGCTCACTCAACTCTTCAAGGTGAACCTCGCGGTGAAGCAGGCCCGACTTGGAATCGATCTCGCCAAGGAAGGAGTGCGCGCTCAGAGTCAGGAGACTGCGCGAGAGGTGAAGGAAGCCTACTACCAAGTGGCGGAGCTACAGTCGCAAATCGCTAGTGTAAGAGCAGCCGTTCAGGCTTTAAGCGAGCTGTCCACCTTAACTGAGCGCCGGCTCGCGCAGGAAACCGTGTTGCAATCCGATTCGCTCACAGTGAAGGCCAAGCTGAAACAACAACGCTATCAGTTGCTCACCGCGGAAGACGCTCTTGAGCTACAGAAACAGAACCTGAATCGTCTTTTGGGGCGCGACCTGCGCACTCCCTTCTCGGTGGAGATACTCCCGTTCGGGGAGCTGGTTGAATGGGATCTCGATACCGCACGCAAGCAGGCATTGGAGCAGCGCCCCGAGCTTCGCGAAGCCAGCCTACAGACCAAGATTGCAGCGATGGATGTTCGTCGCGAGCATGCGAAATACATTCCGGACGTGAGCCTCCAGGTCAGCTATCTCGGATTCCAAAACGTCAATTTCCTTCCGCAGAACGCCGGCACTGTCGGAGTCCAACTCCAATGGCAGCCCTTCGATTGGGGATACAAGAAGCACCGGATTGCAGAACTCAAGGCTACGACAGAGCAGAAGGCGACTGCCGAACAGGACGTTGAACAGCGGATTCTTCTGGACGTCGAAGATAGGTTTCGCAAGCTTGAAGAGGGACGCATGCTGCTGGATGCGCAGACGGAACAACGCGGGGCGGAGCAGGCAAAGCTTCGCGAAGTGACAGACCGCTACAACCAGAAAGCAGCGCTTCTCGCCGATCTCATGCAGCAACAGGCAGCAGTATCGGAGGCAGAGGCGCAGTACCAGCAAGCGCTCGCGGGATTTTGGACGGCACGGGCTAACTTTGAAAAATCGATAGGGATGGACTAAAACCATGAAAAACAAATCAAGCATAGGACTATTGAAAGCAGTAGCCGCGTTATTGGCGGTAATAGCAGGTGCAAACGGATGTCAGCAACCGACGAAGGTAGCAGCAAAATCCGCGACCCCGGTACGTCTCGCGGATGTTGCGCTCTCTTCTTCTTCGGAAAGTCTGCGGTACTCGGCTTCCGTTCTGCCCTTCGCAGAAGCGACCTTGTCATTCAAGTCTTCGGGATACGTCACGGAAATTAGACAGATTATGGGTGCGGACGGACGGCGTCGAGACATAGGCCCTGGGGACTATGTCAGCCGGGGCGCCGTTCTCGCTCAGATTCGGCATCAGGATTTGAAGAATCAGCTGGACCAAGCCGCTGCAGTGCTGAATCAAGCGCAGGCGCAGCATGTCCAGGCAACGCTGGACTACGAACGTGCGAAGGCGCTTTACGCCACGCAGAGTTTGACCAAACCCGAATTCGATCAAGCGCAGAGTAGGTTCGATTCGACCAATGCGGGTGTGGACCAGGCCAAGGCGAATCTACACCAAGCGCAACTGACGCTTGAGGATGCCGATCTCATGGCACCCTTCTCCGGGTACATCCTTTCCAGAAACGTCGAACTAGGAAACCTCATCGCGCCGGGCATGGCTGCCTTTACGGTCGCCGACACGAGCGCCGTCAAAATCGGTTTTGGCGTTCCCGAACATGCGCTGAAGCAACTCCGATTGGGCCAACAATTCAGCATTCACTTGCAGGACGACCCTAAAGAGTACCAGGGGCGCGTCACGAGTATTGCGGCGGGTGCGGATGAGAAAAATCGAGTTTTCGCTATCGAAGTCACCGTACCTAATCCCAAGGGGTATTTGAAACCGGGGATGATTGCTTCGCTCAATTTGACGGGCGTTCAAGACGCTCCAGTTCCCTCGGTGCCTCTTACCGCCGTCGTTGCGGATCCTGCTTCATCTGGCCGCTACACTGTTTTCGTCGCCACAGATGAGAGTGGTAAGTGGGTGGCGCATGTGCGCGAGGTTAAGCTCGGTGACACCCATGAAAGCGATGTGGCAGTCGATGGCGTGAAGACAGGAGAAAAGGTCGTGGTTGTTGGGGCGTCCGGCTTGAAGGACGGGGATTTCATTCAGGTTCTTCCATAAGGAGTATGAAACACATGGCACACGAAAATCCGCAAGAGATCAGCGGTCGCCGCAATGTCCCGAAGTTTTTCGTCGAGCACCCCCAAATCTCCTGGTTGCTTCTCGCCGGAGTGCTGATTTGGGGCTGGTTCGGCTACCAATCTATGCCTCAGCGAAAGGACCCCGAAATTCCGGTTCGAGTTGGCGTCGCAGCGTGTCCTTGGCCCGGAGCCACAGCCCAACAGGTAGAACAATTCATAACGCGTAGGATTGAGGACGTTGCCGCTGAAAATAAGACGATTCACCCTGGAACAGATGCGGACTACGGCATTAAGTCCATCTCTCTTCCAGGGTATTCGTTCGTCTACATACAACTTGATGAGGGAGTTACGGATACCAAGCGGCAATTCAGTGACATCAACCTTAAGCTCGATGCCCTGAATTCTCAGTTGCCACAGGGCGCCGGCCCCATCAATTTCCAGAGCGATTTTGGAGACACTGCCGCGCTCATGCTAACTGTCGCGAGCCCGAAAGTGGACGATATCGAAATCGCGGCGCGCGCCAATTCCGTTGAGGCTGCGATTCGTAAAGCTCGCGACGCAAATCAGCCGAATCAAGCGGGTCAGCGAATCACCGTCGTGGATTCCTTTCCGCAATCGATTTCAGCTCGCGAGGTTCTCGACACCGGATACTTGTTTCAAGAGGAAGCGCAGAGTGCCGGAATCATCCGAGACGCGCAAATCATACAGGGAAGCGGATTCATCGGCTTCGATGGTCTTTCCGATGCAGATGACAACTCTGTTCAAGCGTTCATCAAACGGTTTATGTCGAAGCGGTTAAAACGATCCGAGCTGCATCCCGACGCCTGGGAGCCGGTGATCATCCGCGATCCGGCCGAGACGCGAGCGAAACTGGCTGCCGTTGCCGGCGACAAATACAGCTATGCCGAACTCGACAATTTTTCTGACTTGATTGGACGAACGCTGCAGGGCGCTCCCGAAGTTTCTAAGATAGAGCGGCGAGGCGTTCTGCCGCAGACCGTCTATCTGGATTATTCACAGGATCGGCTCGCGGCCTACGGACTGCGTCCTGCTGATCTCTCCAAAGTACTGTCGGCCCGGAACATCATCGCCCCGGGCGGAAGCGTTGAAACCGGCGAACGCAGGGTTACTCTCATTCCCTCGGGACAATTTGAAAGCGCTCAAAGCATCGGCGACGTGGCCGTCTCCGCTACGACAGAGGGTGCCCCCGTATATTTACGGGACCTCGTGCAAATAAGCCGGGGCTACCAGGCTCCTGCTCAATACCTCAATTACTACACTTGGCGAGATTCAAATGGGCATTGGCAGCGCAGCCGCGCGATCACTCTAGCGATTTATATGCGCGACAAGCAGCAAATCGCACGGTTCGGAGGGTCCGTCAATTCGAAGCTTTCGGACCTTCGGCAAATTCTTCCAGCCGACCTGTTACTTGCGCACACGTCCGACCAACCGCTGCAGGTCAAGGAGAACATCCACCTGTTCCTGCGGGCCCTTATCGAAGCCATCATTCTCGTCGTTATTGTTTCGCTGCTTGGATTTTGGGAGTGGCGTCTGGCTCTGATCATGGCTCTGGCCATACCCATCACGCTCGCAATGACCTTCGGCATTGTCTATATGTTAGGAATCGATCTTCAACAAGTCTCCATCGCAACACTGATCATCGCTCTGGGCCTTCTCGTTGATGTGCCGGTAGTCTCTGGCGACGGGATCAAACGCGGCTTGGCGGAGGGGCTGCCACGCACCGTCGCGTGCTGGCTCGGCCCCACGAAACTTGCAACCGCGATTTTCTACGCGACGATCACGAATATCATCGCCTATTTGCCATTCCTCATGCTCACGGGCAATACCGGCGAATTCTTGAAGAGCCTACCCGTGGTGATGACTGCGTCTCTGCTTTGCGCGCTTTGTGTTTCCATGACGTTTGTTCCGTTCCTGGGTTACTACATTTTGCGGGCTCCAGCCAAGCGAGAGCCGACAATCGAGGAGAGACGAGAGCGAGGATTCTACGGTTTTTACAACCGACTCGTCGGCAAAGCCATAAAACATCGTTGGGCTGTCCTCGGCGGGTCGTTAGTCTTCCTGATTATAGGTGGGCTGTTCGGTTCTCAGCTGAAGACCCAGTTCTTTCCTGAAGATGTCCAGTATTGGTTCTATCTCGATATTTGGCTGCCGAATGACGCTCCTTTGAGCGTCACCAACGATGCCACAACACAGGCCGAAAGGGTGGTCCGACAGGTCGTTGAGAACTTTCCTGATGCCGCTAGCAAGGAAAAGGGCGGGCATCTCCTTAAGTCGCTGACGACGTTTGCCGGTGGCGGCGGACCTCGTTTCTGGTTTTCGGTTTCGCCGGAAATGCCGCAGACCAACTACGCGCAAATGATTGTTGAAGTCACTGACAAAGAGGCTTCGCCAAAGTTAGCTCGTCCCATCCAGGACGCTCTGGCCAAGGAAATACCAGGCGCCTGGGTCACGGTTCGCCAGCTTCAAACGAATCCTGTTGAGAATCCCGTGGAGCTGCTGATCTCTGGGCAGGAGGACGTCGACGCGAGAAATGAGGCTAGCGACATTCGAACGCTTCGACAAATCGCCCGGCAGGCTCAGGACGTCGTCAGTCAAGCTCCCGGCATTGCCGTTCTCCGTGATGATTGGTTCCCTGACGATGTTCAACAAAGGATTCAGATCGATCCAGACCGCGCAAACGTGGCTGGCATCACCAATGCAGATGTCGCCGACGCGTCGACCGCGGCGATGAGCGGCTCAATGGTGGGCGTATTCAAGGAGGGCGATAAGAACATTCCCATTGTGGCTCGCCTTCGCATGGACGAGCGTGCCCAGCTGGCTGACATCAAGAACCTGTACGTTTACTCCTCGCAGGCGAACAACCGAGTGCCTCTGCTTTCGGTCGCGACGGTCGGAAATTCTTTGGAAACTGGTCGCATCGCCCGGCGCGAGCATTTCCGCACCATCTCCATACTTTGTTATCCGGAACCCGGAGTTCTTGCCTCTGAAGTACTCAATCCGATTCTTCCAAAATTGCAAGCGTTCCAGAAAAATCTTCCTCCCGGTTATCAGCTCCGCATCGGGGGCGAAAGAGCCAAACAGATAGACGGGTTCGCGAACCTCAAAATCGTTCTGTTGATTTCTTTGATCGGCATATACCTGGCCCTACTCGTTCAGTTTAATAACGCGGTCAAGCCGCTTCTGGTATTCGCCGCCGCTCCCTATGGTGTAATTGGCTCTCTCATCGCTCTCGCGATCATGCATACACCCTTTGGATTTATGGCTTTTCTGGGCATTGCCAGTTTGATCGGCGTGATCGTTAGCCACGTGATCGTGCTCTTCGACTTTATCGAGGAAATGCATGCGAAGGGTGAGCCGCTAGAACAGGCCCTCGCAGACGCGGGCATCCAGCGTATCCGGCCCGTAATGATCACCGTGGGAGCGACAATCCTTGCCCTTTTCCCACTCGCTTTGGAAGGCGGACCTCTATGGCAGCCGCTGTGTTACGCGCAGATCGGCGGCCTTGCCGTCGCAACCTTTATCACGCTGCTCTTGGTGCCGGTCCTCTACAGCATCTTCGTGCTTGACCTGAAGATCATCCGCTGGGAAGCGAAAGAATCCCAAGCCACGCAAGGCGAAGTGCTGGAAGCGCCTAAGACCGTTCCGCAAACAACCTGAGACCAACGAAAATGACACTCATTCCTCAAGCCGCAGCCGCCGTTCTTCTCTTAATCCTTACACTCTGTTTACAGTGTGCTGGGGTTGCGGCGCTCATCGAGTGGCTAAGAAGCGCCACCGCCAAGGGCGCCAAATTTGGCCCGATTCGTTCTGCCGTATTGGTGGTGAAATCGACGATCGCCATCGTCATTCTCCATGGGCTCGTGATCCTGCTGTGGGCGAGTTTCTATCGGTCGCAGTGTTTCCGCTCATGGGAACTCGCCTTGTACTTCTCTGCGAGCAGTTATGCCACCGTCGGATACGGCGACGTGGTCCTTCCGAGTAGATGGAGACTTTTGGGACCTTTGGAGAGTATGTCCGGAGTATTAATGTGTGGAGTATCAGTCTGCCTTCTATTCTCAACGATCACGCGGTTGGTCAACCGCGATCCACGCCATTCTCGAACCATGAACCACACTAGCCATCTGGTAGCCCTTGGCGAATCACCATATTCGAGTGAGCAAAGCCATGCATGATACGACCATCGAGACTCCCAATTGGCTTCGCGAGATGGGGACGATCCTGGAGGAACTCAATGAAGGTGTAGTCGTCGTTGACGATCAGCTTCGAGTGATCTTTGCAAACGAAGCGCTTACGCGCATGGGACGCTTCGAGCGCGAGGAAATTCAGGGCCGCACACCCGACGCGATTTTCCCACCCAGCGATATTCCCCACATCATACGGCAGCATGAATCGGGGCACCGGTACGGCCGGAATCGCGTCGAGTTTTATCTTCCGCGCAAGGACGGGCAGAAAATCCCGGTGATTTTCAGTGGACGGATCATTCAAGGTCCAGACGGACAGCACTACTCGTTGATTACCGTCACCGACATCAGCGAGCAAAAACGAATCGAGGAACAGCTTCGCGAATCCAATGCACTCCTTGAGGAGCGCCAAAGAGAAATTGAGGCCGATCTTTCGATTGCGGCGCGCGTCCAACAATCACTCGCGCCGCAGAGTTTGATATGGAAAGACCTCGCTGTCGAGGCCTACTACAGCCCCGCGCATAAGATTGGCGGCGACTTCGGTGTTGTCCTGTCGCAAGGCGACGAATTGTTAAATGTTATTGTTTGCGATGTTTCAGGCCACGGGGTTGGCTCGGCTCTCATGGCCGGCCGCATCTACTCTGAAACCCTCCATGTCCTGGAACGTAGGACTGCGCCTGTCGCCTTGCTGCACCGCCTCCACGAGTTCGTGTGTGATCGGCTCGCACAAGAAGATTTCTACTTCACCATGGCCGCAGCGCGTTTTCGTCAATTCGGGCACCGCATGAGTTTTGCCGCTGCAGGCCACCCCCCAGCGATACTCGTCTCGAATGGCACTCTCCGCCTGCTTAGTTCGCGGAACGCCATCCTTGGTCGCCTGCGCGAGCTTGCTCCGTCTGCGTCCGCGGACGAAATAGAACTCGCGCCCGGCGATCGTCTGGTTCTCTACACGGACGGGCTCGTCGAGGTGTTCGACAATTACGGAAAAATGCTCGGAATAGACGGACTTCAAGATTTGATTCGGCAATCTGCGACGCGGCCACTTCCGAAAATGAAGCAGGCAATCCTCGACGGAGTTGCTGCGTGGAGTCACGGTCCGCTCGCCGACGACGTCTCCCTTGTTATCGTCGAAATTCGCTAACTGCGGGTTCACAATCGTACCGTTCCTCGTCGGTTTCTATTAACGCTTGGACGAATAGTCGGCTTCCCGTAGAAGTGATCTCATCACGTCTAACACGGCCGGTCGGATTGTGCCCGAATAACGGGCTAACCGGAGGTTATTGCGGGCCATAAGTGCGCTTATGGGAAGTTTCATTTTCGCTGTATTCGTGACCATTTTCGATCGGGTGGCCAAGTACTCGGAAGTTGGATTGTTCAAAAAACGCGTATTTGTGGGCAGAAGGATCCACGAATTTCGGGCACGTAGCCATGACTGCGCCGATGAAAAGGCATTTTGCGACGGTCAGAGGCGTGATCAATAGCGTCGGATACCTCTCTGTCGATCCCACTCCTCTAGCGCGTCGCGTCGATTATATCCAACGGTCAAACCATACTTCGCCGGGTCTGCTGCCATCATCATTAAAGCGTCGTGCACCCCATTAATGTACTTGGATTTATGCTTAGACCAGTCCAAAGCTTGTGAGGTTGAATCGGCCTGGTCGTCATGCTTTCCCTTAGGGAAGCTGGCCAGTTCGTGTAGGTAGTCGGCGAGCCAAGGAGCTTTCTCCGGAAGATAAACAAAACCATTCTCGATGGTGCTCGTGACCGAATGCATCCGCATGACCTTGTCGCCCTCAGGCTTGTATTTCTTAATTCGGTGCATCCCCTCACTGATGAGCTCTTGGATCAGCTGCGTACCTGAGGCCTTGTCTTCGATCAATATCGTTTTCGCCTCAAAATCCTCGGCTTGCTCCCGGACGGCTCGCTTCAATTCCGGGTAGCCAAGCCTCTTGCGAAAGACAAACAGTAGGTAGAGTCTTTTCTTTGACACGCCCCAAGTAGTGCAGACGCTGTAGCTATTGAGTTCGCCCGGTTTGTTAGCCGTGTCCCAACTCTGGAAGATCAGCTCAAATTTCTCGGGTCGATCAATTCCAGTGTAGGTCTTAAACCAGTCCGTCTTCACCATTCCCCCGCCCAGCGGCGAAGGGTTCTGTTGATATTGACCCGAGAAGTTATATTCCCCTTGAGCCTCTCGCAGGTGACTTAGTACCTCGAGCGGCTCCCGCGCCGGATGGAGGGCCTCGCCCGCTTTGCGCCTGAAGCATCGTCTCCCCGATAGTGTTCGGACCGAATGACGCTCGTCTTCCTCGGCAATAGCGGAGAGCCTGATCGATTTCCAAGGCTCCATTCGGAGAACATGCCCCACCAGATCGTCCTCATGCAGTCTCTGCATGATTAGGATGATGCGTCCCTTCCTCTTATCGTCTAGGCGACTGTAAAGCGTGTGATCGAACCACTCGTTTACTCCCTTGCGCTGGGTATCGGAGAGAGCTTCGTCCGGTTTCAAAGGGTCGTCGATGATGAGGTAATCCGCGCCCCTTCCCGTCAGCACGCCACCGACGGACGTCGAAAGGCGGAACCCCTGCTGTGTAGTGATGAATTCCTGGAGCCCCTGACGCTGAGATAACAAACGGGTGCGGGGAAATAAAGCCCGATACCAACGACTGTTCAAAATCGTGCGGCAATCCATGGCGTGCTTGTTAGCCAGGTCCTGTCCGTAGCTCGCACAGATGATTTTGGCAGAAGGGTCATGGCCTAGAAGAAAGGCGACAAAAGCTACCGAGGCGCAGTGCGATTTCAGAGAGCGTGGAGGCTGATTGATAACGAGGCGTGAGATCTTTCCACGTCTGCAGTCTTCCAGGGCTGACGAAATCACCTGGATATGCCAGTTCCGCAGGAACGTCGTCGACGGATTTAGTTCGTAGAAACACTGTTCCGTAAAAGCATATAAATCTTGGCGCAACAACGCAGCACATTCATTCGGTGTCAGTATCGGACTCATCTTCGTCGCCTCCGTTGTTTGCGTTGAATCGTTCCAAAATCCCCTGCACAACCCTCTCGTCGATCTCGGCATGAACAGGACTAGAGGCCGTCGCTTCGTTTGTGCGCTCCTCAGCGGACGCGACTAAAATCGACAACAGTCGCAGCGCGCTGAGGTCTCCTGAGGCCGCCTTGTTCGTAAGCTGTTTGAGAGCAGCCTCGAACTTGCTGATAGTCTTGCGCCTGCCGTTCTCTACGGTGTCCACCTTTTCACGCAGCGTGCGTCCGAGCACCGTAGCCATGTTTACAGTGCCCCGTGGGCGGCCCTTGGGGTTGCCGGACTGGCCTGGTTTGAATTGGGTATGCTCCGGTGGCCTACCGTAGCCCACGCTTGCGGATTTTCGTTTCTTTGGCTTGGTCCGCTTCTTCATTGCTCTCCTCCTCCATTTCGGCGAACGATCTGCCGTTTGCCGCATGAATCGCCGTCTTCCCGGTAAACTCCTGCCAACGGCGGACAGCGGTGTCCACATAAATGGGATCGAGCTCCATGCCGTGGCAAACCCTGCCAGTTCGCTCGGCCGCAATCACCGTCGTGCCACTGCCCAGGAACGGGTCAAGAACCCGCTCGCCGCGCGAGGAACAATCCATAATTGCGTCCGCAACGAGGGCTACGGGTTTAACGGTGGGATGAAGGGCCAACAGATTGCCTTCACTCGAAGTCCGAGCAAAGGTGTTTGCTCCCGGGTAGCTCCACACATTGCTTCGCGACCGACCAAATCGCCCCAGCTGGATATTGTTGCGATGAGAAGATTTGCCGTTCCGAAACACGAAGACCATCTCGTGCTGACTTCTGTAAAGCGAACCCATCCCAGCGTTGTCTTTGGTCCAGACACAGACGTTTAGGAGGTCCAAACGAGCAGCGCTGCCGGCTGTAAGTAGCTCTCCCATATGGCGCCAGTCGATGCACATATAAATGACCGTGGAAATTCTGCTGCTTGCTACCGCACGACCGAGGGCTCGCGTCAGGAATTGCCGAAATTCCCGTTCCGTCATCTCGCCCGATGCCATTACGAATTCACGATGAGATATCTTTCCGTTGCCGCTCGCATGACCCGAAATTCGAACGTTGTAGGGTGGATCGGCGAAGACCACATTCGCTTTGTGGCCGTCCATCAGTCGCTCGTAATCAGCAGGGGAGAGCGCGTTCCCGCATAAGACTTGGTGCTTTCCCAAAATCCAGAGATCGCCGAGTTCGCTGACTACTGCCGATGAGGCCTCAGGAATTGCGTCAGCGGGGTCTTTCCTTCCAGGAGGTGCGAGAGAGAGGTTTTCAATCATCAGATCGATCTCGCCCATTTCAAACCCGGTTACTTCGAGACTGAAATCTAGCTCTATCTCCGAGAGAATCTTGAGTTGTTCACCCAACAGACGAGCGTCCCATTCGGAGGTTTCCGTCAAGCGATTGTCAGCAATCATAAAGGCCCTCACTTGCGCTTCACTCAGATGTTCGAGACGAATTGCAGGCAATCGCACGAGACCGAGGCGTTGCGCAGCCAATACGCGGCCGTGCCCAGCAACCAACTGATTTTGTGCGGTAACTAGAACAGGCACGTTGAACCCAAACGTCTGAATGCTCTCAGCTATCTGCCGAATCTGCCTTTCGCTGTGCTGGCGCGGGTTGTTAGGGTCGGGCCTCAAAACCGCGATCGGAAGTTCCAGAATGCAAAGGGGACGGCTCATGTTAGCTCCTAGATGTCGGCTCGCTTTCCTAGTGAAAGAGAAAGTGAGGTCGCTGAGGCGAAGTCTATCGGAGGTTTGCTGCGATCGCGGGGGCCCAAAAAACGATTTTCTGCGGAATTTCTTCTCTAGAGACCTTGGCGATATAGCTTCCGTCTTCCCGCCTGTCTTGTGTCACGTTCGGCCACTTCGACTTTCTTGAAGGACTCAAATTCCATTGAAAACCCCTCCCTGAACCCTGCGGATCGGAAGGCAGCGTCAATCAGGTCGTGAAGCTCTCTATCGTGCGCCTTCTTCGTGCGCCACTTTGTCTCCCAGCGGAGAGTCGCTACCTCGTTTTGCAGAGGGTTGTGTTCAATCACGACCCATTTACAAGACGTGACTTGTTCTAAGAATTCCACCGTCTGTCTAAAACTCGATAGCGGGAAATCAGGCGAGGGTAGCGAGTGTGTAATTTTCTCGCCCCTGTGGTAAGCCTCGACGCGCGAGTACCCGTTTGTCAGCGCTTGCTCCAACTCCCGCATGAACCTGATCGTAAGTCTTAAACCCGTGGGACGTGCTAAGACCCGGCTGCGCGCTCTACGATTAGGAAGAAAGGGAAGGGATGCAATTTTGCCCGTCCAGCTATAACGGTCGGGCGCAATTCTCCCTAGGTCAAATCCGTCCTTCTTCAGGAGAGCCAAAGCTCGTGCACCGTCTTTGTCTTTTTGGATCGCCCGCCAAATTCGCCTTAAATCTGCGTCCATCGGCTGCCCTGTTTTCATCTGTTGACTCCGCGCGGATTGCAAGCTAAGAAATCACGGTAAGTCCCCGTCGTAAGCTTTCACAATCGGTTGCACTAAGCTTAAACAAAAAGTATTGAAACAGACATCGGCCCGATTCCGAGCCGACCCTTTTGTCTGGCGACGTTCCGCTTGACTGTTTGCCTCCCCAGAGCGTGAATGTGCTGAGGTCCAGGAGGAGAAGATAGGCGCAAGTACCTCAAAACAGATCGCCAGACTGCGCGACTTGTCCCGGCAGCAGTTGCTCGAACTTTGGCAAAAAGTCTATGGGAGAGTCGCCCCAGAAGGGCTCAGAAGAGAACTGCTAGTTCCGTTTCTCGCGTACAGAATTCAGGAAAACGCGCACGGTGGCCTCAATCCCTCGACACTCTCCGAACTCCGCCGCATTGCCCAAGGGCTTGAAAAGCCAGGAGGGTCGACCGAATCAAAGAGTCGAACGAAGCTAAAATCCGGGACCCGTCTCATTCGGCAGTGGCGCGGCGAAGGCCATGAGGTTGGGGCGACTGAGTCGGGCTTTGAATATCGCGGCATCACCTACCGGAGCCTCTCCGAAATTGCGCGCAAGATCACCGGCACGCGTTGGTCTGGCCCCGCCTTTTTCAAACTGAACGGCGCCAAGGCCGTTCACGAGCAGGGCAATGGCTGACAAGCGCGTTCGGTGTGCCATCTACACGCGCAAGTCCTCTGAGGAAGGGCTGGAGCAGTCCTTTAATTCGCTTGACGCTCAGCGCGAAGCCTGCCGCGCCTATATCCTGAGCCAAAAGCACGAGGGCTGGACTGCCCTAATCAGCTTGTACGATGACGGAGGATTCTCGGGCGGCACGATGGAGCGCCCCGCGCTGCAGCGACTGTTGGCCGATATTACGGCCGCCAAGATCGATACAGTGGTGGTCTATAAAGTTGATCGCCTGACGCGCTCTCTGGGTGACTTTTCCAAGATTATCGAGGTGTTCGACTCGCACGGTGTCAGCTTCGTATCCGTCACCCAGCACTTCAATACCACGACTTCGATGGGCCGCCTCACCCTGAACGTCTTGCTATCGTTTGCTCAGTTCGAGCGAGAAGTGACCGGCGAGAGAATTCGGGACAAGATTGCCGCCTCGAAAAAGAAGGGAATGTGGATGGGAGGCTCTGTCCCTCAGGGCTACGATTGCGTGGAGCGTCGCCTTGTCATCAATCTCGAAGAAGCGAGTATCGTACGAAAGATCTTCCGTGAATACCTACGCCTTGGTTGTGTCAGCAGACTCAAGATCCAGCTTGATCAGAAGCAAATCCGGAGCAAGGCTCGAGTCAGTGCCGCTGGCCGAACCTATGGAGGTGCGACGTACTCACGGGGAGCTCTCTATCATCTATTGAACAATCGCATTTACATCGGGGAGATCGTTCATCGCGGAATCGTCCACCCCGGCTTGCACGAAGCGATCGTCCCCAGGGACCTGTGGAACAAGGTCGAATCTCGCCTGAAACAGAATAATCGGGCTCACCGAAGTGAGAAGTCTCGGTCGACGCCGAGCTTACTCATCGGCAAACTGTTCGACACTGACGGAAAACGATTCACGCCAACACATGCTGTAAAGAACGCGAAGCGATACCGCTACTATACTTCCCAAACCGTGGTTCGGAACGACGGAATCAAGCCCGCGATTGCCCGCCTCCCTGCTCAAGAGCTGGAGCAATTCGTCATATCGCAGGTAGGACTCTTGCTCCAAACACCGTCGAGATTTACAGCCGGGATGAAAAACAGCCCCGTTAAAGGTGCAGCCACGGAACGAATCGAGCATCTCGCGAAACAGTGGCCGAAACTCGAAACCTCGAAGCAGCATGGGGTCGTCAGAAACATTCTGAAACGAGTGACGGTTGGCCAGACAACGGTGTGGATCGAGATTGACAGAATCAGACTGCTTGCAACCTTACTGGGGCAGAGTGCTGACTCTCTCCGCTCATCGAGCTCACCCAAACTTGAAATCCTCAGGCTGACAGGCGATTTCCGAATTCTCCGTCGAGGAAACGAACTTCGCCTGATCTCGCCTGACGTTGAATCACCCGTCCAAGAAAAGCGAGTGCCATCGTTGGTGAAAGCAATGGCCCGCGCCCACAGCTGGTACGAACGAATCGTTACGGGCGAATTCACTACGGTCAATCAAGTCGCACAGAAGTCGGGTCTGACCCTACGATATGTCAGATGCATATTACAGTGCGGTCATCTATCACCCCAGATCGTCGAGGCACTGCTAGCCGGCAAACATCGACCTAACCTCACCCTCAAGGAATTCCTGCAAGGCATTCCACTCGATTGGCGAGAGCAGGAGATGAAAATTCTTCGGCGGTTTTGAGAACACCCTTCGCAACCACAAGCGCTAATTGGACATGTCGCGTAACACGCTGTCAAGAAGTTCGAGTGCCCCTTTGCGATCCAGAAGATCTGCCTTGAACTGGCCTCCAAAGTCGAGCAGGCATTCCAGGCACGCTCGACGGCAGACCTTGTCATGTGATGGGGAGCCTCGCAAAATATTGCGCGCTTCGTTGAGCCACGACGCACCGAGATTCAGGAGTTCAAAAGAGTGTCCCGCCCCGCCAGGGACAGTGTCATAGATAAGGATACTAAACTCACCCGTGCCGCGGGGTTTCAACTCTAAGCCCAACTCACGGCTATCGAGTTCTAGGAGCCGGGCGCCAGCGAGTAGCAACGCACGCCCGAGGGAAAATAGCGGCCCCTCGTCGGAGTCTCCCGGCCAGTCGAGGATGAGGACATCTGTTGTTTCCCTTGCCGCCAAAACTTTGTGCCTCAGCACAGGCTCGAACTGTAGGTTATGCGGCCAACACCGGCTATTCGGATTAGGCGAAAATACCGAAGGGTGATTCTCGAATTTCTTCGGCAGGGCCGGTAGTGAGCCCGTCGGGTCATATGGCTTCTCCTCACTCATCGCAAAACCGCATCGAGTACAGACTGCGAAACCATGACCGTCTTTGCTCCGAGCCTCCCCTCCAGCATTGCGTAAAAGCAATTCGCCCGCCCCAGCCTCATAGTACGCAGCCATAAGACCTCGGATACCGCCAAAATCTGGGTACTTTTGAGTAGCATCACTGAGGGTGAATCCTCCAGCCGTACTTAGCACGACTTCCCCGACCCGATCCAAGTTACGGCCGACTGGTTTCGGTGGCTCCGACGCAGCAGTCGTATATCCGAATCTAGGAAACATCAACGCTTGTCCTAGCCCTTGCGGGGGTTGACCACACTCCCCGCAAATTTGATCCGGCGAGGTTGCCAGATATTCATGCGACATCCCACACTCCAGCGCCCAATAATTGAGACCTAAAGCTTCATCACGATTTGCTTCGGTCCAGTGCTTGAGAATTCCTTTCGACTCGACAATCTTCCCTCCAGCCAAGACTTGTGCGCCTGGCACATACTCGCTCAAAGCCAATAGGGACTGCCGTTCTAACCGGTACCCCTCCGCCGTAGTAGACTGACCCGCCCGACTGGCGTGCGGTGTTCTCACAGACAACCGTTGCAGATGGATAGGAAAACCATACCGAGGCAGAAATCCTGCATCCGAAAACCACTCGATGACCGAAATCTGGGAAATTGCGCGGATCTGATATCGGATCGAATTCGCCTTGGGGCGTTCAACTTTGAGGGCTTCCGCTGTAGGCTGTTTCGGAATGTCCGCCCAGGCATCCCGTAGCGAGCCGTAGTCCTTGAGCCAATCTTCCTGCGCCGCACGGAACTCCTTTTCAGCTTCCCCGAGAAATCTTTCCCATGCGTCATTTGTTTTGACGATCACGTCAAGCGGGGTCCCCTGTACGATTTTTCGGCAGCGTTGCTCAAATCGATTCGCTGGATGGCACACCGATTTCAAGAATTCAATGAAATCTTGTCCATACCCCGTTCCCGACGTCGACCAATCTGGTTTGACGGAGCCGGTCCACTTCTGTGGGGCCTCGACTCCGCAGAGCTTTCCCATATCAGAATAAGCGTCCATTGCGCCGGCCCCAATTGAATGCAAAGGAGCAAATTCAGCGAAAAGCATCGCGTGAAGATGTCGTCGAACAAACCGCGGGCGATCAAGGAAAACGACTGGGCGGCGGAGGTCCTTTTTCAGAAAATCACGGAACCCAACAAAGACCGCACGATCAAATGCCCTATTTCTTGCGAATGTGACCGCAACGGACGACCCATCAGAGCGTCTACCGGCGCGGCCAGCCCGTTGCATGTGGTTGGCACGTCCTGGCGGTACATTTCCGAGCACCACACCATTCAACCCCCCGATGTCGATCCCGAGCTCCATTGTGGTGGTAGATGACAGGAGGTTACGAGCACCGTCCCGAAACAGAAACTGTCGGCGCTTGTTCTCCTGCGGACTAAGTTGGGCAGAGTGCTCTTCACCCCAAAGTCCCATGGAAAAAATAGGAGATTCACGAAGCTCACGCCTTGCGCGACCCCATCGGCTGTCCTTGTCGGCTTCGTCAAAGGTAATCCTTTGAATATGTCCGAGACAGCTCTTTAGGGGCGCCCACCCTAAGACTGAACGCGGCCACAGGGTTCCAGTCGTCGGGCACCGGTAGAGTTCTGTTGGTAGGCGTAATCGCAGCCGGTCAAGAAGAATCTGAAACGCGCGATCGGTTTCCCCGTGGCTTATCTCGTGGTTTCTGGACTGAAGCCAAGGAAGCCGCTGATTTTCCGCACCCTCGTCCAATTGGTCGAACGCTGATTCCAGTAATTTCGAGGCAAAGGATTCCGGGCAGAGCGCCATCGCAAGCACAACTTTTGCAAACCAGAGCCGGAGTTGCAGGGTATCCTTGCTGCGACTATCGTCTCCAACAAAGCGACGAGCCATCCAACCGTTTTTCGTGCGAGTGCTCCATCGCGCATAGAGCGGAGATTCTCCGTTCCATTTTCGGCCTGTTTCCATCCTCGACCAATCCACCGCCCGGTCTGCTCTCAGAGTATCTAAGAGGGCGGCCAGGATCTGAGGCCATACAGACGCAAGAGTCTCCCGCACGCTATCGTTCGGAAGCTGCCCAGCAAATGCCGCCGGCAAAGAAAGGCTTTCCAATCCGGGATAAACCAGTTCTAGAAGTCCCACAGCTTCAGTCGATACGGCGGTTCGTAAAGGGTTGTCCAATTCTTGAGCGATCAGAGCCTCAGCGTGTTCGGCTACGCTCCGCTCATTGTCGAGCCAATATTGCTGTCTCCAATTGGCGTGGGTTTCCGCGAGCTCTCGATCGAGAAGCTCTGAGACGTGGGGATTGGATGCAAAAGAATGAGCAAAATCTGTGAAAGGAATTCCAGAGGCTGACGTGGCTAGTTGATTCCGCAGGTCTGCCGCTTTAAGTCTCGCGACTGAACGATCAGCCTGAGGAAGAGTTGGGTCTGCGATATCCTCTTCATATCTTCGGATCTGGCGGTCAAGGTATGAGGTAGACGACAATTCGTAGGTTGCAAGCGTCTTTGCGATGGCCGACCGAACGACCCAGGTCTCGTGTTGGCTAGTCAGTAGCGGACCGAGTCTCGCCGCTTCTCGGCGGGAGTCGCTGAAGCACAGCAATCGCCGGCCCTTTCCCGGTTTCCATTCTCGCGAGACGTCGGGGTACACCGGCATTCCATAAAGTACTGTCTCCGCCGCAACCCCTACAGCGAGACGCTCGGCTCCCCTCACAGATTGGATCATGAGATCTCTGTCATCTTCATCGTCATCCGTAGGAGCGCTCCAACTTATTCCGCAACGGGGACATTGTTGCTGGGTACATTGGGACGTGTCGTTGCAGGCGCCCCCGTGCGTTGGGCACGGTGCCCTGAATAGTCGCGTGCCCGATCCCTTTCCGAAGTACTCTCCAGTCTGAGGATTGACAACGATTACCGACAGGTCTTTCCCGCCGGAATGAGCAACTAGGTAGTATCTGCGTTGTGCGACGTCCGCGAAGTAACCCGATTCCACCTCGCCCGTTTCTGCATTTTCATGACCGGCAAGTGCCCATTGCCCGCAGGCCTTGCACCGGTGCATCGGAAGAGTTATCGCGTCGCAATAAACGCATCTGTCTCTCGGAGCCTGAAGACTGCCGCAAGCCTCGACCACTAGATGGGTTGGCCCCGAGCAAAGCGTGTTGAGGCACACCGAGAGGCCTTGCGGCGCTCGAACGAGGAAATGCAGCCGATGGGGTATGAGGGGCGACTCATTGGGCTCTGATCTGGCCGCGGCTGACAGTCGTAGGAGAAAAATCGTCGCTTTCCTTGTAACGTGAGTCGCGTCGCCCCACAGACTGCGAGTGAGATCATCCATTGATACCAAGTCGTTCTGGTAAACGAATTCCATCAATCGCCTTACGATTGGGACTTGTTCGAGGGAATTCTTTAGGAACCGTGCCAGCAGGCCATTAGCGGCAGCACTCGCGGATGAGACGATATCGCCGGGCAACAGACTTGAGATTATTTCTCGGCTGCGGGACATCGTCTCGTCATCCGATTCCGCAAATGCTCCGTCCGCTGTCAGGGTTACGACATCAAGTTCTGAATGATGCGCCAGTAGCTCTGGCCGAGGGGTCGGAGCGGATTTGAGTTCTCGCGACGGCGGCAGCGGTGCTTTGACACCTTCGACGATTTCGATTAGAGAATCTGGGACGGAAAAAACGGTAGCCGCAAACTTCCGGAGATCGCTCCTTGAGCCACCAAGCGTTGCGGAGGTTGCGAGGTGCGTGATCTGTTCCGAGGAGACCTCACAGCGGTCCCTGACGCGGCGGAGAAGCAGCGTGATTTCTGCGGCAAGCGCACCGGTATAAAGGTGAGCCTCGTCTAGAACTATATATTGCAGGGCTGGTCCAAAGAATGCCCCATCCTTCGGGCGACAGAGCATGTACTCCAGCATGGAGTAGTTAGTGATGACGATGTCCGGAATGTTTTGTCTCGCGGCTTGACGGCTCCAAGGTCGACATGCTTTCCATTGCTCTTCCCGTTTTGCCTGGCGGTCCGTCTCCGGTGTCTCACTAGTGAAATGGAAAAGATTCAGAGTGGTCTGCTCTTTAAGTAATTCATAGAGACGTGTTACTTGATCTGTTACCAGAGCATTCATCGGGTAGAGAATCAGACAGCGCATTCCATGTTCGTTTGAAGCGCGCCGCTCCTTCCATAGTCCGGAAAGAATTGGTAGCAGGAACGCTTCAGTCTTGCCCGCGCCAGTCCCGGCGGTGATCACAAGCGAAGGTTTCCCTTCTGGGCGTGTGTTTCCAACCTCACGGAAGGCCTTCGCTTGGTGTGAGAAAAGTAAGCGCGACGCCGGGAACCTGTCAGGTTTGTCGAAATACTCGCAGAGATCTTTTGGAAACAGTCCTTCGGCTGCCAACGATCCCAACGAATCTTCAGATAGTTTGCTCGGGAACGCTCCCTGCACCCAAAGTTCACTCACCAGTCCGCCCTGTTCGCCTGGACCGCGCCAGATTTCGGCCGCTGCGGCGGCTACGGGAGAGCTTCTAAAATAGTTTTCAGACACGGCTAGGTCTACAAGGCGCTGCCTCGTTAGTTCAACAAGCTGAAGTGCGTCGATTTGACTCATAGCCCGCCCGCTTCTACCAATCGGAAAAGTAAGGCGGCCGCGAGAAACTTCGGCCCTCTCGATGTTTCGCCTAGTCGCCTCAAATGAGATTCGAATTGCTCGTAGTTTGAAGCCTGATTTTCCAAGCGAGCCCCATAGGCATTCACTGCCGCGGTCAAAGCCTCGGGTGTGATACCAGCGAGGCTGGCGCAGTCGCGACGCGCACCATTCATTTGATTCTTCAGTTGCTGTATGTCCGCAGTTTCAGACTGAGCCAGCATTCTGGCTACGACGGCGCGCACATACTTCCGATATTTATCGCTGCGGACCCTATTCCTGGCAAGGTTATATGCCAGCGAAGGACATATCTCACCGAGACGATACACAGACCACTTGAAAGTATCCGACTCACCGTGAGGGCCATTATCGGCCTGCGATTGAGGAAAGGAATCTGCGAGTCTTTGCATTTTGGTTTCGTTTTTCTCGACGTGGTTCCAGAGAAATGTTCGAATAATAGTGTTCAAACCCTGTTCTCCTTGTCGATGGATGAAGCCATCCGGAAGAGGCTGGCTACCTAGCCAACCTCTTACGAATTCGGACGCTGCCCGCGTGACCGCATCAAGCATGAGGGTCTTGAATGTAGCATTCAGGACGGGAAGCTTCAGCCAACGCAAAAGACCGAAGAGATTGCTTGTTGGAGCAGTCTTCAAAGCGCTGATGACCGGATCGGTGGTCCAATAAGAAGCGATGCGAACACCCTGGTAGGAAATCGCCATCACTCCGCCAGGTCCCAGGCGAGGCATCTTCCAAACGAGATCGTCTTGCTGACTTATAATCTCGCTCGCTCCCAAGCTTCGGGGAATCTGCAGTAGACTGCGCCATATGAAAATTCGGTGCCGGGAGCTCGGTGAAACTGGGGTTCGCCAATAACAAGCGCCGGTCGGCCTCCCGAGCAGAGGCGGCAAGAAGCGCCCGAGACCGTAGTCCTCCACTGACCCGACTAAATCTACTGATGAGGTGGCGGAAAGTGCAACTAGCGGAGCCCCGCAGCCGAATAAATCTCTGAGGGGCACGGTGCGGTTGCTAATCCGAGTTACTAAGCGCGCGCCTTCATACAGTTGAGAGCTTACCCCGCCCGCGAATACTCGGGCGCTTCCTGACCCATCAGCACGGTTAAGAGCGCTCTTCCGGGTTATGAGCTTCCAGTTAGGTTCCGCGTCATCATCCGAACTGTCCCTACAGGCGACTCCCCTGAGATTTAGTGATAGTTTAGGCGTAACCTTTCGGGAATAACCGGGCCCTGATACGCAAACCCGGACCCGTTCGTCTCCGAGGGCTACACTCAGATTGATCAAAACAGGCATTTCGGTTTGCCAAACCCCTTCGAGCTGTTTCACGGAATAAGTTGAGTTGCCCACAACCAAAGACACACCCAAGGCAGTATCGGGAACGCCCATTACCTGGATTTGGGACATCGAGCCTATGTCAGTAACACCGTCAGGCAAGGATGCAAGTGAAAGACGGATCGCAGGCAACGATTCTCTCTCGCCAATTTTCGGTTGCCAGTAAGGTATTCCATCGGAAAAGGCAGTTACGTCGTGGTGCCATGGACTGGTTAACCGGTATGCCGAACGGTCTTTGGCTCTCAAGAACTTCGATGCAGCAGGCACGCTAATATCCGTGTCGCATATCAGCGCATAGCTTTTCCTAGTATCGAGTCTGGCAGCAGGATCTAATGCCTCGCCATTTCCGAGATCAAATACGACGAGCGGTTCACCCATTCCCGCGTCATACAGGTCAATCTCGGCGAGTAATTCGCCGGCGCTGTTGATTGAGAGTAGGCTTGGCCGTAGGTTGGGTCTTGCGTTGTCAGGCTGGCATGGCAGTTCGCTTTTCCTGCGCCATCCGCCTCCATCTTGGGCTGTCCATCGGTCGACGATCCGTCCGTCTACGGCGAATGTCGCGGTGTGAGCTTCACCTAGAATCTCGTAGATGCGTTCCTGATTGACCCGAAGGAATAACTGTGGGGACGAGGGATGCTCCCATCGGAGGATTGGCTCACATACAGGCTCGTTTGAGAGATCGATAGTCTCTGTCAAAGCAGCCGCATCGAATGTTCGAGTGGGACGTTGTCTGGCGGCCTTCAGCAGGTCTGGGGTCCAATCTCTTCGAATCCACGGAGAGGCTTCAAGAATCGCCGAAGCATCGTCTTGTGAGACACGGCTTCGCCTGAAGTCGTAGAGAGTTTTCCACAAATGGGTGAACGAACTTGATCTTAGATCGGCGTATTCAGACTCCGCCCCGATAAGAATCTTGACCGCGATGGGAAGTCCAATCCCGTCCAACCATTCTGCCAACCTTCGATTGGCTCCCCTTAAGGTGAATCCAAATTGGAGTTTGAGGGTGTCAAAATACTCTTGCGTGCCGTAACGGTCGATTAGGTTTCGCAGTCCTAGCCTGCGAGCGCCAGCAATTAAGGCGTTCTTGCAAGCCGAAGTAGGTTGTCCCCCAACAAAGAGCGTCGGAAAGCTACCTTTGTTGGCCCGTAGAACCGATGTTATTGCGGGCCAGACTGAATCCTCGCTCGACCGGTCACGACAGGTTTCGGATGCAAGAATGAGAAGCAATACACCGGACATTTCCTGAGGAGAAGCAGAGACCTTCTCATACAGCCAAATGCTCTCACACCACATGCCGAGTTCCCACCTATCGCACAGCCAACGCGTAAGTACTCCCAATTCGTCTGCATTAATTCCGGCCTCGGCAACCGACCTCGGACCTTTTGGGAGCGCCTCGAACTTTGGGAGGAAGTAAAGGAAGAGGTCTTCCAACTCCATAGATGGATAAAGAAGAGGAGGTGAATTGAAACTCGGAGTTCCCATATACGGGGAGCCTTGTCTGGCATGCGGCGCCTAAACCGCACCTGTGGACATGCCATGATTATGAAACGCACAGTGTACGCCGGACTTAATCAGTTGGTTAATTATCTCTACATCCCCAACAGCGCCTGTAGAAATGAGGAAGCACGCGATTCAGTGCCGAATGGTGTCGGTTTGAACCAGTCGATCCGCTTGTTCTACGAAGGGCACCTCGCGACGAGTTTGGGAGAACTTCGCAACCAGGCTAAGCGACTTGGCGTCCGGAAACTAGAGAGAGGGACCGCGGGTTGGTGAATTCCAATCAATTGGCCCGAAAAATCGAGGTCTCCCCAAGAATGATAGGAACAGAGACAAAATCCAGGACTGATTGGCGGAGGGGGTGGGATTCGAACCCCGACCACGCATTGATACCACGCAACTTACTGATTCGTCACGACGGCAAAAACCTAATTCACGGCAAATGTGGTACTGGGCGGTACAATTTTGTACAAAAGTACCATCGGAGTTCAGCAATCGGCATGAGAGAATCAACGTAGTTTCATATCCCATAGCAGTCCACGGTGTCACGGCCAAAACGGGACAGAAAGTTGGTCCCATTGGCTCCTCGTAAGCAGCTTGAAAATTCCGCTCTCGCTGTTGCTCCCACACCATCTGATTTTCGCTTCGAGAATCACGGCTCCATCGGCCTGTTGCGCCCGATCACTGCTGCAGCGAAAGCATGGGTGAAAGAACACATCGGGCAGAACAACGGGTACCAGCCCATGTGGCCGACAGTCTTAATCGATCCCCGCTATTGCGAGGCCATTCTGGAAGGTATCGCGGCAGATGGGCTGGGTCTGTCATGAACCCGTGCCCGTATCTTATCGTCGGAGCCATGCTGCTCACAGGCCTGCTTTTTCATGCACTTGAACATAGAGACAAAAAATAACTCTGAGAGGAGAAAACATGCAAAACATCACCATTAAACTTCACGCACAACATCTAAGACGGCGGCTTGAAGGGCGCGTACCAGCGGAACTTTTGTCTCGAATCACGGACGAGGAACTTGTGAAGAAATACGACGAGCATCACCAGACGAAACTACGTTGGATCGCAGAGTCAAAGACAGCAACAGCGTTCAGAGACTGACGCATTTCAAATCCCGCAGCAAGTCCCACGGCTGCATGGCAGAGACGGGGATTCAAAGGAGCCTTCGTTGAATATCCCGAACAGCAATACCGAAGCACGCATCCGCGACAACAAGCATTTCGCCAAACTACTCAGACAGAGGCTGGAAGCGCGGCACAACAGCAGCACCTACATCCGAACTGTGCTTTCACGTCTCACTGACGCCGAACTGATTGATGCTTATCTGCGACACGAACGAACGTTGATAGAACACGTCGCGAAACTTCGTGCCAGCGAAGTGACCCGTGATTGACTGGACGACGATACCGCCGCTTGGACCGGGTCGCTCGATGTTCATGGATTCGAACGGCGGGATTCACAGTGTGCCGCTTCGATTCTTGCGTAACGCTCGGGCGATTGACCCGGACTTGGTGGTGTTGGCTACATCGCCGAAAGAATGGCGGACGTTTGTGGAGAGACAACTCGGAGTCGATCAGCAGTGGGCGAACCGGAACACTTTGACCGATTACGACCGAGAAATGCTGCGTCAGATGGGAATCGCGTGGAACGATCAGATGCTTGAGCAGTACGTGCTGGCACTTCTCGAACAACGGTTAACCTAAATAGGTCTTCAAAATGGCGAAGACTACGAGCAACAGAAACCCAAGTGTCATGAAGATCGCTGCCGTCCACTCTGTCACCTTTCGCATATTCCAGCCCCGATCAGCCAATTTCTTTGATTCTTCAAGACCCTCCTTAAATGACTCCCGGTTGTCGTTATTGATTTTAAGTTCGCGTTCGGTATCGAATTTGTCGGTTGAGTCTGAGTAAATAATCTTGGTGCCCTTCGCGGAGATTGCCTCCGTGTCGGCATCGATGTATTCAATTTCAGATTCCTGCATTTTCATCACGGCGTCAAAATAGTGGTAATTCATCTGGCCCAGATTTCTGAGCAGGCATGATGCGAGGGCAAGTAACAGGCACACCCATGCCCCATACACGAGATAGAGAATCGGCGGAAAAGTCGGAACGTCCTTCGTTATAGGACTCAACAGCGTCACGCTGAACGTCAGTGCCCCGGCATTCAAGAGCGCGAGCCTGTCAAAAAATGCCGTTCGTTTTTCGTTGATCGCTACTGAAACTTCGCCTGCGTTCTTCCTCCGGCGAGGTCGTTTTTCAGCAGCGGTGTTAGCTTTGTTGACCAGCGGGTCGAAAGTCGATGCGGAGTTCACTGTTTCCTCTCCCCGCGCAATTTCGCCGTCTCAACGTTCTTGTACTCGCCGCATTCGATCAGCAGCCTTTTTGCTTCACGTAAGGTCGCCCTTTGCTGCTCTTCCTCATGCATTCCTGAGAAATCGACCACGACGATCTGGCGGTACGTCATTCCTAAATCTTTCAACTTAAATCGACGCACGGCGACGTTGGGAAATGTCGCAGAACGCTGGTCTACTTTGAACTGCACAGGTCGCTCGGAAACGATCAACGCGAAATCCGTCTGGGTGTCTTCGACGCCCTTCTCGAACTCAGCAAGCCAGCGGTCGTCCAACGGCTCCGATTTGTCGTTCCACTTCCGAGTGGAATCCGGGATAGTGTCATAAAAGGCGTCTCGCTCGTCACCATCAAGATCAGGGATGGGCATCGTGACGAATTCCCAATCATTCGCTCTGTATTCAGTCGTGCCAGCCCAACCACGGCCTCCGAAGATTTCCTCAACAAGTCTGTCAACACGCGACGAAAAGCTATGTTCCATGTCGGCTCGACGGGCCTCGTGCTTGAGCGCCGTGAGAATAGCGGGCATGCCCGACGCTAGTCCCTTCCGACAGTCGGCATAAAGAAGACCGCGCACTACAGCAGGTAATGGAGTCTCGTCAATGACAATTGGAATTACGCGACATTCGCCCTTTATCATTCTGTCAGTGGCGACGTTGAGTTCATAACGCAGCCACTTTGACGCCACCGATGCTTTAGACACGACGATCAAAATAACCTTGGCCGCTTGTAGTGCTTTACCGATGCTTTCTGGAAGTGAATCACCCGCGATGAGATCATGTTCATCAAGCCAGTAATCAAAGCCTGCTTTCTTCAGACGTGCAGCTAGACGCCGGACGAACGGCTTGTCGGCTGCCGTGTGCGAAATAAATACTTTGCCAAGGTGAAAGTTCATAGCCCTGCTGCTACGTGTGCTTGTTGTATTCAGGAGCGTTAACACGCACAAGACGGTGACCCGGGGAACTGTCGAAGTAATAGCAGAACTCAGTTTCGTGCGGCTCCCCAGCGATGTCTTCATATTTCATAACGCCATAGTAGGACAATCCCCTGCGGTTGGCCCAGACAGCCGCGAAGTCTTCTTTGCTGAGGCTTTGAACCAAGTTCAACTCCTCGGCAATCCAAGGCTCTTGACGGGGTTCGAGAAGTTTACTGGCGTTGACCGTCTGAGTAGTGTTGAAATTGTACGGCCTACTGTCCTCCGGGAGTTTTTCGGCAGGCGCAGAAAATCTTGGAACTAAGGAATACCCTTTAATTCTTGCGACCGTTCTGCCGCGATTTGTAACTTCCATTCGGTACACTGCTGCTCCGGTTTGCATCAAATATATGTCAATCCATGCCCGATCAATTTTGATAATGGCCTCGGCAGTTCTGTTGGCAGCGTTGGCGGAATCCTCGCTCGCTTTGGCCTGCCTTTCCAAAACGCCCGTTTGCGTCTTAATCGCCGCAACGCTATTAGCAGCGGCATTAGCGGCCCTCCGAGTCTCCCAAGCCTGCCAACAGATGAACGCGGCTGTAATAGTCCCGACGATTATAAGTATCCATTGCGAGGATGCGCCGCCACCTGACGATTGTGGATTGCTGTCATGATTGTTGGCAGTAACTTGCTTGCTGGTAATAAGTGGGGATGCCGTGGCTGAGTTCTGACCTTGTGTGGATGTGGATATGTCTGGGGCACTTTGTTTGGCATTGCACGTTGGGGTAAGACTTATTGCCGTCGTCAGTACAATTGCGGCGACAAGGGTTGGGTTCATGTCGGCGGGAGTTTATCATAGTGATGCCGTCCACCTTCAGATACGCCCGACATGATGCATGTGCCTGTGATTCGCAGTAGAATCCACAGTCATGGTTGAAGATAAGAGATGGTCCAGAGGCGACAAGACAGCTTTTGCCTGTTTAATCGTTGGTCTGGTGTATTTTTCAGATGACGCCGGGGATCACCGAAAGGATGTTTGCCGCTGGCTGCAGGCCCCCTTCTCTCCGACCAACAATCCGTCAATCCAACTGTGCGAGGTTCACAACGAACTTGTAAAGTAGACTTCCGAGCGACGAAGGTAAACCAGCATGAGTGACCTCGCGCACCTATCCACAGAGCGGCCAATAGACATCGAAGAATTGCGCCAGCGGCTGCGGAAGATGGGGCGCGACGAACTGCTGAATTTTGGCACCTCAGCCAAGTTCATGTGCTCGCCCCGGGGCAAATCTTGGCAAGCCGCCGCGCGATGTGTTCGTCATACAACTGAAGGAAGCGCGGGACGAATGGCGACGGAGACACCCGAGGCTTGCTACCTAATGATCAGTTTCGACGCTGACATACTCATTAACTCTGGCCGCATATTCGCCCACGAAGGCGGACATGTAATCATCGCCACTGTAAAAGACATCAAGTATGGGGGAATCGGCTATAACAAAGACGTGCCGGGGTTTTCTACTCTGGCACGCCTTCCTTGCCCTCCAGATGTGTTCTCACTGAATCACTATCTGTTTCTGGCTGCTGGCGTGGCGGCAGAAAGGACGTACTGCGAAAGAAATGACGAAGCGGAGGGCGGAGACGATGACAAGGAGTACTTCAACCAACCGAACGCTCCTGACTTTGAAACGACGGTAGAAGCAGCCCGCGAAATTCTTTCTATCCGAAAAACAACGATTGGCTATATCGTCTCAATCCTAAAGACTAAATTGAAGGAGATAAACTGTGATTTTGATCGATTACCCGAAATCAACATCAAGGGGGCGCAATACGCGCTGGTTTTAACGGAGACGGAAGTGAAAGACACAGTGGCGAATCATTGATTGAGTCCACGCGCTTGAAGGAGGCTCCGTAATGAATAGTCCGAACAGCCGCCTCGGAACCATCGTGTTCGCCAGTTTCTCCGTCCCTACGTTTGTAGTGTTTCTCGCTAAGGGTCTTGTACCGATATATTTTTTGGAGTGCGTGCTGCAATGCCTATTCAAAGAAACTAGAAAATCTGAAATCCGCGATTGCTCTGCATTTCGCGTGGTACAACTTCGTTCGCGTACATCAAACACTTCGGACCACCCCTACTATGCCCGCGAACCTCACAGACCATCTATGGACGCTAGAAGAACTTCTTTCAACAATTAACTGGTGGTATAAGTCGTCGGGGCGAGAAATAGAGCAGACCTAGTGCCTGTCTGAGTGTCAACAACGGAAACGCGAAAGCGTAAGTGCCCGGAATAGGACAGGAAAAACACTCGCAACTGAGCTACG